>OKWQ01000084.1_pt1 | contig 112610 bp, 85 predicted proteins | sample 1607071 | NCBI WGS metagenome assembly OKWQ01 (sample SAMN07501039, study PRJEB24779) | human gut metagenome
CCGTTAAAATCGCTCGATATGCACTTGACAGTTGGGCAAAGCTGAAACAATATAGTCTTATGGATGAAATACGCACTCAGCTTAAAACAATGAACCGCCAGTTTGATTTCTATATGAAACACAAAACGGCAATGAAAAACAACCTGATTGGTCTCATCGACCAGACTTATCCGGGTGCCAACACCTACTTTGACAGTCCCGCCCGTGAGGACGGCAGTCAGAAATGGGTAGATTTCCTTGGCACCTACTGGCATGTCGATTGTGTTCGTAAAATGTCCTTAAAAGCTTTTACTCACCACTATCAAAAGTGGTGCAGCCGTAAGAAGTACAACTTCAGCCAAACAAAAGCTGAAGAAATCTATGGAACTGCCAAGGAACTGATTCCTGTACTTCCAAAAGATAATTTTACCAAACGCATCATCAAACAGGCGATAGAACAGCTAAATACTGCTTCCCAGACTGTGGAGCAGTTGCGCTCACTTATGAATGAAACAGCCGCCCAGTTACCCGAGTATCCGGTTGTAATGGCAATGAAAGGTGTTGGTTCATCTCTTGGTCCACAGCTTATGGCTGAAATCGGAGATGTAACCCGGTTCACACACAAAGGAGCCATCACTGCATTTGCCGGAGTAGATCCCGGTGTTAATAATTCCGGAGACTATTCCCAAAAAAGTGTTCATGCTTCCAAGCACGGCTCTCCAGTTTTGCGAAAGACTCTGTTTCAGATCATGGATGTTTTAATTAAAACCAAACCTGATGACCCTGTATATCTGTTCATGGACAAGAAACGTGCACAAGGCAAGCCGTACTATGTCTATATGACAGCTGGTGCCAATAAGTTTCTGCGCATTTACTATGGTCGGGTGAAAGAATATCTTTCATCCCTGCCTGTATCAGAGTAATCAACCTATACTTTTCCTCAGACCGGCATTTTCTGGCGGTCTTATTTTGATACCTACTTTTCAACCTGTATAAAATTTTCAATGTTCTTTAAATTTTAGCTTGACTTTTTATTTGCAGGCTTTTTAGTAAATTTAGAATAATACCGAAATAAATTCAGCATAAATTTAGACTTTTTTCTAATCTATATTCTTTCGCCGGAATTTTTTTTACACATTATTCATAATTTATACACATACAAAATACCACTTATACACCATATTGACCAGAGTAAAATATTTTGATTCTGGGTAAATTTGTTTTCTGTTTTATGTTTTTTACAAGTATTTTTCTCAACCAGTTTCCTTACAATCAAGATCTGATGTCCGCATCCCAGACACTTCAGCCGGGAATCAGCTCCCCTCTCAGGATTTCCTATTCCTGGCTGCCACAGGGATACTGCTTTTTCAGCTTTACCACATCTCCCACTTCGTAATCCGTTTTGCTCCTTATTAACACACCAAACTTCCTTAAACCTGCGCCAGAAATTTACCGACAGGTATATTAACGGCTTAAAAAGCATGATGAATTCGGCTATATGTCGGATGAAGAATTTGAAAATTGGAACGCAGAGGCTCTGCCTATAAGAAATGAATGTACTGATGGGAAAGCATCTCTTTACGAGTTTAAAGCATGGATTGATAAAATGGGCCGGCATAATAGAAATCAGCCAATCTAAATCAGCAAATTATAAACTTGCAATTAGTATAGATCCAAAAAAATAAACACATGAATCGGTACTATTTATCTTGTACTCCAATATAAGCTTTGATATAATACTATATACAATACACCGACAAGAGCAACTTATGGCTTTGGAAAATAAATTGGGCATTACGGACGCAGCAGAGCTTGCCCGTGATGAAGAAAAAACAAGCAAGAAAAAGGCTCTCGAATTGTTTGAAATACACAAATACCAGTTCAGAGAGGGTAACGGCAGGGGTACCAGAATTTGGCTTGACTCTATCCTCAAAAAGGAACTGCACCAAGTAATTGACTGGAGCAATGTTAATAAAGACGATTATCTGCTCGCTATGGAGCGTAGCCCAATTAAGGATGTTGAGATAAAAACACTTCTTCGTGCTGCTTTAACTGATAAAATCGACGACCGTGAAGTCTATATGAAAGGCATTGACGCAAGCTACCACTATGAGGGATACAACGTCTTTAAAACGGAAGATTTGGACAATGAGAATTAATCGACCTATTCGTGCGAATTGTAGATAAAAGGTAAAGCTATGACTGAGTACAACCAGATTGAGAGGAAAATACAATGGCTGTTAGTTATAAAAAGCTCTGGAAGCTGCTTATTGATAAAGATATGAAGAAGAAAGACTTACGTGAGGCCGCGAATCTAAGTCCCTCCCTCGTTGCCAAAATGGGCAGGAATGAAAACGTCACAACCGAGGTGCTGTCAAGGATTTGTGCAGCACTTAAATGTGACATCGGTGATATTATGGAAATGGTGCCAGAGGAAGAATAAGAGCTAAACGACTTATTAAAGTGTGTCAAATCATACGAGATTATGCGGCAGATAATCCACTAAAAATGCATTAGTGATATGCCAGAAATATAAGCTGTGAATGGTAAACTTTATGTATCAGCTATATTTGATTGCTTTGATGCATAGGTCAACTTAGGGATATCTGATTCAAACTAATCAATCTATAAAATACATCCCCGGGAGGTATTATTCATCATGCAAAAACTAAAGTATATGTTCATCCATCTAATCAGCATAGCTGCATTTTTCACCCTTTGCATCATTACTCCATCCCTTGTAGCCTATTTTTTCCTGCTGCTGCTTCTTGTTCGGATCGTCATTTTCCTGATCCCTTCCAACGGGGAACGAATCCGTTTCCGGACGGAGTCGAAACGAGCGCTTCTGGTAATTGATCTGCAGGAAGGATTATGCGGGCAGCGAGGCTCCTACTCCAATAAAGAACCTTTTTTGAAAGCGGTAAATGACACCATTGAAAAAGCCAGAGCAGATGGGGATATGGTCATCTATGTAAGACAGGTATTTTCATCCCTGGACAACATTTTTGGCTGCCTGGCAATGGGTGGAAGGCTATCAGGCTGGGATCATGGCAGTGATTTTGTAGCAGGATTAAATATCATCAGTGACAATCAGTTTATTAAGCACCAGCAGGATGCGTTTTCCTGTAAAGCACTTTCCCGGCTTCTCGCGGACAGTGAAATAAACACCTTGACCATTGTAGGACTGGATGCTTCTTCCTGCGTATATAAGACAGCAATCAGCGCTCTGAGACGGGGTTACATTGTAAATTTAAATTCAAAAGCCCTCCTGTCAAAAAGTAAGAGCGTGATGAATAAAATGCTGGATACTTTTCGCCAGAAAGGCATGTATGTTTACTAATTATTTATAGGAATCTTCTAAAATTTTAACTACATCTGCATCACTCAGTTGAACCGGATCACCTGCATAGAGTCCCCCCATGGTGGCTCTTGCATTATCCGCATATTTTTTCAGTTCTTCTTTCTTCATACCATGACTGCTCATTTTTATATCGTCAACTCCGCAGATCTTTTGCAGTTCTGTCAGGGCATCCACAAAATCCATTGCCGTCTTTGCATCTGATTTTCCAAGGGCTTTTGCCATCTGAACCATACGTTCCTCACACTGGTTTGTATTTGCAAAATGTGAATAATATGCTTTACTAATTGCAATTAAGGCTTCGCCGTGTACAAAATCCGGATGATATGCGCTGATCGCATGGGCAATGCTGTGTTCTGACGTACAGGAAGAAGTGGATTCTACCATTCCTGCAAGGGTATTGGCAAGTGCCACATCTGCTCTGGCGTCCATGTTATCGCCTTCGGCTACTGCCTTGTGAAGGCTTTTGCCAATCAGCTCAATCGCTTTTAATGCAAACATATCACTCATTACATAAGCAGTATTATTTAAATACCCCTCTGTACTGTGAAACAGAGCATCAAATCCCTGATATGCCGTCAGGCGTGACGGAACCGTTGTCATCAGTTCCGGGTCTACAATGGCTAACATGGGGAATGTCTTATCATATCCGAAACCGATTTTTTCATTTGTCTCTGTCTTCGTAGTAACCGTCCATGGGTCTGCCTCTGTTCCCGTTCCGGCAGTTGTGGTAATTGCAATAATCGGAAGCGGATTATTCGGTACCGGCAGTCCCTTTCCACTGCCGCCCGATACATAATCCCAGTAATCCCCATCATTTGCAGCCATTACTGCTATCGCCTTAGCCGCATCAATACTGCTGCCGCCGCCAAGTCCCACTACAAAATCAATCCCGTTCTCTTTGCAGACAGCAGCTCCTTCCATAACATGGTCTTTTATTGGGTTAGGCAGAATCTTGTCAAACAGGAGATGGGATACCCCTGCTTTCTCCAATTGTTTCTGTACTTTTTCAAGATAACCGTATTTTTTTACGGAGGTTCCTCCTGTTGTAACGATAAGTGCTTTCTTTCCCGGCATTTCCTGCTTGTGCAGATCGTTTAATGATCCTTTGCCAAATAAGATTCTGGTTGGAATGTAATAATTAAAATCCATATTGTATCCCCTTTCTATTTTACGTACAGCAGTACATCAGACTTTTGTCCGTTTGGCATCCTCACCTGTATGTACCAGCCTGTTCGTCACTAAAGAAAGTATAAGTCTTAAAGCTAACTTGAAGTCAAGCACTTTTTTCGGATCCTTCTGATCCTTCCTTTCTGTTCCTTCCGGGAAGGTCAGTACTGCCGGCTACACCTTTGACCGAACCTCATCCAGTGTCTTAGACACACCATGGTGAATCGGCTTCCATTCCACCTTTTTAAACAATGCTACGATGGAAATTGGTATATATGTAATCATAAACAGCGGAAATGTAAATACATATCCGATTTTCTTATAAGCAGGTGCATGAATCTGCCTCCATTCTGTGACAACCGTAAGTGCTCCCATTGCCAGCATCATAAGATACCCATTTACCAGAAACTCTCCTACGGACTGCAGTAATACCAGAATATCTGCATCTTTGTAAACGAGACTAACAATGAAACCAGCCGTATTCAATATGCAGCTGAGCACTGTTAAAATAATTGCCGGCATGATTGACATAACCATGTCGTAACAGGAAAAGCTTCCTTTTTCGAAAATATTTCGGATCAGCCTGCCGCCGTAATTAGCAAATACCTGCATATTTCCCTTTGCCCAGCGCAGCCGCTGATTCCATGACTGGCGAAAGGAAACCGGCTGCTCATCATACAGAACAGCATCCGGACAATAAGCGATGCGCTCACCCTGTAAAATACTATCCACTGTAAATTCAATATCTTCTGTCAGAAGGAAATGATTCCAACCCTGATTTTTTCTGACTATGTCGCTGTGAATCAAAAAACCGGTGCCTGAAACTGCACAGCTGCTTCCCATTGCCATCCTTGCCTGATTTAAATACCTGGACTCTCTTAAAAACCACAGGGAGTAACCTGCCGAAATCCAGTTATCCCCAAAGTTTTTGGAATTGCGGTAACTTGTTATAATGCGGTGCCCATCAGAAAATGTACGGTTCATATTCTCTATGTAATATTCATCCAGCAGATTATCTGCATCAAAAATGAAATAACCGTCATATTTCTTATCAAGACCGGCTGCCTTGATATTCTGAAACAAAAAGCGCAGCGCATATCCTTTTCCTACCTGTCTCGTATTAAAACGTTCCCATACACAGGCATGATTGGCTCTTGCAATTTCAGCAGTCCTGTCCGAACAATTATCTGCTACTACATAAATATCTACGTACTTAGTCGGATAACTCTGATTCCGTATGCTTTTTATCAGCTGTGCTATTACAGACTCTTCATTTCTGGCGGATATCAGTACTGCATACATATGGTAATTCACTTTACCGGATGTCTTCGGTTTTTTAATCAGTGCTGCTGCCACATAGAAAAGCTGGTAAGAATAACAGCAGATAAACACCATAGCAATCAGATAATTTACATATTTAATCATTTCCATAACTTTTTCCTCCTTCTTTTGCAGCACCACGTACCGTTATAACCCGATATACCAGTAAGCCAATTATGCTGACAATGATTGTGACAGCAAATACAAGAATAGCAAATTGGTAATTCTGTACTCCCAATGCATCTCCTCCCACCGTAGATGTTATGATTGATGGAATTCTCGCTATCCCTGTTATTAAAATCCAGGTTGATAATCTCATTGTTGTAAGCCCGATAACATAGGTCATAAGGTCTTTTGGTGTCCCCGGAATCAAAAACAGTATAAAGGTCAGTGTATTCAGTTTCTTTTGATTCTGCATAATTTTAAGTGACTGGATCTTTTCTCTGGGGTAAAATACTTCTACCGCTTTCACTCCAAAATACCTGACAAAATAGAATACAACAATGCTCCCGATTAATGCCCCAATCAGGCAAAGCGCTGTCCCTTCAAATATCCCGAAGGCATAACCCGCCCCGATTTCAAGGGGTTCTCCGGGTATGATAGCTATTATAATCTGCATTGCCATCATTGCACTGAATGCAACTCGCCCCCAAATACCATGCCCATTAACCCACGCACGAAACTTTTCCGGCTGTGAAACAAATTCCAGCATTGGCCTCCCCACAAACCAAAAAACGGCTGCACTCATGAGTATAAAAATAGTAACGCATGCGATACTAATTATCTTTTTCCGTTTTAATGTCATAAAAAACTCTCCTTATCCGCCCCGGAAGTTTTCCTTCCTTAACTTTTAAGAAGAGTATAAATTACAATATTCAACAAATTATCAACTGCAACCGATAATTTTCTATAGAATTTCTTACATTATTCTTAACACACTCAAGTGCTTCGCTTTACAGCAACATTTTAAAATTAGCCTGCACAAGCCCGCCTCCATTGTGGCCATTAGCACAAAATATGGAACCTCCATGTTTTTCACTGAGAATCTTACAGATATTCAGCCCCAAACCAAAATGAGAATCGTAGACATTTTCTTTTTCTTTATAAAAGGGCTTCACTGCCTGTTCTAAGGCCTCTCTGGTAAATCCTTTTCCATCATCACCGACCGCTACGGAAAAATACTCACCATATGCAAATAGCTGCACATCCAATTCTCTTTTCGCGTATCGTACACCATTAGAGATGAGATTTTCAAAAACCTGCAGTACTAATTCCCGGTCCACTGATATTTTAGAACATTTAAAATGCGTAGTAAATTTCAGCTGCATGCCTTTTTCCCTGCAAAGTATATCGGCACAGTCTCTGATCTGCTCTGCAAATTCCTCACAATTTATTACACTAGTCTTAATATCAACATCCTCCAGCTTTTGCAGTGCATGCATACTGGAAACATAATTCTCAAGCCTGGTCACATGTGCAGACATGGTCTGTACGGTTCCAATCAGCTTTTCCTTGGAAACTTTATCATCTGGAAGATATTTGGAAAGCATGTCCACATATCCACGCAATACCGTGAGCGGCGTCCGCAAATCATGGGAAAATGCTGCATTCAGACGCTTTCTCTCTTCCATCGCCCGCCACATCTCGCGGTTATTTTGGTCTAGGGAAGATCTCATTTGTTCGAAATTACGGCACAGCCTCCCCATTTCATTGTTGCAGTTATAATAAATGTGAAAATCCAGATCCTGCTGCCCGATCTTACTTGCCGCCTCCTCCAGCAGCGTAATTGGTGTCTTTAGTTTATTACGGTAAAACAGCAAACCGGCCATTATAACGATAACTAAAAAGCTCAGTATCAAAGAGATACCGCCTCCAATATTACAGATACGTATCATTCTGGCTTCCCGGGGAGTATACTCATAATATTTTCCTTCCTTTGTATGAACCCCATAGCTCGTTGAATATTCTAACTGTTCCTTATCCGGTATTTTCCGATAGATGATGTTTTTTTCCGTATTGGTAAATACCGCCTGAATTGATATGCTGCAAAACAATGCAATCAGGGTAAAAACAACCATATAAAGCATGAAGGATTGTTTCAGGGACAGGTCTCTCAAGGAAATGCTTTTTTTCTCTACCTGCTCCATTTATAACCAACCCCCCAGACCGTTTCAATGAAAGGTTTACAGCCTATGGCTGCCATCTTAGATCGTATCCGCCTCACATGTTCTGCCACTACACTGCTGTCTCCCTGCCCGTCAAATCCCCATATTTTCTCATAAATGCGCTCTTTATCAAATATTTGCCCGGAATTCTGGGATAAAAATTCGATAATCTCAAATTCTTTTTTTACAAATCCCATTGCCTCCCCTTTATAATAAGCACACTTTTCGGTATAATCGATTGTAAAATCCTGATCGAATTTAACTCTTGAAGAACATCCATGGCGCTGCTCCCTTCTCAGATGTGCCTCAACTCTCGCCCCCAGTTCATCAATGCTAAAAGGCTTTACTATATAATCATCGCCCCCGGCACGAAAGCCTTTGATTTTATCTCCATCTTCTATTTTCGCCGTCAGAAATAAAATGGGGCAGGATACAAAATCCCGGATGCTTCTGCAGACGGTAAGTCCGTCCATATCCGGCATATTTACATCCAGCAAGATCAAATCCGGTCCCCTCTCTGCTTTTTGCAGCGCTTCCATTCCGCTGAACGCAGTCATTACCTGGTAACCGTTAAATTCAAAATAATCACCCAGCATATTCACAATATCTATTTCATCATCCACAATTAAGATTGTATGTTCCATATCTGCATTACCTCCTTATCAGGTATAGTGTAATGCATGTTTATCAAAATTTCATCAACTATTTGATCAAAACGGTCATTTTCCAGACATGCCCAATACCTATATACCAACAAAAACAGCTGGTACACAAAGTGATTCATGTACCAGCTATCGTTTAAATTTTATCTTAATCTTCTTTTTCATGTATATGCTAAGCGTATATTTTGGTTTATATGCTGAGCGTATATCTTTGTTTAAATGCTATACGTATAACTTTGTTTAAATGATATGCGCATATCTTCTTTTATATGCTGAGCGTATATCTTCGTTCAATTATTCCCTTAGCCGTAACTGTACCATCCTGGCTTACGGTAATCGTAGTGTAATGATCACTATTTTCATAATCTTTGCCATATCCATCATCATCGTAAAGCTCATAGACTGCCTTATCCTCTACATATCCAAGCAGCTCCAGACTGCCAAAATCAACTTCCGCAACGCTCTGTCCTCCTGATGACATTGGGATCACGTGGTTTGGACGGATAAAGATAACAGTCTCATCCAGATCTATGTCAACATAGTGGTGTCCCTGATCCAGAAGCTCTACTGATCTCTCGGTAAGGCTCTTCATCTTCACCATTTTCAACTTCTCCGGCAGATATACATATCGTCCTTTTGCATTCTGTTCGTAAACCGGAGCAGTCATTAATCCGTCTCCAATTAAAAGCTGGTCTTCTACTCTAGCTGCAAAATCATCTTCCGGATAATCAAATGCCAACGGTCTGAAATACATTTCATCCTTTAACGCCGCTTTCATATACTCACTGTAAATGTATGGCAGCAGACCATAGCGGATGCCGATAATATTCTTGAATGCATCAATATTTTCAAACCGGTATACTTCCTGGCATCTTGTACCCATAGCAGAATGATTGCGGAACAATGGCGTAAAGATACCAAATTCCAGCCATCTCATCATTAAATCTTCTGTTGTATCAGCTCCAAATCCTCCGATATCTGCACCGGTATAAAGTATACCAACCATATTTAGAGACGGCATCATCCGGATATTCAATAACAGATGGGACCACCAGGAAAGGTTATCTCCAGTCCATATGCCGCCGTAGCGGTGCATTCCCACATAAGAAGATCTGGAAAACATCAGAATTCGCTTGTCCGGCTCCATTTCCTCAAATGCTTCTCCCGCTGCTCTGGTCATATTGTATCCAAACAGGTTATGCACTTTGTCATGACGGACTGTCTCTCCATGGAACTTGTGATAAAATCGTTTGTAATCATCCGGATTATTGGAAATGCCTCCTACCAGACTGTTAAATTTATAATACAGATCCAGATCTATATTCTTCCCTTTGAAATCTTCTAGCTGCTCAAAGACTTCATCCAGATGTTTTTCCGAATAGAATATAGCCGGTTCGTTCATATCATTCCAGAAACCTTCAATTCCCTGATCTAAGAGTAATTTGTATTTCTGTCCAAACCATTTTCTGGCATCCGGATTCAGCATATCCGGAAAATGCACTTTTCCGGGCCATACAGCAGCCACAAAATCGGTACCGTCTTCTTCTTTACAGAAATATCCCTTTTCTACGCCTTCTTCATAGACATCATAGCCTTCTTCAATTTTCACCCCTGCATCGATAATCGGCACAAGATGAATATTCTGCTCTTTCAGTTCTTCCACGAATTTGGGAAACTCTGGAAATGCGTTTTCATTAATTGTGAAATCCTTATATCGTTCCATATAATCTATATCCATATAGACGCTGTCCAGAGGAATTCCGGCATCACGGTGCTCTTTTACAACCTCCCGGATTTCATCCTCATCCATATAACTCCACCGGCTCTGTCCATAGCCAAATGCCCATTTAGGAGCTATATAACTCCTGCCAATCATGCGGCGGAATTGTTTCACAATATCCTTGATACTTTCCCCTTCGATTATATACAGATCCAGTCCATCTTCTGCCGGAATAATGCTCACATCATTACTGCTTGTATATCCCAGATCGAAAGTCAGCATTCCGGGATAATCAAAAAATAGTCCGAATCTCTCTTTTCCTTCTATAATGATAAAGTTATGTGCTGCGTACAGGGAATTCTTTTCTTCTCTGTGGTTTGGATCATCGCTGCAATTACTGATATAACGCCATCCTCTTTTATTAATTCCCCTTACATTTTCACCCAGTCCATAAATTCTTGTATTATCGTCCATCTTATAGGTAAAGGCTAACTGGTCAGCGCCAACGCCCATAAAGGGTACCTCACCGGTTTCCTTTTCAATTTTATGTACTACTGCATCTGTCTCCATCGGATTTCCGAAGGTGTATTTACGAATCATATGCTTCTCCTTTCAAACTTTCCTGCCCTATACATGCATTATTTATTTACTTTCATGCTGAAATCTTTTATGTTATTATAGTATGGAGGCTATATTAAAACAAACATAATACCACCATCTTCTAACACAATCCTGCTAAATTAAGAATATTTAAATAGGAACGGAGTTTATATGGACAATTACTTATATCTTCATGAATGCACCCGCCATGGAACCTATTTTATGCCCTTTGCCTTCTACCGATGCAGCATACCGGACACTTTCACCGTATTGGCAACCCACTGGCATGAAGAAATGGAAATCGCAATGATCCGGGAAGGCACATGCTTCTATAATATTGATTTAAATACCTATGAAGTACATAAAGGCGACCTGATTCTGATACCACCACAGGTTCTACACGGTGTGTCACAGACAGAACGCGCGGATTCTATGGTTTCTGACAGCATCGTATTCAGTTTTTATATGCTGGGATGTCAGTATCCTGATTTTTGCACCACAAAATATCTGCAGCCCCTTGCCGGCCAGAAATGGACCCACCCCTTAATTATAAGCCCCCGGGACAGTAATTACCGGGAGTTGGCAGAATCCTTTTGGAAAATACAAAACTGCTATTTACAAAAAGAGCAGGCTTACGAACTGAATCTTAAGTCCCTGCTGTTTCACTTTTTTTATCTCCTCTTCCAGGATTCCGCCGTATCCTGCGATTTTACACCGGATAATACCGAAATTACTGAGAAAATAAAAATAGTACTCCTATATATGCAGGAGCACTATCAAAATCATATCTCGGTATCTGAGCTCGCTGGTTTATGCCATTTCAGTGATTACCATTTTATGCGTTTTTTTAAAAAGCACGTAAATATGACCTGTGTGGAATATTTAAATTATTATCGGCTTACCAGAACCCTGGGGCAGTTGGCTGGTTCAGAAATGCCGGTCACAGACATTGCTTTCGGAAATGGATTTAATAATATTTCTTATTTTAACCGGCAGTTTCGAAAGTATTTTGGAATGACTCCCAAAGAATACCGGGCTTTGCAAAAAAAATAGTGCAAGTATTCTTTGATTTCTCAAAAGAATTGCTTACACTTCCTCTCCTTTGCAGGAGTATCTATCTTTTATTTCAATCCGTGCACCGCACTTTGAATTCCTACCACGAACGTTACCTCTACAGTTAACTCAATTCAGGCTGCCTCACGGCACACAGAAGGTTCTACTTAGTGCTGCTCCATTCCTGACCTGACACGATTCATAGATTCCTGTTGCGCGAGACCCAAACGTCAACGCCACTTATAGAGGGCAGCTTCGCAATAAAAAACCCTCGGATTGGTATCACCCCTACTGTAGCGGATTGTAGGTACAGGGCACCGCTAACTCCCCGGCTGCACGGAAATTTTATGACAATTTAAATGCGTGTTACATACGCAGTATTTACTATAACTTGTTTTTGCCAATTTGTCAATTAGAACCGCACGCTTTATTGCGATATTTTTCAATTTAATTTTCTTTATTTTTCTTTTTCATTATTGCTTTTTTGTTTTTCAAGCTTTTTCTTTTCCCTTAATTCACGGAAAAAGGTGCTTAGCATCAGGCTGCACTCCTCATCCAGGATTCCCCTGGTAACTGCTGCCTGGTGATTAAATTCTTCCATTTCCAGCAGGTTTAATACAGAACCGGCACACCCTGCTTTTCCATTCATGCTTCCAATCACAACTTCGGATACTCTTGCCTGGATAATCGCCCCGGAACACATCTGACAGGGTTCCAGGGTAATATACATCGTACATCCTTCCAGCCTCCAGTCCCCCAGTTTTTTACTTGCTTTCCTGATCGCAATCAATTCTGCATGGGAAAGGGTATTCTTATCCGTATTTCTCCGGTTATAACCCCTTGCAATGATTCTGCCTTCATATACGATCACACATCCGATCGGCACCTCATCGATAGCATACGCCTTTTTCGCCTGACGGATAGCTTCCCGCATATACTTCTCATGTATCTTTGTATTTTCTTCCATTATCTTACTCTCTTCTTTAATATAATTATAATAATGCACACTTCATGTAGTGGTATTTCCTGGGTTTATTATAGCCTTTTAAGGATTAGAACGCAAGTAGCAGGTATTTCTAAATACCATTAGGTGAACTTCCACCCCCTTTTCTTTCCGCGCACTACATCTATCTACAAAGCGTCCCTTTCTCAGCAAAACCCAAATTTATATGCATTTTATATGGAATCTGCTATAATAATACCAGTACAAATAACCTTAAAGCAAACCAAACGATTACGATAACACAAAAATAGGAGGCTCTACATGAAAATACATGGCTTTAACAAATTAACTCTTTTAGACTATCCCGGACATCTGGGCGCTACACTTTTTCTTGGTGGCTGTAATTTCCGCTGCCCTTTCTGCCAAAATGCAGGCCTCGTTCTTAATCCGGAGGCAGAGCCTTTTATCGAGGATACGGAAGTACTCGCCTACCTGAAGAAACGCCAGGGAATTCTGGAGGGCGTCTGCGTAACCGGCGGAGAACCTACACTTTTTAAAGATCTCCCCCTATTCATAGAAAATTTAAAAGCACTGGGATATCTCGTGAAATTAGATACCAACGGCAGCCATCCGGAGATGATACGCAGCCTGTTTGAATCCGGATTGATTGATTACGTGGCTATGGATATCAAATCTTCCCCTGAAAATTACGATAAGGTGATTGGATGCCGCAATTTTTCCATGGATGCGATTATGGAATCTGCGACTTATTTAATGAACTGCGGCGTGGATTATGAATTTCGCACCACGGTAGTTAAGGAACTGCATTCAGAAAGTGATTTCTACCGGATTGGGGAATGGCTTCACGGATGCCGACAATATTTTTTACAAGCCTACAAAGATTCTGAAAATGTAATACAGGCAGGATTTCACAGTTATAGCTATGAGGAGCTGGAAGTGTTTGTTCAGATTTTAAAAGAACAGGGCATTGATGCAGGTATCCGTGGCATTGATGTCTGACACCTTTTTATATGGGGCTATCGACAGTTAAAATAAAGACGTTTCCTTACCCACAAAAAAGAGGAAGTGCTTCTAAAAAAGCACCTCCTCATAAATACACCTTTATCGCACAGGTCTCAGCCAATATCCAAAGTTTTCCTGCTTGCCTGGCCTTGCTTCTTTAAAATTCATGAAGCCGAACATATTCGCCATAAACCGTTCCTGATTTTCATAAAGCCCCGGAACCCCCAGGACATATCCGCCTTCCCGAAGCCTTCCCAGCAGCAGATGCTGATAATTGTAATAGCTCTGCAAGAGGAAATTATTGCGGGCAAATCTCTGGTCATCCCTTCTAAGGAACATGATATCCTTTGGTGCGATCTGTATACACTCCACAATTTCATCATCGGTAAATGGTTCCATAGCAGGGTAATGACACTGGAAATGCTCCCATTTCCGATCCAGACCGCTGTTGCCACAATTCATATTACATCTTCCATTCGCCGGCTGACGCCCGCGTGTCTGTGTCATATGTACCTGGCTACCGGTATTTGGCTGTCCATTATTTCTGACATTGTTTCTGGCATAGGCTGTAGAATTATTCCGGGAACCTGCACCGGTTGCGGCTCCGCCTGTATGAGTGCTGCTATTGTTTTGACCATTATTGTCTTCTGTATCAACTGCTTTGAGTTCACTCACATTTTTTACCGAATCATCTGGCCCAACTGCTTCAACGGATTCACTAAAGACTTCCTCCGATGCAGACTGCAATGACTCACCATCCAAATCTCCGCCGCTTAATTTATCTTTCTCTGCATCTATGGATGCTTCATGAACTTCCTGTGCCTGTGCAGCTCCTATGGATACTTCATGAACTTCCTGCGCAGCTCCTATGGATGCTTCACGAACTTCTGACTCCGCTCCTATCGATGCTTCACGAACTTCTCCCTCCGCTGCTATCGATGCTTCACGAACTACTGCCCCTGCTGCTATCGATGCTTCACGAACTTCTGCTCCTGCTGCTATCGATGCTTCAGCCTGACGAAAATCTTCCGCTTCTTTTACTTCCCTGGCATCGGCAGTTTCCTGCAGCTGTTCTTGTACCGGCTCCACTGCAGCGGGGACGGCCGCCTCTGAATTCGCTTCCATTTGAAAGCCTGCATCAGCACTTACTTCCTCATTTTCTTCTAAAACAGCACTATTTTCAGCCTTACCAGCCTGCTTTTCCATGCTGTCCTTAAACTCCAGAACCTTCTCGCCCCTGGCAGCTTTTCCCGCCTCCGGTGTTTGTTTATTTCCCTCTGATGCCTTTTGCTTCATATGAACATTTTTGGCAAATCTCTTTAATTCATCTACATCTACAGGCTCATTATCCCATGCCGTTGCAAAAACACTGCCATTTTCCCCTTCCAGAAACATACCTGCGATCTGGTCCAGGGTATAATCTGAATTTCCAAAATTACGATGGGGGGTATTTCCTTTGAATTCTGCTATATTTCCGTTCACCCTGCATATGCCCAGGGGGATTACCCCCACATGGTTCTGGGTTCTTACAAAACCATCCACCTGAAGACTCGTCTCTTCTTTTGGTACTGACTGCAAATGCAATTGTATACGACAGATACCGTTTCTGGACTCTACCTTCACAAATCCCGCATTTTCTCCTTTTATACCATTGACATACTCATATATATAAGCTACAAAACGTCGATACTCAGCCAATTACTTCTCCCCTAAAATTTTCTTTAGAGTAATATATGCCTGACTGTCATTATTCATGCCACAGGAAATGCAAAAAATGGAGAATCTGTTAATTATACTGTAATTCTCTGGTTATCCCGGCCTTTAAAGAGATTGTCTTCCTGCTGTCACCATACTGGACCGAAATCCGCCTGTTGTTTTTTGATCTGAGATATACTTTACAGCTGCTTTGATCCCAGCTTATATCCACCGTAACACCGCCTCTGGCGCAAAGTCCTTTTACTTCTCCTTTATACCACTGCTCCGGCAGGCAGGGAAGAATCCGGATAACACCATTATGGCTCTGCATCAGCATCTCTGCGATACAGGAGGTCAGTCCCGTATTTCCATCCAGTTCATATACATTGTCAAAGGAACCCGCCCCTCTTGTAGGTGGGTGGATAATAAATCCGTTTGGCTCCAGCAGATTGGAAAGCATACTTTCTATATGACCATAGGCCTTCTTTGGATCCCGCAGCCTGGCCTCGTACAGCATCAGCAAGGATCTTGCCCAACCGGTATCTTCCCAGTTTTCCTCCGGTGTAAGCTTTGCAGTAATAACGGCCTTCGCAGCTTTTGCCAGGTCTTCTTTTTCCGGTGTAATCTGGGCAAACGGAAACAGCCCCAATAAATGGCTGGTATGCCTGTGCTGGAGGTCCACCGCGGGGAAATCGTGGTTCCACTCTGCAATCTGCCCGTCCGCCTTAATCCGATAGGGAAGTAAACGACCTGTTTTTTCAGCTATTTCCTTTGTTCGTTTTTTCTTTCGTCCAAGTACGCGGCAAGCTTTTAGGTAAATGTCGAATAACTCCCGGATCATAATTATCTCATACGTGCATCCATTGCTCATCTGGTAAACCTTGCCGTCCACCAGAAAGCTATTCTCCGGGGAAATAGACGGGCCGCAGGTGAGGCATCCACTTTTTTCGTCTTCAAACAGATACTCACAGAAAAATGCTGCTGCTTCCTCAATCACCGGAAAAGCTTCCTTTTTCAGGAAGTCCTTATCCTGGCTGGTCAGAAAATGCTCCCACATCTGTGTAATTGTCCAAACACCGCCTGTTGGGCATGGAGAGAGCGGGGATGCCCAGTAAGGTGCAGCATACCCCCAGGAATTAGATACCAGCTCTCCTACCCATCCATTCAAGCCATAACTCTCTTTGGCTGCTATTCTTCCTGCAGGTATGAGATCCTCTCTGATCCAGCGAAACAGTGGAACTGCTGTTTCCGGCAGATTCGTTACTTCTGAGGGCCAGTAGTTCATCTGAGTATTGATATCCAGATGCATATCACAGGTCCATCCGATACGGCATGCCACATTATCATTCCATATCCCCTGTAAATGTGCAGGCAGCAGGGAGTCCTCTCTGGAACTGGAATAAAGCAGATACCTTCCCATCTGGAACATGCGGTTTACCAATGGCTGACCTTCGATTTCCAGACTAACTCTGGAATATAATTCTTCCATGTCTTTTTTATGAGATTCCAGAATTTCTTCAACCGCCAGTTCATCTACTTTGACAAAGGTACGGTTCATCTTCATTTGCAGCTGCAGAATTTGTCTTTCTTTCTCCAATGCTTCTTCTTTAAAATCCGTAATTGCGGTAATATAAACGGATGCCCTGGATGCCCTCTTTATTAAGACTCCATTTTCCTTCACCTCCGGAAAACCATCTGTATGAATGGATACTTTTCCGCATAATAATGTGCCGGTTGTTCCGTCGCTATGCATCGTTTCAAGCGCCTCGCAAACAAAAAAGATTCCGCCTATATGATATTTTATATATTCCCCTTCCCTCATGGATTGAAAAGAAAATAAAAGATTCATATCATTTTTATCACTGACCGCTTCATATACTATGACATTATGTACATGAGATGCAAAAGCCTGCCGGGATACCTGCTCTCCATTTTGCGTATACTTTGAAGTCACAATACCGTTCTCCAAATCCAGGCTTCGCTCATAACCGGCGGCCTCTCCCATCTCATCCGCACGTTCAATCAATAACTGTCCTACCGGAAGATTTGTTCCATAATTTCCACGTTTTCCGTAAAACTCACGGGAAGTCTCTAAAGCCGCCGCATAATCTCCTGCCGCGGTCTGCTCACGCATCTTATAAAATGCCGCATTTGCTCCGGTCTGATTATCTTCCACGCATTTATTGCCACTGAAAAACGTATTTTCTGACAAATCCAGCCGGTCCGTTTTGATACCTCCGTATACCATGGCTCCCATGTGCCCATTTCCGATAGCAAATGCTTCTCCGAACCTGGAAGCTTCCTTATTCAATGTGATCTTCATAAATTGACTCCTTTATCCAGTGCATGTCCGAATCCATATTCTCCAAACAGGCTCTGATACTCTGCTTATTTTTTGTGTTTCTATCATAACGTAAATTTCATCTGATTTCCATAGTTTTATGGACAAATGGACATTTACAGCGAAAAGCTCTCACTTTACGGTGCAAATGTCCACGTATGATAATTTTTGTTTACAAACTACTCTTTTACTGCGCCGGATGTCATTCCGCCTACGATGTATTTCTGTCCAATCAGGTAAACAATTACAACCGGAAGGCAGGTCAATACAATATCTGCAAATATATAGTTCCAATAGTTCTTATTTTTTCCAAAGAACTGGTAAACTGCAATGTTCATTGGGAACATGGAACTTTTGTTAGATAAATATAACGGTGTCAGGAAATCACTCCAAACTCCCATGAACTGCAGGATAAAACAGGTAACCAGCGTTGGTTTTAACATGGGTACAATAATTTTGAAAAACATGGAGATGGGTCCCGCTCCATCGATAACAGCTGCTTCATCCAATTCTACCGGAAGTGACAGCACGAAGTTTCGTATGGTGAAGATACAAAACGGTATCATCGCACTGGTAAATGCAATAATAATTCCAAATTTCGTATTTGCAAGTCCGGCAACAGTCAGCACTTTAACCAGAGTTACATAGTTCACCGGGAAGAATAATCCACATAATACGAAATAATACAGGAAGTTATTCACCTTTGTACGTTTTCTGCACATTACGAATGCCGCCATGGCACAGCTGATTACTCCAATGAGGGTTGCCACTACTGCATAGGTTACACTGTTGGCAAAACCCTGGACTAATTTACCTTTTTCAATTACTTCGGTATAATTGTTAAAAAACCATTTTGTAGGAAGGGCAAGACTCATTCTTGCTGCTTCATTCTTGCTTTTAAAAGAGTTGATGACTACCATATAAAAAGGAGCGACTACAATGATACTCATAATGATACAGACGATTTGTTTGGCAATATTGCGCACGTTCTTTTTCATTATTGCTGCACCTCCTGTTTACTCATGACTTTTACGACTACCACACCGATAATTGCGGTTATCACAAGAAGAATCGTATTAAGTGCCGTAGACATTCCATATTGTCCATTGGAATAGAGCTGATAGGAATATGTGGTAATAACTTCTGTTGCATGTCCCGGACCGCCGTTTGTCAGCACATAGACAATATCAAATACCTTCAGTCCGTATGTAAGGCCAAATACCAGATTAATCATAATTGCACCGCGCAGCATGGGCAGGGTAATGTTTTTCACTCTCTGCCAGAAATTCGCACCGTCAATCTGAGCCGCTTCATAGTAGGATTTTGGTATGGTATTAAGCCCTGCCAGGAAGATGGTCATTACATATCCGATACCTCTCCAGGCATCCACACCATAGATGGATTTCCACACAACACCCAGGTCAGAGAGCCATTTCTGCTTCAGGAACCCCAAATGTACCATGTCCAGGAAGCTGTTTAAAAGTCCTGTATTATAGTTTAAAATCGATTTAAATGTTAAGCCTATGATCAAGAATGGTAAAACGGATGGCAGGTATAAAAGTGTACGGTAAACATTTTTGCCTTTCAGACCTTCCTGCAGCATAATTGCTATTAAGAGTGCAGGAATCAGTTTTAAAACATTCGATATTATCGTAAATTTAAGAGTGTTGAAAATGCCGGATGCATAATCTTTGTTAGATGTAAAAATCTCAATATAATTTTGTAAACCAACAAACTTAGTATCTCCCAGACTCCTTGAATTCCAGTCGGTAAATGAATAAAATATACCGAGTATACTGGGAGTCAGGAAAAATAAAATATATAATGCCAATGGGACAAACAGGAACCATTGCGGATAGATTTTCTTTTTATTCATTTTACTTCACCACTTTCTTTTGATAGAGAGTGCCGGGAGGTTTCTTTCTGCTCCCGGCACCAAAAGTTCAGCCTATAATCAATTGTCCCTTATTTCCATGCAGGATCATTTGCAACTTTCGCTGCTTCTGCTCTGTTGTTATCCATATTTTTCAATACATCGTTTGCTTCCATCTGTCCGGTGCAGTATGCAACCATATCCTGTCCAAACTGCATCCAGTAATCATTTGTATACTTTGTACCGTTCTGAAGTACCGGTGTTTTCATCTGCTCATCCGTAAGAGTCTTCATAAATTCTTCTTCTTCCGGTAACCAGTGCTGCTGTAGCTTATCATCGTTTACATCCAGGTTGGTGTAAGAAGGTGAATTATCAAGTATTTCCTGTAAGCTTTCTGTTGTCGTTACAAAGCTAAAGAATTCTTTTACCAGCTCCGGATGAGTGGTTCCTTTATAACCGAACATGGTAGGGCCTGCAGGACTTGTAGGGAAGTAAGTGTTATCTCCCAATGGTTCTAAGAATAACCCAAATTCATCTGTGGTCTCTGTTTCATCCTGGATCTGTTTGATGAAAGAAGAATTGGCAATTGCCATAGCACAATTTCTGTCTGCGAACTCATTTACCATATTGGTACTGTCTGTTCCGATCCAGTCTTCCCCAAGATATCCTTTATCAGCCAGTTCTTTGTATTGCTCTAAAACTTTTATCATCAACTGGTTATCTGCAAATGTTGCTTCGTTATTATTCAGCTTGTCATATAATCCAGGCTGATCTGCTTCGTATGCTCCGCCGATCTGGAAAAATGCCAGTGGATGCTGCCATCCGTCAGCTCCCGGCTCAAACCATGGTGTGATGCCTTCTGCTGCCAGCTTCTCACAGACTTTTAACATTTCATCATAGGTCTTCGGTGCTTCTAATCCTAATTCGCCAAATAACGTTTTATTATAAACCATTACATATTCCGGTGAGTTATGCCAGATCTGTAAGCCATACAGTTTGCCGTCGTATTCACATGCGGAAAGTCTGTTTTCCGGCATTACACTCTTCCAGGATGCATCTGAAAAGTCAATACAGTATTTTTCAGGATCTACAATCTGAGATGCAATCGCAAATGGATTTGACTGAATCCAGAATATATCTGCACAGGAATCTGTAGTTAATTTGGACTGTAGCAAATCGCCGTACTGGTCAGCCGGAATTGTCTGTAAATCAACCGTTACTCCATAAGTCTCTTCGAAACGGGCAATGGTTTCATCATAACGGTTATCCATCCAGCCTGCGGATACCAGAATACTGAGCTCTTCTCCTGCAAAGTCTGTATTCGCTGCTGTAGTTTCCCCTTCTGCCTTTGTTTCTGCTGCTTCCTCTGTATCTGCTGCACTTCCTGCTTCGCTTCCTTCTGTCTTAGCTGCTTGTGTTTCTTTTGTTGTACTGGTTGCTGCTGTGGTTTCTGTCTTGTCGCCTGATCCGCATCCGGCTGCCATTGTTATTACCATTGCTGCACAAAGTAAAGCGCTAATTACTTTTTTCTTCATGTTTTGTTACCTCCCTTTTTTTCATACCGATTGTTCCGCGTTTTGTTTATCTGATGAACTAATTGTACTTTTTTTCTGACGAAAAGTCCATGCACTATTCCCAACAGAATTTGGACTTTTTTCACACTTTGCCCACAAACAGTAAAATTCCTTCTTTCTTTTTGGTGATTTTTGTTATAATATAGAAAGACAAGTAAATGGGGGATTAAAAATATGAAGAAAAACCACCAAATAAAACTGCAGACAAAGTTCTTTTTAGCGTATCTTGGTCTTGCACTATTAGTTGTAATTGCCTTTTCCATCTTCTTTTACCGTTACACTTCTAACATTTTAATTGAAAGAGAAACGAAGGCTGCAGCCGATATGAATTTATCCTTTTTACAGCAGACAGAACAGATCCTGCAGGATATGGATTCTGTTTCCATTAATATTGGTTACAGTAACCTGGTAAAAGACCGTCTGGCAGAAGCCAACGACCTGCGGGTCTCCTCAGATGATTTCATGGCTCTGGCAGATCTGTTTGTAACCATTAACGGCGCAGACCTGAAAGTGGACCAGATTAACCTCTATGATTTTTCCGGCTCCGTTGTACAGGTTGGAATTAAAAATAATAGTAAAAAAATGGATATGGATACGCTTCCCTGGCTGACGCAGACGAAGGAGTTAGGAGGCAAGAAACTTCTAAGCCTTCCATATGCCACCACAGAGATTACCAGCAACTCCAATACCAGCCGCACACCGGTCTGGTATATGTCTTTATACCGTGTATTCCACAACCGATACAAGAAGCAGGTGGGTGCTATTGAAACTGTAAAAAAATGCAGTACTATTTTTAAATATATAACCTCCTACCAGCAGAAAAATGCAGATGCCCCCAGTGTTTACATCTATGATAAAAACGGAACCCTTGTATTCCCTTACAAATTGGAAGAATCCGAACAAAAATCCCTGCCGGATTATTTCAGTTCCATAGATTCCACGCTGGGACACGCTTCCTTTTTTAATGATGATTCCCGTACCACGGAAATACTGGTTTCCACTTCCTCCTCCTATACGGGCTGGACCTACGTAACCGTTCAGCCCCAGAATCACATTTTACAGCCTGTCAGAAACCTGATCCACGTTCTGGGACTTGGGGTTGCCGCTATGCTGGCATGCTCCGTATTTATCTCCTGGTACCTGTCAAGGAGCCTGACAAAGCCTATCAAGCAGCTTCGCAATATCATTAAAAAAACGGCATTGGATACCCTGGGCCAGCAAAAGCAAGAGCCCCTGGATGCTTCCTTTGATGAACTGGAAGAGTTAAACCAGGCATTTTTAAGCATGAGCAGTAACTTAAAGACCTCCATGGATGAATTGATTGATACCAGACAGCAGGAAATAAAATCCCGCAGCCTGGCACTCCAGTCCCAGATTAACCCGCATTTTTACTATAATACCCTCTCAGGCATAATTGTACTGGCGGAAAACAACCAATCTGATGAGGTGGTAAAAATGTGCCGTAACCTCACTAAAATCATGCGTTATATTACAAAAGGGGATTCTTCTTCAGTCACCCTGGGAGAAGAAACCGAATATATACAGGAATACCTTTACTGTATGAAAGTCCGTTACCAGTCCAGCCTGAATTATGAGATTCACGTAGATGAATCGCTGCTTTCCCTTAAGATACCCAAACTGTCCATCCAGCCCTTAGTGGAAAATGCGCTGAAATATGGCACCAATTGTGAACCTCCCTGGAGTCTCACAATCCAAAGCAGGATTACAGAAGTTAGCTGGCAGATTGATATCATCGATTCGGGTACCGGATTCACCGAAGAATCCATACAGCTGATTCATTCCAGGATTGAAGCTGCAGCCGCCAAGCCAGGTATGCCGGAAATAGAAATAAATGGTATGGGGATGTTAAATGTCTATTTACGATGGAAACTTTTCTGCGGAGATGATATAATCTTTAAATATGGTAATACAAAGGACGGACATGGGATTGTATCCATTGGAAGAAAAACGAGCCGGGAGCACGTTTAAATTTTTATTCCAGTGATACAAATCCGAACCTGTTTATCACACATTGCGGAGGATAATAAGTTTAAAAGTTCCTTTCAAACTACTTATGAATGCAATATCGCAGGCGGAACCTGCGATATGCGGGAGGTATAATCATGGCAATTTCCAACTATACAGTCGTCGTTGCGGAAGACGAAGAATTGTTATTAGAGAATTTGATTCGTAAGATCGAGAATACCGGTTTGGGTTTTAAAGTAACCGGGAAAGCACAGACAGGAACACAGGCTTATGAGCTTATAAAAGAACTGGAACCGGATCTGGTAATTACAGATATTAAAATGCCGCTGATGAACGGAATACAGCTTCTTGAAAAAGTACATGCACGCCTGCCTTTAACCAGATTCATTATTACCAGCGGATTTTCTGACTTTGAATACGCCAAGCGTGCAATACAGCTTCAGGTATCGGAATATCTGCTAAAACCAATAGATCCGGAGGAATTATATGCCGCTCTCCAGGGCATACGAAATGATTTTGAAATACAGCGCAATGAATATGCCGATATCTTTAATCCGGAAATGACCCGGAACACACCGGAGCAGATCGCAAAGGTCCTCAAAGAATATATAATTCATAACTATAATGTAGATATCAATCTAAACATCATTGCCAGCAATATGAACTACAGTTCCAGTTATCTGACGAAAATCTTCTGCCAGAAATATGATATGACTCCCTCTAAGTACATAACCTCTCTGCGTATTACGCAGGCAAAGCAATATCTTCTGCACAAACCTGAGCTGTCCATCAGGCAGATTGGGGAAATAGTAGGGTATCACGACCAGGCATATTTCAGCAGGATTTTTAAGAAACAGACCGGGATGAGTCCGTTTGATTATCGGGAGAAGCCGGTGGAGTAATTTTTTTAATAGAATAACCGGGAATCGATAGGGCGACATGTCTTCCACCTACTTTAAGAATAAAGGTGGTGATTTTTTGAGTACATATGAAGAGTTCATGATTATTATATCAATGGTTAACTTAGTCATATCAATACTTAATTTTCAAGAAAGACGTAAAAAATAGTCGCTCTCACCTTGACCAGTGAACGACTATTTTTAGTAACTAATTGGCAACCGGGGTGGCTAGGATATGTCTAGCTCCACCCTAATGCCTGCATACGGACCACCTAAGCCTCTAAAGCAGCCTCCCACCCTTCCCGGACTGCCTCTAACGCCTGTCTTGCTCCTTTTGCATCACCGATGCAGATTACCTTTTCAAAGGAATCCTTTACTTCTTCATACAGTTTATTCTCAGCCCTGGAGCCACAGGCATATATGATGTGGGTAAATCCGGTCATCGTTTCTATGCCTGCCGGCGATTCCACTTCTGCCTCGTTTCCATTTACCGATAATAATTTAGTACCTGTCATCATCCGTATCCCCAGATGGTGAAGGCGGTTCATGGTGGGAAGTTGATTATTTGGTACCATTCCGGCTCCAATTGCGTCTGCCATTTCAATCATGGTGACATTTAGTGCGCCTCTCTTTTGATGCATCAGGTGTTCGCACACTTCACAGCCTACCATACCGCCGCCTACTACCAGCACATTGCCTCCAATAACCGGAACTTCATTATTCAGCACTTTTTGTGCCGTGATTGCAGAATCTTTTTCAATCCCGGAAATTGGCGGGATAATTTCCTTTGCTCCGGTTGCTATTATTACAATATCAGGTTTGTATTCCTCTAATGTTTCTTTCATTACATGGACTCCGCATTTAACCGGAATTCCAAGCCGGGCTATTTCATTTTGAAGATATACAATCCATCTGCTGAGTTCCTGTTTGTGGGGAGGGATACAGGCTGCATTCATCTGTCCGCCCAGCCTGTCGCTTTCTTCAAACAAGGTTACCTGATGTCCGCATAATGCAAATGCCCTGGCACTAGCCATACCTCCGATGCCGCCTCCAACAACCGCCACTTTTTTTGATTCTTTTGCGGGTAGCAGCTCCATCTCGGCTTCCCTGCCCAATGCCGGATTAATGACGCAGGATGCCGGACGTCTCTTCGTCTGCTCGCCAATGCATCCGATTCCGCAGGATGCACAAGGTGCAATTTCATCCATCCTACCTGCCTGTGCCTTATTTACAAATTCCGGATCCGAAAGCAGTGCCCTTCCGATAACAACGCCGTCCACCAGTTCACTGTCCGTAAGATACATTGCATAAGCCGGATCATTAATCTTTCCCACAACAATTACTGGTACCGTTGCTATTTTTTTAAGCTCCTGCGCCTCAGGTACATTGACCCCCATCCTTTCTCCATGGCATGGAATAATCTTATTGCAGCGTTCATACTGGGTTCCCCCGCTCACCTCAAATGCATCGATTCCGTGAGCAATTAATTTGGGAACCAGATACTTCATGTCCTCTATGGTATTTCCCTGTTCATCTCGCTCACTGCCGCTGATTCTAAGAACAATCGGAAAATCCGGTCCGCACTTTGCTTTGATTGCATCGATTACTTCCAACAGCAGTCTTGCTCTGTTGTCCAGTGAGCCGCCATAGGCGTCTGTACGCTTATTTCTCATGGGTGAAAGGAATGATCCAAGGAGCATATATGCATGGGCACAGTGCAGCTCAATACCATCGAATCCCGCCTGCTTTGCCTGATAGGAGGTCTGTGCATATTGTGCAATTATTTCGGGAATTTCTTCTATTGCAAGTGCCCTTGTCTTCTGCCCCATCGAGTTGATATACACACTGCTTGCCTTAGGCGGCGCACCAAAAAATGCGCTTACACTCTCCGGTCCCGGATGTGTGATCTGAGGAATAATCTTTGTTCCATAGGCATGAATTTTATCTGTAAACTCCTTATAAGATGCAATACTTTCCTCATTTCGAAAGCACAGCGTATTCCCCAGATACGGAACGCCCGGGTCCACAGACAAAGCATCCAGGATAATACATCCGGTTCCTCCTTTAGCCCTTGCCAGCCAGTATTCCTGCATTCTCTCATTTACGGTTCCATCCTGGCTTTCATATCCCAGTGACATAGGTGCCATAAATGTTCTGTTCTTCATCTTCATGGATCCAATTTGTAATTCTTCAAATAATTTTGATTTCATCCTAAAAATGCCCCTTTCCATTACATATCTGCCACATGATTATACATTTGCGTTTATTCAAAGATTTCGGGCTGTTTCGTACCCTTCCGCAATTGCATCTAGTGCACGCCTTGCCCTTTTTGCATCCCCAATTACATAATACGGTATCTCTAATTCATCACAGACTGCTGTAAGTGCCGTACTGTCATTCGCCCTGGAGCCTGCTGCAACTACAACACTGTCACAGGTTACTATCGATTCCCTGTCCTTCTGATACGTTACCACACCCTGAGCACAGACCTCTTTACACACTGCTTTTGTTATAATCTCAACACCCAGACTTTGCATTTTCTGCATTACCGCAATTTTTCTCAGACTGCCCAAATCCTCACCGGCTGTTTCTTTCATTTCCACTACCTTAACCTTGTGTCCTGCCGAAGCTAATGCATCTGCCGTTTCCAGTCCCACCAGCCCTCCGCCAATCACACAGATATCACCTTTTGGATCTGCCCTGCCATCCAGGACCTCATGTGCTTCATAGACAGGCAGGCTCTCTATGCCTTCCAGGTTCAGAACAATTGGTGATGACCCAATTGCCAGAATTACAGCATCCGGTAATTCCTCCCGAATAAGAGCGGGCGTTACTTCGGCATCGTAATGTACCGGGATACCGGCCCTTTCTACCTGTTCTGCAAAAGATATTGCTGCATTTTTCATTTCTGCCTTACCGGGTGCTTCTCCTGCTGTAATAAACTGACCGCCTAAATGATCACCGGATTCAAAAATTACAGGTAAATGTCCCCGTTCTTTTAGTACCACTGCAGCTTCCATTCCTCCCATACCTCCGCCGGCTATCAAAACTTTCCTGGGGCTTGCCGCTTTTTCTAACCGGTGCTCCTTCTCGTGTCCCAATGCCGGATTTCTCATGCAGGTAATGAACGGACGGTTTACAATATCACAGAATCCATCATAGCATCCCTGGTCACAGCCAACACAATGAATAATGTCCCTGACTCTTCCTTCCTTTGCCTTATTTGCAAATTCGGGATCTGCCAGCTGCGCCCTCCCCATAACAATCATATCTGCTTTCTCCTGCTCCAGGATATCTTCAGCCAGCTGGGCAGTGTTTATTCTTCCTACCGCAATTGTGACCATACCGGTTTCACGCCGTATACGATTGGCATTTTCCACATTAAATCCATTTGGCACATCAATGGGCGGTACCTCATACAGAGACGCTGCCGTTATGATATTTCCTCTGGAAACATCCAGGACGTCTACCCCCGCATCCTGAGCCAGCCTGCTAAACCGAATTACTTCTTCGATTGTCAGACCCTGGGGAAGAAAATCGTCGTGGGCATCAATCCTCATGAACAGCGGCATATCCTCCGGTATGTTTTCCCGGATTGCCCGGATACATTCCAGCGGGAACCGGGCACGGTTTTCAAAACTTCCCCCATATTCATCCGTCCTGTGGTTCAGTCCTCCGCTTAAGAAGGAATGAGGGAGATAATTATGGGCACAATGAAACTCAATGCAGTCGTAACCTGCTGTTACACATCTGCCGGCTGCTTTTCCATAACATTCTATTATTTCCGCAATCTCTTCTTTTTCAATTGCCGGAAGTGTATAGTTTCCAAAATTCATGTCATTCACCACCAGCATTTTTGCCTTCGGATCCATTACCGTAGCAATTGACCCCTGCCACAACTGGATCCCTGCCTTCCCTCCTGCTCTGTGAATGGCATCTGTCAGCCTCTGATGACCCTCAATATAAGAATCTTCGCTGATCGAAACAAAATGAGCTGGTGCACTCGGCGTATGCACTGCAGCCACCTCTACAATATTAAGCCCGCAGCCGCCTTTTGCCCTTGCCTCATGATAATCGATCAGTCTCTGGGTAACCTCGCTTTTCTCGCTTGCCATTCTTGTTCCCATTGCCGGCATAACAATACGATTTTGCAGTTCCATGCCCCTGATTTTAATCGGGCTGAATAATTTTTTAAACATAAAAAACCGCCTCCTGTCCGAAAGTAGCAGATGTAGATTGCTCTTTTCTTACATTATAGCGATTTTATATAAATTAATATATTCAAAAACATTAGTTTTCTTCTCATTTATTCCTCTTGGAATAACTTGCGGAATTGGGAAGCAGACTGATTCATCCACTCCTGAAATGTTCTTTGAAACGTAGACAGGGATTCAAATCCACAGCGCACGGAAATTTCCAATACACTTAACTTTGTGCTCCTCAGAAATGCCGCTGCATAGCAAACCCTGATTTCGTTTAACAGACTCCGGAAATCGGTTCCAAATACATTTTTAAATATCTGTTTCACCGTATACGGTTTCAGGTAAAATTCCTCACTCATCTTCTCGATATTTATTTCCTTCATGAAATTAAGATGAAGATACTGCAGGAACTGCATGCCGATACCATCACCTTCCATTTCCATTTTTCCATTTCCGATGAATTCTCTCTGATATTCCCGTGGTGTCATATTACAATGTTGTTCAAATACCCTGTAAAATGCGGGTACCGATGGAAATCCCAGTAATCCGCTTACGTATTCCATTGTCAGTTCCGTAAAATGCAGCAATGCGCAGGCGTTGATAATCCTTCCATATTGCTGAAGCTGAAAATAAGTATAACCACATGCATTTTTGATTCTCTGATTCAGCACTTTGGGCGAACAGTACATTTCCTGTGCCATATCATTTAAACTCAGATGTTCTCCGCCTGCCAGAGACACTTTTTGTATTACATTCCAGACTTCATGGTTTTCCTTTTTATTTTTTCCAATATTTTCATAGGCATAGCGGCAAAAATAATTATGAAGCTCCAATGTTTTATACAGTATCATATTCTTACTGCCAAATCGTTGCTCCTTCTTTTCCTGCAGAAGGTCAAGCACCAGTGCCTCTACCCTGGATTTCTGCCCGCCCTGTAATTCTGCCATCGGGCAGGTATCATAAACCAGCTTGGCATTGGCATTCCTGGGATGTTTTTCCCAGCACATATACATAAATAATCCAATATAAAATTTGACAACTACCGCTTCTATTTCTCTTTTAATCGTATGTATCTCATAGAAATGATGGGAATAGAGACAAAAGAAAGATCCTTCTTTCGCCGGATAATCACATCCATTTACCCGGATGATCCCATCCCCGGACAGCACATATATGATCTCAACCTGTTCATGCATATGCTGCTCCAATGGCACTGCGATTTTTTTCTTCTCAATCTGAATCTCTTTTTCCTTATAATTATCATAATAATTAATACCGGTATACCAGTCATTCTGCCGTTTCATGAATTCTCTTCCTTTACAACAGCCAGTGGCTTTTCCTGTATTGTATTATGATGGATCCTCAAAGTCAACCGGATTCATCTTACTTCATCCGCCCACAGCCATACTGCAGGACCGGTACAGCATTTTGTACTCATCTTCTCCCACTACAGGATCCTGCTTTTTCTCTTCTACGACAAATCCCTCGTCTTTATAGAATTCAATAGCCCGTTCGTTTTTGCGATAAACATGCAGGGTCAGTACCGGATATTTGTTTTTCGCTACCGTAAGAAGGCTATGTCCGATTCCCTTTGACTGCACCCTTGCATCTACAAATAATCCTGCAATATATCCGTTCACAATCCCTATAAATCCAAGGACGTTCCCATTTATTTCGTATACGTAAATCTCCGCTCCGGGCAGGCTCTCCAGAACCATATCAAAATGATCTTCCCAATAATCCCTGGAAATAAATTTATGTGCCGTCAGATTGGTATCCAGCCAGATCTGCATTACCCGTTCCAAATCGTTTTCTACAAATTCTCTGATCATATCTAACCTCCATATTCCCTGAACGTGTTTAAAATCGTTGTCTGCAAGAAGAACCGGACGGATGCATCACGTACGGCGCTCATATGCTTATCCGATTCTCAGACTTCCATCATCCGCCTCATCCATTTCCACCAGTTCGCAGCGGATATTATCCATGTTTAGATTATATTCGGCTGTAATCCGGTCTATGTACTTTTGTATTCTTCTTTCGTCCCCTTGAAATTCCGCTTCTAAAACTCCGGTACTCATGTTGATAATCCATCCTGACAGCCCCATTTTACCTGCCATAAAAAATAATCTCGGTTTTAACCTCTTTTCACTGCCTGTACCTAAAATAATAAGTCTCTTTCTTACCTTCATAGGTATCCCCCCTACTTCTTCTCAAGATATTCTTCTAATGTCAAATTGTGATCCATAATATATTGTGCTGCTTCGACTCCCACGTACCTGAAATGCCAGGATTCATAATCTATATCTGTGATATCTTCTTTCCCCTTGGGATATCTGAGAATAAATCCATACCTGGCACAATTTTCCTGCAGCCATTTATTTTCCGGTGTTTCCTCCTGCGTGTCATCCAGTTTCTGGTTGCTTAAAGCTGCAATATCTACTGCCAGTCCGGATTCATGTTCACTATAACCCGGCGGCATGACAACTCTTGTTTTTTCCTCATATGCCTCTTCGTATGTCAGCCCCTGCTGCATCAGAGCACTGATATCATGATCCAGAATTTTCTGCTGACTTTCTACACTGCGGTAGCCAGAAGCCACACAGAATTCCAACCCTTCTTCACTTCCATCTGTAAGCATTTCCTTCAATTGCTCATAAATGGAAGCAGCCACGCTGGTCAGTCCATTTTGCAGGGTCTTTAACTCCACCTGGTAATCATCCGGCAGCGGATGGTCCTTGTTAACCAGAATTAACAGATTCGATTCCGAATCCGTTGTATTCTGCCGGTTAACTGTTAATTCGTTTCCGCCGGTATTGATTTTATCATTTTGGACAACTTTTGCTGCCGGTTTATTTTCCATTGACTTAAATGCATTTGCCGCCAGCATAAATATGCCTACCATACTAAAGCATAAAACCCCTCCCACCAAAAAACGCAGGCAATGAGCCCTTAACCTTCGTATTCTCTTTTTTCGTCTTTTGTTCACAATTGTCCCTCCTTATAACAGATATCCCCTTATATTCTGTATCGTTATACATAGGATAGAACCCAACTGCATCAAAATCGTGTGAAATTTGTATCATAGTTGTATCATTTACTCATTTTTATCTGCATTCTCCACCCAGTCCGCCATTGTTTCAATGCCAACAGCAAATGCCGGCATATAATTTGCTCCAACATTTTTCCCATACCAGCTCTTTCTGACATTGGCTGAAGTATTCTTAAACTGGTATTTAATGATAGAATATAAATAATCAAAACCTATAATTTCAGAAAAATCTGCACCATAATACTGCTGGAAGCCTTCCATCAGTATTGAATTCTGAGAATTCACATAATAATAAAACTCTTCACTGCTTTCCTTCATTGAAGGATCTTCCGTTTCCGCCTCCACGCTTGATGCAATATCTTCCGTTGCACTTTCCGTAACACTTACATCATTTTGGCTATTTTTTATCCATATTTCATTCATTGCCATCTGCGACTGAAGAATATCATACTCTTTATGAAGGATGTCACATGAAATACCTGCACTATAAATCTTGTAATCATATGCATCTACACAAAATTCAAAGTCAAAAGTCGTAAAGTCACTAAACCTCATATACCAGAACAGCACATTGTCATTTGGATTCAGTGTAGAGGATTCGTTTTTCACACTGTAAAGGGAAGCATCCACAAAGTAATCCACATAGGGGTACTGCTCCACCATCCAGAAAACACCTGCTTTCTGCAGCCCAATTACCTCTTTTGCCAGACCCTCTATTAATTTTTTGTCACTCACCACATTGTCTTTCGTCTGACGGACCGGCCTGAATTTTGTGTTTTCTCTGACCGGCTGCATCAAAACCTCCAGTTTACTCTCTAAGGATGTATTATAATCGTAAGACAGGGAAACCTTCTCTCTATCCACAATGGTAACATTATTCAGATATTTATTGTCATGTATCTTGCTGTAATACTGGGGGAAAAAGACAGCCATTGCAATTAATCCACCTACAAAGACTGAACTCAGGGTATACATTCCTATTTTTTTCCAATTCATCTGCCCGCTCCCCCTTCCGGGAAGGAAATCCAGATCGTCGTTCCCTCTCCTTCTTTACTTCGGATACGCCATTTGGCATCATGGATCTCCACAATTTTACTGCAAAGTGTCATTCCAAGACCCGCCCCTCCTTCTTTTCTGGCTCTGGACTTGTCCACCATATAAAATGCCTCTGTGATTTTACTGAGCTCTTCCTCTGGTATACCACAGCCATTGTCCTTTACCATAATTTCATAATCATCCTGGTTTCTCTTTCCCGTAATCCAGATGTCACCCTGTTCGTAAGACGCCTTTCTGGCATTATCGATCAGGTTCACCAGCAGGGAAACCAATAGATCCTTTTCTCCAATAATAACGCCTTCTTCCGCCTTCATATGCAGCGTAATCTGTTTCACTTCCAGAGATGCACTTACTGTCTGTACCACATTTTTCATAAACGCCTCTGCCTGAATCGGCGTCAGTTCATATTCATGCTTCTTCGTTACAATTAATTCCAGCAGCTTTAGGGAAAGGCTTTCCAGACGCTTTCCCTGGGAATAGATGTAGTTGGATGCTTCCATTATTTCTTCTTTATCCAGATCCATTGTCCGCAGCATATCTGCATATCCAATGATGGATGTAAGCGGCGTCTTCAGTTCATGGGCAAAGGAGGCCGTAAAATCTTCCTGCCGCCTGGCTGCCTGCGCCAGCTCTCCCATTTTCTGACACAGATTTTCCGCCATATCATTAAAGTCCTGGGACAGCTCTCCGATCTCATCCTCGCTCACGCGTTTTGCCCTGATCTGATAATCTCCCCTGGAAAACTTCCTGGTTACCTTCGAAAGGGTAACTACTGACCGGGTCAGATAATTGGAAAGCATCAGGGTTACAAAACCAGTCCCCACTAAAAGCACGACAATCCCAATCTGGTAACGTTGAAACAGCTGTTCACGCTCTGAATATATGTAGGAAATATCCATGATATTCTCCAGATAAAATATGCTCTCCTTACTTTCGCTTTTACACATTACGATCAGATAATAGCCTTCATTTTCATTTACTATTTCATATCCGTAATTATTATCCTGAAGTCTTGAGATAAAGTCAGTATCTGTCTTTATGTTTGCGTCACTGAACAGCACTTTTCTCTGCTTGTCATAGACTCTGATATAGCTGTTGCTTCCTCCTACACTTTTCTTCAGTGAATTGGCGATATCCTTAATCACTTTATCATCTATAACCAGATATTCTTCTCCTAATGAATTTACGGACATTTCAAATGCAAACTGGAACATTTTATTTTCGGAATTCCCACGTTCAATCTCCCGGTCCAGGGATGACTGAAATGTGGCGGTCACTATCCAAATGCCAAAAATGCTGAATACGACTGCAATCAATGCCGTAAAAATAAAGAAAATCTTCCAGCGAAATTTCATTTAAACCTCCAGTCTGTATCCCACTTTATATACGGCAACTATATAAGTCTCCCAGTTCAGCTTCTTTCGCAGCCTTTGTACATGCAAATCCACAGTCCTGCTGTCTCCCAGATAACTGCTTCCCCATACATTTTCATAAATCGTCTCCCGGTAAAGGGCTATATTCTTATTGCGTACAAATAGAAGCAGCAATTCAAATTCTTTCAAAGTCAGCAGCACTTGCTCACCTTTTTGTCTGACAATCCTGGAAGAAACATCTATCTCAATGTCCAGAATACGGATTACCTTTTCCGCTTTATTATATCGTCTCAGGGCACTTTCCACCCTGGCAAGCAGCTCTATAATTTCAAATGGCTTGGTGATATAGTCATCTGCTCCCTGGCGAAGCCCCTTCACTTTATTATCCAGGGATCCCATAGCCGTTATAAAAATAACGGGAAGATTCAGGGTCTTGGCATACTCCAGTAATTCATATCCATTAATCTTTGGCAGCATGATATCCAGAAGTACCAGATCATAATTTCCTTCTGCCATCTTATCCGCAGCATCTAAACCATCAAATGAGCACTCACACTGATATCCTGCTTTCACAAGATTTATGCGGATTAAATTAGAAATCGGCTCTTCATCTTCAACAACCAGTATTTTTATCATTTTTTCTCCCCCGTTTGTAATTGCTTCATTGTTCTTTTTCTATTTTGCGCCAAAGTTGCATCATTTTTGTATCATGTATGATGCATTTCTTCTATTTTTCGTATTTTTTAACTGTCAGTTCCAGTATATATGAAAAAAGTCGAAAAAACAAACTGATAATTATGGCAGCCCTATCCATAAAAGCCGGAAAGAACAAGATTCTTAAACCTGGCATTTTAGGATGGACTTATTTTTTATCCTATGCTACACTAGAGTATATCTTATAATTGCTTTCTGGCAGCTGTGCGTCACACTTTGTGGGAGATTCGTCCCGGATGAAGGGTGCGTAGCGGGCTACGTAACCTGAATTCGGGGCAAATATGCCGCAAAGTGGGGCGTGCAGATGGCAGAAATGAATTTTCAAACACGCTCTAGGATTATCATTTCATATAAAGGGGGTTTTCTTATGGGAAGCATAGGAGGAAAAGCCGGAAACGGCATATACTATTTATTTATAGGTCAGATATTGGGATTACTGGGCTTTATCCCGATTTTGGGAATCGTAGCGGTACTGGCAAGCTTTATCATCTGCCTGTACGCAATTTATATCCTGTCCGGGGTCAGCGAGGACTATAAGACAGCCTTTTTTATCACAATTATAAATCTTGCTGTTAATATTATTGGTATGTTTTTCAATCATGGCATTATTTCAGGCATGTTGAGCATGGCGAACACCATCTTATCATTCCTATCCGTATTTTATATCTGTAAAGCCACCGCCGGTATTTTGTGGGGCGTAGACCAGACACTGGTAAGCCGTGCAGGGCTGATCTGGAAATTATATGGATTATGTATGGTCGTTATGCTGATCTGCGAGCTGCTGATGTATATTCCAATTATTAATATTTTAGCATCTATTGTAACATTTATAATTGCAATTATTCAGTTGGTTGCCGGTATTTTGTATCTGATGTTCCTCTGGCAGAGTCAGAAAGTCTTGAGACGATAAAAACAGGTCGGATTTCTTTCATAGAAATCCGACCTGTTTTACTTTGTTTTATTTAGTTTTTTAGCTCTCTTTTCGTCTGCCTTCTTCCATCCTTCGTCATAGAACACGGTATATTCTTCCCAGGCATCGTCCCAGCTCTTGTATTCTTCGTCACCACGTTTATCCTTAAAATCATAATTTTCTGCAAGATACTTCCCCAGGTAAGCAGTCAGTTTTCTGGCTCCTTTGGAATTCAGATGATTTGTATCACAAAAATCTGAGGTAAAATCAATACCCAACTCCCGGTACATCTCTTCCGTATTGAAATTGATGCCTGGAAAACCATTCTCTTCTGCAATCTGAAATGCACGGTTAATGTGTTCCTGGTCTCCACTCCCAATACGTGTGGGAACAGCTGTAAATAAAAGCTGAATATCATTTTCTTTGGCATAATTCATAATGTCAGTCAGAATCTTTAACTGTGTCTCACTCAGTTCCCCTATACTATTCGTAATAGTCGGTCCTTCTTTATCCCTGATCTTAAAAGCGGTCTGTTCATATACACCTTTCATCTTGGTAACCGGCTTTACAAAGTCTGTTTCACTCAATTCTTCCCACCTGGAATGATATTTCAAAAACGGAATATAATGGGATATTTTATCATCTAAATCCGTTTCATCCTTTCGGTAATTCTCTGCAAATTCAAATGCATTATTGATGGCATCAAATCTATTTTCGGAAAACTGCATACTATCTGTCAGACGCCTCACTTTATAGTCCCGCTCAATTAATTTACTCTCTCTAATTCCTCTAAGATCTATGATCGCAAGTTTTACATTCTGCTTCTTTTTTACTTCTTTTAAAACATTAACAGTCAAATTCATAGGCTGAAGATCAGTCGACATGGAATAAACCGCAATCCCATGTTCATGCCAGGCAAGAGGTGCCACCCATGCTCGTTCAACAACACTGTTGCCTATGTAAACCGCATCCCATGTATTTTCTTTTTCTTCCTTATAAAATGCACGGTAACGTGCGGTAGTCCCATCAGCAGCCGGGTGTACAAAAAGACTGTTCAATCCCCATAATATTCCGACCAGAAGCACAAAAAACACTGCTGTACGAAATGCTTGTTTCTTCGTCATACTTATGTTCTCCAATTCATAAAAGCAAATATCATCCACAACTCATTCCCTGTTATAAAGTAGATCAAATAATGGTAATACTTTTAAGAGAATATCATAATTTACGTTACTTTGCAATATTTTCCGTCAAAAATGGCAGTTGCAAGCATTTCAGCTTACAACTGCCATTATAATATTTCACCTAATTATTTACTATGCTGCTATAGCACCCGGAACCAATGTTTCCGCTACTGCCAGATCACTGTAACAGATTATTTCCACCGTCTTTTCAATTCCCAGACTTACCAGACCCATAATTGACTTGCCATCAACCAGTACATGATCGTATTTTACATCAATATTATAATCGCATTTCTCAGCGCGGTCTACAAATGCAAGTATGTCCTCCACGGAGGAGAATGTACAGGTGAACCGTTTCATAGAAATTCCTCCTTTCTAATCCTTATTTCTAAACTTTTTGTTTGTCTGCCTCTTTATTTTGATAGCTTTAGTATAATACTCTTTGGATCAAAAAAGAATAGAAAAATCTTCTGAAAACGTGTAATTTTTTACGATCTTTTCCTCTACAGTTCGAATTTCGAATTTAACTTGATAAAAAATACATAGCAATTACAACAACTGCTGTAATAAAGCCCGAACCGATTACATTGAAAATAGTTTGGTAAGTTCTTATACCTGACTCCCGTTTTTTATCAATTTCATCCAGTCTTCTGCCTTCTGCAAAAGCTGCAATTTCTTTATAAGTTTGAATGTCATGGGTTTTCTTCTGCTTTTCAATACGAATTGCATAACACATGTTAATGACAAACAAAATTATCCAGATTGCAATTCCAACAAAATCTAAATAAAGAAATAATGGAATGACCGATACTTTTTACACCCTTATTTTTAAACAAAAAAAAGACCGGAAACCCTATATAACATAAGGTTTCCGGCGCCCCTGCCAAGGAATCGAAGCGACGGGATTCGAACCCACGACCTCTGCGTCCCGAACCGTCTACCCTATATATTAACCTATGTTATTAAGTATTATTGTACATTATTTAGTCTAAGAAATCCTTGTGTTTTCAGCTCTCACACAATATTTTTTTTTAAAACGTAATATATTCAATAAAATAAATTTCTAATATTTGTTAGACATCTGTTAGACATCGTTAGCTGACTTGAAAACATTCAGCCATATCCTGTGCTATACTCAGTTTATCCTTTTCCTTCACTTTTGCATATATCTTTAATGTAACATCTGAATTTTCAGAATGTCCAACCCACTTTTGTATATCCTTTATACTTCTACCTTTCTTTACTAATAAAGAGATACAGCTTTTTCTAAGACTATGTAGATTCAGTTTTGAAGATAATAAATCATCTCGGACAACAATTTTTTTAAATGATTTTGTTAAGTAATCTGGTGAGTATGGTCTGCCATCTTCCCAAGTAAATACATAATCTGATTCATTATAGTCTCTGCCTAATAATTTTCTATTCCATTCCTGCTGTTCTTTTATTTTTAAGAATATTGTTCTTACTTCAGTATGTAACGGATATGCCCGAAAACTAGAATCATTTTTAGTTCTCTCTTTCGCGACTAACGTTTTCATCTTTACAACGGTTCTTTTTATTATAAGCTGATTTGTATCGAAATTTATTGCATCCCAAGTCAGTCCCAAAGCTTCTGATCTTCTCAAACCATAATATAGTATTATCTTAAATACACTTTCTAATCTATTACCAATTAATATTCTGAAAAAGTAGCTTATCTCCTCTGCATCTATAAAATCATCATCATCAAGCTTTTTATCTGCTACTTTTTGTGGAACCTTAATGCTTTTAGCAGGATTTACGTTGATAATTTCCCGTTCTACTGCATCATTTAGCGCTTCTACTATCAGCAATCTATGACTCTTAACTGTGCGTGTAGATAATCCTGTGTCTTCATTTTTACGCACAACTGTCCTGCCATAAGCCAATTGATATTTATAATATTCTTTAATGTCATTTGCCTTTAAATCTATCATTTTTATTTTTTTATCTCTAAAGTAATTCACTATATGCTTTAAATGGTAGCTATAACCCTCCCATGTTATAACTTCAAGATATGGCTTGCGTCCTTCATGCCATTGAGTTATATACTGATCAAAATATACCTCCGCTGATGTACATCTTTTCTCTTTGCCTTTGTAGCTTTCCAAAAGTGCACTTAGCATCTGCTCCGCTTTTCTTTTATTTCCCTTTTCCTTAAGTCCCGTAGATCGCCATTTCGTTTTCCTTTTACCATTTTCATCATAAAACTGTACTACCATATGATAATATCCTCTTTTTACTTGCAAACTACCTGTCATTATTATATCCTCCTGATTCAGATAGTTCACTTTTGATTAGTATGTCAAACTTTTCATTCTGGAAAAGAAAATCCACAATATATGCTTTAGGTATTCTATAATTTTTTCCTATTTGTATAGAAGCTATAACTTTTTCTTTTAATAACTTATAAACAGCATTCCTTCCAATACCTAACATTTTTTGAAGTTCTTTAGCTCCAACAACATCCGGATAATCTTTAAATAATAATTCTGCTGTCTGTAGTGACCGCTGAATGTGTTCATACTTGCCTGTTCTAATAGGCACTTGATTCAATAAGCGTACATTTTTCTCCTTTCTGGCAGCCTTGCCACTTCTGACAAAGCTACACTCTTCTTATAAACAATTATCACCCATATTATGATATTTGATCTTACTGTAAAGCTAAATATATTTAATCATATATGGATATTAAACCACATTTATCTTTTAATAAATTGTTCAAATACTACTAATTAGCATTTTTATAAACTGCAAAAAATTCTTCTGTTGCATGCTTTATTTCATTTATGGCATATTTTACATCATTCTCTGTGAAAAACTCCATTCCATAACGCTTTTTATGATTACGAGCCCTGTTTATAGGATTTTTAATTTCATCAAATCGAGACAATAAATCTACCAATTGTTCATGGGTGAAAATGCATTCCTGATATCTGATAATAAAATCTGTTAAGCTTCTAAATTCTGCAGTCTTATTGTATTTAGAATCTTTATAAATCTTTTCCAAAGAGTCATTGTATTTCTTCTGTACAGTTAGAAGATTTTTAACTGCTTTATCCCATCGTTTGCCCCACATATCAATAAATTCCTTTTTGAGTTCCTTTATCCCTCCCCCCTTACTCCTTAGCTCCATTCTACTACAAGCCGCATTCCTTCCATTTGTCTGAGCATTTTTGTCATAATGTTCACACTCAATATATCTACTCTTTATGGCAATACTTAACTGTTGTTGCGAAAATAAATCTTCAGTACGATAAGTATTACTGACTTTATATGTAACAGCTAACGCTGAAATCAAATATCTGTTTAATTTCTTAAATTCTTTATAGTGTGCACTATCAAAAGAGTCATATCTCATATCAGCACGTATAATATTATAAACTGAAATACCCGCTTCACTTAAAATTTTCAGTAACGACTCCATAAAGTCCTCATATGTATATACTTCTCCATTAAGCTTATGAACGTTAATTATACTTATTGTATGTGGCTCACCTTTCAACACATAGTGGGCTTTCATACAGCCTGCTATATTTTTATTAACCTCTTTTGGCAACTCCGGGCTTTTAATAGAAATAGTATGTATACTACCTGTTAATTTATATTTGTATCTTTTTTCTAGCTTCATTTTTCTCCTTATCAATAGAGACAAGGAGATTTCTTATCTTTTCACTAAAATATTTAATTATGTTAATAAATCCTCAAAATAGTATTTCATTAATAAATTCTCCTCGCCTTATCTATCGTTTCCTTACAACAAATTATTATTATTATTTTACTTAACTTGCCTTATCTTTGTATCGTTATCCTACATGAATATGTTTCCCTCCGTTTTTGTAACCTGTAATTTATATATAAAATAGAAATGAACCACTTCTATGAATTTTTGCCTGTCTCTTTATTGCTCTTAGCCAACTCAATACCACGTAGTATCCTGCTAATTTCTTCGACTGCATTTCCATCTAAAAAATATTCTCCACAACGTATTTTCCCCCCCAGTAATTTTACCGATTTATTTTTTATTTGCAGATATTCTTCTAAAGCTGCCACACACATATAAAACGCTTCTTTCCCTCCACTGGTTGTAACTAAAGGGTATAACGATTCAATTTCCTCTAAATGACCGTCTTCTATAAATTGCATAGCATTTAATTTATCAATACGATCATCGATATCTACTATCTCATTATGTATTTCCCAACATTCTTCATTATCTGTTTCTTTTTTCAATACTGCTTGAAGCCATACCTTCTCTAGTTCCAACTTATCTTTTGCTGACAACTCCATTTGAAAATATTTTTCGTCGATGCCAAAAATGTAAGCTAATTTAGGAATATATTTTTTTGATATATTTTGTTTTTGCTTAAACCATAGATTTATATTTTGTTTTCTAATTCCCAACTCTTCGGCAAGCTGCTTTTGCTCTTTATTCGCTAATTGTAAAATATATTCTAGTCCAATCATATTGTAATCACCTCGTAAAAATATCATAACACATTTTTATTTACCAGTCAATATTTATTTAAGCAAAACTATGCCTAAATTTTTTCTCCCTTTTCTCTAAGTGCCGCAAGAATTTTATCCCAGATAATATCTCCATTTTTTTCGATTGATTGAAATCTTCCCTTGCTGTCCCGTATTTTACTAAGATCTATATTTATTATTTTCTCTGGAACATTTTCAATATCTTCCTTATTAATAGTTTTTCCAGTATCCTCCCAATAAAATTCTCTCCGTACATTATCATAGCACGGAATTCGATATTTATTTTCATCATCCCAATATCCCATAATTTATCTTCTCCTTGTTTAAATTTTATTATAGCCGAATATTCGGCAATGTTCAGGGAAAAATATTTCCATATAATTAAATTCAGGAGGTGCCTATGATAACATTCGAACCATTCTTTAAAACATTAGAAATTAAAGGGATTTCACAGTATGCCCTTATTCAAAATGGATTTTCCACAGGAACACTTGATGCAATTAGAAAAAACAATTCCCTTACATTAAATACACTTAATGATATTTGTAATCGGCTTCATTGTGATATTACAGATGTCATCAAATATATTCCGGACAATGATTAAGAATTTGTTTAAGAGCTATGGCTCTCAATTATGTTACCTTTTCCCTGAACTTAAAATATGGATTTAATAAGAATATTTTAGAGTTTATAACTCTAAAAGTCAATAGCCTTTTATCCTTTGGTATAAAATAGTTTCAGATAAAGAGGTGCTGAAATATGAAATACACGGAAAGAATACGTGCTTTAAGAAATGATAATGATTATACACAAATGCAAATTGCTAAAATTCTTAATATTGGTCAACGCACATATGCTGATTATGAATCAGGAAAAACCAGAATTCCTTTAGACTCTATTATTAAACTTGCTCAATTATATAATGTAGATATGAACTATATCTGTTGTGTTAGCAATATCAAAAATACATATCCTGAGATTTAAGAATTATACATTTAAGATTCGAATGCTAATTTTCTAGTCAGTATCTATTTTCACCAGCTTTTAATCTACTGAAATAATTTTACCTACTCTTTGGTTTTAAATACCCCGTATAATAAAAGAGAAGCCGTTTGGCTCCTCATGTTACTTCTTTTCCATTAAATGGTCATATTGTTTCTTATAACGGTAAAATGTTGGTTTAGTTAAGCCTAGTTCTTTCATTAGTTCAAACGGTCGTATATTGCCATTCAGAACCCTCTCATATGCTGTTCTGAACTCATTAAAATCCATAGCTTTTGGTCTTCCATAATCTTCCCACTCGCCCCTTGCTTTTTTGGCAATAATACCTTCCTGCTGCCGTTTTTCTTTCTTTTCGATTTCTGCCTGTGCGATAGTTGCATATAATTCAATCAGCATATTATTTATAGTATCTAGTATCATCTTAGCCATGCTATTTTCCATACCTGATAAATCTTGCAATGTAGTAGGAATTTCTAAAATCATTACCCGTATCCCGCCGTCTTTATAATACTGTAGTTCTTTAAGAGTGTCCTTTTTATTACGTCCCAAGCGGTCTAATTCAGATATAATTAATATATCTCCGGAACGTAATACATCTTCCTTCAACACCATATAGCGAGGTCTATTGAAATTCTTTCCCGTTTGCTGATCTGTATAGATTTTAACTAATTGCAAATTATTATTATTACAGTAATTTTCAATTTCCATAATACCACGATCAAGATGTTGATCTTGTGTACTTGTTCTATGATATCCATAAATACTCATGTTACCATCTCCTTTACTTACTTATAACTGAATACTACTATATTAGTCTCAAAATGTCAACAAATATTTTGATACTTCTCAAAATAATATTTCTATATATTTTGAGACTATTCTAAGAGACCATTTACCTAGTCTTTAAAAGTATACATTTTAAGACCAATAAATATAGTAATTATCGAATCCATTGAGTTCAAGCTACCCTCTTTAATATCGCTATACTTATCGTAATATTAAATAAAGAAGACATTTTACAAAATAGCTTTTATCACATATAATTTCCGTATTATAATTTCAACTAATATCCATCACAATTTCCTTAACTACTTTTTATATATTCATTTTTATTCTACCATAATCCTAACATATCTTAGTGTAAAAGTAATAATATCAATTGATCACCTTATCGTTAGTATGAATTGAATGAATCTAAAGCTCATGATGGAACTATAAAAAACCGGCTACAGCGAGCCGGCTTTATATACTACAATCAAAAGTAAACTATCCTTATTCATCTTTTTGTTAGACATCTGTTAGACATCATTAATTTGTTCTTATTTAAAATCTACATTTACATCCTTATTTTTAAACAAAAAAAGACCGGAAACCCTATATAACATAAGGTTTCCGGCGCCCCTGCCAAGGAATCGAAGCGACGGGATTCGAACCCACGACCTCTGCGTCCCGAACGCAGCGCTCTACCAAACTGAGCCACGCTTCGCTATTCAGCTTTATCATTATAGCATTGGATCGCTATAAAATCAAGTATTAATTTATAAACTTTTACATTTTTTTCAATTTATTTTTTATATCATTTTAGACTTTTTTATCAGGCACCGTACCACGCTTTCTAATATGTAAGTGCCAAATTTAGGCTTGATACCTTCTGGTCTAATCACACAGAGGCAGGATTGAAATCCTTACAAAAGTATCGAATTCTGTACCCTGCCCCGTGTATTTCCGGAAGTGGTGACGTTTCTATATCACTTCCTCTACTAGAGCGTGTTTGAAAATTGCTTTCTGACAGATGTGCGTCACAGTTTGTGGTAGATTTGTCCCGGATGAAGGGCGCGTAGCGGGCTACGCAACCTGAATTCGGGGCAAATATGCCGCAAAGTGGGGCGTGCAGATGGCAGGAATGAATTTTATAACACGCTCTAGCGCGTGTTTTACACTTATTACTTTTTCTTTACATTGATTACTATCTTAGCACTTTTACCATTAAATGTAGTTACCTTAATGGTTGCTTTTCCTTTTTTCTTTGCAGTAACTTTTCCGGTTGATGAAACAACAGCCACTGATGAATTGTTAGATTTATATTTTAGCCTATAACTGGCTGTCTTTGATGGGAAGTTTACTTTTATCCTCCAGGACTTTCCTTTCTTCAGATCCTTTGTTTTTGTACTGATTGAAATTGCCTTTGGTGCTTTTTTTACAGTGACCTTGCAGTAACTCTTTTTGCCATTTGCTGTCTTTACTGTAATCGTAGCCTTTCCAGGCTTTCTTCCGGTGATCTCTCCCTTTGATGTCACCTTCACTACTGACTTCTTGTTTGAACTCCAGGTAACTTTCTGAGATGCATTTGCGGGTTTAACTGCTGCTTTTAATTTTACCTTTTCTTTGGCTCCAATGGTGATTTTTGTTTTGTTTAGCGTCACTTTTGATGCTTTCGGCGTTTCTGGTACCGGCGGTTTGGGCGGAGTCTGAATCTTCGTAAAGTTTGCTGTCAGCTTTTTGGATGCTGTTATATTTCGGTCACTTCTCTTTGCCGTTTTTACTCCGTCACTCCATCCGGTAAAGGTATATCCTGTATTTGCCGTTGCCGTTACTTCAGTTGTGGAACCGCCCTTCACTATGGTCTGGACAGCTGTTCCGCTGATTTTTCCACCCGTCTGTGCCACGTACTCTACTGTTACCTTTTCTTCTGCTTTTTTGGTTACGGTTACCTTTAAAGATACGGTACTGTATGCATCCAGTAATTCTTCTTCATAGGTCATTTTTAATATAGGTGAGCCGTCGGCTGTCCAATGTACGCGTTTTAATCTTGCATGGCGGCAGGGGTCGTTCAGTGGCTCTCCGTTATAGGAGCTGTTATTTCCATTATAATCAGAACCGCATTTCCGGTAATTATGGGAAGTTGGCCTTGCGTGGTATACGAAGATCGCATTCCCGTCCTGATCTACCGTAAAGGAGTTGTGTCCCGGTCCTTCTTCTCCATTTACATCCCTTGATGTAAGCAGCGGATAAGGGCTCTTCGTCCAATTGGCTGGATCCAGCAAATCTTCCCCTCCTTTTGCACTGCACATACCAATGGCGTATTCTGACCCGGTTCCGGATGCAGAGTAACACATAAATATATTGCCGTCTTTCTGTAAAACAGTTGCTCCTTCATTTACGCAATAACGGATCCGTTCCCATCCATAATCAGAACAGGTAATACGGGTAGGCTCTGAAGTCACCAGCCATGGCTGCTGCTCATCCACACTGGCTATAAATAAATCAGTACTTGAGCCCTGATAAGCTGCGGTAGGTTTGCCTGCCCAGATAACATAGGACTGTCCGTTCACTTCATCTTTAAAGTAAGTCATGTCCAGACAGAAGGACCTGCTAAACGGATTTTCCGATACCTCTGAAGTTACACCCAGTTTATAGTCTGTCCATTCGGATTCCTGACCGGATGCCTGTAATGCAGTTTCATAAGGATCACGGTCTCCGGGCAGTACCAGTGCATGGCAATAGATATCAAATAAATTACTGCTGTGGCTTTCTGTGAAATAAATAACCCAGTTATCACCCACTCTGTGTATTTCCGGTGCCCAGATATAGCGGTATCCTCTGGAAGCGTAGTCTGCTCCATCATAGAATCCCTGGTTTCCGGCCTTCCAGACGGTTACCTGGGTACTTCTGTCCTGCAGCCCTTCCAGTGTCTTAGAACGTCTTAAAACTACACGGTCATACTGTTCCAGCTGATCGTTTGAATCAATCTGATCCTGATCCTCCGGGAAATATGAACCGGTCATATAATAATATCCGCTCTGTTCATCCCAGTAAATGCAGGGGTCCGCCATGCCTTCCACGAATTTTGTCTCATCGTAATATACCGTTCCGGTTTCTTCATTATAATTATCCGGATCATCCGGATTTGCATTCTCCGGATCATCTTCCGGAAGAGTGCTTCCATTTAATTCTTTTAATTTATTGATATACTGGGTCTGAACCACCTTACCGGTTAATGTATACTCTCCCGGTTGGGATAAGCTGATGCCCTGCAGCGCTCCCTCCCAGTCGATACTGAATTTCTGACTGGATCCATCTGTATAAACTGCATTAACACTTGGGTACAGTTTTTCCAGCTCCTGTTCCGTAAGCCCCTGCTGCGCATCTACATTTAAGCCGGTCAGGGACTCCAGTCCATTATTTACAACTGTCCCCAGTTTATTTACGATATACCGGTACTCTTCTTCTGTCAGGGAAACCGCATTTCCAAGGGTGATCTGCTCATCTGTGTCTAATATATTTTCCCCATTCAGCATTAATGTAAAATTAGAACGTTTCAATGGCAATGCATTTAATTCAGTTTCTGATACCATGATGTCATCATAATAAGCTACTCCATCTGTGGAAGTAAACAGATGGATTCCCCTGGAGGACGTCGCATCCGGCGCCGCCACTGTAAATCCCTCTTCTGTCTTAAAGATACGGGGATCTGTAACCTGAAGCGTGCCATTGGTATTCTTGGAGAAAATCACTGCACCACCATTGTTCAGAACTTCAAAGTTTTTTCCGTCTTTGCTCACAGCCATGTAGACACTGCGGGTTTCCTGGGCTACATTTGCTGCGGAGGCATAGAAGTCTGTAGAAGTGGAATATACAGCTGCATAATATCCCTCCTGCAGTTCCCTGACTGACTCTACTCCATGTACTGTAATTTCAAATGCTTCTGATTCCATACCGCTAACGATTGCTGTCACATGTGCAGTCCCTTCGGAAATTCCTCTTGCAACACCCTTTTCGTCTACCGTAAGTACCTCTGGATTATCAGATACCCAGGTTACTGTCTTGTCTACATTTGTAGATGCGGGCTGCAGTGTAACGCTGAGGCGGATACTTTTATCTTCATCCACCGTATTTTTGCCTGAAATAGTGACACTCTCCAAGGGGATTGGCACCATGGTTTCCTGATATAGAGCAGAAACTTCATCATCAGTCAGTGCTTTTCCATAGAAGGAAACGTCATCCAGCATAGCTCCGGCACATTTCCAGTATGTTGCCAGGCTGGCGCCCAGACGGACATTGGTTGCGGATGGATCTTCGGCAAGGCCTCCTGTGAGATCGCTGATCATCTGCCCGTATTTCTCGGAACCGGAGGTAATGGTATGCTGCTTTTTCACACCGTCGCTATAAAAAGTGATTCCGGACTCTGTGACTGTCATGGTAACCATTTTCCATGCATCCTTTTGGTCTAGTCCCAGGCTGGCAACGGAAAAATCTGTATAAAAAGTATTCTGGTCTGTGGTATTCCAATAAACCATCAGCTGGTTCACCGCAAATGTACCCGCTCTTTTACCCGTAGAAGGTGCTACTTCAAAGTCTATCAGACATCTGTCACCGCCTGTTTTGCCCGTAGTCTTTGTCCAGAAATTGAGGGTAAGGCCATTCTCCGTCTCCTGTCCTGCAAAAGGATTTCCCGGGAGCAGTGCATATCCGCGGTTGTTATAATCCGCCTCATTTAACTGAAGCACCTGTCCCCTGTATACATCATTTACCAAGGACGGTTTTTTTCCGCTTCCAACAGTCTCCAGTAAAAGCTTCTGACCGTCATATTCAAGCGCCTTTCCATCCGATGACAGCTTATAATCAGTAAAGTCATAGTTCTTAAGAGCCGTGGAGGAGATTTCCCCGGCTGCTTTATTTTCCCCGGACTGTTTCTGATTACCGGACTGTTTCTGATTACCGGGTTGTTCCAGAACTTCATCCAGATCTGTGTTCACGTCCTGCTGATCCTGTGGTTTTTCTGTCTGTAACAGAACCTCCGATTGATCTGTCTCCTTAGCCGATTCACCGTCCTGCTTTTCTGACTCAGGTGTAATGGCTGCACTATCCTGTTCCTGTATTTCGATTGCCGTATTTTCGCTGGCAAACACGGTACCTGACATCGGTGTAGCCGCCACTGCTACCGCGGTTACCACTGCCAAAATCTTTTTATATATTTTATTTTTCATTTTTATACCCATTGTATATTGCAGGCTTGCCTGCAATACTGCCACAATAAATCAGATTGAAAGAATCACACCGTGGCATCCTTTCTATAACATAATTTTCTTTCAACCTTTTCCTCCCTTTACTGCTCATCAAATGTAAATGAACTTCCATAAAAGCATAATTTTGAAATCCTCTCCAGTCTGCAAGCCGGAGCTTCTGCCCACAGGCAGACCTGCAGATCATTTCCGGAAGTTCTGAAGTTCTATTTTATTTTGATTGTCTTCTTCATGGTCACCCCTGATACCTTTGCTGTTACCACAACCCCGCCTTTTTTTAAAGCTTTCATTTTACCTTTTGCCGATATCCGGGCTAATTTTTTATTATTTACCGACCATTTCACTTTACCTGAAATACCGGCAACTTTTAAGGTAATTGATTTTTTTGCTTTTACACTGCTTTTTCCGGTTATTCCACCCACCGATATACTGACCGATCGTGTAATACTCTTTCCATCAACTGCAACCGTTACTCTAACAGTCCCTTTTCCGGTTTTCTTTCCCGTTACTTTTCCACTGGAATTTACTGTAACTGCACCGGATGCCTGATAAGTTATCTTGGGATTTTTGGCTTTGACTTCATTTGGACAGCTGACTGCTATCTTCGTTGCAGATCCTTTTGCAATTTTAGTCTTTGCGGATTTTGCAGTCACCTTTGACAAATCCACAACTGCTGCTGGAGGCTGTTTCTCTTCCTCAACTGTTGCTATCGTTATAAAATCCACCGGATATCCATCTGCCCCTGAGATAACTCTGGCAGTGAGAAGTGCATACCCTGCCTTTTGTGCAACTGCTGTACCATTTTCATATTTCACCACATCCGGAGCACTGGAACTGTAGCTTACGGTAACGCTATTTTTTAACTGATCCGGCAGGCGGAATATCGTTGCTGTTCCCTTTACTTTTAATGATACTTTAGAAGCAGGCTCTGCTTTTTTCAGCGTATCCCATACACTGTCATAGCTGTTCTCAAAGCGCAGGCTCTTCACTGCCCTTTTTAACATGGCGGCTGCTGCATCTGCTTCCCCCTGGGAAACAATCCCCGCTGCTGACTCCAGTGCTGCATATAACTGTTTCCTGGATATAGCACTTAAATACGGCGTATCATAAGACCGTGCATCCTGTACAAGTGCATTGAGCTCTATTAGATTCAGTGCCTTTACCTTCACGGTAAATGACTTTTCGGCTGTAACCATTCTGGCTGTGAGAACCACCTGGGTATCAGCGGATGGGTTGTTAACTTTTCCCAGCCCCGTCACTACCTCAGGCACCGATGATTCCCAGACTACATCCATGGCATTAACTTTTAAAGGCAGCTTTAAATCATAAGCCACTGCATCCATACTTCCATTTCTGCTTCCCAGCAATATGCGATCCGTTACCGCGTTATCCAGCTTTTCCTGAATGGCTTCCCGGTAAGCGGAATTTGTACCTGCCACATCTAAATCGGACAAGGCTTTATTGTGAATTTTAAAGGATGAAATTTTGCCCTGGAAATTATCGTCACCTGTCCAGCAGGATTTTCCTATGTATCCCAGTATGTCATTTTCCGTACCCGGAGTTACTACATCATCCATGATGCTGTAACCGGTCTGTTTTTCATCAATTTTAATTCCGTCCACATAGAGGGTGATGGTTCCCCGGTCAAATACCATAAATACAGTGTAATATTCCTCATTTTTATTCAGCGGTGTATTCTGGAATAGAATTTCGGTATTGCTGTCCTTGATTCCTCCCCGAAGATTTCCGCCGGAAAAGGATGGACAGCAGAACATATAATTAGCTCCGCTTTTCCGGACTTTCGAGCCAAGGGTGAATAACCAGGCGTTCGTACCGCCGCTTCTGCTGTAAGTTGCTTCAACGGTAAACTGCTCTTTATCGGCAAGATCATCCATAATGGATACCGGGAACTGTACATAGCTGTTTTTCCCTGTTATATGCATAACATCCCGGTCATTTTCCGTATCAAAGGATACGCCTTGCGGATTTATAATCGTTCCATCATTCCCATGTCCGGATATGTCAAGCAGCCGGTCGCCGTCAACAGATGCCATCTGATATTCAACTGCCAGATTCTCATTTACTTCTTCCGGGGCATTTACGGTAACCGCAGTTGTCTCTGTTTTGGCTGTTTCACCGATACTCACCGTAGTTGTAATCTGAGTATTTCCTTTTTGGAGTCCGGTAACCATTCCCTCTTCATTTACTTCTGCTATAGTGCTGTCCAGAGACTCATAGGTAATCCTTACGTCTTCCGGTGTTACACCTGCCGGAAGGCTGACATTAATCTTTGCCGCTTCATCCTTCATAAGCAGGATGCTCTTCTGTACATGAAAGCCTTCCTCACCCAGAATCTGCTCCGGAGAAAAGTCTCCATACAGTTTCAGGATCTGTGTATCGGTCAGCGCCTGATCATAAATGCTGATATCATCCGCCAGACCTTTGAATTCTTCATCCCAATTGCTGACTCCCAGATAAATATCCTGATTTTGTCCGCTTAAGGCACTGGATGCCAATCCATAGCCGACCTTTTTACCATTTACGTAAACGGCTGTTTCTTCTCCATTTCCGCAAAGGGTAAGCATACTCCATTCTTCAGAGGGGATGTCTGCTTTGGCAATGACTGTCCAGGCATATGAGGTGCCCTCTTCCCGGGTCCAGAGTTTGTAATTATTTTCCCCTTTATTGCCGGATAGAGCCACCCATTTTTCCGGTGAATGATACCCAAGAAACAGGATTGGACTATTGTCTGTGATAGGGGCATCCGGTTTTACCCACAGGGATATCGTATAGGATTCTCCTATATTCTTCTGATTCATTTTCAAGCCATATTCGCCAAGCTCAATTGCCTGATCAGCTTCCTCTGCACTCCGGCCCCGGGCAAATGTTACATCTCCTTTGTAATCGCTAAGCCCCGTTACAATAGCCCGGGGACCTTCAGCCATTCCGTCATTAAAGTCATAATATGCCAGCGGCACAGGATCTGGCTCCTGGGCTAAAGCTGTTACTGCCTGAACACAAAAAGCTGTTGATACAGCCATGACTCCGGTAAAAGCTACATATAATAATTTTCTGCACTTCATATTCATTCTCCCCCTCATTATGAAATCTTCTTCAGTTTCATGGTCTTCTTTTCAAACCCTGTCTTGGCAGTGATCAGTTTATTAATTGTTTTATATCTGGAAGAAGGAATCTTAAATACTGCCTTTTTATTGATATTTTTGAAAGCATTCTTTCCAATGCTCTTTATATTTTTTCCCATTGTCACTGTTTTGACTTTTGTCTTTTTATAGAATGCTTTGCTTTGAATGCTGGTTACTTTAAATGCGTATCCATTTATTTTTACTTGAGCCGGAATTTTTATGGATGACGGATTCTTTTTTGAAGTTCCGGTCACAGAAACCGTTCCATTTCTGGCTGCTGATTTCGTTACCTTGTATTTCAGTCCCCCGCTTGTATAAGCTGCACCTTTTTTAGGTATGGTCTTTTGCGGCTGCACCGGTTTTGGAGTTTCCTGCCCGCTGGACGCTGAAGGTTTTTGTTCTACCAGAATTTTAATATCCGCCGATGCGGTTGTCCCCTGATCGGTATAGCTGACTTTTAAAGGTTTTTCACCTGATGTCTTCATATCCAGTGCACTTGCATTCGTACTGAATCCTGTTACTTTTTTACGGCTTCCGTCTGTATAGCAGGCCATCACCTGAAGGTCATTGGTGTTCAGGGTATCCCCGGCAAGATAAGTACGTTTGGTCTTTAATACACGGATACCGCTTAACTTTGCCTGTTCTTCCGGTTTTTTATCTGCATCTGTATCTATGACAAACGTACACTGTTTTTCATTTGGATTTGTCTGCAATACCAGCTTTCCATCCTCACAGGCGAGATAATATCCAGGCTTAGCCACGCTCTCCAGGGTAACTCCGTAACCTGCAAATCCTTCCAGGGTACGAAAAGTCATATTATCTGCCTCCTGGGCAGTTCCATATGTATCCTGAGTCAGCACTGTCTCTTCTCCTTTTGCAGACAGGTACAGTCCCGGCTTATTGTAGGATTCAATGGAGACATAGGATTCTTTCGTCTTATCCGCCTTACCCGGCACAATCTCCCAGGAGGCATCTTCTATTTCCGCACTGAGGCTGGTCATTACCGAAGCACTGATCGGATAATCCCCATCGTTCCAGCTGTTCACAAAATTCTCATGTGCCACCGGCACTCCCGAATAGTCATAAATGCGGCTGACTTTTCCGGTCAGGCCCGTAGAAGTCTCCTGGATCATATCAATGCTTCCATCTGCCTGAATGGAAAATTCTTCTACACACACGGAACGCCGAAATCCGCTTCCATGAGGAAGGGAGCCATTGTGGTAAATAAAATATGTTTTTCCCTTAAAATCAAATACTGCCGGATGATTTGTATTGGAGGTGGCAGTAGGGGGCATCAGCAGGCCTCCAAAATTCCACTTTCCGTCAGTGAGATCATCGGTGGTACAATATGCCATGCCTTCCCGCCAATTTGCCGCAAAGAAGAGATAATAGGGTCCGTAATAATTTCCGCCCTCATCCTGCTGGCGGTAGAGATAAGGCGCCTCCGTATAGGTATAATCCATGCCTTCTATGGTCTGCTGCCAGATATCATCTCCCATGGTAATCTTTCCATCCTGGTTCTGGTCTTTTACCGATATCATATCCTGGTTCAATTCACACAGGTAGAGAAGTCCGTTTCCCCATGAAAGGTAGATATGTTCTTCTCCATTTTCATCTGTCTCTATCCAGGCTGTAGGATCAATATCGTTCCAGGTACTGGTTTCGGGTTCTGTTACGTATCCCTTAATCATAGAATAACCGATATCCCGAAACGGTCCCGTAGGGCTGTCCGATACAGCCACACCGATAGACTGTTTCCCCCATGCCGTATTATCCCAGGAACAGAAATACATATAATATTTGCCGTTATGTGTCATCACCTGCCCTGCCCAGGCAGAGTTATTGTCACCCCAGGATACGTCTGTCATATCCATCATTACGCCCTCGTATTGCCAGTTCTCCATGTCCTGGGTGGAATAACATAGATAATTTGGCATAACATAGCTTTCATTTTGTGCCACATCGTGCCCCACATAGAGATACACGGTATCTCCGTCTACCAGGACCGATGGATCTCCCCCATAGGTAAGATTCTCCTGATCATCGAATCCGAGAATGGGATTTCCAAGCGTACTCTTTTCTACCACCGTTTCCTTTGGAACGGTATTCCCTGCCGCCATCGATTTTAGTTCCATTCCGGGAACAATACCCGCCTGAAGCAGAATGGAAGCAGTTAGAATGCCTGCCATTACTTTCTTTTTCATTACCCTTTTCCTCCTTTTTCTATCTGAAAACTGCTGAGCGTATCTTAAAAATACTTTCTGCAAGATTTGGGTCACAATTTGCGGCAGATTTTTCAGACACGCACTTGATATATCAATTATCCCATACCCCTATAATTATTCAATTGAGTTATTTCTTCATTTGTTTCGATTATTTTGTATCTTTTTGTGTTTATCCGTGACAGGGTTTGTTTTTTTATGTATTTTGTAAGAAATCTTTTGATCAGAATGCAAAACAGGATCCACAGCCTTTTATCAGCCATGGGTCCTGTTGTGTTACTTTCATCTGTTTCTTATTTTTTTACTACCTTGATTTTTATCTTTTTATACTTTCCGTTAAATGCCTTTACCTTGATTGTTGTTGTTCCTTTTTTCTTGGCTGTGATCTTACCAGTGGAAGAAACAACTGCAACTGATTTTCTGGTGGAAGAGTACCGGATGTTATAGCTTGCCGTCTTGGACGGAAGATTTACTTTTAGCTGGAAACTCTTTCCTACCTTTAATTTCCTGTCTTTCGTATTTAGAGAAATTTTACTTGGAGCTTTACGAACGGTTACGGTACACTTATAAGATTTCTTATTTGCTGTTTTCACCGTTATCGTAGCTTTTCCTGTTTTCTTTCCTTCAATCTGTCCCTTGCTGTTTACTTTTACTACTGATTTCTTGCTGGAGGACCAGGTTACTTTCTGGGAAGCTCCTTTCGGATATACAGTAGCTTTTAATGTTACTTTTTCTTTCAGCCCAATTGTTATTTTTCTTTTGTTAATTTTTACACTTTTTGCCGCAGGTGTTGCCGGTTTTGGTTTCTCCGTAGATGGCTGAGAAGGTTTTTCTGTTGACGGCTGGGACGGCTTCTCTGTGGGCGGTGTTTCTGTTTCCGGTGCATCGGTAGGTGGTGTTACCTGGGTTTTTACAAAGTATGCCGTATAAGTAACATCCTTTTCTGCCAGATCGGTACGTGCCGCCTGGGTACTGCCGTCACTCCACTTACTAAATTCATATCCCGAATCTGCCACAGCTTCAATCCTGGTGCCAACCGTTCCCTTTTCCAGTATCTGGGTAGCGGTACCTTTGATTTTGCCATGTTCCCCTGCTTTGTAAGTAATGGTGACTTTTTCTGCTGCAGGTTTTTCACCATACTTATCCGCAACTTCTTTTGCTTCCATTGCACGGTTATATACTTCAATATTGTCGAAATAACCTTTGAAATAATTGTCTTTACTGTACAAGGATCTGCCAAGGTAAGCAAACAGGTTGGTGCCAAGCTCTGCCATCTTAACCGTAACTTTCTGCTCTCCTAAAAGCTTTCCGTCTTTATAAACTGTAATCTTATCCAGTGTTACCACCATAGTAATATTCATCCATTTGCCTTTAATGGCAGATGTCGTTCCGCTGGCGGTCTGTTCCGAACCGTAAGAACCGGTGGTTATCGATACCCTGGATTGTGTATTCTGTGTTTTTAATAAAAGGTATCTGTTGCTGTTTTTACCAATACCAAATGTAAAGAAGTCTCCGTCAACCATTTCTGCTTTCACATCCATTGAAATGGTCATCTTATTTCTTCCGTCAAAGAATCCCTGGGGCAGTTCCGCATAAGTTCCCTTGGTACCGTTCAGATACAGAACATTTCCTTTTACCTGATCCTCTACATAAGCTGCATTTCCATAAATCTTGCCGTCACGGCCTTTTCCGGAATCATCTTTTATGGTATTGCTGCCGGCAGCATCTTCAAAGCTATATTTAAGTACTGCATTTTCTTCTTCTTCTTCCGTATTTACGGACGCTTCATCATACCATTTTTTCTGGATAGCATCATACTCCTGACGGGTCAGTGACATAACGGTACCATGTCGCATGGTGGACGGGAAGGAATACTTACTGCTGTCCAGTCTGGTAAATGTTCCGCTACCCAGATCTGTTGTAATCATCGGATAATATCCGACTCCGCCAAAGTCATCCAGAAGCAGACACCACTTGTCCTCTCCATTGAATTTAAAGCAGGTTCCGCCTTCTACATAGCGCTGGTCTTTTAAGGATGTTACCTCGGTCCAGCCGCCAATTAAGGAGTTACTCTTTTCCACGATTGTGTATTTTCCAGTGCCGCCCTTTACATCATGATCTTCTCCAGCTTCATTTTTAGAAAAACGGTAGTATACTTTCTTACCATTTTCCATGACGGAAATCACGGAGGTATCTATCACGCTGATTGCATTACCTTCCTGGTTGTGAAGCTCTATCCAAAGCTCCGGTTCTGTAAAGCTGTAGAAGTCTCTGGTCTTGCTGTAGTACACTCTCTGTACACCATAGTTGTCTGCGCTGGTTTTGGATGCCCAGAATACAATATATTCTCCTGTCTTTTCGTCATAAAAAGCTTCCGGTGCCCAGGTGCAGCCTGCATCATCCAGGGCAACCTTAGCCATACGCTGATTGGACCAGTTTACCATATCCGTTGATTCCCAGACCATAATACTCTGGCTTCCGGCTGTCTGTGCAGCTCCCCAGCCATTGCCGCCGTTAATCTTCAGATCCGTTGCGATAAGATAGAATTTGTCCCCTTCCGGTGAACGGATAATGAATGGGTCACGGAGTCCTTTTTCTCCCAATTCAGATTTGAGCACCGGTTCCCCGTCATTCATATCCTTCCAGTGCAGGCCATCTTCACTGGTAGCAAAGTATATCTGTTCGCCTGTAGCTGATCCCTCACCTTTAAAATAAGCAAATACATAAGCTTCAAAATCTTCTTCTGTTATATCGGATTTTGCCTTTACGGTTACGGTTATCTCCTTTGTATCCTGTGCTTCACCTTTGGAGATCAAAGCAGTAAGAACAACGTTTTTGTCCTTTTCCCCTCTGTTAACCACGCCCGCCGGGGTATTGTCATAGTTTTCATTTACAACTTCTTTTGCACTGACAACCTGCTCATCGGAACTTGTCCAGGTGATTTTTGTTCCATCCATTTCTGCCGGCAGTGTAAGATTACCAAGGATGGCATCTGCATTTGGAATTGTCAGAGCTTCTTTTACTTCTGCTACAGTTTCCGCATCCGTTTTCTGGTATTTTGCATCTTCCTGCTCATAGTTTTCTTTTATCTGCTTTCCTGACAATATGGATTCCACGAATTTTACTTCACGGATTCCACCCTGGAAATCCTTAAAGGAATCGTTGTTGCCGGTTCCAATATAAGCATAAGTAAGTGTTCCCAGACTGGAGATGGATGCAGGTGTCGTTGCCGTACATAACAGTTCTCCATTCATGTAGTATTTCAGTGTTGTTGCAGGTGTTCCGTCTGCTCCGGTTACATCCCGGATTGTCACAGCGATCTGATACCAGGAACCAAGAGGTGATTTTTGATTACCGGGTGTATCCCCCAGAATACTGGTTCCGTCCTGCGCTCCCCATGCGCCTCCGGCTTCTTTGCCGTTTAACATAAATGTCATTCTGGCACTTGCCCAGTTCAGTGTTGAGAACGCATATCCGTTTTTCTCATCACTTCCAAAAGCAAATACAGTTGAACGGTCATTGGAATTGGTATTTGTCACATCATTACGTACCCATGCCGTAACGGTTAATTCTTTTGCATCCTGCAGTTTTGTAAGTATACCGTCATCCAGCTTAACATAATTCTTGCCTACGGATGCCGTACCTGCCGGGAATACAATGCCGCCTTTGTCATTAACTGCAAAGTCAGCCTGACCTGTCAGGGCACCGTCAAATCCATTATTTGTACCGTCTTTCAGATCATTTGTCAGCGGATAATATGCGAATGGTTCTGTTACTGCTGCATCTTCGTCATCCTCTGCTTCTGCTTTCCCATATGCCTTCATAACTGCATCATACTCTTTCTGAGTCAGATTCAGAATGGTGCCATGGCGTTTTTTCAGGGTATCAAAAGAGTACTCATCAGATGCTAATTTCTTCCATGCCGTTCCGGTTTTATCATTTAAATCTGTAGTAATAACCGGAAGATATCCTTTTCCTTCTGCAAACTGGTCGCTATACAGTCCAAAGGTTGTGCCGTCATTAAATTTAAACAGCTCCGGACCTTCCAGTTTCCTGCCGGTCATATCCCCGCCTAATCCAAGGCTGTCCAGATTGGTTACAACTTCCCAGTTTCCAAAGATGGAGGTACTTCTTTCCAATGTGATCTGTCCGTCTGCTGATGCACGATAATAATATCCGTCGTTGCCCTTAATCATGGTTGTATCAATTATGGATTGATCTGCTCCACGGGTTATATATTCTTTTGCTTCCGTGAACGTAACAAAGTCTCTGGTCTTCGCATAATAAATCTGAAGAACGCCGTCACCGATGTCATCGGTCATATCATTGGTTGCCCAGTATACTACATATTCACCTGTTGTCTCGTCATAAATTGCTTCCGGCGCCCACGCACATCCTCCTGTAGGAGAAGATACTGTCACCGCCCGTGGCTCTGACCAGTTTACCAGGTCAGTAGATTCCCATATGATCAAATCCCTGCTTCCGGTGGTGGTTCCCATTGCCTGTCCCCAGCCTCCCCGGTGATAAATGCTCAGATCGGTTGCCAGCATATAGAAACGGTCTCCTTCTGCGGAACGCATAATGAATGGATCACGTACTCCCTTTTCACCCACAGTGCTTGTCAGTACCGGTTTGCACTCATTCAGATCCGTATAGAAATATCCATCCTTACTGGATGCAAAATAAATCTGCTCATCAGTATCTTTGCCTTCTGTTCCTGTAAAACTTCCAAACAGATATGCAACATATGGATCCTGCTTCACCGCTTTTCTTACCGTCAGCTCAAATGTTTTGCTGTCCGTTACATCTCCGCTGGTGATCTGCGCGGTCAGGGTAACCTTCTCATCTTCTTCCCCTCTTGTAACCACACCCGCAGGTGTTACGATATCATCCTGACTCTGTGCCTTGGAGGTAACCACATCTTCATTACTTCCGGACCAGGTAATCGCTGCACCTTCCAGCTCATCCAGAAGTGTAATATTACCACGTATATCATCAGCATTTGGGATATCCAGTGCTTCTTTTGCTGCTGCTACCTTTGCGCTGTCATCCCGGCTGGCAGTCTGGGAGATCTGCTCCTGGGTCAGTGCCTTATCATAAATTTTAAAGTCTGCTACTTTTGCTTTTAAACCAGGATCTGCCGACCAAAGAGATCGTCCGATATAACCCATAACGTTATTTTCGGTTCCATTCTCCAGAATTTCTTTTACGCTGGTATTAAACTTAAAGGTTGTTATAATCGCCCCATCCAGATAATAGGACAGGATTTTATCTTTATAAGTAATGGTAATCGTTCCATAGGAACCGTCTTTTGGAAGACTGTGGCAGCCGCCAAAAATCCGTTCCTCTGTTTCTCCTTTGATTCCTCCTCTTACATAGCCTGTGCTGTAGCAGGGATCTACATAGAGATAATTGTTGCCGGTTCCTTTTACCTTTGAACCAAGGCACCAGAGCCAGTGATATGCCCCATTGGATGTACTTACCGTTGTTTCAATGGTAAATTCCTCATCCATAACACCTTCCAGCATGGGCAGTTCTATGTACTGGTTTTTATTTCCGGTAAAGTTCAACGCCGGAACCTCCTCAACTACCAGGATATTTTCCTGTGTCATGCCAACTGCATTCGCATCATTTTTAAGTCCGCTGACGTCCTTTAGCTTTCCGTCTTCAATTGTACTCATATCATATTGTACTAATAATCCGCCGTCTTCCACTACATCCGGCGCAACAGGTTTAACCGGTTCCGGATTTTTAATTGAGCTATGTTCTTTGATAAACTCCGGAGATTTTGCCGTATTGTAAATCTTTACATTATCAATGAGCCCCTGATAATATTCTCCGCTTCCCCAGTTTGCCTTACCAATCTGAATAATTCCGCCGCTTTCACCCAGAATGTCGCTCAACTTGTAAGTACTGATCTGTTCTCCCACTTTTTCCCCGTTCACATACAGAGTAGAAGTATCTTCTGTAACAACCAGATCCACATGTTTCCATTCCGGGGAAGATCCTGCCGAAATATTATTTCCAGGCCTTTTTCCGGTATTGTTATAACGCTCTACCGTAAGTCCCGATGCCTTATCCATAATACCAAGATAGTGTTCATTTGCAGGATTCCCTACCTGAGCATTCAGATTTGGCGCTGCATAAAATGCCCATCCATTTCCACTGCCGGATGCTTTGCTGTCATAGGATATTGTAATTTCATCCAGTCCCTTTAAAAGGGGAGTTTCATCTTCTTTGGCGATGCCAAACCAGTTAGTACTGCTTATGGACATTGCCTTTCCGGCATTATCATAGCTGTCTTCCAGTACCGGTGTTCCATTTACCGTTGCTTTCGCCCCTGCTCCTGCAAATCCGTTTTCTTCGTCATCAAAGGTGAAACTGGCAATCAGATTCTCATCTGGTATCTCCTCATCTTTTTCAAACGTTGCGGTTACTTCGAAACTTTCGGTTACATTCTCGTCTTTTCTCACCGCATCGGTAACGCCATCGCTCCACTCTTTAAAGTGATATCCCACGTCTGCAACCGCTTCCACTCCGGTAGTGCTGCCGCCTCTTGGGATCTTCTCTTCTGTTACTCCCTGAAGAGTACCATTGCTGCCAGCTTTGTAGACTGCCGTTACCTGATCCTTGATCTCGTCTTCCGTTCTGGCATAATTATAAATCTGGATATTATCGATCTGACCTCCGAAATATTCTCCGTTTCCCCAGTTTGCCTTGCCCAGCTGAAGCACTCCGCCATCAGCTCCCAATATATCCGTCAGCTTATAATCGCTTGTATTTTCGCTTTTTACACCATCTACATAGAGAGTTGTAGCATTTTCCTGAATAACCAGATCCACATGCTTCCACTCCGCTGAAGAGGTTCCCAGAACGTCATTTCCGGGTCTGGTTCCTTCGTTATAAAAACGTTCTACCTTCATACTGTCCGTTTTGTCTATAACACCAAGATATTTTTCATAGTTAGGGGTCTGTGCCGCCCCGCTTTGAGCTGCAAAAAACGCCCATCCATTTCCGGTTGTCCCGGCCTTGCTGTCATAGGAAATAGTAACTTCTTCAAGATCCTTCAATAAAGGTGTATCATCATCCTTGGTAATATTAAGCCAGCTGCGGCTTCTGCCACCATCCAGGCTCAGTGCCATATCCTGCGATTCACTTCCATGATCTGTAAACAATGCAGCTGCTGCGGAGGCCTCTCCCCCGGTAAATCCGGTTTCATAATCATCAAATGTGAAATCCGCTAACAGTCCCACATCAGCTGCTTTTGAGGTATCTGCAATCTGCTCCTCTGTCAGCGCACCGTCATAGATTTTAAAGTTATCCAGACTTCCACTGTAGTATTCCCCTTTTTCCCAGTTCGCTTTTCCAATCTGCAGTACTCCGCCGTCTGCTCCCAATATATCAGAAAGCTTAAATTCACTTTGCTGTCGTGCAGTTTCTACACCATTTACATAAAGTATGGTTTCCGTCTCTGTTACAACCAGATCAACATGCTTCCATTCAGAGGAAGTAGGTGCTGAAATGTTATTGCCCGGTCTCTTACCGATATTGTTATAACGTTCTACTCCCAGGCTTGTCTGTTTGTCGATAATGCCCAGATAATGTTCCTGCTGATACTTTTGCTCATTGGTATTAAGTGCCGCATAAAATATCCAGCCTCTGTTTGCCGAGTCCGCATCGTCTCTGCTGTCATAGGAAATGGTAATATTTTCTTTCCCTGCCAGCAAAGGAGTTCCGTCTGCTTTTGTTACATTCAGCCAGTCTTTGGTTGAGGAAGCAAGGCTTAATGCTTTTCCCCCGTCATCCATATCCACCAGCGTATAATCCCGCATCAGAACTGCTGCCGCACCTTCTCCTGCCAGAGGTGTCTCGCCATCGAAGGTGAAATTTGCAATCATCTTCTTTTCCGTGCTGTCCGACACTTCCTCAGCCATAACATTTACGGGTATACTCGTAACAACCATCGCAGCCGCCAGTGAAGCGGCTATCATTTGTTTCGCATACAACTTTTTCCTCATAAAACCTATCTCCTTTTCTGCCTGATTTGATTATCTGCAGCTTGATATAGATATTGTAACAAATTTGACTTTTTCTTGAGTTTAATAATTTTTGCATTGATTACGATTTTATTGGAGATTTTGCGGGATTTTAGTTTAAACTTATGTTTTTTTACGATTTTTGTATTATATTTTATTATCGTTGCAGACCGATCGTCTGATTGCACAAAAAAAGGCACTGCAAAGCTCAATGCCCTGCAATACCTTCTCATATTTCTTTATTTCATCCTCCATCCCGGATGATATTTGTTTTTTAAAGTCCCATTTACCAGCTTGCCCCATCCCAACGGGAATCCATTGATACAGACCAGCTGCCACCCTTTGCTATGCTTCACTTGCAGATCATCAATATAAATAGTTTCTCCACGCAGATATTTTCCTACACGGCTGTCTGACCAGTTAAAGTTTACGGTGGAAACATACTGCCCCTTATGAAGTGCCATTGCAAATGACTGGCTGGGCTCAAAGCGGTCTTTTTTCAATTCTCCAAGGTAGAGCCCGTTTCTCAGAAAAGCCAGACCTTTTCGATCTCCTAACAGACCCGGTACATAATATACCTGCCCTTTTCGGACTTCTACATAATTTATATCCATATCCATGGAGATATCTTTCAGGAAATCGTTCAGTATGGTGCGGTCTGCTTTGGATATTTTTAATTTTACTCCATTAGCCTTCACATATTTCTGCGCTGTTTCTTCCTCAGACGGTCCTTTTTTCATTAAAAGCGCAATAAAATGTCCCTCTCCTGACATCTTGTGAGGCCAGATCCGGATACATTTAGTAAGGTCCGGATGTCCACCCGTCTTCACGAGATCCGGACACCCCCCGGAAAATCCTTCATATCCAGGCATCTCCTGTATTTCAAACTCCGGGCACTCCTCCAGAAGATATTGAATCACTTCTTCATTTTCTTCCGGAGAAAATGTACAGGTAGAATACAGCAGCTGACCTCCCGTGCGCAGCATCTTTGCCGCCTGCATAATGATTTCTTTCTGCTGTTTTGCACAGAGCAGCGGTTTCTGTTCATCCCAGACTTTTGCAACTGCCGGATCCTTACGGAACATCCCTTCTCCGGAACACGGTGCATCTACCAGAATTTTATCAAAAAATCCCTCAAACTGCCCCGCCAGCTTTCCGGGTATCTCATTTGTGATAAAAGAATTCGGGATTCCAAATACCTCTACATTTTTCAGAAGTGCCTTAGCCCTTGATGCACTGATATCATTGGCAACCAAAAGCCCTTCTCCTCTGAGCTTAGCACCTAATTCCGTGGCTTTTCCACCCGGAGCCGCACATAGATCCAGCACTTTTTCCCCTGGCTCAACTGCAAGTCTTGATGCAGGAGTCATGGCACTTGGTTCCTGAAGGTAATACATGCCAGCATAGTAAAATGGATGCCTTGCCGGTGTATCCTGCTCCTCATAATAATAGCCGTTTTCCACCCAGGGGATCTTTGTCAGGTGAAAGGGGGCAATCCGTTCGAATTCCCCGGCAGAGAGTTTTGCCGTATTAACACGCAGCCCAAAATTGCGGGGTGCATCATAACTTTTTAAAAAATCGTCAAACTCATCTCCCAGTATCATTTTCATTTTTTCTATAAATGCTTCCGGTAAATTCATAAATATCCTCTGTTTCTGTCATTTTATCTTTGTTTCCATAATTCCTATTCCACACTCTTCAATGATTCAACCATATCAATTTTCTTTAACTTGAAATACATGACAACATTTACAATCAGCGAAAATCCACAGGTGAATAATATAGAGTATATAAAACTTGGAAAGTTAATATTCCTTCCAAACATACATGCATCTACCTCAACTGTAACTATAACAAACCGATGCAGAACAATGCCAAGTACAATCCCCAGCAGAACGCCAAAAAACGTAAGTAAAATATTTTCCCGGTACACGTAGGCACAAACCTCATTATCATAAAATCCCAGTACCTTGATGGTTGCCAGCTCCCGCTTTCGCTCATTAATATTAATATTGTTAAGATTATAAAGTACCACAAATGCCAGCATACCTGCTGAGACAATTAATACTACAATTACCACATCCAGCGAACTCAGCATATCATCCAGCTGCTTCATTACACTGGAGGTATAGCTGACGCTAAGAGCCGCCTTATTCCCCAGAATATTCTGCCCAACATCTTCCACGTGATCTTTGGCATCCGGTACCGCCTTAAATAAAATGCTGTTATAATCCGGATTTTTTCCCGTGACTTTTTCATATAGTGACGGTGACATATACACATAATGTGCCAGATAATTTTCACATATATCTGCAATTGGTGCTTTTATAGTGGTTCCGTCCTCATTATGAAGTTCTATGATATCGCCTTTTGACAGTCCCATCATATTAGCCGTTTTCTCTGTTACAATCACCCCATCGTCTCCAAAGCTGACTTGCCGTTTTGTCTTCCGGTCTCTAAAATTCACAAAGGTATCAAAACCATCCATCTCTTTTGGTACGATGATATAAACACTCAGGTCTTTTTTCCCTACTTTTACCGACATTTTCTGCATCATGGAATCTACAGATGCATCAATCTGGCTGTCCGTTTTCATATAGCTCTCAAGATCTGCCCTCTTCTCATCGGATGCATCTTCATCGACTAATACGGTTCCATCATACAGCTGTATTTCCTGATACTGTAAAACTGCGATATTCCGGACAGAATCTCTGATACCGTATCCAACCAGAAGCAATGCCATACATCCTCCAATCCCGAATATAGTCATAAAAAACCGTTTCTTATATCGAAAAAGGTTGCGGATTGTGGACTTCCAGGTAAAACTCAGATGCTTCCAGATAAATGTTACCCGCTCTAGCAAGACACGCTTTCCCTCTTTCGGAGCAGGGGGCCTCATTAACTTTGCCGGCGTCTCTGCAAGCTCTTTGTAGCATGCCGCAAATGTAGCAATCATCGTACAGCACACCGCTGCAACAGTGGCAATTGCAGCAAACTTCAGATTATACGGAAGTTCTACATTAGGCATATGATGATACATAATCCCGTAGGCTGTAATGATAATATACGGCAGGATTTTCTCACCTACCAGAACACCCAGAATACTTCCTCCAATAGTAGCAAACAGCGCATAGTTCAGATATTTGGATGCTATGGAAAACTTGCCGTACCCCAGCGCTTTTAAGGTACCGATCTGGGTTCGTTCCTCTTCTACCATTCTTGTCATCGTTGTGAGACTGATCAGCGCTGCTACCAGGAAAAACAATACCGGGAATACTTCCCCGATATTTTTAATCCGGTCGGCATTCTCACCGTAACCTGTGTTCTCAGGAAGTGAGCTTCGGTCATTGACATGCCATTCCGGTTCTTTCAGATCATCGATCTCTTTCTCCGCATCTGCAATCTTCGTCTCTCCGTCAGAAATTTCTGTTTTGGCATCCTTCTTTGCCTTTTTATATTCTTTTTTACCATCTTTTAATTTCTGCTCATTCTCTGTTATTTCTTTTTCGCCATCCGTTATTTCCTTCTCAGCATCTGATAATTTAAGAAGTCCGTCTTCTATCTGCTTTTGACCATCCGCAGTCTTTTGTACTGCGCTGTTCAGCTCAGATTCCTTTGATGCCAGCTCTTTTTTTGCCGCTGCCAGCTGGGCTTCTCCCTGGGAAAGTTGATTTTTACCTTCCTGCAGTTCCTTTTCTTTTTGAATCAGCAGTGCACTCTGGCTGTCCAGTGTCTTCTTTCCATCATTTAATACTTTCGTCTGCTTATCTAACTCTGTCTTGGCACTAACCAGCAGAGGTTCCTTTTCATCAATTTCTTTTTTCGCTGATGCCAGCTTTTTTTGGTTGGAATCTATTTCCTTTTTTGCTGCTGCAAGCTTTTTCTCATTTTCATTAATCTGTACACTTGCTGCTTTAAGGGCTGCTTCGTTCTTATCAATTTCTGCTTTGCCAGCCTGTAACCCCGCCTCGCTTTTTGTCAGTTCCGCCTGGGCAGCATTGATTTTCTGCTGTCCTGCCTCTATTTGCTGCTTCGCCGGCGCCAGCGCTGCTTCCATCGCTGCTGCTTTCTGCTGTTCTATCCTCAGTTGTTCATTTCCTTTATCCAGTTCCGCCTTTTTCTGGGCAAGAACCGGCTCGCTCTGGGCAATCTGCTCCTTCAGCTGCCCTGCCATGGCGATTTGCTCCGCTGTTGCAGTTCCGGCATCGATAGCCGCCTGGAGCTGTGCCAGTGCATTTTTAGCCTGATTGAGTTCTGCCATCTTAGCTTCATATTCAGCTGCTGCTGATGCCAGCTCCGCCTGCTTCCCGGCAATCTGGCTTTTAGCGGCATCCAGCGCTGCTGCATTTTTATCATATTCTGCTTTGCTAATGTCAAACTTTTCTTTTTCTGCCTGGAAGTTCACCTTTGCCTGCTGTAGAACTGCTGCATTTTTTTCATATTCTGTTTTCGCGGCTGCAAGTTGACCTGTTCCGGTTTCATACTGCTTTTTCGCGGCGTCAAGCTGGGAAACTCCGTCTTTATATTGCTTGTTTGCCTGATCCAGCCGGGCTTTACCCGATTCATACTGCTTTTTGCCCTGATCCAGCTGCTTCTTACCGGCTTCGTACTGCTTACTAGCTGCTTCCAGCTTCTTCTTACCGGTTTCATAGTCGCTCTGAGCCTTACTGATCTGGGTTTTACCTGCTGCAATTGCTGCTTCCCCATCCTTTATCTGCTTAGATGCTTCCGGATATTTTGCCTGAAACTCTGATTCTTTTGAAGCAAGGGTATCTTTTCCGTCTTTTAACTGTGTCTTAGCCGAATCCAGTTGTTTTTTAGCGGAATCCAGCTCTTTTTGCTTATCGGTAAGGGTTGCTTTATTGTCCTGAACTTCTTTTTTGGCATCAGCAAGCTTTTGCTTACCATCCTCCAGTTCCTTTTCGCCGTCCTTAAGTTCCTTTTTGGCATCGGCAAGCTTTTCGTCCGCTTCCTGTTTCCCATTCTCAAGCTCTTTTCTGGCATCGGCGAGCTTAATATCCGCTTCATCCTTTACTTCAGCAAAGCGTCTGGTGCATTGAACAGATTCTATCCCTTCCACATTTTTTGTTACATTATCAACCAGCCTGTCGTATTCTTCCGTATAAGACGTCAGATCCCTGGAGCCTTCTGCTTCCACATATGCAAATGTATATGCCGCCTGATCAAACTCTTCCGGCATTACATATCCATATCCGGATACCTCTCCGGTGCCCAGGGTGGTATTCCCCTTACTAAAAGAAATATAGGCAGGACTATTACCGGTTCCAACAATTTTGAACTCTTTGTTCTTTAATACTTTGTCACTGTCCTTATTTTCTTCAAGCTGTATGGTATCCCCCACCTTATATCCGTTTGCAGATAAAAATTCTTCGTCTACAATACATTCACCGGTAGTTTCCGGCAGCCTGCCCTCTGATACAGACAATTTATTCAAAGTAGGCAGCATCGATTCCATATGAAGTACTTTCTCATCTTTTCCGCTGCCGCACAATACATCCGTCATATATCCTGATTCTGCTTTGCTGACTCCATCTACCGCTAAAATAGCCTGTATATCCTTATCGGTCAATCCCAAAGTACCAATTATTTTCAGATCCATCAGATTATTCTCATCAAAATAAGCATCACCGGAAAGACGCATATCGGGTGCTGCCGATTGAATCCCAGAATAAAATGCCACTCCCATGGCTACAATAAAAAAGATCGATATAAATCGATTAAAACTCTTTTTTATCTCCATAAAAAAATCTTTATGTAATGCTTTTTTCTTCATATGCCCACTACCATTCAATTAATTCTACCGATATCGGTTCATTATTCATTCTCATACTGGAAACTTTTCCATTTTTAATTTTGATCACCCTGTCAGCCATCGGTGCCAATGCTGAATTATGAGTGATAACAATTACGGTCATCCCTTTTTCCCTGCACATATCCTGGAGCAATTTTAGTATTGCCTTTCCCGTCTGATAATCAAGTGCACCGGTGGGCTCATCGCATAACAATAACTTAGGATTCTTAGCTAAAGCTCTGGCTATAGACACTCTCTGCTGTTCCCCGCCGGATAACTGGGCCGGAAAGTTATTCAGTCTTTCACCAAGCCCTACTTCATCCAATACATCTTTTGCTTTCAGCGGATTTTTACATATCTGAAGCGCCAGTTCAACATTTTCCAGGGCTGTCAGGTTTGGAACAAGATTATAAAACTGAAATACAAAACCTATATCATCTCTGCGGTATCCGGTTAATTTTCTTGGATTATACTCCGCAATATTCTCACCATCAACCCATACTTTCCCCTTTGTGGCAGTATCCATCCCTCCTAAAATATTTAATACCGTCGTTTTCCCGGCACCACTTGGACCTACCACTACTACAAATTCACCTTTTGTAATTTGAAAATCTATGCCGTCCACTGCATGAATGTCTACCTCACCCATATGGTATGTTTTGGTTACACCGGACAGTTCAACGAAATTCTCATGATTTCTTTCTGACATCTGAATCCCTCTTCATTATTATTCTTATGCATTGCATTTTGCATGTTTCTTTTTATTTTATCACATCAGGTTTGAAAAAACACTGTTTTACTTATTAAAAAATAATAAAGAACCACCCGGTTAGATGAAAATATTTTCTGTTTGAGACCATTGACAAGGAAAAAAAATTAGTGTATTCTTCTTATTGAACAAAGGCGTTCATCGTACAGGGCTTGAATTTCAATTCGAACCTTGTACGATGAACGCTGTTTTTTAATAATCCTTTTTAGAACGTATTCGAAAAATGCCTGTGTCAGAATCTTCAGATAAATGCATTGATTTTTCAATATACTCTAACCAAAAAATCAGGAGGAATTAATTATGGATCATACAATACAAGAAGTTTTGGAGTTTGTCCGGGACAATGACGTAAAATTTATCAGACTTGCTTTCTGTGATTTATTCGGCACACAAAAAAATATATCTATTATGCCTGACCAGCTGGAGCGGGCTTTCCGTGAGGGAATCTCCTTTGACGGCTCAAATATACGTGGATTCTGCGGTGTTGAAAAATCAGACTTGTTCCTGATCCCGGATGCCGCTACTTTAAGCGTACTCCCGTGGCGTCCCCAGCAGGGCCGCGTAGTCCGTTTCTATTGCAGCATTAAAAACCCGGATGGAACTCCCTACGTATGCGATACCCGTCATATTCTGAAATCTGCCATTAAACGATGTGAAACTATGGGCTATCTGCCAAAAGCCGGAACAGAATGCGAATTTTATTTATTTAAAACCGATGAAGATGGTAATCCTGTTTTTCAAACCCATGACGAAGCCGGTTATTTTGATATTGCGCCTCTTGATAAAGGGGAAAATGTCCGTCGTGAGATCTGCCTGTGTCTGGAAGAAATGGGAATCACTCCGGAGTCTTCCCATCACGAAAGCGGACCCGGTCAAAATGAGATTGATTTTAAATACTGCGATCTCCTGGGCACCGCTGATAACTTGCTGACCTTTAAATCTGTCGTAAAAGCCATTGCCGCAAGAAATGGCCTCTACGCATCTTTTATGCCTAAACCCATTTCTTTTGAAAGTGGAAGCGGACTTCATATTAATTTATCGCTCTCACAAAATGGTAAGAATATTTTTCTCAGTGGTGAACAACATAATCCTGTAGCGGAAAGCTTTATGGCAGGCATTATGGAACATGCGGCGGAAATGACTGCTTTTCTAAATCCGATTCAGAATTCCTATGAACGCTTTGGATCCTTTGAAGCCCCCAAATACGTTTCCTGGTCTCATCAAAACCGTTCTCAGCTTGTACGTATTCCCGCACAGGCAGGAGAAAAAGCAAGAATGGAACTGCGCTCACCGGATCCTTCCCTGAATCCATACTTAGCATTTGCCATTTTACTTCATGCAGGTCTTGATGGAATTGAACAAAGTGCCGCTCTGACAGAGGCTGTAGATGTAAACCTTTTTACGGCTGATAAAACAATCATAAACAAACTTACCGCCCTCCCCGGTTCTCTGGAGGAAGCAATCCGCATAGCTTCTAGTAGCAGCTTTATTCGGAAAACCTTAAATCCTGCACTATTAGAAAAATATTTTCTTATCAAAAAAGAAGAGGTGCTTGCTTTTGATAAAACCGCGAACAAAGAGGACTTCTACAAACAGATCTACTTTAAGCTCATATAAGCAACGAGAAAAGCAGTCCTTAGATTGTATCAAAATAAGAAAGGCGGCGATGATATGAACAGCGTTCTAATTATATCCCCCACAGAAAAAAGTATTGCAGTTTTCCGGGATATGCTTTCACAAAGTTCCTACCGTGAGCTGGTCACAGTATCGAATTGCGGAGAAGCCAGACGCTTATTGATCGAGCGCAGTTTTGATCTGTGTATTATAAATTCTCCTCTGCGGGATGAGACAGGTGTCAGTATGGCAAGGAATATCGCCACAGACGGATCTACCCAGGTAATTCTGATCGTGAAAAATGAGCTTTACGACGATATTTCTATGAAAGTGGAAGAATACGGAGTATTCACAATTGCCAAACCAATCAGCAAAGTACTTTTCTGGAGCGCATTAAAGTTATGCCAGGCATCCCATAACCGCATGTCTATGATGCGCAATGAAAATAAACAGCTGCTGCAGAAAATCGAAGATATCCGCATAGTGGACCGGGCAAAGTGTATACTCATTGAATATCTGAATATGTCGGAAGCAGAAGCGCATAAATACATTGAAAAGCAGGCAATGGACACCCGGGTGACCAGAAGAATTATTGCTGAGCGTATCTTAAAGACCTATGAGAATGACTAGAGCGTGTTTTAAAATTGCTTTCTGGCAGCTGTGCGTCACAGTTTGTGGGAGATTTGTCCCGGATGAAGGGCGCGTAGCGGGCTACGTAACCTGAATTCGGGGCAAATCTCCCACAAAGTGGGGCGTGCAGATGACGAGAATGAATTTTCAAACAGGCTCTAGTGCCTCCTTGCTTTTTATGATAAATACCACAAGCCTTTGTCAGTGCAGCAAAAATTTACTGCACTGACAAAGGTTTTAATATAAAGCGAGTTTTTCCATGCGAATCCACTCTGCTTCTGACAGATGGTATTTTTTTCTGATTTCACTTATCGGTATCTGATTATGTATCTCCTCCAAAGCGTTGAGAATGTTATCGGTGGTCTGACTTACTGCTTTATCAACTGCTATATTTACTTCTTTATTTACTGCTTTACTTACTGCTTCATCCAGTGCTATCTTTACTTCCCTCTCTAAACGTTCTTTAATAAGATCTTCTAATGCTGCACACAACATATTTTCATTCACCTCCTTAAAAATACGGATATTGTTTTTCACTATGATATCCATCGCCGAATTATATAACTTTTCATCCTTGTGTTCATCGTACTCTTGGATCAGGCTGTTTACCATATCCTTTGATTCTAAATGCAGGTTTAAACTTTTAAGCCATAAATTCTTTTCTTTTGACAATTTTTTTGTGTTTATGATCTGTATTGGAAATATATTGCCGCTGACATAATATATCCCCCTCTCGATTTTCTCTACCTTCCATCCCCTTACCTGCTTCAGGTGTTTGACTAAATTTCTTGGAAAACCACTGCTTACCAGTGTTAATGTAATTTCTGAAATATTGATCTCATTTTGTTTATTCCCATCCGACTTGTAAAAACATACATAGCCATAACATTTATAAAAATCATCTATACTGAGATAGTCCTCAGGACTTTTGTACTCAATAATATTATGCATTCTGAAAATACGTCCAATATTCTTTTTTATGGTTTTATTTACAGATTTTTTTATTACCAGTACATCGATCTGCTTCGGTTTCGTCCCTATCATATGTTCATTTTTAAATGTTAATTCACCTGATTCTTCCTGGAATTCGATCTGCCATGATGCAAAAAATGCCGGGTGCCACTGATGCGCATATGAATTATAACACGCCATAGATCCCCCTTTCATAATGGAAACCCTCATGACGTAATGAATAAAAAGATATACTTACATACACAATCATTTCCTTTATTAATTTTTTCATTGTGATTTTGAAGACGGAAATGTCTTCTTAGAATTGGATATTTAGATTTTATGTTTGTATTATATCACCCTTCAGATTTTATTTCAAGTGATTTTATTTTATATTTAAAAACATCACTTTATCAGAAAGTGATGTTTTTAAATGTTATTGCAGATTATTTGATTTTGGAAAAATATTTTTTCGTTTCTGATACGATAACGCCGCTTAATACCAATATTGCAATTAAGTTGGGCAGTGCCATTAATGCATTGAAAATATCCGCAATTATCCAAACTGCAGATACGGTCATAAACGGACCGATAAAGACTGCCAGGATATACAGCCACCGGTAACCATTTAATATCTTTTTATTATATCCGCAAAGATATTCCAGGCACCGTTCGCTATAATAATCCCAGCCCAATATTGTGGTGAATGCAAAAAATACAAGGCATACCATCAATATAAATGCACTGACCGTATTACTGAATGGAAGCCCCTGCTGAAATGCCGCTGTGGTCACCGCAACCCCTTCCAATCCGATATTCCAGGTATCCGTAATAACGATAGTAAGCCCCGTCATCGTACAGATTACAATTGTATCAATAAAAGTTCCTGTCATAGAAACTAATCCCTGGCGGACCGGCTCATTTGTCTGAGCCGCCGCTGCTGCAATGGGAGCACTTCCAAGGCCTGCCTCATTTGAAAAAATTCCGCGCGCTATTCCCTTCTGCATTGCCACCATTATGCTTCCCAGCGCTCCTCCTGCCGCTGCCCGAAGGCCAAATGCTCCCTCAAAAATTGCTTTAAATGCATTGGGGATATGCTTATAATTCAACACTAAAAGCAGCAGGCAGGCAAATATGTATATCCCCGCCATAAAAGGTACAACAATCTGGGATACACTGGAAATTCGTTTGATCCCTCCAATGATTACCATACCAACGGCAATCGTCAAAATAATTCCTGCGATTACCACTGTCCAGGAATAATCCCTTCCTAAAATAGATACGCTCCAGACATTGCCCGGATCAAAAAAATTATTAACGGCATTGGAGATACCATTCACCTGGGTAAAGGTACCAATTCCCAGAAGTCCTACACCCAGTCCGAAGAATGCAAATAATTTTGCAAGCCATTTCCATTTAACTCCCATTCCATTTTGAATATAATAAAAAGGCCCTCCGATTACATGCCCGTCATCATTGATTACCCGGTATTTAATCGCCAATACGCCCTCTGCATATTTTGTTGCCATACCAAATAATGCAGCAACCCACATCCAAAATAATGCACCCGGTCCGCCTGCTACGATCGCAGTAGCCACCCCGACTATATTACCAGTTCCAATGGTTGCGGAAAGCGCCGTACAAAGAGCCGCAAAGCTGGTCACTTCCCCATGGCCGCCCTCTTCATTTTTAAACATATACTTAAGCGCTTTGGGAAGTTTTGTGATTTGCAGCCCTTTCAGGCGGACCGTCAAATAGATACCCGTAGCTAAGATAAGTACAATAAGGGGAATCCCCCAAAGGAAATCATCAATGTTTCCTAATATCGTGTTCATTTGTTTCAGCATAATTCTCTTCTCTCCTTTATCTGTTTCAATGCAATAGAAAAAGAGCTGATAAAATAATCAGCCCCCTAAAGAGTAGAACTTATACAGATATAGCCCTGTCCTTTTGCCTGAGAGATAGGCGGGTCATTATATTATACCCACTGTACACCTTCGGCGCCCGTTCTTTGAGACTCTCCAGAGTTGTCATTGTATGCCCTAATTGGACATTTGTCTTTGACAGGAGATACTATACCATATGTTAACCGTTGTTGCAAGGAATTTTCTTGATTTTGTACACAAAAGAATTGGGCTTTGCCGATTAAGGACGCTCCAGCCTTCTGGTATTGGCAAACTGAAATAAAATTCCTGCCAATGCAAGTACCAGACCTGCCACAACTGCCATAGTGTGGTCCTTCAGACCGGCTGCTGTTAAAATAGCACCAACCGAAGATATTCCGCCATGGATTCCGGAACTTACAATAACAGCCGGTCTCACAAACTTAACTGCAATAAGCCCGATTAACAGACCTAAGACAATGCAGATCACAAATTTCCACCAGATATCCGGTGACATTATTTCATTTATGGCAAAATAGGCAAGTGCTCCGCAAAGAATAAATACCCCTGCAAGATAAACCTTAAATGCCAGTCCCATCAATACAACACCACATATGATTGCCGCAATGACTGTAATGATTGAATTATGAATAAAATAATCGGCAATAAAATATCCAGCTCCCGCTCCGGTAACAAATCCAAATAAAGATACCCAGAATTTAAGCAGCCGATATCCGAAAAAACAATTAACCAATGCCATTATAACCGTAATCGCCAGAAATACACTTGACATTTCTGCCGGCAGCCGTTCTAACATGCCTTGAACCTGACTCATATTAGTCCCCTTTCAACAGCGGTACACCAGCTGTTCCAAATTACGTTTCCAAAAAATAGAAATATTTAATAGATTTTAATCCCATTTAGAAATAGTGTCAAGATTATTGTGCGAATTATTATGCATTTCATGCAAAATTAAGCAAATCTTTAAATTTTCAAGACAGGCAAAAAAACCCGGCGCAGCTTCTTTTTATTAAGAAGCCTTATCCGCCGGGATATTTCCACATATACTTCACATCATTATTCCATACAGACCTTTACCCTATGAATTACTCACATAAATTCCATAAGTTCCATAACTCAACATGAATTCCAGCACTATCATGATTTTTTGCTGTTTCCATCTTCTTTGATCAGTTTCCGAAGTGCCAGAACAGCATTTGTGATAGCTATTTCCGTATCGTGAACAACTTCATTGCTAAGCCCCTGCTTTTCTCTTTCCTGATTCGCCACTACCAGAAATACAGATCCCACTCGGACTCTTAAATAACTTCCCACAATAAACAGTGCAGCCGATTCCATTTCAGAAGCTTTGCATCCCAGGCGCAGCCAGGCATTCCATTTACTCTGAAGTTCATAATTTACCGGCATCTTCTCCGGTTCATGCTGTCCATAGAATGAATCCTTGCATTCTACCACACCTGCATGATAGCGGAAATTTAAATCCTTTGCTGAATCGATTAACGCATTTACTACTTCTATATTGGCTACCGCCGGATATTCAATAGGTGCATATTCCTTACTGGTACCTTCCATCCGAATTGCCCCGGTTGCAATAACAACATCACCGCTTTGTACATCCAGGTCCATTCCTCCGCAGGTTCCCACACGAATAAAGGTATCTGCGCCAGCCTTCACCAGTTCTTCCATTGCAATCGAAGCGGATGGCCCGCCAATTCCCGTTGATGTGACACTTACTTTTACGCCGTCCAGATATCCTGTATAAGTCACAAACTCTCTGCTGTCAGCAACTAATTTAGCATCATCAAAATGTTTTGCAATTTTTTCACACCTTTTTGGATCTCCCGGTAGAATTACATATTTACCTACATCCCCGCTTCTTACACCAATATGATATTGTAAACCTTCTTCTGCATATTTCATAATAATAATCTCCTTTTCAACCATAAATATTTTTACTTCTTTTCATAATTTGCTACTTTGTCTGCTATGAATTCCTTCATTTTTAGATACTGTTCCTTATTTATCTCAAGCGTATAACCCTTTTTTGTGATATATCCGTCCTCTTCCATTGCCTTCACCGACCGGTTTACCGTCTTAACACAGAGACCTGAACTTTCCGATAATTCCTGCCTTGTCATCCGAAGATCACAGATTCCGTTTTCCTGATTGTGCTCGTATAGCCGCATAAACAGGAGAATCATCCGGTCTGCACCCTGCAAAAACAAAAAAATGCGTTCCTTTTTTGCCTGCTCCAATAAATAGTTCCCCATACTTTTTATTTCCATAAGCAGGACATGCCGGTCACTTCTTACCCACTTTTCAAATTTGTGCCTGGAAATCACCAGTAATGTGCAGTCCGTAACGGTAGAGAGAGTCGTTTCATATATTTCTCTGTCCAGGAGGATTTCCATGGTTCCAAAGACTTTAATCGGTTCAAACCGCATATAATCGTAGGCAATTCCCAATACTCTGTGATCTACTGCCCTGACAACTCCCTTTACCAGAATGTAAATCATATTGACTTCTTCTTCCTCGCGTATAAAGATGGTTCCCCTGGGCAGTCTCTGAATCTGGAATGACTGCATCAGCCAGAGCGGTGCCTCTGCCAGATAATCCTCCAGATATTCCCGCTCCTGCCTACCCAGACTTTCAATCAGAGACAGCAATTGTTCCATAGAATCTTGACGCAGCATGGCAATCCTCCTTTCCAAATATCAATTCGTTCTATACACTTACTTAATTAATTCCGTCACCACGATTTCAGTCGGGATGCCTTTTGCATCCTGTGCCACATCATCTTTATAAATCTGTATTTTTCCGTCCACGATCATTTTGTAAATTTCATCATAGTCCGCCTGTGAAAAAGTCTTAAACTTTGAAGTTTTCATAGGAAGCAGTACATTACCCGATTCTGATCCTAGGACAACGGATACGCCGCCTTCAAACTTTCCTTTGTAGAAGCTGTCCAGGACATCATATACGGATTTCTGCAAATTCTTCACTGCGGAAGTAATAACCGTATCCGATTCACCGGACTGGTCAACGTCAACCCCTATTACGGTCTTATCTACGAACATTGCCGCTTTCATCACGGAATTTCCTACTCCTCCGCCGCAGGCGAATATAGTATCTGTTCCCTCGTTATACCACGCCGCTGCTTTTGACATATTATCAGGGGTAGCATCGAAGTTTCCTACATATGTATATTTCATCTCCAGATCACCCTTCGAAAGCCCTAATTGCTTTCCGGCATAATCTGCTCCCTGTATAAATCCATATCCAAAACGGATAACTGCCGGTACTGCAATTCCACCCATAAACCCAAGCTTCCTGTTCCCATCCATCACTGCTGCATAACCTGCCAGGAATCCCGCCTGTTCTTCTGCATAAAAAATGGAATGGGTATTATCCAGAATTTCACTGTTCCCGTTGCCGTCATGAGGTGATCCATCCAGAATCACAAACTTTACATCCGGATATTTTTTCTGCATGTTGTATACCGGAACCTCGTACAGATAACCGGGGCATACCACAATTTTTGCTCCGCCTTTTACTGCAAGTTCCAAAGATTTGGTATAAGCATCATCCGATTTTTCGGTAGGTTCATAGTATTTGCTGGATAGATTATGTTCTTTGGCATAGGCCTGAACCCCCTCCCAGGACCCCTGGTTAAAGGAACGGTCATCTATGGACCCCACATCCATCGACAATGCCACTTCATACTTTTTATTTGATTCCGATAATTCCTCTTCCCCACCCTTCTGACAGCCCGCCATAGTAAAAACCATGGCTGCCGCTATCAGAAATGCAATACATTTTTTCTTCATATCCCGTTCTCCTAATATTCTTTTGCTGACCTGCCCTTTAACAATTCAACTGCGGAGCTGGTTCCAATACGGCTGCATCCTTCTTTGATAAAAGCTTCCATATCTTCTATGCTTCTGACTCCTCCGGCTGCTTTTATTTTTACCGCCTCGCCTATTTCCCTTTTAAACAGGCGGATATCCTCAAGTTTTGCACCTGCTGTGCCAAATCCGGTACTGGTTTTGATAAAATCAGCTTTGGCATTTGTAACTGCTTTACATAAAGCTGTTTTTTCCACCTCATCCAGATAACAGGTTTCAATAATAACTTTTAAAATAAAATCTCCGGCTTCTTTTTTTAATGCTGCGATTTCTTTTTCAACTTTATCAAAATCCCCATTTTTCACATCACTGATATTTACTACCATATCAAATTCACTGGCACCGTCTTTCTTAGCCTGTCGAATTTCTTCTGCTTTCGCCTCCGTTACACTGTATCCCAGAGGAAAACCAATTACCGTACAGATATTAATCTGATCACCATATGTTTCTTTTACCCTTTTTACATAGCAGGGCGGGATACATACGGATGCTGTATGATATGCAATTGCCTCCTCACATAATTTCTGAATATCTGCCCAGACTGCAAATGCCTTTAACTGGGTGTGGTCTACATAATTTAATACATTTAATTCGCTCATATTTTCCTCCATTAACGCTTTATGCGTCTTTTATTATTTATTTAGTGTGTTTAGAAAAAGGATATCCCAGGCTGCCTTTACCTGCTGCCCTTATCATATGGTATCCCTTCTGCTTTTGGAGCCTGGGAATTCTTGGATAAGAATGCCAGTACCACAAGCGTTGCAACATAAGGTATCATTTTATACAATCCATCCGGCAGCGGAAGATCCTTTAATACCGGTATTCCGGAATAGGTACTGGAAAGAGTCTTCATGATTCCGAAAAATACTGCCGCCCCGAAAATTCTCCCTACTCTCCATTGCCCGAAGATCAGAACTGCAATTGCCAGGAAACCATATCCCGCCACACTTGCACTGAAATTAGTGGATGTTGGTACTACAAATGCCAGTCCGCCGATTCCGCCAAGGACACCTGAAATGATTACGCCTGCATAACGGATCTTATATACATTGATACCAACTGAATCTGCCGCCTGGGGATTTTCCCCGCAGGCACGCAGCCGAAGCCCGAATTTCGTTTTATTAATCACAATCGCAGCTGCAATTAATATGATAATCCCCAAAAATGTAGTCAGATATGTATGTTTAAAAAACATATCTCCAAGTACTGGAATATCGCCAAGGAGCGGTATCTTTTTAATATGGAATGTATCCAGAAAAGAAATCTGCTGCTTTCCCTGCACCATTCTGGCTACGAAAATTGCAAATGCCGGTGCAAAAAGATTCAGTGCGGTACCGCTTATAGTCTGATCTGCTTTCAGATTCACAGATGCAAATGCGTGAAGCAGGGAAAATACACCGCCTGCAATGCCGGAAACCAGGATAGCCAGAATCATGAACGACTGTCCGCTCAGAGTATTTTCAAAGGTATTAATAAACAGGATACCGGCAAAGGCTCCCATAACCATGATACCTTCCATTGCGATATTAATGACACCGCTTCGCTCTGCAAACATAGCGCCCAGAGCTACCACCAGAAGCGGTATGGCAAAAAACATGGTCTGCTGAACTACGAAATAAAGAATATTCATGATTTTTCAGCCTCCCTTCTCCTTCTGCTTATGAATTTTATAATAACATTTTTAAACAGTAATGCAAACGCCCCAAAATAGATGATCACAGATATAATAATATCAATTACTTCCGGTGCAAAGCTCAATAGCTGAAGATTGTCTCCCCCTACGGTTATATGACCGATAAATAAGCCCGCAAAAAGAATACCGATAGGATTTGAAATTCCAAGCAGTGCAACGGAAATTCCGCTGAACCCTTCCGGAGAAATCACATCCAGTACCTGGATACATTTACCCACATCAGCCAGATACATCAGTGCTCCGCCGATTCCTGCAAGGGCACCTGCAATTGCCATAGAAAGGACAATGTTCCTTTTTTCATTAATTCCCGCATATTTACTCGCCTGTGGACTTAACCCGCAGGCTTTTAATTCGTATCCAAAGGTTGTCTTATTAATTAGTATGTAAATGACGATTACAAGCAGAATTGCGACCAAAATTTCGATATTCATATTTGCTTCCGGAAACAGCCTGTCCAGACCCGCCTTTGGTATGGTGGCGGATGCTGCAACCGGAAGTGACTGGTTTTTGATCTGGTCATAAATCGTACCGGCTACCAGCATGTTTACCAAATACATTCCAATATAATTAGTCATAATAGATGCGATGACCTCATTCACGTTCCGGAAAGCTTTTAAAAGTCCGGGTATCATTCCCCATAAGGCGCCAAACAGTGCAGCTCCCAGAATTGCCACAATCCAGTGTATTCCAGCCGGAAGCCAGGTCCATTTCACGCCAATATAAACTGCTGCAAAAGCGCCCATGGTAAATTGTCCGGATGCTCCGATATTGAATAAACCGGTCTTAAATGCAAATCCAACCGACAAACCGGTCATAATAATAGGTGTTGCAATATACAGCATCTGTCCCACCCCATAGGAACCGGAGGTAAATCCTCCCTTTAAGATCATAGAGAAGCCTTCCAGCGCCTCCGATGAATTGCTAAACAGCAAAATAATAAGCCCTACTGCCAGACCAGCCACAATTGCAATCAGGGAAGCCGAGAAATTAAGCAGCCCTTTCCGCTCTTTTTTATTTTTAAGCTTTTCTTTCATAACCTGCGCTCCTTTTCGTTCCTGCCATGTAAAGGCCTAATTCCTGCACAGTGACTTCTTCCGGTTTAACATCTGCAACAATTTCCCCCTCGTACATTACCAGTATCCGGTCACTTAACTGCATTACTTCATCTAATTCCAGAGATACCAGGAGAACAGCCTTCCCCTTATCCCGCTGCGCTACCAGCTGTTTGTGTATATATTCAATGGCTCCTACATCCAGACCACGGACCGGCTGGACCGTTACGACAATATCCGGATCCCTGTCCAATTCCCTGGCAATGACTGCTTTCTGCTGGTTTCCTCCTGACATTCCCCGGACTACGGACTCTTCCCCCTGCCCGCACCGGATATCAAATTGTGTAATCAGCTTTTTTGCATATTCGCGGATTGCCTGGAATTTCAGGAATCCATGATTTTGGAACCGGGGCGTATAGTAGGACTGCAGCACCAGATTTTCCTGTAAATCAAAGTCCAGCACCAGACCGTGTTTATGCCGGTCCTCGGGAATATGAGCCATCCCGTCCCGGCATTTTTTCCGGATACTTTCTTTCGTAATGTCCCTGCCATTTAAGGAAACACTTCCTTCATCCAGGGGCATTAATCCGGTGATGCCATAAACCAGTTCTGACTGTCCGTTACCGTCAATTCCTGCAATACAGACAATTTCCCCTTTTCGCACCTGGAAGGAAACATCCTTTACAATATCCTTCTGGGAATTTGCAGATTTAATGGTAAGGTTTTTAATCTCAAGTACGGCATCTCCCGGATCCTGCTGCTTTTTCTCCACATTTAAATTTACTTTACGTCCTACCATCATTTCAGACATTTCTTCTTTTGAAGTTTCCTTTACATCGATAGTTCCAATATATTTTCCTTTGCGCAATACACTGCAGCGATCGGCCACTGCCTTTATCTCATTTAATTTATGGGTAATAAAAATCAGGGATTTTCCTTCCTTTACGAGCTGTTTCATTACTTTCATCAGCTCATCAATTTCCTGAGGCGTCAGAACTGCAGTCGGTTCATCAAAAATCAGAACTTCATTGTCACAGTAAAGCATTTTGAGGATCTCCACCCTCTGCTGCATTCCAACCGTTATATCCGATATCTTCGCATCCGGATCGATTTTAAAGTGATAGCGTTCACTTAATTCCATGACCTTTTTCCTGGCATCGTCCATTTTTAAAAATCCATTTTTCAAGGTTTCCCTGCCCAGAATAATACTTTCTAATACCGTAAAATTATGTACCAGCTTAAAATGCTGGTGTACCATTCCGATCCCCAATGCATTTGCATCATTGGGATTATTGATCTTTACCTCTTTTCCGTTCATTTTGATCTGCCCTTTTTCCGGCTGGTAAAGTCCGAATAATACACTCATCAATGTAGATTTTCCTGCCCCGTTTTCTCCTAACAGTGCGTGAATCTCACCTTTTCTAAGCTGCAATGTCACATCGTCATTGGCCTTGAAGCTGCCAAATTCCTTTGTGATATGGTTCATCTCAATAACAAATTCCGCCATATCCCCACCCATGCATGCCGCAGTCCCCTCTGCGGCGCTTCCTTTCATAAATTATAATCGTTTTTGCCTGTATCTATAAGTTATCTTTTGAAAAACTCAGTGGAAATAACTCTTCCAGCCGGTATGTCCGGTAATCCGTTTCGCTTTTTGCAAGCAATACCATAAATTCTTTTGGATTACAGAACTCTGCCATCACCTGTCTGCACACACCGCAAGGAGCGCAATAATCCCTTTCCTCGTCTAAACCACCCTCTTTATTCCCTACAATAACAATCTTTTCAAACTCCCTCTCCCCGACGGACACCGCTTTAAAAAATGCAGTTCTCTCAGCACAGTTCGTTGGCGAATATGCTGCATTTTCTATATTGCATCCGGTATATACACATCCGCTCTTCCCCAAAAGCGCTGCACCTACCTGAAATCCTGAGTAAGGGGAATAAGAGTATTTCTGGGCTTTATATGCCTCCCGAATCAGCTCCTTGTCTTCCATTAATCTCGTACCATCCTCTCTTTTATTACTTGCTTCCATAACTGTTACTGCTTCCATTACTGTTACTGCTTCCATTACTGTTACTGCTTCCATTACTGTTACTGCTTCCATACTTCCTTTAAAAAACTTTCTCCGTCCACCTGGTTTTCGATTCCGAACAAATCCAATACCGTCGCCGCGATATCTGCAAAGGTTTTTCTTGTTCCCAAGGAGACATTTGCTTTGATGCTGTTCCCATAAATCAGCATAGGTGTATATTCTCTGGAATGATCTGTGCTTGCAGTTCCGGGATCGCAGCCGTGGTCTGCGGTGATTATTAAAATATCGTCCTCTTTCATTCTTCCCAGAAATGTTCCAAGCTGCTTATCAAAATCTGTGGCTGCCTTTGCATAGCCGTCGATATCATTTCTATGTCCATACAGCATGTCAAAATCCACCAGATTCACAAAACAGATTCCGTGAAAATCACGGTCCTGAAGTTCTATTGTTTTCTCCATACCGTCTGTATTGCTCACTATGCTTCTGGTATCCTGTATTCCCCTGCCCGCAAATATATCATAAATTTTTCCAATGCCAAGTGTATCGAAACCTTTTGCTGACAAAACATCCAGCATGGTGTTCTTGGGCGGAACCAGAGAAAAGTCATGACGGTTCGTTGTACGCTTAAAATCCGGATATGTCCCTTCAAAAGGCCTTGCAATCACTCTTCCCACACCATGTTCTCCACATAGAAGTTTTCTTGCGATCTCACAATCATGATACAATTCCTTCAGCGGTACCACGTCTTCATGAGCTGCAATCTGAAAGACACTGTCAGCCGATGTATATACTATCAAAGCTCCGGTTTCCACATGCTCTTTCCCATAGTCCCGGATTACATCCGTGCCGGAATACGGTTTGTTACAGATCACTTTCCTGCCTGTCTCTTCCTCAAATCTTTTAATAATCTCTTTCGGAAATCCATTTGGATAAACAGGAAGCGGTTCCGGGGAAATTACACCAGCGATTTCCCAATGTCCGATGGTGGTATCCTTTCCCATAGATGCTTCTGCCATTCTTGCATAAGAACCGGTCGGGGTCACCTCGCTCTTCCCTTTTTCTACCCCTTCGATGTGAAACATTCCTAAATTCTCTAAATTCGGTGTGAAATACTTCCCTGACTTACGTATTGTTCTAAGTGTATTGCTGCCCGTATCATGAAATTTGCCCGCATCCGGAAGTTCACCGATTCCAAAACTGTCCAATACAATTAAAAACACTCTTTTTGCTTTCATTCTCTTACCTATTGCATATTGCCGGTTAGAGGGTAGGCTCTAACCGGCCTTACTGCCCTTTCTTACTATTTTTATATCTTATATGAATCCTCGTACATTTTGCTGTCGCTTGATAAATAGATCATAGTCCCTTGTTGTATTTTTAGATAGGACTTCTGTCCTTTCTTTTATCCTAAATATTCATTTCGTCTTATTTTACAATTTTTGTCTTCTGTATTTGGTCATAATTCACAATTGGTTCACTTCTTTATTATCTGAATAGATAGAAAAAGCTATACATATTCTTTAACAATACTTTCATTAATTTACAATTATTTTTAAGGAGGAACGCATTATAAAAATTTCTAGAATTGATATCCAGGAAATAGATATTCCGCTGGTAACACCCTTTCGGACAGCGCTGCGTACCGTAAGTTCTATCAATGACATTGTAATCACTGTTCATACGGATTCAGGAGAAACCGGCTATGGAGAAGCTCCTCCAACCGCAGTCATTACAGGGGATACCAAGGGCTCCATAATCTGTGCCATTCGTAACTTTATCGCCCCTTCCATAATTGGTATGGAGATTGATGACATAGAGGGCATCATGCATGCACTTCACTCCTGTATCCTGAATAATTCATCCGCCAAAGCAGCTGTAGATATGGCAGTTTACGACCTCTATGCCAAGAGCCTGCACCGTCCCCTCTATCAGATTCTCGGCGGTGCAAAGCAGACGCTTGAGACCGACCTTACCATCAGTGTAAATCCCACAGAAATTATGATACATGACAGCCTTGCCGCTGTAAACCAGGGCTTTCAGATTCTGAAAATCAAAGTAGGAAAAGAGGGCATGAAAGATGTAGAACGCATTTCCCAGATCCGCTCAGCGCTGGGCCCCCAGGTCACCATACGGGTAGATGCTAACCAGGGCTGGAATCCCAAAGAAGCGGTCCGTATTATAGTCCGGATGGAGGATCTGGGACTGGATATTGACCTGGTTGAACAACCGGTCCCGGCTCATGACCTGTATGGCATGCAGTATGTTACGTCTCACTCCTGCACTCCCATTCTGGCAGACGAAAGCATATTCACTCCCCGTGACGCCATTCGGATTTTGGAAATGCATGGAGCGGATATGCTCAATATCAAGCTGATGAAAACAGGTGGTATCCATCATGCCCTGAAAATCTGCAGTATCGCAGAAATCTACGGTGCAGAATGTATGATCGGCTGTATGCTGGAAAGTAAAATTGCTGTCAGTGCCGCCGCACATCTTGCTGCGGGAAAAAATATTATTACAAAAGTAGACCTGGATGGACCATCGCTCTGCAGAACTGATCCATTTGAGGGCGGACCGGTCTATGAGGGTTCCTGTATCAAGATGAATCAGGATTATGGGATTGGTATTACCCAAGTGCCTAAACCCATATTTAAAACACTAAAATAACTCTCTGAAAAGTGCTTGTATCTAATTATGCGATCCGTTTTCTTACGATGGGTTGTCATAAATATTTCTTTCATGCGTAGTATTATGTGAAGAACAATTCCCATGAAAGGGTATGCCATGCAGACATTGGTCCACTACATATCTGTCCTGAATGATACAATTAACCGTTTCGTCTGGGGAGTTCCCATGCTGGTATTTTTTCTGGCTGTGGGAGTTCTCTATACAGTTGGAACCAGATGTTTTCAATTTCGTCATTTTAAGCTCTGGTTTTCCGAGACGATTCTCACCTGTTTTAAAAAATCTCCACCAAAATCACCTGAGCCCGGTTTACAATCCGGTAAAAAGAAAAACTCCATATCTCCCTGGCAGGCAATGGCTACTGCCCTGGCCTCTACCGGCGGTGTAGGAAATATCGCCGGGGTTGCCACCGCCATTACGGCAGGCGGCCCCGGCGCTCTTTTCTGGATGTGGGTTTCCGCTCTCCTGGGTATGATGACTCATTATGGAGAAACCGTACTTGGCATCTGCTTTCGAAATAAAGATAAGGACGGACACTACAGCGGAGGCCCCATGATCTATATGGAAAAAGGTCTTCACTGCAAATGGCTCGCCTGTTTTTTTTCACTTTTTTGTATCGGCGCAGCACTGGGCATGGGCAATATGTCCCAGTCTAACTCCATGGCAGACGCCCTGAACCATTCCTGGGGTACTCCAAAGCTGGCGATCGGAATTGCTGCTGCTCTTATTACGGGACTTGTTATAACCGGGGGAATCGGCCGCATTACTATCGTAAGTGAAAAACTGGTACCAATTATGTCTATCCTGTATATTATTGGCGCACTCCTTGTAGTTCTGACTCACATTGGAAATGTACCGGCTGCCTTTAGCTCTATCTTTCATGAGGCATTTAACTTTCGTGCCGCAGGGGGCGGAATTCTCGGATACGGAATTGCATCCGCCATGCGTACCGGAATTTCCCGCGGGGTCTTTTCCAATGAGGCAGGACTTGGAAGTTCCGTTATGGTACACGCCGCCGCAGATGTGGATCATCCGGCTATCCAGGGTATGTGGGGAATCTTTGAGGTATTTGCCGATACAATGGTGGTGTGCACCATTACCGGCCTGGCTATCCTCTGCTCCAATGTCTATGACCAGACGGCTTACTTAAATGCCATGCAGTTAGACCAGATGTACCAGACTACCCGCTATATTGATGCGCTTCCAAATGGTGTACCGCTTGCGTCAGCTGCTTTTGCTTCCACCTTTGGCTCGATGGGAGATATCTTTGTCTCCTTTTCTATCCTGCTTTTTGGTCTGGCTACATTGCTTAGCTGGTCCTATTTCGGAGAGCAGGCAGTCATCTACCTCTTTGGCCACAAAGTTGTGCCTGCATATAAGTTTATATATATCTTTTTTATCGTAATCGGAGCTGTTGCCCGGCTGGATTTCGTCTGGAGCGTCTCGGATACGCTAAACGGACTTATGGCGATTCCAAACCTGATAGCCATTACGGTACTGTCGCCTACGGTATTCCGGGTAACAAAAGATTATTTTGTCAAATACAAGGGCGGGTGATTTACAGAAAACGTTAACACGGAGTAATTCTTATGTCAGGACATACAAAAGCGCTGCTTTTCTTTCCGGGAAGGTATATCCCCGGGACCCAGCAACGCTTTTGTACAATAAAGCTTTTATTGTATAGCAACTATTATTCTTTTTACAAGTACCTCCCCAATATATCTGCATTTTGAAAAAGTATTAAACAACGATATCCGCAAACTCAGCTTTCACCAGACTTTGCAGGGCTAACGGCGACAGCCTGATCGTGGTTCCAAGTTTTCCGCCGCTGATATAGATTTCATTATATTTCCGGGCACTGCTGTGTATGATTGTCTTGTATTGCTTTTTCATTCCAACCGGGCTGCATCCGCCCCGGATATATCCGGTTATTTTATTGATATCTTTTACATGGATCATCTCCACTGACTTTTCACCCACTGCTTTGGCAGCTGTTTTCAACTGTACTTCTTCTGCAATAGGGATCACAAATACGTAGTATTCCCTGCTCTTTCCCTGGGCCACCAGTGTTTTAAAGGATTGCACAACGGGCGCACCAGTTTTTTCTGCTGTATGGAGACCGTCTATGAACTCATCACATTCATAGGTGATGAGTTCATAGGGTATCTTATTTTTTTCCAGTATCCGCATTGCATTGGTTTTTTGCTCTTTTGCCATTTCACTTATGCCTCCTGATTGTGTCCATATAAATATGTTCCCAGCAACTCCATTTCATCCTGATAAATACAGTGCTTAAGTTCTCCGTTTTCCATCTGATTCATGCATTCCCGAAAAGATAGCCATATTACGGATTCCACCTCTGATGTCTGCAGGATAAATTCTTCAGGGTTCATATCCCGGTAAAGTACATAAACTGCACTTAACTCATAATTCCGCCAGGGTTTTCCGTAGAATTCTGTTTCCAAAAGAGCATCATGGCGTCCTATATAGTGCAGTTCATCCGCTGCCGCCACCACGCCCAGCTCCTCCTTAAGTTCCCGTATTGCCGATTCCAGGTAGTCCTGCCCTGCCGGAATGTGTCCGGCCGAAGAAATGTCATAACAGCCTGGGAAGGAATCTTTGTCACTGCTTCTTTTTTGCAACAGGATATCAAAATCCTCAGCTGTATTTTTTCTAATGATCCATACATGGGAAGTCCCATGAATATCTCCGTCTCTATGCACCAATGAGCGTTCTTTGGTTTCTCCCGTGATGTTTCCATCTAAATCACGGATATCAAAATATTCCATATAACCTCCAAGAGTCTGTTTTAAAAATGCTTTCTTTATGGATTATCATAGTTTTTCTATTACCGATCATAGATCAAATTTATCCATTTGTAAAGCAGATATGGAGATTTCTCTTCTTTGTCACCAATGCAATTCTCTTCTTACATATTTTTATTGTATCTGCTGATATAAAGCACATTTGCAAAAATAACAATCAGATATGCCACGACAAGTGTAAGTGTAACCCAAAGTTCTACCTGCATCAGGGCATATACCAGCATGAGTGCTCCAAATACATAGATCATTAGATCATAAGCTTTGCCTTTTGCCTGGTTCCTTATCGAGACATTTCGCTCGTCATTTGTATCAATCCTAATCTGCTTTGCTGCTTCCGGATTTTTCCGATAAGAAAGGTTTGTAAATACAGTACCAATATTCTGGCCAAATACACCTGCCCCTATACCGATCATAATAAATGGCAGTACAGCCATAATTCCTTCTGCGTCACCATAAAGCTTTGCCAATACCGCCCCTGATGCTCCTAACACCAGACCAATCACTGTAAATATAACATATTTTCCTATTTTATACCCCATATCTTAATCCTCCTCATAAATAAAAATATCTTCAATTGTCATTTCAAAATACCTTGCGATCTTAAATGCCAGTAAAATTGAGGGATTATATCTTCCGTTTTCCAGTGATCCGATTGTCTGCCTGGAAACCTCAAGATCCTGTGCCAGCTGTTCCTGACGGATCCCTCTTTCTTTTCTTATTTCCTCTAACCGGTTTTTCACCTCACCGCCCCTTTCTCATTATGGAAAGCTTCCTTTACATTTTCATCATATACCTTATTTTCAGAAATGTCAAGCTTACTTTCCATTTTTATTTTTTCTTTTGGTGTAGTGTTGGTGTGGTATTGATTTTATACTTACTCAATTAGATCATTGTAATTACCCGGGTTATCACAGAGGAGGCCTTACATTTGAAACGACATTTACCTTTGCTAATTTCCGTTCTTTTATGTACGATATCCTTACTTTCTGTTATGCTTCTTATTTACTCCATACAGGAAGAAAATAATTATAAAAATCCTGAGAATCTTACCTCTGTGCAATTCATTGGAACTTATCAGGCATCACCGTCAGATCTCCCAAGAGATCTGACATCTGAAACCTATATTAACGGAGCAGAGGTGCCTTCACTAATTTTAACCGGACATTTTGACCACGAAATACAGGATAATGAACAACTCCTTTTCCGGCTGAATAATGTCCGATTTAAAATTTATATAAATGGCAGGGAATATTTTTCCTATGGAGAAAAGGGAACTTACCCCTCATTTGTAAAATCTCCCGGTAATATATGGATTGGCGTTATGTTCCCTCACATTACTTTACAGGATGAAATAAAAATCGAACTAAGCAGTATTTACCATAATAATCTCTCGATATCATATAATAATTTTTACCATCAGATATACAAGGGAGACTCTGGTGCACTATTTCAATTTCTGCTCAAGAATAATTTTACTAAAATTTTCCTGGGGTTTTTTGTCGTACTGTTTGGTATGATGCTTTTAGGAGCACTGATGCTATTGAAAATTTTAAAGACACCCATATCTCCGGCACCTTTTTACCTGGCATTTTTTACGATTGTAAGCGGAATATGGGTACTGATCGATTTCAATCTGATCTCGCTGATAATCCCTTATGGACTGTTCACCAATATTTTAGATGTTATCTGTTTATCACTGGCACCGTTACTGCTCGTACTTTACATGCTGAACTTTGTGACAGGAAATGCCAGGTATTTCCTATTTGCTGTTGCCTATTCCCTGTTAGGATTTCTTTTGTTCTTTATTCTGACCCAGGGATGCGGTATTTTAGATGGTTATGAACTTTTAACCCCGCTGTGCATCTTACTGGGCATTAGTTCTATCGTAGCATTTTTCTGCCTGCTGCATGAAATCAGGCATAATTCGAATAAAACGACTAGATTTATACTGCAGTCCTGCTGCCTCTGCTTTTTAGGCGCAGGTGATGTAGTGAATTATTTTTTGCAGATCATTCCCTTTAATATTTGGTTCATTACAGGATTTCTGCTATTTATGATAACCCAGTTTATATTCGTCGTGCGTTATCTTAACAAAAGCATTAATAATGCTTACCTGACCAGACAATTAGAAAGTGAACTGGCACAAAGCCGTATAGCGATAGCTCTAAGCCAGATACAGCCTCACTTCCTGTATAATTCACTGACTGCAATCAAACAGCTTTGCGCCATTGATCCTATCCGCGCAGAAAAAGCAGTTGGTGATTTTGCCAGTTTCCTAAGGGGCAATCTGGATTCTCTCTCAAGCAGTGCCCCCATTCCTTTCGAGAAGGAACTGAATCATATTAAGAACTATTTATCCCTGGAACAATTAAGATTTGGACGCCGGCTTCGGATTGTTTACGATATCCATGCAAATGGATTTCTGATTCCTTCCCTGACTGTCCAGCCTTTAGTTGAAAATTCCGTTCGATATGGTGTTACCAAAAAAATTAATGGGGGTACGGTAACCATATCAACCAAAGAAACTGAGAATGCCTTTATCGTTACCATCTCTGATGACGGCATTGGATTTGACCCATATAAAAAACAGGATGACGGACGCACTCATATTGGCATCGAAAATGTTCGAAAACGCCTTTATTCACAGGGGGGCAGTCATCTGTCCATCACAAGTATTCCCAAAGAGGGAACTACAGCTGTCATTACTATTTACAAAGGAGCGACTGAAAAATGAATATTATAGCCGTAGATGATGAAGAACTTGCACTTGCTTACTTAGTCAGAATTCTGGGGGAAGCTGAACCGGATTGTCAGATACAACCTTTTCTGGATCCTTTTGACGCTCTTCAATACGTGAAATCCCACCCGGTAGATCTTGCATTTTTAGATGTGGAAATGTATGGACTGAATGGGATTGACCTTGCAAAACGTTTTAAAGACACTCAGCCTGACATTAATATTATTTTTGTGACAGGTTTTCCTGATTATGCCGTAGATGCCTTTTCCCTTCATGCCAGCGGATATCTTCTAAAGCCTGTCTCCGTTGAAAGTATTCATTCGGAAATAGCCTATCTGCGTAATCCAATCGTCAAAAAGACGGATAAAAAAATTCGTGTACAGACCTTTGGCAGTTTTGAAGTATTTAACGGAAGTATTCCACTTGAATTTTCACGGATCAAATCCAAGGAACTGTTTGCTTATCTGATCGACCGTAAGGGCGCAGGATCAACTACTGCCGAACTCAGTGCAATTTTATGGGAAGACCGGGAGTACAGTATTTCTCTTCAGAAACAGTTTCAAACGATTGTCAGTGATATGATGAAAACGCTAAAAAGCGCAGATGCAGATGATGTAGTAATAAAAAAACGTAACTTTATATCAGTGGACACCTCCAAAATAGAATGTGACTACTATAATTTTCTAAACGGAGATGTCCGTGCCATCAACAGTTATGCCGGCGAATATATGTCAAACTACAGCTGGGCAGAATTTACCACCGGCTTCTTATACCGGCAAATTCATGAATAACTTCTTAAACTATTCATGTATGCCGCATTCCGAACAGAAAGCAGGAATTTTTCATGGAAAAGAGTACCCTTATACGGACAAATATTATTATTTGCGTGATCATCACACTGGGTTTTACAATTACTTCAATTATTAGTTATCGCTCAAATATAGGCATTTTTCAAAAAGATATTGAAAATGTATCCGCCCTGGCTTCAGATGGCATCTACCATAAAATTGATTCCATCTTTGCTAAACCGGTAAATGTTTCACTTACCATGGCAAATGACAGCTTGCTGGTTGATTTTCTCTCCAAAGAAAAGAATCACATGGAAGATGATACTTACATACAGCAGCTTCGGGAATATCTGAATTCCTATAAAGAAAAGTATTCCTATGATTCAGTATTCCTGGTTTCCACAAATACAAACCGCTATTATCACTTTAATGGCATTGACCGGTTGATTACTGTCGATAACCCGGAAAACAAATGGTATTATGATTTCATCGAACACGAAAATGAATATTCTCTCAATGTGGATAATGACGAAGCCAGTGATAACATCATCACCATTTTTGTAAACTGCAAAATCAAAGCAAAGGACGGGAGTACTTTAGGGGTAGTGGGTGTTGGATTAAAAGTAGATCATCTTCAGGAACTTCTAAAAGAATACGACCGGCAGTTTGGAGTCACTGCCAGATTAATAGATCATGATGGTATTATACAGGTCTCTTCCTCAGAGACGGGCTATGAAAATGTTAATATTTTTAAAGATTCTTCACTTGTTGATTTCAAGGATACCATTCTGCAAAATACAACAGGGAAAGAAACTTTCTGGTGTGACTCCCCTCAATACCAAAGCGAATACTGCGTTGCCCAATATATCCCTAACTTAAAATGGCACCTGGTTGTTGCTAACAATTCTACTGCAGTGAGCCATCAGCTACATCTGCAGCTTGGAAGAAATATTGCGATTATAATATTTATTATCATGTGTGTACTCCTGACGATTACAAAGGTAATCCGTAAATACAATAAACAGATCCTAAAACTTTCCATTGATGCCGAGCTGGAATACCATAAGCTCCTTCATGAAGCAACGGAAGGTCTGTATGAAAATATTTATGAACTGGATATCACCCATAACTGTGCCTGCGGTGAAGGTACCAAACAATATTTTGAAAGCCTTGGCATAGATAGGGATTCCCCCTATGATAAAGCACTAAAGACAATTGCACAAAAACAGGTGAAAGAGGATTATATCCAGGGATATATGGAGATTTTTTCTCCCCAGCACGTATTGGAAGTTTATAAAAGCGGTATCAATACCCTGACTTATGATTTCTTATTTTTGGAATCACCGGATAAATACCGTTGGATGCGGATTAATGCCAGAATTTTTTTCTGGGCATCCAACCAGTCCATTCGTATGATCACATACCGCCAGAATATAGACGCGGAAAAGAAAAGGGAAATTATGCTTCTTAAAAAATCACAGATTGATTCCCTTACCGGTTTGTACAACAAAAGAACTACTGAGGATATGATATCAGGTATTCTTTACAAAGATGCTCCTAACAGGCTGCGTCATGCATTTATTATATTTGATATCGATAATTTCAAACACATCAATGATACTTTTGGCCATACCTTCGGTGACTCCGTCATTACAGAATTTGCGGCAGAATTAAGATCGCAATTCCGGGACAGTGATATCGTAGGGCGAATTGGCGGGGATGAATTTGCAGCCTGCATGAGAGATTTCCATGATATAGGTTCTGTTATTCATAAATTAGAAAGGTTCTGCTCTAAATTGAGCCGGAAGAATTTTGGAAAAAACAGTGAATACTATATTTCTACCAGTATTGGCGTGTCCCTGTTCCCGGATCATGGAAGCTCCTACACGGAATTATATGAAAAAGCCGATCAGGCATTATATTATACCAAAGGACACGGAAAAGGCTCTTATTGTATTTTCAATAAAAATATTGAAGGAGATTCTGTGTTTCATGTCAACCAGCAGGATATGCTTGCATTAATCAGTACTTCCATTGACGGCATCTCCAAAATAGCATGGGTGGATGGCAAATTCAGAATGCTGTATTTCAATCAGAAAAGAACTGAGCTTACCGGCACCACCGCAAAAACATTTTCCGATGCGGATTATGATGTCCTCTCACAGATTCATCCGGACGACCTTCCCGGCGCTTTGGACATTTATTATAAATCTTTGCCGGAAAGAGTTCCTTTCTCCTTATCTTACCGGCTGCGCCACTCCGATGGCCATTATATTCCCGTGAAAGCCAACGGCCTTTTTGTGGATGAAGTGTATAAAGAGAAATACCCCGTGTTTTATGTGATCTATACAGACATGTCCTCTGTTCTGGATTTCGAAAAAAACAAACAAAATAACTGATAAAAATCTATAAAAAGTCTATGCTTTTTTCAAAAGACGTCTTATAATTAAATATAAGAAATTTATGAAGGAGGTATACATATGACAAAAGTAACTATTAATCCAGGTGTCTGCGGGCTGATCACCAGTATAGAAGCTTCTTCTGAGGATCAGATGGAAGTTACAGTAAAAGTTGATTCCGGGTGCGCAAGTATTCAAAAAATGTTTGACGACCTGGGGGATACCTTTGATGCTTATGAGGTCTGTCTTGGAAAACCGGGCACAGGCCCCTTATATGAGTATGCATCAGAACATCTCCCCGGACATGCATCCTGTCCCGCTATCGCAGGGATGATTAAGTGCATGGAGGTTGAGTGCAAGCTAGCACTTCCCAAAGAGGCATGGATACGATTTGAATGATCTGCATTGTAACGGAAAGACTCATTATCGATATGACAATTCTTATCGATAATGAGTCTTTTCGTCAAACTACTCTTTTAGTTTATATCTAATTAATCTCCCACCCCCACTTTTTATAATAAACCCCTTCTTTGTCATTTCCCGCAGCAGTACAATTGCTGTTGCCTGTGATACTCCAACGGCTTCTTCAACATCTTTTCGAACAATATAATCTTTTTTATCAAAAAGATTAAGAACTTGCTCCTCTCTCTCCGTATAACGGTTAATACTTGCATTTATACGTTCGTGTGTAAGCCTATTGGCATAAAAATTCCTATTTGGCAAAGTAATCTTAAAGGCATTATTCGTCACATCAAACCGAGGCTTTTCATCAGCCTCTTCATAGCTCTCCACAATCTTAGGTACCCCGGTTCCATATGCTTCAATCAGGTTCAGACGATAGAATATATTTGCCAGTTTTTGATTTCTTAAAATAGATACACCAAGCAAAATATCATCTAATGTCATTCCTTTCACCAAACCGCCTACCGTCACAAATTCAATTCTATCTTCAAAAATACTAATCAATGTACTGGCGCTAAACGAATAATCCCGATGTACAATCGCATTCAAAAGAGCTTCACGCAAGGCTTCTTCGGGATAATCCCTACGATCAATTCTATCCAGACCTTTAAATTCAGCTCTGGTACGATTATATAATTCGATATATTCATATGCATCCTCTACCTGTCCTAGCAGCGATCCGGTAAACTCCTTTCTCTCCTTAAAAACTGCTTTTTTACTTCCTTCAAATACTGCCAGTTTTATTGTATGCTGGCATTGTTCTGACAATAAAAGCCCTAAACACGTATATGCCCCATCCATTCCAATCAAGCCCAGAGAAATCCTTTGATTATCCTCAAACGCAACCTTTTTCCTCTTAAAGTAGTCTGCCGTCTTTACAAAAGTAAGCTGCTGTTCCAGCGACCGTGCTGTTTCATAACAGTCACCGCTAGTTTCCTTGATCATATTTCGAATCCCGGTCTCTGTTGCCGGAACGGTAGACGCTCCCTGCCTTACATATACCCCTTCCGGACGCAATCCTTTTTTAGATATATAATAAGGGCGTGCTGTCCCCCTCTGTACTGAAACAACAACGACTTCTTTATCTTCCATTACTTCATTATTACATTCTACAAAAAGTGTAACATCCGGCCGTATTGCATCTCTGACGGCATTGGTCATACGCAGCATGGTATCATCCACATCATTTACTCCAACGACTGATCCATCATCCTGTATACCAATATATATTGTACCACCGTCAGAGTTAGCAAAACCAACCACTGTTTTCTTTATATCATCTGTAAACTCTCTTTTAAACTCAATTGTTTTACTTTCATTCATACCCGTTTCCTCATAATTCTTTCTGATTATCGTTCTAATTATTCTAATCATTATAATAATTATTATATCATTATAAAATACCTTGTCAACGCTATAAATATAAAATTGTTTAACAACTGTATTCTCCAATCAATATGCACCTCAAAAAAGCTGCCGGCACCTGCCAACAGCTTTTCCTGTTTGAAGAGATTCATACTATGGAATCATGGTTACAAATCAGAAAGCAGTATGGAATTAACGTCCCGCCTTGTCTTGATCCGGTCTGTGTGAATTCCTGGAAGCCATCATTCTGCGGCTTACAAATGGTCCTACCTCTTGTACCAGTTCCATGCATTCATTATCATGAATGATCATTTCAATATTTTTTGCAGAGCTTAGCGCCAGAGTTCCCACCAGCGACTTTGCATCAACGATATGGTGTCCATACCGCAGGTCTACATCTACATCATATCTGCTGACAATATTGACGAACTGGACAGCGTCATCCGGGGTCTGGAATGTAATGGGTATTTTGATCATGTGTTTATACTCCTTTCATGAGATGTTTCATTAATTGGAGTATATCCAGTTTCTGGAATTATAACGGTTAATATATCATTCTACAGGAAAATATTTATAACTTCTGTCTGATATGCTTTCAGTCTGCAGGAAATTTCTTTTCCTTCCACCTTTACCAGTGTTTCCTGTTCTGTATCCGTATTATTAATTACTACCAGTGCGTGTCCGTCAGGAAAATAAGCGCATTCCGTATTCAGATTCGATGTAACTCCCTCCTGATCCATTTTCTCCCCTGCCCCGAATAAAATGAGGTTTTGCAGCATTCTGGTATTCGCCGGGCAAATCCGGTAAGATGACAGATAGATTCCGCAGCCCCTTCCAAATGAATGAACCGTTAATAACGGCTGACCTTCATTTTCCAACAGCACCCTGGCTGATCCATCTGTGAGATACATTCCTTCCCCGGATTTTATGCCGGCTCCTTCGGGGATCAGCCCGGGAATTTCCTCGGCTGTAAATTTCCATTTTCCATGGCACACCCTTGCCCCTGTGTCTTTATCCACTCCCAGTATATGCGCCATTCTGAAGTAAGTATCGTATCCATCCACAGCGGAAGGCTCATTTACACCAATAAATGCGCCTCCATCGTGGACCCACTTAGTCAGTCTTTCTACAATTTCACAATCCTTCCAGACATCTCCGCCGCTCCATGCCGTACCTGCCGCGCCTGCATTGATCAGAACGTCTATCTGGTCCAGTGCTCCCTTTTTCACATCTTCAAAATTGATAAAGCTGACCTCAAAGGGAAGACCTGACAGACTTTCATTGATATGGATCAGATCATGCATATAAGTCTCATGAAAATGCCCCGACAGCGTCCAGGAACGAAGTCGCCCCCAATAATGCAAAACAGCAACTCTTGGTCTGAAATTCATCGGTGCCCCTGTTTTATGTAATTCCCGGATCTTACGGAAGTCATCTGCCAATTCTTCCATATAATCGGCAAACTCCGGTTTTCGCTCAACCAGATGCAGATAACCGCCCAGCCCGATACGGTCGACCGGCTGCCTTAAAATTGCTCTTCGTACATCTTTCCAGTATCTCTGTGCCTCCGCCTTTGGATCACCGTCAGCCAGAAAAGAGGGCGAACCGTCCACTCCTGTTGGAAACAGATAAGGATGAAGTCGCAGTTCATGGGTCTTTACCCTAACCCCGCTGCAGAGTCTGGATTCAAAACCACTGAAAACCGCTTTGATGATGCCATCAAATCCAAACTTTTCAAAATTTTTACCATAAGGTTCATTTCCAACCCAGCTGTCATCGTAGAACACATAGGCTTCCTTACCATAGTCGTGGACGATTTTCACCAGCTTTTTTCCAAACTGAATTACAAAATCGTTTATAAACTTCATCCAATCGGCTTTCTTTTTGTCTCCGGGCATGTGGGTAACATGAAATTTACCCTTATTTACAAAATCTTCTGCCGTCATCGAGTAACCATATTTCTTCTCAAATTCATCCAGGGCAAGGGGACTGACGGTAAAGTCATAGGACGCCCAGTCCGTAAATAAATGTCTGTTTCTTTCACTGCTTCCCCACATCCACACAAAATTATAGAACATGGAAGTAAAACGGACCACTGTGGTATCCGGGTGCGCCTCACACCAGTCCTTCATCCACCCCAGCATATATTTCTGTGTCTCAGGATACCTGGGATCAATCTGCATCAGATGTTCCTTGTCCCATCCATTAGTAGTATGGTTATACATGGAAATTTCTTCCCAGATGCGGTATGCCAGAAAGCTTACGGTATACTTGTGCCAGAGTGCAGTTTTATTTACCTTCACCGTCTTTTGTTCTCTGTCATAGCTCCACTTTTCCCGGGATATCTCTTCATTACTGGTCCGGTCATATACCTGCCAGTATTTCATTGCATTTTCCGAATCATTCACCTGAAACTGCCCTTCAAAAAAGTCTTCCATCAACCGAAAGGAAACGCTTTCCTCCACAGCCGTTTTCGGCTGTGTCACCAGAAAGGTCTGCTGCAGTTTATCCATATTCTTTTTCGCCCAGTCATTATGGTCCCGGATAATGCAGATTGTAGAATAAATTCCGTAACCTGCATCCAGTATTTCCCGGGATAGTTCGGTGCCGTCACTGTCACGGATTACATCTGCTCCCCACTGCTTTGCCAGTTTTAAGGTGAGTTCTTCGTATCCGGCTTCACCCGGCAGAGTAAATCCACCCTTTCTATTTTCTATATTCATAGATTCCTCCTGTTAAATCGTTAAATACATTTATTTTGATCCAGTTTCAGAAACGGAATATACAGCACTACTTCCGTGCCTTTACCGGGCGTACTCTTAATTTCCATTCCATAATTTTTTTCACCAGTTTCATTTTTACATCCGTTTGCCTGTCTGCTGCCAGACTGTTTCCCGTAGATATGCTCAATTCTGCTCTTGACGTTCCCCACACCAATGGTGCGCATCTGTCCCTGTATGGAATCATCCTGATTCAGAATACGTTTTACAACATCTTCCTCCATTCCAAGACCGTTATCACGTATGGTAATTCGTATATCATCTGTGATCCCTTTTATACGGCAGATAATAATCTCTAAAATCCCTTTTTCTGTTTTCCCCGCCAATCCATGAAAAATAGCATTTTCTACTATGGGCTGGATCAGTACATTGGGAACTGCTGCCTGACATACACTTTCGTCAATATCATAGATGACATCAAACCGCTGGGGATACCGGTAAGATTGCAGCAGCAGATAATTCTTTATATTTTTCAGTTCCTGCTCCATGCTGATAAAGATACTGTCTTTTTGTACCCGAAGGGTATCCTGAAGTAAAGATATAAAAGCATTGGAAAATCTCACGATCTCTTTATTTCCTTCTATTTGCGCCATATAAACAATGGAATTCAACGTGTTATAGATGAAATGAGGATTGATCTGCAGCATGAGCCGGTTAATTTCCATTTCCTTTGTGGTTTTCTCGTATTGAATGCTCTCTTCCATTCTTCTCTTAATATCGGCAACCATAGTATTAAACGCTTCTCCCAATACCATTAATTCGTCGTTTGTACGGATATCCACTGCAATTTCAAAATCGCCTTTCCCTACCTGGACAGCCGCTGTATGAAGCTGTTCCAGGGGTTTGGTAATATTTCGGATACAAAAATATAAAACCAGGGCCAGGATACTGATTGCACCCATAAAAATAGCAAGGAAGAATAATTTTATATATTTTAACTGCTTCAGAAGCAGCGTATTCGATACTTCTGATACCATCATCCAGCCATCCTCCAAACTGCGGTTTACCAGAATGGTATTTTTATTTACAAGCTGTATCTGTCTGCCGGTCTGTTGTTTTACTTCCGGAAATGGCATACTGATGGAACCATTATGCAGTATTGCATTTCCCCCACGGTCATACAGTGCGTATCCGCTTAGGAGACCGGTATCCAGTTTTGCGTATTTTTCCATCTCCGGGACACCGGCATGCAAAATGATATCGCCCAGAATATCTTTGCCATTTCGAATATCCTTAAAACTCATGATATAACTTACCACTTCTTTTTTTTGGATCCCCTGTTCCAGGGTATAAATATGCGGTGCTGAAAATCCTTTGTACAGGCCGGTATCCTTAAATTTTGTATACCATATTTCCTCTTCCGGATTAAACTTCCCTTCCGTCTGGTTGCTAGAATAAGAATCCATTTCGGGAGATACAATTGTGACTCCATAAATGTAAGGAAACTGATTGATATAAGTACGCAGTGTCTGTTTTACGCTGCGCTCGGTAATCAGGCTTTCCAGTACATCTTCATTGCGCTCTTCTCTGAGCAGATTTTGCACCTGCTCATCGATTACAATCTGTTTTGCAATATTGATTACATTGTTTTGTATATATTGTAGCTGCCTTGCTGTCTGCGCCAGCTTTTGATCTTCCCCCATAACCGTATGGCTCTCCAATATGCGGTAAAAATATTGGGATGCTCCAATGCCGCTGATTAAAAATGCCGCTATAACGGGAATAAAAACCATCAGCATAATTTTAGTACGGATTGTCCGCTTCATGATTTTTGCCTCCTGCATCCTACTTACCTCCCGTTCTCTATAATGATTTCAGAAATTCGCTGGGAGTAACGCCCTCGATCTTTTTAAACACGTAACTAAAATACTGGCTGGACGTAAATCCAACCTTTTCATAGATCTCCGAAATTTTATACTCCCCGCTCTTCATCATTTTTTTAGCCCGCCGGATACGGTAATTTGTGAGATAATCAACCACTGTAATATTCAGTTCATTTTTAAAACATTTCCGCAGATGTCCCTCTGAAATATTTGCCGCATTTGCAATATCCTGGACAGAAATATTTTTTTCAAAATTCTTATGAATATATTCCAGGCACAATCCGATCATTCTGGAATACTGTTCTCCTTTGTATGAATGCAATCTCTCATAGATTTCATTCATGCCTTCATATAACCACTCTTCTACCTGCAGGACGCTGGCAAATACATGGTTTTCCCAAATAATCCCCGCTTCCACTTTTTTACGTTCCGCATATCGTTTCAGGATACCACGTATTTCCCGCAAAATTCTGGTGTATTCTGTTTTGGAGTAAGCAGCTTTGTATTTTTCCAGCATCTGATGCAAGGTAAACTCTGATGCATTCTGGTCTTCTTCATCCAGGGTATACATCAGCTGAAGCATAAGTCCATCATAATCAGGGTCTGTTTTACAGCACTTTTGCAGTTCTTCCTGCCAGAGAACCCTGTCCCCACCACAGAAAAAAGTATAGTCAGACAGATCCGCCAGTTCTTTATACAAATCCGGCAGTTCCAGAAACTTTTTTGTAGCCCTGGAAGCTATACAACTTACGTGGATTCCTTTTTGCAGCATGGCACTGCGGATCACTTCTCCTGCCTGCATTAACAAATCTTTACTTACTGCAACATTTACATCAATAAAAAAAATGGTACACCATCTGCCTTCTCCCATTGCCACAGCACTTCTGCATACAAGGCCCCCGGGATATTCCAGCATTTCCAGCAGCTCCCCATCGTATACGGACAGCCGTTTGTTCTCACCATCCAGACTCAGCGGCTGATCCTCACAGATATATAGCAAGCCATATCTTTGCAGGGGATGGTTGCGGTAAATAATATCCTCTTCCTCTGCCGCCTGGCTGGTCAGAAACTTTCTCAGATTGTGTTCTGCATACATATGGGCTTTATGACGTTCTTCCTTCAGGCTGCTCATAATTTTTTCTATTTCTTCCTTCAGGGTCTCCCCGGTCAGCTCATTTTTCAGCATATAAGAGACAACGCCCATTTCCATGCCTTTTTTTACATAATCAAAATCCCGGTAAGAAGTCAGCAAAACAATTTTCACTGTTTTATCCGCTTTCAGCAATTTACCTGCTAGTTGAAGTCCATTCATCACAGGCATACTGATATCTACAAATATGATATCCGGCTTCAGCCTGCAGATCTCAGGATATGCCGCCGCACCCTGCAATGCCTCCCCTACAATTTCAATATCATCGGATGCCTCCCTCACCAGGGATTTAAAATAAGCGATCGCCATCATTTCATCATCTACAATATAAATCCTAGACTTTTCGTTCATAAACCTACCTCCAAGAATTAAACGAATATGCCCGTATTCATCGAAAGCATTTTCGGCATGCTTAAGCCCACACATGATATCAGAAAGCACCTTTTCGCCTTTATCTGGTGACTATTATACCATGGACACTCACCCTTTGACTGCTCCCGCAGTCAAACCGTTGATAAAGTTTTTGGATCCCAATATGAACATCAGTAAGAGGGGGATTGTTGCAAACACCAGTCCTGACAGCTGAGCACCATAATCTGTCCGGTATGCATTGGCAAGCCCTTTGATAAATATAGGAATGGTATTCAGGCTTTCGTTGTTTACAAAAACCAAAGGAACCAGATAATTATTCCATGACCAGAGGAAAATCAACAGGCACAGTGTGAGGATACCCGGTTTAATGCAAGGCAATACCATTTTAAAGAATATGCTCATTTCCCCGGCTCCGTCAATGCGGGCACTTTCCACTATTTCCACCGGAAGGGAGCCGCCGATAAACTGAATCATCCAAAAAGCACCAAATCCATTTGCGCACCACAGCAGAATCATGGGCCACAGGCTGCCTGTCAGATGGAACGTACGCATTTCAATCATGTATCCGATAATTCCAATCTGGGTAGGTGCCATCATGGTCAGCATGATGAAGTTGGTGAGTGCTTTCTTAAACCGGAATTTATAAACGGTCATGGCATATCCTACCATTGCGCTGACCAAAACGCAGATAAACATGGATAAGAAGGACACCAGCAAACTGTTCATATACGTCTGTACAAAGTTTGATTGGAACACTGTCTTAATATTCTCCGCAAAATATCCTGACGGTAAAAATGGAAGACCTTTGAAAATCTCTTCTGTTTTGTAGGTAGACATGGTCACCATCAGATAAAAGGGGACCAGTGAAACAAAAGAAATGATGCCTAAAATAATATAAGAAGAAATCTTTGCTGTTCTTTTCATATCAGTTTTCCTCCTTCCGGTTCATAAACCGCATACCGATTAAAGATGCAGCAACAATAATAATGAATAGTGTACTGGATACCGCTGATCCATACCCAAGCCTTGCAGTAGAGCCAAATGCCACATCGTAGAAGTTCCAGACCATAGTCAGACAGGAACGGTCCGGTCCTCCGATAATACTGGTAGTGGAAACATTAAACATCAGATTCGGTTCATCAAATAACTGCAGTGCATAAATCAGGCTTGTAATCGTAATAAAAATAGTAATTGGTTTTAATAAAGGCATGGTAATCTTAAAAAATGTCTTTACAGTTCCAGCCCCATCAACCTTTGCTGCCTCATAGATATCTGTCGATATGGAAGTAATGCCTGCAAGGTAAAGTGCCATATAATAGCCGGTACATTTCCAGATAATCATAATACCGATTACAACCGGTGCAAACTTTGCATTTCCCAGCCAGTTGATTCCTTCACCTCCAAAAAATTCAATGATACGGTTTATGATCCCTGTGTTCCAGTCAAACAAAAAAGTGAAAATAAGCCCGATTGCAACCGGAGTCGTAATATATGGCAGAAAGTTAATTGTCTGAAACAGATTTCTGAATTTTTTCAAATTGCTTAAAAATGCTGCAATTAAAAGCCCCAGGAATACAGAGATGGGAAAACCCAGCACCATGATATATAAAGTGTTCCAAAGAGATTTTAGAAAGGTCGTATCTTTGGTAAATATACGGATGTAGTTATCAAGGCCTACAAAAACTTTCTCACCGATTCCGTTCCAATCTGTAAAGCTTAAGAAAAAAGAATAAATGATGGGAAATAAATTAAAAGTAAAAAAGAATATTATGAATGGTGCAATAAAAACTACAGGCCAGAATACACTATATTTTTTATTTCCTTTGCTGTTCATCTTAGAGATCCTCCTTATAACATTTATTTTTGAGCATAAAAAACGGAGCAGTGTTTTTTACACCGGTAAAAGCTCCACTCCTCCGCTTTTTCATACACTATTTGATTTCTATACCGCTGTCTGTTATCCGGTTGGTACATTCCTCCAGACCTTTTTGGATTGCCTGGTCTGCCGTCATACCGGAATCTGACATCACAGCTGCCGCCAGCAGATCACGGATATCGATCACTGTCTGATCATAGATGGAAGACTTGGGAAGCTTAATGCTTTGCGCAATCTCTCCATATAAGAACCCGCCTACATCCTGTCCTCCAAAGAAATCATCTTTTCCGGAAGCATAAGTAGCATCTTCATAAAATTCTTTTGTCGGTACATAATATTCTACTTCTTTTTTAGCTGTATCTACACCTTCCTTGGTGAAAAATGCCCAGTTTAAAAATTCCCATGCTGCTTCTTTCTGTGCATCTGTGCTTGTATTTGTAATACCAACCGAACATCCTCCATGGCTGTAGCCGCCGGTTGCAGGCATCATTAAGCCCCAGTTTCCGGATCCATCCGGATCGTTGGCTTTGATGTAATACGTTATTGCCCAGTTAGGACATGGATAGAAGAGATGATTCTCATCTGAGTAAGTAGCGTTTGCCTGGGGTGTTCCATTTTCAAAGGTGTCAACCACTTTGTTATCTCTCATGTCGCATAAAAGCTTCATAACAGGTGACATTTTCTCTGTAAAGTTTACTGTATTTCCACTCTGCAGATCCGTAGTATCCGCAAAATACAGCCACTCTGCTACTGCACCGCCGGAATGGAAGAGATAATCCTTTCCGCCTGATTTTTCCTGCACTTCTTTTCCATACTTAATATAATCATCCGTTGTCTTGAAGATTTCTGCTAATTCTGCGGGATCATCTGTTCCAAAGTATTTTTTCGCTAAATCTCTTTTATAAGCAATTGCAGAAGGAGATACCGACTGTTCAATACCGATCAATGCTCCGTCATCCGTCATGGCACGTCCTTTAATAAAGTCAAAGAATTTATCCGGATCTACATTATATGGATCTTGTGTAAGATCTTCAAAAATCCCCAGTTCTTTATAATTTTCAATCAGGGTACAGCTCTGCTGAACCATGGTCGGCAATTCGGAACCCGAAGCAATTGCCTGCTGGATTTTGGTAAAATAGTCGCTGAATGCTACCGTAGTCGCTTCTATTTTAATATTGGGATGGGTTTTTTCAAACTCTGCAAACATTGGTTCATACCAGTTGGTATCCCACCCCCAATAGGTCAGTGTGGTCACTTCACCATCTGATGCTGCTTCACCCGCTGCTGCTTCTTTGGTTTCCTCTGCCGCAGATGTGGTGCTGCCGGCTTTATTATCCTGCGCCGTTGTCTCCTTAGTTTCTGCTGCTTTTGAACCGGTATCCGCTCCTGCTGCGTCCCCTGATCCCCCGCAGCCTGCAAGCGTTCCCGCCAGCATTGCCGCTGCCAATACAAGACTTAATACTTTCCTTCTCTTCATAATACCCTTCCTTTCGTTCTGCTGTTTAAGAACCTGTGTTTTCTTGATGAATTTATGATATCACAAAGATTTCAGGATATTGATTTCAAGATTCACTCATTTTGTTCGAAATCCGAGCATTCACTACTGCTTTCATTTTACGGAGCAGTTCCCAGCCGGAATAGCCGCTGACTTGGGTCATATATAATACTACCAGCTGCCTGGAAGTATCAATGGAACAGTACGGACCGCTCCATCCGTCCCAGCCAAATTCTCCGATGGGTGAGTTCATGCCCGATACCCCGGGCTGCATATGGATGCGCATCAGGTTTCCATATCCAAATCCCCTTAAATGGGCAAACGCTTTGCACAGATCTTCTCTCTGACCGGGTCCCAATTGATTCCTTGCCAGCATATCCACCGTATCTTCGGACAAAATCCGCTGCTTTTTATAAATACCTTTTGCCGCCAGCATATTGGCAAAATGAGCATAATCTTCTAATGTAGAGTAAAGTCCGGCTCCCGCTGATTCAAATGCCGGCGGTTCTAAACCAAAACCCAGCCCCAGGTGGCGCTCATGATCTTCCTGCAATACCGTCCCCTCCGGAGTGACCTTTTTACAGTAAAGCTCTGTCAGACGCTCTTGTTTTTCCAGGGGCACATAGAATCCCGTATCCTCCATATCCAGTCTGTCAAATATATTTTCCTGATAAAATGAACTTAATTTCTGACCGGTAATTACTTCGATTACACCGCCCAGAACATCTGCACAAAGCCCGTAGCGGAAGTTTTCCCCCGGCTGGAAAGCCAGCGGCTGGGATGCAATAATATTCATGATCTCTCTTGTGGTGTAAGCCTCCTGTGTCCCCGTTTTTTGCTGAATATCATCAAAAGCCTTCTGCATAATTTTCCCAGGCCCATCCTCATCGGGATAAACAATTCCCGCCGTCATATTCAGTAAATCCCATATGGTAATCGGTTTACCGGACTTTTTAACTCCATCCGGTGTCCAGACTCCCATTTCTTCAAATTCAGGCAGAAAAGTACTGACCGGACTCAAAAGATCCAGCCTGCCCTGCTCAAATAAAAGCATTGCCGCCACAGCTGCCACCGGCTTGCTCAGCGAATACAGGCGGTAAATAGTGCCCGGCTGATATCCATATGCATGCTCATATACCGGTAATCCATTGTGATACACACCTATCTGTGCCCCTTTGATCTGATTTCTTTTTACCTGTTCCCATAACAACTCATCTAAGCGTTCCATTTACAATTTCCTCCCTAAATTCTTTTAGATCATCATATCATAGTTCGGACCCGGCGGTATTTACAAAATACGGTTCATTTGTATAAAATCGGAAGAATTTTATGCCTCAAAAAAAGACCGCGGTTATATGCTGTTTTCTTTCCGGCATATAACTGCGGTCTTTTTCACAAATTAGAATTCTCCTATTTTCTCTGAAGCATACTGTAATATCCGTGCTGCATCATCGCTGTCTGTAACTCCATCACGATTCACATCTGCAGCTTTGCCCTGCTCATCCGTAAGTTCTTGTAATTCTGCCGAAAATTTCAGCACATTTGCAGAATCATCTGTATCTACTTTTCCATTCAGATCCACATCTCCCATCAGCCGGGCTTTCAAAATTTCGTTAATCAGTTTCTTCAGAATGGTCCCCACGGTATCCATATCTGCGCTTTCATCTTCATACACGGCCCTGGCTTCCTGATCCACAGTCTCAAGACCGGCAATGCTTTCTTCCAGGTATCTGCCGGATTCCTGCAGAATCTCTTCGGCTTTTTCCAGTCCATTTCTCAATTCTTCTTTATTTGCCTTTCGCACAAGGGCTGTTATGGCCTCTGCCAGACTTTGATAAGCCTCATTGATTTCATTCTCCGTTGCCAGACTGTTCGCATTGACTGCCCTGGCTGCCTCAAGTTCTGTTTTCAGTTTGTCCACGCTTTCCGTGGTGTATTTGTCTGCATTTTTCAAAAGTTCTGCTGCTTTTTGAATGAGAATACCCAGTCTAGCATCTGCTTCTTTCACCAGCAGATTGGTCACCGCGTCCATAAGCTTTCTGGATACACGGTTGATTGTTTCCTGGTCTGCACTGCTCTCAGCAAATGCAAACCGTGCCTCTTTTAGGGCTTCTCTCACTGCCGCAACACTTTCCGGTGTGTAATCAGCCATTGCAGATGTGTCTGCCAGAATAGCTTCCGTTCCATCAATGACTGCTTTCAGACCGGATTTCTGTACACCATTTTGAAGGAGATTACATGCCGTAATTAATTCCAAAAATGCATGGTCAATCTCATCCTGGTCTGCATTCGTCTTCATTAATGCTCTTGCATTGTCCAGTGCCTCCTGCACTGCCTGCCAGCTTTCTGTAGTATAGCAGCTATATGCTGACTGCACTTTCTCCAGCTTTTCAGCCATTGCAACTGCCAGTTCCAGTTCTCTCCATCCTGTGGTTTCCGGCTTCAGGCACAATGCTTCCCTTGCTGCTTTCAGCTCCTGAATTGTCTGTTCCACCTGTGCTTCTGTATACACGCCTTGCTTAAGCAGAGCCAGTGCCCTAAGATAAACCTCCCGGTAGCTGTCCCAGCTCTCTTTTGTGTATTTGTCTGCTTCTGACTCTACTACGGTATATTCCAGTATGCCTGCTTCCAGAACAGAGGTAAGGGATACCAGGTTATTCCAGGCTTCCTTCAGTTCACTGACTGCTCCGTCAACTTCTGACTGCAATGCATCCGCTTTGTCCAGGATAATCCGGGCCTGGTCATATGCCGCTGCATAAATTTCCCAGGATTCTGCAGTATAATCACTTTCTTCTGTCTGTTCCAGTTCCTCAAGGAGCTGTTCCAGTTTCGTCTTATCAACCGTTTCGTCTTCCGGCACACTGAAAAGATAAAATGCGTCCACGGACATTTTCGGGGCTTTTCCTTCCTGATTCTGATTACCCAGCAGCTCTACCGTCACGGTATGGATACCTTTTTTCAGATCCATGTATTTGAATATGCTCTGTCGCTGGTATCCTTCACTGTGGGAATCATAAAGGGAAACTTTCTCGCCTCCCGGTATATCCTCACCGTCCACCGTGATTTTTACATATCCCATTCCCGGGTTCTTATTGCCCATCATCTCAAATCCAATTCCATCAAACCGGAAGCTAAAAGCTGCGCCGGGATCCGATGTATAAATTTCTTTCTCTGAGAAAAGCCTGTCATCAGCCCATTCCTCCCACTGTCCGGTGAGTTTTACCGTCCTGTCATCATTATAAAGCAGACCCGGACGTTTCAGATTGTCAATTGCCTTTTTTAAAGACTTATATACTTCCTGTATGTCCGCTTCCGGTGATTCCGCTGTAATCTGCTTTGCCGTTTCCAGTGCCTTTAATAGTCTGGAAACAGATCCCGGCTCATACCCTTCTGTGCCGATACTTTTTCCATACGCTATGGCATTTTCCAATCCGTCAAAAGCATTCACTGCCTTTCCGTAGAATTCCAGTTCCGCTACATTGCAGTACTCTGAATCTCCACTGTAAACCCGGTAATAAGAGTAGGGCTTTAAGGGCCTTTCTTCTTCGGGAAGGTCTGCAAACCAGACGCTGTTATATACCGGATGATCCAGGCTTTCTTCAATGGTGTAAAGGGTATCCCAGTTGGTCATGTCATCGGAACCCTGAACCCGGACTCCGGGCCATCTGTCGCTAAAACCTCCCCGCACAACATACCGAAAACCTTCCAGGGTAAATGCTCCCCCCATCTCTAGTCCGGCATACCCGCCGTTTTGACCGTCATACGCTGTATCTGTATTGCCGTCAAATGCCAGCGCCGGGGGAGAACCCGCTTCCCATTCCCCTTCCTCTCTGCCGAATACTGTGCCCATGAGCTTATCCTGATCTAAAAGTCCCTCTTTAATCTCATAAACTTTTTCCTGTACATAACGGGGCGCTTTCTTTGGGGATACCTGAACGGTTACGGCGCCTGCTTTTTGGGCTGTCAGGACGCCCTGGGCATTGATCTTCGCCCTTCCCTGGGTTTCCGTCACACTCCACTGCAGTTCCATATCGTTTTGCATTCCCTCCGCAGTTTCCACCAGGGCTTCCAAAGAAATAGATTCACCGCTGCGTATACTTTTGGGACCTGTTATTTCAATACTGCCCACAGCCAGGTTTTCTTCTGTATATTCCTGAGGTACCATCTGGAAGACCGCAGCCCCACCGGCATCACCGATTACGGGCACCCCATTTTTTATGGTAAGAGCTTTTGTTCTATCCGGGGTAAGAATCCGGCAGCCTTCCTCCAGCTCCTCTATCTGCCATATATCTCCATGGAGCGTCTGCACCACCTTGCCGTCATCAGCGGAAAGTGCATATCCTGAGTCTACACTGGTGATTAAATACTGTCCGATTCCTCTTCCCGTGAGATTCCACTTCTGGGCTGCCGAATCTGCCGGAGTCCCAAGCACTATATCTGTTGATTCGTCCGTATAAACAGATTCCAGACTTTTGTCTTCGGCTATTATCTGATAGGTTCCCTGGCTTATCTGCCCTCTGACAAATCGTACCTCAGCGGTCTCACCTTCCTCCATCGTCAGCCTGACAACACCTTCCCCTGTTATGATCTCTCCTCTGCCTTCCAGGATCACAGCGCTGCTGCTGTCCATACCACAGCTTAAATCGATCTCCTGTGCAGCATCCGACCTGATCCTGGCTGTGACTTCTCCTTTTTCCATATCCCAATCCAGACGCTCAATTTGCGCACGTGACCTTGCCATCATTCCGGTAATGCTGCCTTTTCCCCAATCATCCGGAAGTGCCGGCAGCAGTTCAATTTTCCCGGTATCTGAATAGGCCAGTGTCTCCAGCATAATAGAAGGTATGGTAATCAGGGCATCTGTGCAGTATGCACTGTCCCGGTTCCTGTCATGATTGGTCATCATGGAACTGTAATACAGTTTACTTCCCGTGAACAGTGGCAGAAGGCTGTCTGTCACTCCCTGCGCATTTTTCAGGCGTGCCTCTGTCAATGCCTGATGCAGCCAGCCGTGGCTGGCATTGTCATCTCCCGTGTTATATTTCTTTCTGTTCTCAAGCGCCTTTTTAGCACCTTCCATTAGTTTGGAGTCATCAGCGCCATCATGGGCCGGCCAGACTCCATACATATGACTTACATGCCTGTGGTTATTCTGTTCTGAGTAATCCCGGAGCGCCCATTCCTTCAGACTGCCGTCAGTGTCATATTTATATTCAGGCAGCAGTTTTTTCAGCGACTTCCATTTTTCTACTGCTTCCTCATACCCGGGACGCTGTACAGCCTCTTCCATTGCGATTGTCATATCCAGTCCGTCTCTGGCTGCGGCAATATCCATGGTAGAATTTGCAGAAATTGCAATTCCTGTATTACCCGGTTTATTCTCCGGCGAATACCCCGGAAGTATCAGGTATTTTTCATTTCCTTCCAGGGATGTCTTCCCCCCGTCATAATGTTTATATCCGTCTTCCCCTTCATAATATCGGGGATCTGCCATCTGTTCCCAGAAATTCGCCTGCTTTGTCAGCAGCGGCAGCAGCAGGTCCTGCTCCAGGTCAAAATACCCCCGCTCCTCTATCTGGCTGATCTGGGCATCCGATAAATCCTGGTCATGGATGGAAAGCACCGAGCGCAGCGCATTCAGGTCGATATCTTTGCCCAGGGGAATCTGGCTGTTGCCAAAGCACTGCCAGTATTCGTATACCGGGAGTAATAGCCAGCTCGCCCCCGCGTTCCAGTAATTAAATGGATAGTCCGCATTGAAGTGCACCAGGTTCCCTCTGTCCCCGTCTGTCCTGGGCGGTGCCAGGAGCGCATCGTGCATGCCATAAACCTGGGTGGCATTCATTTCAAAATCAGGAAGAATCCTGAGAAGGAAATTAATATATCCCTCAGAGGCATTTTGCATATTTCCGATATTAACACCGGAAATCTGGAGATTTACATTTGCATCCGTGGTATAATCCGCCTGCCAATATCCATTCCATGCCCCGATCCACATACCGCTGAGCCTGGATGTACTATAACCGGAGGTACATACCTGTGCATATCTTCCGGCATAGAAGGCACGCTCCAGCATTGCATGGTTCAACCGGTCAGAATTCCTCTGTTTTGAAATTAATTCTTCGTTGGTCAGGCTGTCATCTGCCTCATCTCCTGCCAGATCAAATTTAATCTTATTAAATTCACTGCCATGGAGCTGTTCGTGTGGCGCAAGTGCCTTGCTGTAATCAAAGTATCCGTTTGTCCGGTACGCTTCATTTTCCGCAACTGCCCGGGTTTCTTCAATCAGACGCTGTACCAAAGGCAGTTCATTTTGTCCGGCAAATGCAGATGCCGGGCCCATCTCTTTATCCCTGGCAGATTTTGTGATCAGTACCACGCCCTCTGCATCCTTTACCTTTATTCCAAAGTTATCCTCTGTTCCGGCATTCAGGTGATCCTGTATATCTCCCAGCCTGACCCTCTCTTTTGTTCCACCGATATTTACCACATAAGTAACTCCGGCGAACCCCGCTTCTTTCAGCTCACTGTTGTCATACACGGGATAATGAGCAGTCAGTCCCAGATAGCTTCCATCCTGTGCCGCAATCTTTTTGTATTGAAGCCCTTCATCTATTTCCCTGCCCTGGTCAATCGCCATATCGGAAAGGTCATCGATTGACAGCGTTGTATTCAGCCTGCCGCCGTTCTCCGGCTGACGAAGCCATGTTATGGTCACATTGTCCTCTCTGGATGTAAACGTGCTTCTCTCCCATGTCTCACCATCCGCCTGAAAACTCACCCCGATCTCGGCAGTTTCATAGTCTGTCCATCTCTGATAATCGGAAACATCCGACTCTTCCAGATCATCCAGCCTCATCCGAAGCTGATGGCCCGGGTGCAGTGTATAGTCATAGTCCAGTTCCGGCTGTACCTGACTCCAGAAATTCCAGTTGTTCATCACGGCCTCTCTGGCATCTCCCAGCTCTCCTGTCAAATCCATGGTTTCCCTGTAATCATCCGTAGGCATGTTAAATGTAGTATTTTGGAAAATAAAAGTATCATTCACAGGATGGCAGGATTCCATCACCCCGTTCTCCCCATTTCCGCTCACCATAGCCTCTCGCCAGTTCAGGTTGCCTTTCTGCGGATCCTGGTACGTATCTGAGAACACTTTTCCGGCAAATAATGGTTCTTTATTTTTAACCTCCGCCCCCAAAACAGGAGCCGGTATGCTTCCAGTCAACAGCACCGCCGCCATTCCTGCACCAATGCAACGGTAAATTTTATGTCTCCATTTTTTCTTTTCCATGCTTATCCCCCGTAAATTTTGTAATATGTTACTGCTGTTATTATCATAATTTTAGCATGGGTTAAAAAAAACACTTAGGACTATATTTTAAAAAATTAGAAATTTTTCAGGATACTTTTTATATTTTAGGACTTTCTTTTGAGATTAGGACATATTCGTGTTTACCATTCTGTCTAGTATTTCAGCGAATAGTTTAGAGATGGCTTATGGCTCATTATTCAAAACAATTTTATGAGTCATTACTTGAAATTGAGACTCACTGCAGGTTTATTATATTGGGGTTTAGCTGAGAAATGACGCTTTGTAGATGTAGGTAGTGTACGGAAAGAGAAGGAGGCGGACCAGGACATTGGTTTGGAAGGCTTAACGCAGAACTGGCATTTTCTAACCTTCCCGGAGCACTTTTTGGCGG
>OKWQ01000086.1_pt1 | contig 108832 bp, 99 predicted proteins | sample 1607071 | NCBI WGS metagenome assembly OKWQ01 (sample SAMN07501039, study PRJEB24779) | human gut metagenome
AAATACTTTATAGAAAATCCTGATGCTAATGATCCAAGAAAATATATGACACCAGGAAAAGAAGCTATGAAGAAAGTAGTAGCACATAAAATAATGATTTGTGGAAGTAATGGTAAGGCATAATTAAAAATGGGGGAGAGATAAATGATATATACACTAACGACTAATCCAGCAATTGATATGAATTATACAGCAGAAAGTTATGAACCATTTAAAGTAAATAGAACAACTAATATAGAATACTCTCCAAATGGTAAAGGAGTAAATGTATCACTTGTATTAAATCATTATGGAGTAGAAAGTAAGGTATTAGGCTTTTTTGGGGGATTTACAGGTGAATTTATAGTAGATGAACTTCAAAAAATGGACATACAAGTTGAGTCCTTTTGGATTGATGAACCAACTAGAATAAATGTATTTATAGATACTAAAGATAAAAAGGAATTTAAATATGTAAACAAGGGCCCCTTTGTTCCTATAGAAGCACAAAAGAATTTATTAAACTATATAGAAAAGTCTGAGGATTGTAGTTATTTAATTATAAGTGGAAGCTTGCCTCAAAGTATGGATGAACATTATTATGATGAATTATTAGAAATATGTAATAAAAGAAACATAAATATAATTTTAGATATAAGTTCTAAAAAATTAAAGGATTTATTAAAATATAAACCTTTATTAATTAAACCAAATGATGAGGAAATTAAAGAGATTTTTGGACTAGATATAAATAATGAAAAAGATGTTGTAAATATATTAAAGTATTTAAAAAAGGAGGGAGCACAAAATATTCTTTTAACTTTAGGAGAAAAAGGTATGTATTTTTATAATGGAAATAATATATATTATTGCAACGCACCTAATGTAAACCTTTTAAGTTCTGCTTGTTCAGGTGATTCTGCTTTGGCAGCATTTTTAAGTGAATGGTTAAAAGAAAATGACATTGAATATGCATTAAAAAAATCATCAGCAACAGGTGGGAATGTAGCTGAGTCAAGAGGTATTGGAACTTTAAATAAAGTTGATAATTATATAAAAAATTTGGATGTTAGGGAGGTATTTTAAATGAAAAAAATTATTGCTGTTACAGGTTGCCCAACAGGTATTGCACATACTTTTATGGCAGAAGAATCATTAAAAAAAGCCGCTAAAGAAATGGGGATTGAAATTAAAGTTGAAACTAATGGAGCTATTGGTGTAGAAAATGAATTAACAGAAAAAGATATAAAAGAAGCAGATGGAGTTATAATAGCATCAGATAAAGATGCTAGGGCAGATAGATTTATTGGCAAACCAATTATAGAAACTTCTGTTCAAGATGGTATACGTAAACCAAAAGAACTTATTCAAGCAATATTAGATGGAAAAGCTCAAATTAAAAAATCAACAACACAAAGAAATGAAAATACTAATGAAAAAACAGAAAAGAAAAATGAAGTTATAGGAAAAGAGTCATTTGGTAGAAGTATATATAAGCACTTGATGAATGGTGTTTCACATATGTTACCATTTGTTGTTGCAGGTGGGGTGTTAATAGCAGTATCTTTTTTATGGGGAATATACTCAGCAGATCCAGCCTCAGATCAATATAATAAAATTGCTGCTATGCTTAAGGGGATAGGTGGAACAGCATTTTCAATGATAGTACCAATATTTACAGCTTTCATTGCATCATCAATTGCAGGTAGATCAGGAATGGTTGCAGGGTTTGTTGGTGGATTAATAGCAGATGCAACAGGAGCAGGTTTTATAGGAGGAATAATCGCAGGATTCTTTGCAGGATATTTAATGCTAGGATTAATTAAAATGTTAGCAGGACTACCAAGACAATTTGAAGGACTAAAATCAATCTTTTTATTACCTATACTTGGAATACTTGCAACAGGAATATTAATGACATTACTAGGAGAACCTGTATCATATATAAATAATTCAGTAATGGATTGGCTTGCATCATTAGAATCAGCAAATCCAATACTTTTAGGATTAGTAATAGGATGTATGTCAGCATTCGACTTTGGAGGACCAGTTAATAAAGCAGCATACATTACAGGAACAATGCTTTTGTCACAAGGAAATTACTATTTCATGGCTGGAGTTTCAGCAGCATGTATAACACCACCTTTAGTAATAGCATTAGCAACAACAATATTTAAAAAACAATTTAATGAAGAAGATAGAGCAGCAGGATTAGTTAACTATATTTTAGGATTTACCCATATAACAGAAGGAGCAATACCATTTGCCGCTAAAGACCCACTAAGAGTAATTCCTATATTAATGATAGGATCATCTATATCATCTATATTGACTTATTTAATGAAAGTTCAAGTGCCTGCACCTCATGGTGGATTCTTAATACTTCCAATTGTTGAAAAACCATTCATTTGGGTAGGATGCATATTAATTGGATCATTAGTTGGAGCTATTTTATACGGATTATACAAAACAAATTTAAATAAAAAAGCAGCTTAATTAAATACACATTAAGAGGAGATAATTATGGAATTAAAAGACTTAATCAAAGAAAGTACAATAAAATTACAACTTGATGCTAAAGATAAAAATTCAGTTTTAGATGAAATGATTAAATTATTAGTTGATGATGATGTAGTAACTGATAAAAATAAATTTAAAAAAGACATTTTAGCAAGAGAAGAATTAAGTAATACAGGAATTGGTTTTGAAATAGCAATTCCACATGCAAAATCAAAAGCTGTAAAAGAAGCAAGAATAGCTATAGGGATAACTAATAATGGAATAGATTACGGATCAATAGATGGACAAGATATAAAGATGATATTTATGATTGCAGTTAGCGAAGACCAAAGTGATTTACATTTAAAAGCTTTAGCTAACCTATCAAGAAAATTAATGCATGATGAATTTAGAGAAAGCATTTTAAATGCGAAAACTGAGAAAGAAATAATAGATATGTTATAAAAATTAAAATAAGAAGGCTTAAAGTAAATTAAAAGTTTAAGTTGGAAGTCAAAATATAAAAAGTTTTTTAATAGAATAATATATTTGAAAAGAACATGTTCGCTTTTTTAGGAGTGGATATGTTCTTTTTTATGTAGTTCAAATTAAAACTATATTTATTAATAAAGATAAAATATGGTAAAATAATTATTATAAAATAATGAAAAGGCCGAAGAAAATTGACAACAAAAATATTTTAAAGTCCTATGTTGAAAATTAATTATAAGAGGGAAAATGATGAAAATATACAATAAATTAGTAAGAGATAGAATACCAGAAATAATAACTGCAGATGATAAAACATGCGAAATAGAAATAGTTAGTGGGATAAAAAAGCAAGAACTTTTAGAAAAGAAATTATTAGAAGAAGTAAATGAATATTTAGAAGATAAAAACTTAGAAGAGATTGCAGATGTTATGGAAGTACTATTTGGACTTGCAAATGAACTAGGATATAGTGAAGAGGATCTAATAAATAAAAGAAATGAAAAACTAGAAAAGCGTGGTGGATTTAAAGAAGGAATAGTATTGAAAGTTGTGAAATAAATTTCTACTTAAAGGTACAAAAATAAATTAATGACTATTTTTAAAATACATGGAGGTATAAAAATGGGATTACCAAAATACTATGAAATGCACAAACCATTTTTAGAATACTTAAAAGATGGCAAATTACATACTTTAAAAGAATTAAAGCAATTTATAAGTAAATATTTCAATTTAACAGAAGAAGAACTTTTAGAGTTACTTCCTAGCGGAAGGCAAACAGTATTTATTAATCGTATTGGATGGGCAAGAACTTATTTAAAGAAATCTGGTTTAATTGATAGTCCTGCAAGAGCTTCATTCATTATTACTAATGATGGGTTAGAAGTTCTTAAAGATAATCCAGATGTTATTGATAGTAATTACTTAATAAAGTTCGAGAGTTTCAGAGAGTTTCAAGGTGTATTTATAGATACAAAAAATAATAATGAGACATCAAATGATATTAACAATACACCTGATGATACTTTTGAAGATTCATTTAGAAAAATTAACAAAAGTTTAGCAGAAGATCTTCTTGCAGAAGTAATAAAACTTTCGCCAACAGCCTTTGAACAAATGGTTATTGATTTACTTTCAAAAATGGGATATGGTTCCTTTGAAAATGCTGGGAAGACAACTGCTACTACTGGAGATGAAGGTATTGATGGTATTATAATGAAAGACAAACTTGGATTTAATTTAATTTATATCCAAGCAAAGAAATGGGAGTTAAATAGCAGAGTAGGGAGACCAGATGTACAAAGTTTTGTTGGTGCCATATCTGGTAAAGGTGGTAAAGGTCTATTTGTTACAACTGCAAAATTTTCAAAACAAGCTATTGAGTATGCGAAAAATCAGCATATTATACTAATAGATGGCGAGAAATTATCAAATCTCATGATTGAACATAATTTTGGAGTTACAGTAAAAAAAGTTTTTGAAATTAAAGCAATTGACACCGATGTGTTTAATGAATATTTAGAGTAATAAGCTTTTTAGTAGTATACAATTATTATGAAGCAAAAAATGATATTAAATTTAATTAAGATACTATAGTTAATCTCTAATATCATTATTTAAATAGGTATAATTTATCTAACTAGCGAGTTTTAATATTACAACAGATTTTAATGGAGATAGAATTTATGCATATAAATAATAATGTACAACATGAATTAAATAAAGATACACATATAGAAGAAAAAGGTATCATTTTAAATAGTAATGAAATAATTTTATATAATTTACCTAGTTCTAGTAATGTAGATACAAAAATATTTGCTAGGTTATTAGAAGATAGTAGAGTAGTTGCAAGCTATAAGATGTATTGGCTTTTAGGTATTTTAGAAGAAGTGAATTTAGGTAATATTGAAATAACCTTTAAAAGATTAGTTGCACGAATGTTAACAGCAGCATGGTACCCGACTTTGCAATATAAACTATATTTTGGACAATTTGATAATTTAGTAAAATCAATAAATTACATATCAAGTATATACTGTGTGCCTACTAATATTAATAATAATGAATTATTAGAATTTATTTGTAGTCTTGATGATAATATATTAAATAAGCAAATGAAGGATTTAACAAACAATGTTCCTTATATGCTTTTAACTCCTTTTTTTGATGATAAAATAAAAGGAACTTCTAGCTCAAAAAGAGTTAGAAAAATAATAGAATTATCTTTAAGTGAGTCAGGTGTTTTATATAAGATAATTAAAGATAGCAATAATATAGTCATGGATGAAGATTGGGCAATCTATATGAAAAGTAATTATAAGGTAATAAAATCTTGGATATATTATAAGTTAAGTTGTTTCTTACAAAAAAGAAATCCAAATGTACCAGCAATTATATTCAAATTAGATCCACCTATAAGCAGAAGTTTATCTAAATCAACAAGAATATGGACAAGTATTATTGCAGATAGAAATGTTAAAGACATTTATACAGGAAGAGAGTTTTCACGGGAAAATTATGATGAACCAGGAGTTTTGAGTATAGATCACTTTATTCCTTGGAGCTTTGTAATGCATGATGAGATGTGGAACTTAGTACCTACCTTTAAAAATATAAATAGTAGTAAAAGTGATAAACTTTTAAGATACGAAAATTATATAGATGATTTTTGTGATATACAGTATGAAGCATTTTCTTTTATGTGTGATAACAATAGGAAAAAGGATTTAGAGCCGTATGTAGATATTTTGAGGTTAGAAAATCCATTAGATTTTTATAAATATAAAGGAAAAGAAGGCTTTTCAGAAAAGCTAAAAACAAGTATAGCTCCAATATATCAAATAGCTGTAAATCAGGGGTTTAGCGTTATTTATAAGTTATAGATTATAAGATTAATATAAAATAAGAATCAAATAATAATACAAGTTAATACATAATTAATATATATTTTTAATAATTTAACTCGAAAACAAGTTAACTATTAAAGATTTAAGTGAAATATGCAATTTTTTTGGATATTAATTTAAAGATATAAAGTGAGTAAAAAATTATATATAATTATTTATATATAAATAATACTGTATTTAAAGACTTAATATAAAAAGTTGTATCAGATCCTCCAATCAATCTGATACAACTCCCTCTATTTCTCAATCAAAGGAACAACCCCAAGCTTTTCCTTCAACAACTCATATATAAAAACTCGTCCTTTTTCAGTCCAGTGGGTTACTATTGAATATTTTCCATCTGAGATATTTAATATTTTAGAACTTGTATATCCTTGTGGTGCATATTCTTGATATAAAACCCATTTATCTGAAATTCTGTATTGTACTCTTAATGAATTAAGTATCTTATTCATTTGAATTCCAGACATTCCATAGTCTTTTGCAATAATAGTTATAGGTATTAATAGCTTGCTATTTAAGACGTTATCATGGTAATTTACCTTTTCTTTAGAATCTTCAAGTTCAAGCATAAGTTGTTTTCTTTCTTCTTTTAATTCAATAAGCAACTTTTCTAAAGTAGTGTGGTCTTTTAATCCCTCTTCTATTACTTTATCTGTAGCATATACTCCTTTAGACCTTATAGATGGTAGTATTTCATTGAAAACCCATTTTTCAAATTTTTTAGCATAAGGTAATTTAGAATGAACGATAAGTCTAAATAAATCACTTTCTGGTATAAAAATAGCTTCTTGAACGCCTCCTAAAGTTTTCACCTTATGTTTAAATGCATACTTAGCATGTCTCTTTAGCGCTGATCGTGGATTTGAATATCCAAGTATTGAAGCACATTGAACAGCTTGAAAATAATCCTTCTCATTAATTTCTAGTATCCTTATCTCACCAAAGACATCATTTTCAAATATTTCTAGTTTCTCCATATTATCAATCCTTTCATTATATAAAATTTATTTTTTAGGGGAGTCGCGTTTCGCGACGTCCTTTAGAATTATTTATTTTAAAAGCTTAAATGGTATTTAGATAAAAATTCCTATCTAATAATTAAATATGCAGAAATCAGAAGTTTTTAAAGATTTTTTGAGATTTTCTAATTATCGGTCCTACCTTTGAACCAATAGATACTATTCCTTCAGTAATACATACATTTTCAAGAAATCAATTTCTAACACATATGCTAGAAATTATTCTTAATATAATTACAAAGCAACAATTAGAAAATGATATTTGGGTTAACCTTGATTGGTGTATAAATGTAAATGAAGAGATAGAGTTTACAGAACAGAAATAAGCATATCTCATATGCATTTAAGATTAGAAAAATTAGAAGAATAATAGATTCATTCTTAAGAGATCCAGGTGTTTGAATATAAATATTTTAAAATTAGAAATATGCACAAAAATGTGTATTTTATATATTATATAATATAAGGTTTACTAACGATATCTTAACTAGATAAAAACGGAGGAAGTGTTATTATGAATGATAACAAAATGAATACGAATGAAAATGTAGTTGAAAGTGCAGCTTTAGTAGGACACTGTGCAGAGGTTAAAACTCTACAACAATCTTTAACTGAGCAAGCTTCTGTAGCTCCTAGCGTTATTGCACCAGGACCAGTAGTTGTTAAGGTTCCAGTTGTAATAGCTGAAACTAATATAACAATACCAGTAGAAGCTACTATTAAATTAGATCATCCAGCAATAGAAATTAAGAGAATTAGAAAGAATGTATATTTAAATCAATCTAGGGTTATTCCATTTTCTCAAGATGGTCAATTTGGTACTGGAATACTATTTATAGCTGGTTTTATAAGAAAGAATATAGAATATGCAACTAAAACTTGCAATAGGCATGGATCTCCTAATATCTGTGGCGATATAAGACATTGTACAGTTGAAGTGCCTTTTAACTTTACAACAAGAATTACTTTCCTTAGACCACCAATATTTATTACAAATACACCTTCACTTGAAGTAGAATTTTTCTCAGATAAGAATAAGAGTTGCGATGCTTGTGCAGATCCAGTTATTGGACGTAATGTTTGTGATCAAGGACTTTTCAATTCAGAATTCTTTAATGAAAAACCTTTTACTGAATTAGTAAGAGCAGATATCGCTGAAGTTGATATTCACACAGATCCATATAAGGACTGTGAAATTCCTACAGAACAACTTTTCACTAAGCTTACAGAAAAAGTAGTTGTTAATTTAACATTAAAAGTATTACAAAATCAACAAGTAAGAGTTACAGCTTTAGTTTAATAGAAATACAGATTTAAGAATTGACTTATAAAATAAATTTATGACCTTGCCTAATCACAATATAATAATATATTAGAATAAGTATATCCTCAGTAATACTTAATATAAGTTTTGCTGAGGATTTTTTTGAGTTTTGAAATAAACAAACATACAATTAGAATTTTAATATTTTTTTAAATATAATAGCTATTTGTTTATTCTAGTACATAAAAGGGAAAATTTGTATATTATACATTAGATAGTTACCTAGTTACATTTAAATTAGCTAAAAATGGAGGATACATTAGAATGAATGAAATTAAAGAAAATACAAATGAATGTAAAATCATAACAGCTCCTTGTGCAACTGTTAATTCTCAATTTCAATCACTAACTAAAGAAACACCTGTAACTCCTGATGTTATTTCATCTGGGCCTATATTTGCTAAAATTCCAGTTGTATTAGCAGAAATAAATATAACAATTCCTGTTGAAGCTACTATCACATTAGATAAATTAGCTATGGAAATTAAACGAATTAAAAAGAATGTATTTCTGGATCAGTCTAGAATTATTCCATTTTCTCAAGATGATCAACTTGGTACTGGAATACTATTTATAAAAGGTTTTATAAGAAATAATATTGAGTATGCAACACAAATTTATAGCATATCAGGAAGTAAAAGTGTTTATGGTGATATAAGACATTGCACAGTTGAAGTACCTTTTAGTTTTACAACAAGAATTACTTTCATTAGGGAACCAGTTTTTGACGAAAAGACCACGCCAAGTAAATTAGATTTTTATACAGACAATCTTAATGGTTGTGATGATTGCTTAGATAAAGTGATTGGATGCAATCCTTGTGCTCAGAGTCTTTTCTTTACAGAATTCTTTAATGAAAAACCTTTTACTGAATTAGTAAGAGCAGATATTATTGAAGTTGATATTCATACAAATAAAGTATTAACTAGCACAATTCCTACAGAAGATAATTTTACTAAGCTTACAGAAAAAGCAGTAGTAAATTTAACATTAAAAGTATTACAAAAACAACAAGTAAGAATTACAGCATTATAATTATTAAATATATATAAATCTAAAAATTTAATATTATTTGATAATATTACAGACTTAAGGCTTACTGACAAAGTTTTTAGGTCTGTTTTAAAATGAGTTAATTATATGCTTATTTTATTAAATTCTTAAGTGGAGGAGATATTATGGAAAGGAGATACTATTCAAGGCGAAATTATAATCAACTTAAGATAAAGCAATATGAAGAATATGTTAGAAGACTAAATAGGTATTATATATATATGAAAAAGAATTATGAAGAATATATTAAAAAGCAAAATCAGCAGTATATTTATATGAAAAATAAGTATGAAGAATATATTAAGATGCAGAATAAACAATATGTGTATATGCAAAAGAATTATGAAGAATATATTGAAAACCAAAATAAGTATTATTTATATAATAAAAAAAGTGATGAAGAACATTCTAAAGAAAATAAGGATATTATTAATACTACACAAAGTGAGTTTTTTGATTTTTTTAAAACTCTTAACATAGAAGATAGTAATACAAATAACTTTGGAATAAAAAAAAGTATCTCCGAATTTCAAGAGGTTAATATTAAAGAAAATAACTTAGAATATAAAAGGAATGATTTATCTAATAATGAGTACTTAGATAATAATAGTAATACTAGTACTAGTATTAAAGATTCACCTAAGGGAAAATTATTAGAAGAAATTTATGAAGAATTATGTGAAGAAAATGATAAAGAATTACTGAAAGAAAGTCATAAAGAATCCTTAGAAGAAAATAGCAATGAACTCCTACAAGAAAGTGATAAAGAAATAAATGAAGGGGAAGCTAAAGAATCTGTAAAATCAAGTGATAAAAAATTATTAAAATTAGCTGATCAAAAGCTTATAGAGGAGAACTATAATACTATTGTAAAAGAAGAATCATCTAAAAATATTAATATTTCAACAAAAGGCTTATATGCTAACTTACCTGTTATATTAGCAGAAACAAATATAACAATTTCTGTTGAAGATACTATCACATTAGACCAAGAAGTTAATGAAATTAAATTAATTAAAATAAATGTGTTTTTAACTAAATCCCGTCTTATTCCTTTTCCATCAAGTATTTCGGAGAATAATTCAGGAATGTTATTTGTCACAGGTTTTATAAGCAATAATATTGAGTATGAATCTAAAACTTATACTGAAGAAAAAGTAGAAAATAGTTCTGGAAATATAAAATACTGTACAGTTGAAGTACCGTTTAATTTTACTACTAGAATCACTTATACTAGACCACCAATTTTTACTGAAAACACTACTATAAATGAAGTTGAATTTTTGAATGGTAGACTTAATGTTTACAAAGACTCAGTTATTGATTGTGAGCAGTATGAACAAAGCTTAGTATTTACAGAAGTCTTTAATGAAAAGCCTTTTGTTGAACTAGTAAAAGCAAATTTTATTGAAGTTGATATTAATAGAAATCCAATTTTAAGCAATGAAACTACAATAAAACAAGAAGTTACTAAACTTAAAGAAAGAATAATTGTAAATTTAATGATAAGAGTATTACAAAAACAACAGTTAAGAGTAGAAATAGAATAGGATTCATCTTAAGCTATTATTTTAGAAATCCTCTAAGTTCTACAGCTTTCTCCAAAATTTATATAGTATATTACTTCAAAACTACCAACTATTTATGCAAAAACAATCGTTAGTTTTGTTTTACCACAAAACTAACGATCGTCACCCTCCACCATTATTTCTATTTTAACGCAGTACTTACTTTCATCTTTAGTTGAAAGTTCGTTTAGGGGATATTCCTCATAGGCATCACTACAAATACGTAAATTATTTTCTTTAATAAATTTATATAATTTTTCATAAAGATCATCAGATTCTCCATAAGCACATCTTCCATAGAAAACTGCATATTTGCCTTCAGGTTTATAGGATTTTTGCTCATTTATAGCTTTAAAATAATATCGAATTGCATATAAAGGATTTCCTAATTCAATATCTTCTTTACTAACAATAGCACCAAGGGGATAACCTATATCAATTCCATTTTCAGCCGCAAAATTATAAAATGAAATAGCAGATTCATCTTGTGATTCATCTATAGAATCTTTAGAAATTTTTGGGCCTAGGAAAATAGGCTCTTTCTTTTTGTACTCAATATTTATGCTATTTTCTTTATACTTAATAGCATCTTCTGCCATATCAACATAAAGTTGCATAACTTCTAATATACGTTTAAGCTTTTTTATTTCAGTTAATATATGTTTTTTTTGTGAACTAAATAAAGTAAACATTTCTTCTGGAGTACGTATATCGATATATCTTTTTATTTCTTCAATTCCAATTCCAATTTCTCTAAGAGAGATTATTAAATATGCTGTAGTTAACTGATTTCTAGTATAGTAGCGATATCCATTTTCACCACGAAATTCTGGTGATAACAATCCTATTTGATCATAGTATCTTAAATTTTCACGTTTAATACCTGTAAGAGCAGAAAATTCTTTAATTTGCATATTAGATTTATCTTTCATAAGTACCTCCAAATTTTAATTATACTATTGACATTAAAGTTACTTTAAGCTTTATAATACCACTGAAATCAAATTTTTGCAAAATCACTTACATAACGGAGGTAAACTATGAAGTATTTAAAACTATTCCTAAAAGAAAGCAAAAGTAAAGTAGGAATAACATTAATTATGCTTTTGGGACAAGTAGTAGGAACATTACTAATTCCATATTTAATAGCAGGAATTGTAGACAATGGAATTTTGAAAGGTGATATGAATGAAATTCTTCATATAGGGGTTCAAATGATAATAGTTCTTTTAATAACAACAATTGCAGCAGTACTTGGAAGTTATTATTCTGCAGATCTTGCTGCAGTTTTTGGATATTACTTAAGAGATAAGATTTTCCGTAAGAGTCAGGAGTTATCTATTCATGAATTTGATACTATTGGAGTTTCGTCTATGATAACACGTACAACTTCAGATATTTCTAATTTGCAACAGAACTTTGGGTTAGCTTTGCAGCTTATAGTTCCAGCTCCACTTATTATTGGTACATCTATTATCATGACAGCATACACTAGCTTTTCTTTAGCATTAATACTTATTTTATCTGTGATAATATTTATTGCTTTTTCTGGATTAGTACTTAAGAAATCAATATTTATTTCTAAAAGGGTTCAATCTAAACTAGATCATATTAATCAAGTAATAAGGGAATCTATTACTGGAATTCGTGTTATTCGTGCATTTGGAAATGAAAAATATGAAGAGGGTAGATCAGGTAAAGCTTTTAAAAGCTATGCTACAGATATGATAAAACTAAATAAGCTATTTGCTATATTAAATCCTATAATATGGCTTATAATTGGTCTTTCAATAGCTATTATAGTTTGGATAGGTGGAATTCTTTCTATGAAGGGTACAATGGAAATTGGCCAAATTACTGCTGTAACTGAATATTCTATTATTACATTAAGCTATTTAATAATGGCTACAACAACAAGTGTTACTCTTCCTAAAATGAAATCATGTCTTGATCGTATAGAGGAAGTTTTAGAAATTAATCCAGAGATTCAGGATTCTAATATAGAAAAGCAATGTACAAAAGATAAGCATGCAGTAGTTGAATTTGAAAATGTATCTTTCTTTTATCATGGAGCAGAAGAACCAGTTATTAGCAATTTATCATTTTCATGTAATAAAGGTGAGACTACAGCCATTATTGGAAGTACAGGCTCTGGTAAAAGCACTATTGCTAATCTTATTCTAAGACTACATGACATAGACCAAGGAGAAATTCGTATAGATGGTGTGGATATAAGAAGTCTTTCACAAAATGAATTAAGAAATACAATTGGTTATATTCCTCAAAAAGCATTTTTGTTTAGTGGAACAATTGAGGATAACCTAAAAATGGGATATAAAGAAGCAACTAAAGAAGATATGAAGAAAGCATTAAGTATTTCTCAATCAGAATCTTTTGTTAATAAATTGCCTAAAGGGTTACAATCTAAAGTGTCTCAAGGTGGTTCAAATTTCTCAGGTGGACAAAAACAACGTTTATCTATTGCAAGAGCTCTTATAAGAAAAGTACCAATTTATATTTTTGATGATAGCTTTTCTGCTTTGGATTTAAAAACAGATGCAGCACTTCGTAAATCACTTAAAGAAAACATGACGGATGCAGCTAAGATAATAATTGCTCAGAGAGTAAGCACAATTATGAATGCAGATCAAATACTTGTATTAGATGAAGGGCATCTAGTTGGTATTGGGAAACATGCTGAACTAATGAAAAATTGTTCTGTATATCAAGCAATTGCTAAAAGTCAAATGAATATAAAGGAGGCTTGATTTTATGAAGAAGGATAAAAACAAAGAAAAAGATACAATGACATTTAGCGAGGATATTCCTCAAAACACAAAAAAGACTATTAAAAGGCTAATGAGCCAATTAAAAACACAAAGTAAGAAGTTAATAATTGTAGGAATATCTTCGTTGCTTAGCAGTGCAGCTTATGCAATTATTCCACTTATTGTTGGATCAGCTATTAATAATTTAGTGAAAGCAATTCGTAATTTTGATGGATCTGTAAGTGTTTTATCAATGGTAACAGATGCACTAGCTATGCCAGTATTAATGTTAGTACTAGCTTCTATTTTTAGCAGTTTTCTTTCTTATGTTCAGCAATATATAATATCTAGTATTGGTGAAAATTTAACTCTTTCATTACGTAAAGAAATTAGTAAAAAATTAAATAGACTTCCACTAAAATACTTTGACTCACATAAAACAGGAGATATTATGAGTAGGGTAACAAATGATCTTGAAAAAGTATCCCTAGTAATGCAAGTTGGATTTATGCAGTTTATATCTTCTTGTTTTACAATTGTACTTACAATTATTTCAATGCTTATATTAAATTTAAAACTATCTTTATTAATTTTTATATTCCTTGGAATTAGTGCAATTGCAACTAACTATGTATCAAGTTTAAGTCAACGTTATTATGCAGAAAATTATGCTGCTATGGGTGACTTAAGTGGAAAAATTGAAGAAGTGTATTCTGGTAATCGTATTATCAAAGTCTTTAATAAGCAAGAAGATATAATTGAAGAAGTTACTGAGCTTAATAAAAAACAATTTGAGGCAAATAGAAGAGCTCAATTTGTGGATTTTGCTATATACCCAACTATTAGATTTTTAAGTCAATTAGGTTTTGTAACAACAGCAATTGTAGGTGGAATAATGACACTTAATGGACAAATTTCCTTAGGTGGAATTCAGGCATTTTTACAATACGTAAATCAAGTTTCTGAGCCTGTTACTCAAGCTTCTTATGTTATTATGTCTTTACAATCTGCTATTGCTGGAGCTGAAAGAGTTTTTGAGCTATTAGATGAAGAAGAAGAAATTTCAGATAATAAATTCAATGAGCTTTCATTTAATGAACATCCTATATCCATGGGAAAGGTAGATTTTAAAAATGTAAAATTTGGATATACTGCTGAAAAAACTTTAATAAAAGATTTAAATCTTGAAGTAAAACCAAATGAAATGGTAGCTATTGTTGGACCAACAGGAGGAGGAAAAACTACATTAATTAACTTAATTATGCGTTTTTATGAATTAAATGAAGGAACTATATCAATTGATGGAATTAATATTAAGGATATACCTAGAAATACATTACGTAGACAAATTGGTATGGTACTTCAAGATACATGGCTATTCGAAGGTACAATAGCCGAAAATATTGCATATGGTAGGATGGATGCTACACGTGAAGAAATAATAGCTGCTGCAAAAGCTGCTAGCTGTGACCATTTTATACGTACATTAGAGCATGGATATGATACAGTAATTTCTAGTGAAACATCAAACGTTTCTCAAGGACAAATGCAACTTTTAACAATTGCTCGTGCTATGCTGACAAATCCTACAATTATGATATTAGATGAAGCTACTTCAAGTGTAGACACAAGGACAGAAGTAGAAATACAAAAAGCTTTATCAAGACTTATGAAGGATAAAACAAGTTTTGTAATAGCTCATAGATTATCCACTATCCAAAATGCCGATATGATTTTAGTTGTTAAAGATGGTGATATTGTAGAAAGAGGAAATCATGAAAATCTTCTAGCACAAAATGGGTTTTATGCTTCTCTTTATTATAGTCAATTTGAAGTGGCAAATTAACTATTATCTTTTTAATTATTTGGGACTTTATGAAGTTATTTGGTCTTTTATATAGAGGTATATTATATATAAAAAAGTAGTATTAATTAGAATTATGTATTTTTCTGACTATTATTCTGTAACGAAGCAACAGTAAGTATCATATTATTTATACTATAGTAATTAATAGAGTGGAGACATACATGATAAACGTAACATTAACACCACTACACTACATTTATCTTATTTTTATTATAGTTATTATAATTGCTATGGTAAAGAAAAGAGATATATCTTTAATTTGTATATTGGGTATATTCATATTGGGCCTTATGGGAACACAATCTCTTTCAAAGGCAACTATGGGTATTTTTAATAGTTTTGTATATGCTACAAAGGAGCTCATGCCGACAATCTTTATTATTTCTGTTGTAACAGCAATGAGTAGGTCTTTAATTGATTCAGGTATAAATGATGAGATAGTTTCTCCTTTTAAAGGAGTAATTAAAAATTATTGGATTGCTTACTGGGTTATTGGCATAGTTATGATGATTTTGTCATGGTTCTTCTGGCCATCACCAGCAGTAGCGCTTATAGGTGCTTTGTTTTTACCTCTTGCTAAGAAAGCTGGGCTTCCAGCTATGGGAGTTGCAATAGCTATGAACTTATTTGGACATGGTATTGCATTATCAAGTGATTACATTATTCAAGCTGCACCAAAACTTACTGCAGATGCAGCTGGTATACCTATAGGAAGTGTTATTTCAGCTAGTGTTCCCCTTGCAATAACAATGGGGGTTGTAACCACTACTGTTGCATTTTATTACCTTAGAAAAGACATTAAATCAGGAGCAATGACTATAGAAGATACAATTAATTATGAAGAAAATAGTAATGAAAATAAAATTGCTATATCATCAAAAAAAGTAAGAAGAGCTTTAGCCTTTTTAATTTTAGTATTATTTGCTTTAGATTTAGTTATAATGTTTAAGGCAAATCTTCAGGGAAATGATGCAACAGCTCTTATTGGTGGTACTGCAGTATTTATATTAAGTTTAGTTTCTGTAGTATCATATAAAAAAGAATCTCTTGAAAAAGTAACAGAAAATCTTGTAAAAGGATTGCGATTTGGTTTTAAAATATTTGGTGTTGTTATACCAGTTGCTGCATTTTTCTATTTAGGTGATTCAGCATTTAATGAAATTTTTGGAAAGATACTTCCTGAAGTTTCTCATGGTATAGTAAATGATTTAGGGCTTGCCCTTGCTAATTTAGTACCTATAAATTCAGTTGTTTCAGCAAGTACACTTTCTGTAGTAGGTGCCATAACAGGTTTAGATGGTTCTGGATTTTCAGGGATATCACTAGTTGGATCTGTTTCACAAATATTCTCAACTGCCTTAGGTGGAGGAATAGAAACACTTACAGCTTTAGGCCAATTAGTTGGAATATGGGTTGGTGGAGGAACTATAGTTCCTTGGGCTGTAATACCAGTAGCAGCAATATGCGGTATAGATCCTTTTGAACTTACTAAGAAGAACTTCAAACCAGTTGTAATTGGAATAGTTGTAACTACTTTGGTAGCCATATTTATAATTTAAATAAAAAAACATGATATTGTAATTAAATTAATTGCAATATCATGTTTTTTATTTTTAGTATATAATTTTAAAGGTAAGTAAAATTATTTAATCTAAAGATAGCATTTCATAAATATATTCTTAGAAAGGGTGAACTTAATGTGTGTTTAAACTATTACTTTTAAAATTTATATAAATTGAGGAGAAAGAGTATGATAATAGATTTAAATTCAAATATAAATAAGTTAGAAGAAGTAATGAAAATTTGGTTAGAAACTAATATAGATGCTCATGATTTTATATGTAAGGAGTATTGGATTAAAAATTATGATTTAGTTAGGGAATTACTTAAAGAAGCTGATGTTTATATATTTGAAGAGGATGATGTTGTTAAAGGTTTTATAGGTGTAGTTGAAAATAATTATATAGGTGGAATTTTTGTAAAAAAAGAATACCAAAGAGATGGTGTAGGGCAAAGATTGATAGATTTTTGTAAAGCTACATATTCCTGTTTAACATTAAATGTTTTTATAAAAAATAAAAGGGCAATAAACTTCTACAATAAAAATGGTTTTGTTGTTTTAGAAGAGCTTATTAATGAAGATACAGAAGAAAGGGAATATCTTATGTCTTTTGAACAAAAGTAATCTAAAAGCTCTTTATGAATTTAAAATACCACAGTTTAATTTTTGAAATTGTGGTATTTATAAATATATGTAAAAATATAATTGTATAGTATTTATTTTTTAGGGAGGGGTTAAGTTGAAATATATAAAATGCATTCCATCTACAGATAAATTAGTATGTGAAAATTTATTGCTAGATGGTTGGAAAAAGCTAAAAGAGCCTAAAGATGTTAAATTCGCTATTTTTTATTCTTTGCCGATTATGATTATTTCTTTTTTTATTGAATTAACACTCATTTACTTTTTATATAAACCTTTTAGAGAACTTATCAATGGAAGTAACGATTTAAAATTACAGTTAACTTTAAATTTGAATATATTCATATATTTAATTACTATTATTATTTTCTTAATTATACATGAATTACTTCATGCTTTATTTATTCCAAATATCTTAAAGTCAAATAGAACATATTGGGGATTTAATGGAATGTTTGCTTTTGTTTATACTGAAGAAAAGATAAAAAAAAGTAGATTTATAATTATTTCTGTAATGCCTTATTTAATATTATCTTTTATTTCTCCAATAGTTTTAAGTAGTTTAGGAGTATTAAATGGATTTCTTTGTTTCTTATGTTTATTAAATGCTGGTGGATCTTGTGTTGATTTATTGAACATTATTTTAATTAGTAAACAGGCTCCAAATGATTCATATATACTTAGTAATGGTCATAATACATATTACAAATAGCTTTATAACCTTAATAACCCAGAAATGCAATTTAGAAGTTGTATTTCTGGGTTATTTTTAATGTGATGCAAATTTGTAAATAACATTACTTTTTGTTTATAATTATAAGAAAAATTTTAATGAAATATAAAAAAACAAGAATAATGGCGATTGATAATTTATTAACCGAAATAAGGTTGTAGTTATTAAATTAATTATAAAAACTCCTAACAATTTAAAGATTTTATATAAAATATTAATTTTTTTGAAAAATACGTATTGACATTTTATGTATTAAAGTGTATTATTTGTTTAAATCAGAAGAATAAATACAAATAAGAAGTGTATATAAATTCTTTCTAGATTATAAAAAAAGAAATCATTGGGGTTTAATTTTATTATTGAATTTAAAAAATAAATATTAAGGGGGAATAATTTTATGAAGGCAAAAAAATTAAGGAGAATTTGTGCCGTAGCATTAACACTTGCACTTGGAATGTCTGTATTTGCAGGCTGCCAAAGTAAACAAGAAGAATCAAGAAAATTGATCTATAATTTAGGAGAGGATCCAGAAACAATTGATCCTACCTTAAACACTTCATCAGGATCAGGATCAGTAATAGATAATGCTTTTGAAGGCTTAATGAGACTTGATGAAAATGAAAAAGCAATTCCTGGAGTTGCTGAAAGTTATGAAGTTTCAGATGATAATTTAGTTTATACTTTTAAATTAAGAAAAGATGCTAAATGGTCAGATGGAGAACCAGTAACAGCAAAGGATTTTGAGTATTCTTGGATAAGAGCTATATCCAAAGAAACAGCAGCAGAATATAATTATCAATTATTTTATATAAAAAATGCGCAAAAGTTTAACGAAGGTACAGCAACTAGAGAAGATGTTGGAATTGAAGTTGTAGACGATCATACTTTAAAAGTAACTTTAGAAGCACCAACAGCTTACTTCCTAGAACTTACTACATTTACAACTTATATGCCATTAAGAGAAGATATAGTTAGTAGTGATCCAGAAGGATGGGCACTAGATCCAGAAACTTATGTTTCAAATGGACCTTTCAAATTAGCTCAATGGGATATGAAAGATCAATTAGTATTTGAAAAGAATGAAAATTACTGGAACAAAGATGATATAAAGCTTCCAGGCGTAGTTTATAAATTAGTTACTGATCAAAATACTGCTTATGCTTCATTAAAATCTGGTGAATTTGACATGGTTGATACAGTTCCACCATCAGAAATTGAAAGTGGTCAAGCTGAAGGATTAGTTACAATCCATCCAAATCTTGGTACCTACATGGTAGTATTTAATGTTGGTAAACAATCAACTTTATCTGAAGATGCAAAAAAGGTTTTAAGTAATGCAAAAGTAAGAAAAGCTTTATCTATTGCAATTGATAGAGAAGGTATAGTTAATGAAGTTACAAAAGCAAAACAAACTCCAGCATATGCTTTTGTTCCAGAAGGAATTTTAAACGCTGAAGGAGAAGATTTTGCTGATAGAAAGTACTATGATGCAAATAAACCTAATATAGAAGAAGCTAAAAAATTACTAGCTGAAGCTGGATATCCAAATGGAGAAGGAATTCCAACTTTAGAGTTTATGTATAATACAGAAGGATCTCATAATTTAGTAGCACAAGTAATTCAACAAGACTGGGCTAAGATTGGAGTTAATGTAGAGCTTACTAACCAAGAATGGAAAGTATTCTTAAATACTAGACAACAAGGTGGATATCAAATTGCAAGACATGGCTGGCTTGGAGATTATGTTGATCCAATGACATTCTTAGATTTATGGGTAACAGGTGGAGGAAACAACGATGCTGGTTATTCAAATCCTAAGTATGATGAATTAGTTAATGGCGCTAAGGTTGAAGCTGATGTAAATAAGAGATGGGATATGATGAAACAAGCAGAAGATATATTGATGGAAGATATGCCAATAATTCCACTTTACTTCTACAATAAGACAACTGGGGCTAAGCCAGAAGTTAAGGGAGTTAGAGTTTCAATGCTTGGACATGTATATTTTGATAAAGCATATATAGAGGAATCAAAGTAAAATAATAATTAAAACTAACTATTATTAAACTCAATGATAAAAATTAAAAAGTTGTATAAGATTAATTAGTAATACTTAATCTTATACAACTTTTATTTTATTATTTAATATTTAAAAAATACTTATAAAGCTTATGTATTTCAAGTAATTTAGAATATATAAAGAAGAATTGACATTTCCTTATTCTCTAAATATTTCTTCCCAAATTATAACCACACTTCCATGTGAAAATTATTGATAGTATAAATATATTACTTAATGCATATCCAAAAAGTAATCCTGTTAAAACTCTTTTTATATTATTACTTTCATAATGAGTTAATAATTGAATAAAACCATCTAAAAGCATTGGAATCATTAAAATTAAATTTAAAAGGATAGTGGGTTGATAAAAGGAAAATAGAAATGGCGAACAAATCATGCCGATTAGCTCGCCAGTACATCTCGCACATATAGGAAATTTTTTATTTTTAAAATAAAAAGATCTATCAGCTCTACAATGACATCCAAATATAATTGGCAACCATTTAAAAAAGAATTTTTCAATCATTTCTTAATAACCATATGAAGCACCTGCAGCACCTAGGATAAATATAAATAAGTATAATAATATATAAATACCAACTGAAACTAAAGCCCCAATCCCAGCAGCCTTAGATGTTTTAGGCTTAGTATCTTTCCAAACTAAGAATAAAATTAAACCTACAATTGGAATACAGCATCCTAATAGTCCCCATCCAAATCCACCATTATCAACAACAGCAGGTGTAGAATTTGTTGCAACTCCACAATGGATACATACTGCTGCATTATCGTCTATTTCTTTCCCACAATTTTTACAGAACATTAACAATCCCCCTTTTATAATTTTATGTAATTAAAGCACTTGATTAAATTTAAAATAATGATATTAAAAAATTATAAGTTCCTTTATAAAGATGCTTGTATTTAATAATATATTCTATGCTTTAAATTAAAATAAGATTCACTAAAACATGGGTATATATATACATTTTTAAGGCTTTTATTATATAAATTTCAACAATTAATGATTAAATCATAAATATTTGAATTATGCTTGTGATAAAACTATTGAGCCATCACCAACTACTATTATTTTATAGCTAGGGTCCAACTGAGGATATATTTGAACCTTACGAGAATTAGGCATTAGTTTTATTGATTGAACTATAGTATTACCCTCATCATAAATAATAAGATAAGTAATACCTTTTTCTGAAACATTTTGGGCATAATTTATCTCATTTAATGGAATACCAAGAGCATTTGCATTATAAACACCTTCTGTAAGTGTTTTAGAAGGTGCTTGGAACCCGGTCGCAGCAACATTAAAAGATAAAGATAAAGATATTAATAGCGTAAAAATAAATTTTTTCATAAGTTAAACCGCCTTTCAAGTAAATTTATATTATTTAAAGTTAAAATATTTTAAGATAAAAATGCTGATCCTTCACCAATTAAAATTATTTTAAAGTTTGGTTCTAGTTTGTGTAACTCATACTTAGGAGAATTAGGCTCCATTTTAAGTGCTTGTATTACTGATTGATTTTCATCCACTAACAAGAAATAAACACTTTTTTCACTAGATATGTTTTGTATAAATGAGATATCCCTTCCTAAAACTTGAGCAATTGAGTCTACTTTATAAACACCTTGATTGAAAATATTAGTATATATTGGAGGCTGAGCTTTAGCGATATTAAAGCTCAAGCATAAAAAAATTAAAAGAGTATAAAAAAATTTTTTCATTATAATAACCACCTTTCATAGTTAGTTTGTCTATAGAATAATTTAAATATACAAATTAATCTTAAAGATGATGTAATTAGATAAACTTTGTAGTAAAATAAACCTAGTATTGGTAAAAATTTATTTAGAAAAGAAGGGGATAATATGAAGATTAAAGGCATTTTATTTACAATACTATCAGCAATAATCTTTGGATTTACACCTGCTTTAGCAAATATAACCTATGAATTCGGGAATAATTCTTTATCTATGACTTTTTTTAGGAATTTACTTGCTATTCCAATTTTATTTTTTATATTAAAATACAAAAGAATTTCTTTGAAAGTAGAAAAGAAAGAATTAAAACATATATTTATTCTTAGCTTAATAGGTGTTGCTTTAACTACAGCTTTATTATATAGTTCATATTCATATATAGGGGTAGGTGTAGCTACGACATTACATTTTATGTATCCAATTTTCGTTGCTTTAGCATGCAGATTTATTTTTAATGAAACATTAGGTAAAAGAAAAGTACTATCTTTAGTAATGGCTTTTCTAGGCGTAGCACTTTTTATGGACATGAAAAGTAGCAATAATTTATTAGGAGCATTAATGGCATTAATATCTGGACTAACTTATGCTTTTTACATAGTATATCTTGAAAAGAAAGAACTAGTTAAAATAAACCCATATAAACTATCTTTTTACATAGTTTCTTTTGTTTCTTTTGAAATGCTAATAGGTAATATTTTTGGTGGTTATATAAAATTTAATCTTTCTTTAAAAATATATATTTTAATGATAATTATATCATTATTAACATCAATAGTAGGTGTTATTTTATTTCAAGTAGGAGTATCAATTATAGGATCTACCTCAGCTTCAATATTTTCTTTATTTGAGCCAATTACTAGTGTAATAAGTGGCTTATTATTATTTAATGAATCTATAGATATTAAAAAGATTATAGGATGTTTAGTTATTTTTATAGCAGTTACTTATTTAGCAATAGAATCAAGATCAAATGAGAAGCATGATAACGAGATAAATGATAAATCTTTAGAATTATAAAAGATAATTAAAAAAATATAAATTTACATAATAATTTTTGTAATTGTAGATATTATTATATTAATCTATTGAAAATTATCCTCAATAACATTAGAATTATATTAAGTTTAATTTTAATAATATTAAGGAGGGTGCTTTGGATAGAAAGTTAATAGAAAAGATACTTGGAAAGAAGAATTACGTTAATTTAAATGATGAAATATATATACTAAGAGAAATTACAAGTAATATGAGGCAAAATATTCAAAATAACTTATCTTTTACAGATGAGTTAATTTCTGAAATTAATGTCAAAGCTTCAAAATCTCAAGTAATAATAGATAAAATAATATTAGACTTAGAAGATGATTCATTTATCGTAGGATATACTAATAGTAAAAACTATTTGTTAAAATATTTAAATGATTTTAATAATAACCTAGAAGGAATTATAAATTCTATTAAGCCTCTCAGTTATGATGAGTTGGTTAAATATACAAATAGCATTATAGATCTTATTTTACTTTTCTAATAGTACTTATAATAAAACAATTTTAAATTAATATAAAAAGTTTAATGCCTCCTTTTATAATAGTTAGATAATAAAAGGAGGCATTTATATAATAAACTTATAATATAAAGTAATTTAATTTCTAACGTGAATTTTATGGTTGCCAATTTGAAAAGCCATAGGACATTATACCAATGCTAACTAAAAGGCCTATATTTCCTATATTAATTAAAGCAATATTATTAGATATACATGCTAAAAAGGAACAAATCCCCATAAGGATAGTGCCTAAAATTGCTGATATTTTATATTTCTTCATAATTTTTGCCTCCTTTAACATTTAATTTTGAAACTATTATAGTTAGTACAGGGAAAATTATGATTGAAGAAATTAAACTTGTTAATGCTGGAAGGCCAAATGGTAATACAAATGATAAAATAAGTGATATTATCCAAGTAATAAAGGCCAAAGGATTCCAATTTTTAAATGTGACTTTATTGAAGTCTTCATAATGTCCTTTATTAAGAATAAAATAATCAGCAATAATAATTCCGGCAAGAGGAGGAATAATATTACCTAGTGTATTTAAAAATGTAAATAAGAAATTTATTTCATATGGTTTTGTTAATGTTCCTATTGCGGCTATAATTAAAAGGATAGTAATCATCTTTTTTCTATCCATATTAAATGAATTAGATAAATTTAATGAATTTGAATATAAGTTTGCTGCATTAGTTGTAAATATATTTGTTGTCATAAGTATAATTGATGGAATAAGTAATCCCATAGATAGTAATACAGCAGGTAAATCACTATTATCTACAGCAATAGCTGCTAATGCTCCACATAATATCATTAATGAGTTCCCTAATAACAATCCAGTAAGTGAACTTGCTATTGCATCTCTAGTATTTTTGGCATATCTCATTATATCAGCAATACATGTTGCAGAAGATAAAATCCAAGTACCTATAATTGCAGTTATTCCTGTACTTATTGCCATTGGAGCAGAAGGTCTATATGATAATATATGTTTTATTCCTCCAGTAATTTGAATTGCTTTTACTGATGTAGCAATTGAAAGAAATACAATTGCAGGTATAGAAACATATCCTAAAATTGTTATTGCCTTCATGCCTGATAAAGCAAAGACTCCCATTACTAATGCACTTGCAATCATTGCTATGCCTTCACCAAATGAACCTAAATTAAAAATTAATGCAATAAAATGTCCATAGGTAGCAGCTTGTATTATATACCATCCTAAGTTTACAAAGGGAACAAAAAATGATGCAATCCTTGAACCGTTCGTACCGAAACTATATTTAGTAAGAAGCGCAAAGCTAAGCCCATTTTTGCTTGAAATTATACTTACAAGGGTAGCAATTATTCCTAAAAAGATATTTCCTAAAATACACACGTACACTATTTCTTTAAATGTTAATCCAGCAGCTAATCCGCCACCAGTCATCATACTTGTTACTACAAAGACGTATCCAGTCCATACAATAGTTAAACTTGTATAGCTTTTTCTTTGATCCTTAGGTACAGAAGTAAATTCATACTCTTTAGTATTGGTTTCAACATCTTTTTTAAAAGCCAATATAATACAACTCCTTATAATTTATATTTAATTTTATTTATTCCAGAAGTCTTTATGAACATCTGCAACTTCATTTTCTATCTCAGGGAATGGCCCTATAACTTTAATATCTTTTTGTCCTTTAGATAATACTTCTCTACAAGGTAGATCAAAAGTAGGGTTTTTAGGATCACTTCCAGTTAGATTTAATAAATCTCTTTCAGACAATCCATAAACTATTCTACCTACATTTCCCCAATAAATAGCTCCTGTACACATTGCACAAGGCTCAGCAGTAGAATATAAAGTACAATCCCATAGAAATGATTTTGAGTATTTCATAGATGCTTTTTCCATAAGTTGAGTTTCTGCATGACCAGTACATTTATAATCTGTACCCTCAATATTCATTTGTTCAAGAATTATATTGCCATCCTTATCCACTAGAATGCATCCAAATGGCATATTACCACTTTCTCTAGATCTTTTAGATACTTCAACACACTTTCTTAAGTAATAAATGTGATCTTTATACATAAATAATCCTCCTCTAAAAATAAAATAGGTAATACGTATTACAAATTTTATTTTACTACCATAAATTGTAAAAATCAATATTATTTGTAAATGTTTTCTAAAATGATTTTGTTGAGTTTGTTATGGTAAAATTATATAATAATATATAATTATGTAAACTAATTTGATAATAATTTTAATATAACTTGAATATTATGGAGGATATATGGGGTTAGAACCAATAAAAACAAAATCACTTACGCAAATAACAAAAGAATCTATTTTAAAGTATATAAGAACATTGAATTTAGATGTTAACAATAAATTACCAAGTGAAGAAAACCTATCAAAGGATTTAGGGGTAAGTAGGATAACTGTTAGAAGTGCTCTTAATGAACTTGCAACTGAAGGTGTTATCTTTAGAAGACAAGGAAAAGGTACTTTTATAAATGTTGAAGCTATTAAGCTTAATACTAAATTAAATCCTATAAATGAATTTGGTGAAATTATAAGAAATAGTGGATATAAATCTAAAATTCAAAATATAAGTCATGAATTTATAAATGCAGATTTAAGTTTAAGTAATATTTTAAGAATAGAAGAGGGAAGTGACGTATTAATATTAAAAAAAACTTTTTTTGCAGATAATAATGCTTGTGTTTATTGTATAGATTATTTACCACTAAGCATCTTAGGTTATGATAATGATTTTGTATCAGATTTACTTAAATATAATGATTCATTATACAAATTTCTCTTAGAAAAAAATAATATAAAAATATCTTGGGATAAAGTGACGATTTCTACAACCAATAATTCTAAGGAGAAAGAACTAACTGAAATATTTAATTGTAAAGATGATATAAAGTCCTTTTTAATTTTAAAAGGGGTTAATTATGATGATAATGATACACCAATATATTTAACTTATGAATATATAGATACAAAAATAATATCTTTTAATTTAATACGTCAAAGGGTTTATTAATCAAATAGAAGTAAAATAAATAGAGGTAGTTATAATAGCTGAGATAGTAGTTAGTTTTGTATAAAACCAAAACTAACTACTTTTTTTATTATTAAATAAACAGTATATATAATTATAATTAACTCATTAAATAGAAATCAATTTTACTTATAAGAATATAATCAACCAATAGATTAGTTTAACAATATTCTATTTAACAGTAATGATACTAATGAAATAAACTTAACAAATGAAAAAAGATAGCAATTTGGTGATATCGTATACATTTACAGAAAAATACATAAATATAATTATAAATATAATTATATGTGATTTAAAGTGAAAAAATATCAATATAGACTTCAAAGAAAGTATAAAAGAAGTATAAAAAGGGTTAAAAATATAACTTTCATTGTAAAGTGTTGGATAGTTGTTATAATAATAGTTGCGTAAAATAATATATTTTTTGGAAATATACTATAGTGTATCTTTAAAAAATATACTTATGTAATAATATGTAAAATAAAGTAGTTAGAACACTTTACAGATGGAGGGACTAAATGTATTATACACAAGAAAAAAGAAATTATTTAAGTAAGTTAAAAGTACTTTTAGAATGGGAGGCTTTACCTGGATTATTACTATTAATTGCAACTGTTTTTGCATTAATTATTGCAAATAGCCCATTAAAGGAATTATATAATACTATATTTCATCATATAGAAATATTCCCTAATTTTAATTTGCACAAGTTTATAAATGATTTTTTAATGGCAATTTTCTTTTTAGTTGTAGGCTGTGAAATTAAAATGGAAGTTATAAGAGGGCATTTATCAGATGTAAAAAGAGCATCTTTTCCAATTGTTGCTGCAATTGGGGGAGTAACAATACCAGCTATTATATTTTTTATTTTTAATAGAAGTACGTCATATGTTAATGGGATAGGTGTTCCTATATCAACGGATATAGCATTTGCTGTTGGAGCATTTATGATATTTAAGAATAGACTTAGTAATTCACTTAAAATATTTTTATTAACTTTAGCAGTGGTTGATGATTTGATTTCTATTGCAGTTATAGGAATATTTTATTCGTCAGGAATAAAGATAATACCGCTAGTTTTAGGTGCTGTAACATTTATCATGTTATTATCACTTAGAAAAATTGATAAAAAAGAAAGACTTACTCCTTACTTTATACTAGGATTTATTTTATGGATTTGTATATTTGCAAGTGGAATACATGCTACTATAAGTGGTGTTTTATTAGCTATTACATTACCGATTAGTAAGTGTAATAAGGATACACTTGAATGTACATTAATTAGGATTGAACATGTACTAGCACCATATGCTAATTTAATTATACTTCCGTTATTTGCATTTTCTAATACTGCAATAAATATGAATATTTCATCAATACCACAAGGTTCAATAAAGGTAGCTTTAGGTATAATTGTTGGGCTAGTTGTAGGAAAGCCTTTAGGTATAATGTTATTTACATCTGTTTTATCTAAGTTTAAAGTAATAGAAAAGCCTAAAGATGTAAAATGGTACGATATAATGTGTGTTGGAATGCTTGCAGGAATAGGTTTCACTATGTCTATATTTGTAGCTGAAATAGCATTTACAGGTAATGAAAATGTATTAAATATAGTAAAAATATCTATATTATTGGCTGCAATTATCACATGTTTAATAGCTTCTATTGCAATTAATTTAGGTAAAAAAACAAATAATGGATTAAATGTAAAAGAAGTTAATGCATAGTGACAAGTTGTAAGTATTATAAAACCTTAAGCAATACAGATGTAGTGCTTAAGGTTATTTTTATTTAATGGAGGATGAAGTTTATTTTAAGCCTATTTGATAGATCCCTTTAAAAAATATCTTCAAATTTTAAAGTTTCTTGTTTACCAGTAATCATATTTTTAATATTTATAGATTTATTTGCCTCTTCTTCCTCACCTAAAAGTATAACGTACGGTATTTCTAACTTATTGGCATAATTAAGTTTTTTCTTTAATTTATCATCTTCAAAATACATTTCTACTGCTTTTCCAGACTCAGTTAACTTTTTATATACTTCACCACAATATTTTAAAGTATCACCAATTGGAATAATTAAATATTCAACCTTAGATGGAAGTTTATAACTTTCAACAAATCCTATTTCTTTTAAAACGAAGAATAATCTAGTTAAACCAATTGAAATTCCAACTCCAGGTAAGATATTATTAGTATAATTTTCTGCTAAGTTATCATATCTACCACCAGAACAAATTGAGCCATATTCTTCATTGTTAATTAATAAAGTTTCAAATACTGTTCCTGTATAGTAATCTAATCCTCTTATAATTTTTAAATTTATTATATATTCGCTGTCATAAACCCCAAGTACTTCTAAAGTAGTAGTAACTTCTTTAAGTTCATTTAATCCTAAGGTGAATTTTTCATCTTGTATATTTAATAATTCTAATTCTTCTAATACTTTATCTTTAGATCCATTTATATTTATGACTTTATTTATTATTTTTGCACTTTCTTTATTAACTAACTTATCTAGTTCTTCTTTAAATGTTTGTTCACCAATTTTATCGTATTTATCGATTAATATCATAACATCAATAGAGCTTTCGATATTTAGAGACCTTAATAAAGCAGAGAGTATTTTTCTATTGCTTATTTGAAACTTATAATCTTTTAATCCTATTGATTTAAAAGCCTTTGAAGCTAAACTTATAACTAAAGCATCATTTTTAATACTTAGCTTATCTTTTCCTATAATATCAACATCACATTGATAAAACTCTCTATATCGTCCCCTTTGATTTCTTTCTCCTCTATATACTTTTCCTATTTGATATCTTTTAAGTGGAAAATTTAAATCATTAAAGTATTGAGAAGTATATCTAGCAAAAGGAACTGTTAAATCAAATCTTAATGCTAAATTATTAGATCCTTTTTGAAATGCATAAACTTGCTTTTCTGTTTCTCCAGCGTTTTTAGCAAGTAAAATTTCAGCTTTTTCTATAATTGGAGTATCTATTGGAAGGCATCCATTTTCTTCATATACATTTGTAATTTTTTCTACAATATCATTAAATTTTCTTTGTTCTATAGGTAATAATTCCATAAATCCTGGTAAAATACTTGGTTTAATTTTATAGTTACTCATTTTCATTTCTCCTTTATATTAATATTTTAGTTTAGTTCTTTAAGCATTTAATACTAATGAATAGCAATATAAGAATTATTAGTATTTATATTTAATTCTAAATCAAAAAGCCATGTAGGCTAATATCCCACATGGCTTACAAAAATATGATTGCACTTACATATCATAGCCAAGAGATACAAGCCCACTTAAAATAGACTTGCACTCTTTTTATAAGAGCAAGTCTCTCTAGCAATGATGATGTATAAATTTATATAAGTTATTTAGTGCTTTCATAATTATTCCTCCAAAAGTTATTAAATTAATTATAAAACAATTAATTTTTTTCTTCAATAAAATTTAAAAGTTTATAAATTTAAAAATAATGAAATATTTATATAACTTATATACACTTTAAATTATATAATCATATTTCATGAAAATATAATGTTTTATATTCTTTTGGAGTTATTCCAACAAATTTTTTAAATGTCTTTGAAAAATGGCTTTGATCAATAAAACCTAAAGGTACATAAATATCTACAAGAGATTTCTTACCAGATAAAATTAATTTTTTAGATTCTTCAATTCTTTCTTTTTGTATGTAATCACTAATAGATACTCCAACTTCTTTTTTAAATAAATGTGAGAGATAACAAGGATTCATAGATGAGTAATCTGCTAGGATTGAAAGGGATATTTTCTCATATAAATGTTCAAATATATATTTTTGACATTTAAGTATAGCAGAAGAGTAGTTATACATTTTAACTTTGTTTACATGCTCTGTATAATCTAAAATCATTTTTAAAAATAATTCATTTATATCTTTTATGGTATTAAGTTCTTCTACTGCTTCAAAATAAAAATCAGTAAGTGTTAGGGATACCTCCCAAGCAAGTCCCTTTTCTATAGCAGCACGGGACACTATTGATGTATAGCTAATAAAAATATTCTTTAAATTCCTTAAAGGATTTTTAGAGTTAATTCCTAATTCACCGTCAAAAGTAGTATATTTTAAAAATTTTATTACCTCTTCTAAATTTCCATCTGTTATATGTTTCAATAGTTTTCTTTCAAATTCTTGAGAATGATGCAATCTACTATTTCTTCTTTTCTTTGAATTGGAAATATAAAAGGCTTTGCTATCTTTAAGCCCAACATCAATAAGCATTTCATCAATATTTACTACATTAGTAAAATCTAATTTATCATGATAAATGGAATGATAAAGAAGTAGTCCTGCATCTATAAAACTATTAAAATCCATTATAACGATATTGTTATAATAATTAATTAAGCTGCCTTTATATTTTATTAAGATATCAAACTTTTTTATAATTGAATTAATAGACTTTTCATCAATTTCAGAAGAAATAGTAGGTCCTACTAAAAGAGTTCCACTAATATTGTCACTAGTAATTACTTTAATAATAAAATAATTTTCATGATACATTGTTGATTTAATATTTATAGGAGTGTTTTCGTCATTAATAGATAAAAAGTCATTTAAAAGTTGTTCAGTATTACTATATAAGGGGTTATTACTATCTTTATAAGAAAACTTAAAGAGAATTATACCACTAGAGTTAAAAAAGAATATTGGTATTTTTAACATTCCAAAGGTTTTATTACAGATATATTCTATATCATCTAAAGATAAAAAACTACTTTCATCAGAAAACATTTACATCACTCCTAGAAAAGCTATGTCTAATAATTAACAATATAGATATTATAACATACATAACAGTAATAAAGTAAAATAATTTGAAGTAATAAGTAAAATTGATACAATATTCCAATAATAATACAATAATAAATTTATAAAAATATTTAATATAAAGGTATGACTAAATGAAAGGAATGATTAATTTATGGGTAAAAAAGTTGCTCTTATAACAGGCTCATCAAGAGGAATAGGTGCGGCATGTGCTACAGAATTTGCTCAAGCAGGATATAATGTTATTATTCATTGTAATAGCAATGTAGAACGAGCTAAAGATGTAGCTAATGCTTGCATATCACTAGGAGCTGAAGTTCTAGTATGTCAAGCAGATGTTTCAAAATATGATGAATGTGAAAAGTTGGTTCAAGAATCAATAAGTAAATTTGGTTTTATTGATGTACTTGTTAACAATGCAGGTATTGAATTTAATGGTTCAATAATGGATACAGAAATAGAAAAATTTGATCAAGTTATGAAAACAAATGCATATGGACCTTTTTATATGTCAAAACTAATAGTTCCATATATGTTAAATGAAAAATCGGGTAGCATTATTTTTATATCTTCTACAAGTGCTTCAACAGGTGCATTAGGAAGCTCTGCATATGCTTCTTCAAAATCAGCGCTTCTTGGATTAACAAAAACACTTGCTAGAGACTTAGCACCAATAGGAATTAATGTAAATGCTATTTCTCCAGGAGCTATAGAAACAGATATGGTATCAGTTCTTCCAGAAGAATTAAAGACTTGGATAAAAAGTAGTGTATATGCAGCAAGACTTGGAAAGCCAGAAGAAATTGGTGCAACAGCTGTGTTTTTAGCATCAGATAAGGCCAAGTATTTAACTGGACAAAATATAACAGTTGATGGTATTTTTCGCACATAATTGTATTTTATTTAACAAAGTAAGCTGAGTTGTTGGATAATTAAATAATGAATATCAGATTATAAATTATAAATTATAAATTATGAATTATACTATTTAGATTTTAATTTTAAAATAGTCTTTAATATGCTTAAAAAGGAGCATGTTAAAGGCTATTTTTATATGGTTAATTATTATTATATTATATACAAAATCTTATATAAACTAATTTAAAATAAACATATTCTTGAATAGATTTATAGTGAGTATTACAATTAGTATGTACAAAAATAATAAATACATATGATGTGAGGTTAAAAATGAAAATACGAAAGCCAGATTATTTTGATGAATTTAAATGTATAGCTTCTGAATGTGAAGATACTTGTTGTGCTGGATGGGGAATAGTTATAGATGAAGAAAGTCATAAAAAGTATTTGTCTGTAGATGGTACATTTGGAGATGAATTAAGAAGCAAGATAATTAATGAAGATGAAGAAAATGTTTTTGTCTTAAATGGAGATAGATGCTCTTTTTTAAACGAAAATAATTTATGTGATATATATAATAATTTAGGAGCAGAAAGTCTTTGTTATACATGTAGACAGTACCCTCGTTACTTAGAGGAGTTTGGAAATACTCGTGAAACTGGTATATCCTTATCATGTCCTGAAGCTGCAAGAATAATACTAAGAAAATTTGATAAAGTAGAATTTGAATTAAGTGAAAATGATGAAGAAATAACTAGCTATAATGATATTAATCCAATGCTATATATTAATCTTATGCAATGTAGAAAAATATTTTTTGATATTATGCAAAATAGAGAAATAGATTTAAAAATAAGATGTGCTTTAGTTCTTACTTTTATAAATGAAGTACAAGAAAAGATAGATTCAAATGATATTCAATCAATTAAGTTAGTTAAAGATAAGTACTTAAATAAGGATTTTATTAAATCAACTATTAATGATATTGAAGTATATAATGGGAAAACTACTGAAAAATATATTAACATAAAAGAAGTTCTAGAAGTCTTTAGAGATTTAAAGCATATTAAGCCAAATGACATTTTAGGGTTAGAAGATGCCTTAAGATACTTTTGGCAAAATGAAGATGATAAAGATATTTACTTAGATATTCATAAAAAGTTTGATGAATATTATAAAGCAAAAAGCTATGAATTTGAACAAATACTAGTTTACTTTGTATTTAGATACTTTATGAAGGCTGTTTTTGACTATGATGCTTTAGCTAAGGTGAAAATAGCATTAATAAGCTATATAATGATAAAAGAATTATGTGTAGTAAGATATCTAGAAAATAAAGAGTTTACAAATACAGATATGGTTTACATAGCTCATACATATTCTAAGGATGTAGAACACTTAGAAGAAAACATTGAAACCTTAGAAGAATTATTTGAAACTAATGATGTATTTAGTATTGAGGAATTACTAATTACTCTATTAAACTAAGAGAAATATGCAATAATATTCTATATTATTAAAAAGAAAAATAATCCTATCTATTTTTAATTGATAAGATTATTTTTCTTTTTATATTTATCTCTTATATGAAATATTATACTGAATATTACATTTATTATAATTTTTTATAGATAATAAACTAACTAATTTAATTGCTTTAATATGGAAATGTAGTAAAATAAATATGTAGTTAAATAGGGGGTAAATATATGAAACTATTAAAAAAAATATCAATAATAATGACTTTAGTACTATCAATTACTGCTTTTTATGGGTGTAAAAGCAAAGAGCCATCTCCATCTGACACAGTAAAAACTTATTTTGATGAAATTAAAGGTGCTGATGAAGCAACAATTTCTACATTACTAAGTAATGTAGAAGAAACTGACACTAATTCTTCTAAAAAGATGATTACTGAAATACAAAAGCTTACTTATACTATTAATTCAGAAAGTATTGATGGAGAAAAGGCAACAGTTAATGTTAAAGTTAATGGACCAGATATGGCTGCTGTAATTGCTACGTCAATTCAAGAAATGTTTACAAGTGTATTATCACAAGCTTTTTCTGGTACAGAAATGACAGAAGCAGAACAAAATAAACTATATGATGATATTATGGTAAAAGCTTTAGATGGAGTTATATTTACAGATAGAACTGGAGATATAACTTTAGAAAAATCAGAAAATGGTTGGGAAATTACTAGTGATAATGAAATTACTAAGTTAATAATGAATATAGATCCAACTACTTTTGACCCAGATAATACTGATATTGCAAATTAGATTATAAAATAAATCTATATATTATTTTAAAAATGACCTTATCAAGTTTGAAATTGATAAGGTCATTTTTCTTATTAACTCTACTTTAATACTTATTACTTTTTATTGTTGCAACTTTATAGTATAATAGTCATAAAACCTTATGTTTACAAGGTTTGTACTTAAATTTAGGGATGTGAGGTAATAAAAATATGTTAACTCCAATGATGAGACAATATTTTGAAATAAAAGAAAATTATAAGGATTGTATTTTATTTTTTAGATTAGGTGACTTTTATGAAATGTTCTTTGAAGATGCTAAAATAGCTTCTAGAGAATTAGAACTTGTTTTAACAGGAAGAGATTGTGGTCTTGAAGAAAGAGCTCCTATGTGTGGAATCCCATTTCATGCAGCTTCATCTTATATAGCAAGACTTGTTAATAAAGGTTATAAAGTAGCAATTGGGGAACAAGTTGAAGATGTTTCTGTTGCTAAAGGTATAGTTAAGAGAGATGTTATTAAAGTTATAACTCCTGGTACATATATAGAAAATACTGAAGATAGCGAATATAAAAATACATATTTAATGTGTATAGTTGAAGATAATGGCTATTACGGGTTAGCCTCTTCTGATATATCTACTGGAGAATTTAAAGTGACGAGTTTTACAGCAATAAAAGCCAGTTTATTAGATGAAATAACTAAAATTGCTCCAAAGGAAATAATTGTAGATATTAATATAAGTGATGAATTATTATCAGAAATTACTTCTATTTCTTCAGCACTAATTACTAAGAGAGATTTAAGTAAGAGTATTTGTACTGAAGAAGAACTTCTAGAACAATTTTCAGAAGTATGCATTACTAATTTAAATGATTTATCTAAGACTGTATCTAAAGCCTTATTAAAGTATATTTATGATACTCAAAAGATGACTTTAACTAATATAAATCTTTTAGAGTATTATGACATAATTAATTATATGACTATAGATGGTAACTCAAGAAGAAATTTAGAGCTTACTGAAAATCTAAAAGAAAAATCTAAAAAAGGTAGTTTAATTTGGGTTTTAGATAAGACTGCTACTTCTATGGGAGGAAGAGCAATTAGAAAATGGATTGAAGAACCTCTTATAATAAAATCTGAAATTGAAAAGAGATTAGAAGGTGTAGAAGAACTATATAATAATGCTTATTTTAATGAAGATTTAAGAAGTTTACTTAAAGAAATTTATGATATAGAAAGAATTGTAGGTAAGATTTCTAATAAAAATGCGAATGCTAAGGACTTAATTTCACTTAAATGCTCATTAGAAAAGCTACCAGGTATAAAGTCTCATTTATCAGAAGCATCATCAAATATACTAAAAGAATGGTATAAGGATTTAGATGAGCTTACTGATATTAAAGAACTTTTATCTAATTCTATTTTAGATGATCCATCTATTGCCTTAAAGGAAGGTAACATAATTAAGGATGGTTACAATGAAGAGGTAGATAGTTTAAGAACAGCAAAACTTCATGGTAAGGAATGGATTGCTGCTCTAGAAAATAGAGAAAGAGACTTTACAGGAATTAGATCATTAAAGGTTGGCTACAATAAGGTATTTGGTTATTATATAGAAATATCAAAGGCTAATTATAGTTCAATTCCTGAAGGGAGATATATAAGAAAGCAAACACTCGCAAATGCTGAAAGATTTATAACTCAAGAATTAAAGGAAATGGAAGATAAAATCTTAGGAGCAGAGGAAAAGCTAGTATCTTTAGAATACGACTTATTTATAGAAATAAGAGAAGCTATAGAAAAAGAAATTGCAAGACTTAAACAAAGTGCTAGAATTATTGGTAACTTAGATGCTTTATCTACTTTATCTTTAATAGCTGTAGAAAATGATTATGTTAAACCTAGTATAAATGAAGATGGAATTATAGAAATAAATGAAGGAAGACACCCAGTTGTAGAAAAAGTAATTGGGAAAGGGGAATTTGTTTCTAATGATACTACATTAAATTCAAATGATAATAGACTTTTACTTATTACTGGTCCTAATATGGCAGGTAAGTCTACATATATGAGACAAGTGGCACTTATTACTCTTATGGCTCAAATAGGATCATTTGTACCAGCTAAATCTGCTAATATTTCTATATGTGATAAGATATTTACAAGAATAGGTGCTTCTGATGATTTAGCAGGTGGAAAATCTACCTTCATGGTTGAGATGTGGGAAGTATCTAACATCTTAAAGAATGCTACATCTAAAAGCTTAGTTTTATTAGATGAGGTTGGAAGAGGAACATCAACATATGATGGACTTAGTATAGCTTGGTCTGTAATAGAATATATATCAAAAAATAATAACCTTAAATGTAAAACACTTTTTGCTACCCATTATCATGAATTAACTAAACTAGAAGGTGTAATAGAAGGTGTTAAGAACTATTCTGTTGCTGTAAGTGAAATAGATGATAATATAATCTTCTTAAGAAAGATAGTAGAAGGTGGAGCAGATCAATCTTATGGTATAGAAGTTGCAAAGCTTGCTGGATTACCAATTCAAGTTATTGATAGAGCTAAGGAAATATTATCTTCATTAGAGAATACTTCAGGAAGTAATTCATTAGATGTTACTTTATTAAAAGAAGTTGCAACTGATAAGATTGAAAAAGATGAAGTAAATAAATCTACTAGCATTAAAGAATCTGTAGAAGCTCCAGTTTCAACTGCAAATAATAACTCATTAGATAATGCTAAAGAAGAATCTAATGAAAGTTATATAGCAAAAGAAAGTGATCATATAAATAATTCAGTATTAGAAGATACTATTGTAAAGAAGGATTCTAAAAAGAAAAAGAATTCTAAAGATGAAATAAACGACTATCAAATAGATTTTACAATGATAGAAAAAGAAAATTTAATTAATTCACTTGCTGATATAGACGTTATGGCATTGACTCCTATGGATGCAATGAATACATTATACAAGTTAATTCTTGAGGCTAAAAGGGTGAAATAATTAAAAAAGGGTACATAATTGAGGTGATTATATGAAAAGAATAAATCTATTAGATGAACATACCTCTAATAAAATAGCAGCTGGAGAAGTGGTTGAACGCCCTTCTTCAGTTGTAAAAGAATTAGTAGAAAATTCAATAGATGCAGAAGCAAAAAATATCACCATCGAAATAGAAGAAGGTGGTATTTCTTTAATAAGAATTATAGATGATGGTAATGGAATACATAAAGATGACATTAAAAAGGCTTTTATGCCTCATGCAACATCTAAAATCCAAAATGTAGAGGATATATATTCTATTATGACATTAGGCTTTAGAGGGGAAGCATTAGCCTCTATAGCATCTATATCAAAAGTATTATTAAGAAGTAAAATAAATGAAGTAGATTTTGGCTCTGAAATTTCAATAGAAGGTGGAGAAATACTTTCTGAATCTGAAACTGGAACTAATAAAGGAACAATAATTGAAGTTAGAGATTTATTTTATAATGTACCAGCTAGAAGAAAGTTTTTAAAGTCTACTTCTAGAGAAGGGGCATTAATAAGTGATATAGTTTCAAGGATAGCCTTATCTAATCCTGATGTATCTATAAAGTTCTATAACAATGGTAAGAAGGTATTACATACTTATGGTACAGGTAATCTTAAAGATGTTATTAGAACTGTATATGGAAAAGCCATAAGTGAAAACTTAATATACTTTGAAAGTGCAGAAGATGCAATTCATTTATATGGATATATAGGTAAAGAAGAAATAGCTAGGGGATCTAGAAATAATCAAAGCATTTTTGTTAATGGCAGATATATAAAGAATAAAACTATAGTTGCAGCAATAGAAAATGCCTTTAAGTCCTTTGCGACAGTTAATAAGTTTCCATTCTTTGTTTTATTCCTTGAAGTTTATCCAGAGTTTGTAGATGTTAATATACATCCAACAAAAGCTGAAATTAAATTTAAAGAAGATAGAGGGATATTTAAAAAGGTATTTGATGCAGTTCATAAAGCCTTTAAAAGTGAAGTTTTTAATGATTTCTATATACCAGAGGAAGAAAAAGAACATAAGGATGAAGTACCTACAGAAGTTGTTGAGGAAATATCTTTTAACATAAATGTAAATGATACTTATTCAAATAACTTACCTTTATCTTACTATGAAGATAATAGTAATAAAAATAAGGAAAATGAAATAAATACAATGCCAGGAGTTTCTTATGAGGATTTAAAGAGAGAAGAAGAGCTTTATAATAATCTTAAGAACCTAAAAGAACTTGGTAAATTAGATATTAAAACACATAATAATAACAATAATATAGATGATAACAACAATTTTGATTATAGACCTATAAACTATGATTCAAATACTGTAGTTTATGAAGATAAAAAAGAAATTTCTAATAATGAAGTAAATACAGATATAGCAATTAAAAGTAACGAAGTAAATAATGAAAATGTAGTAAGTAATAAAGAAAACTTAAATAATATAGAAAATAGAAATGCAAAGTTCCCTAATTTAAGAATAATAGGTCAGTTTAATAAGACTTATATATTAGCTGAATATGATGAAGTGCTATATATGATTGATCAGCATGCTGCTCATGAAAAGATTCTTTTTGAAAAGTATTTAAAGAGCATAGAAGAGGGGGATATAGTAGTACAACAACTATTAGTACCTACTTTAATAGATTTAACTACAGATGATTTTTGTTATTATGAAGAAAATTCAAAGGTGTTTACTATGGCAGGTTTTTCTATTGAAAACTTTGGTGGAAATACTATAGCAATTAAAGAAGTGCCTTATTTCTTAGGGAAGCTTGATCCGAGGAATTTATTTATTAATATCTTAGATAATATAAAATCATTAGGTAGTGGTAAAACAACAGAAGTAAAGTACAATAGAATTGCAACACTTGCATGTAAAGCTGCTGTTAAAGCTAATGATTATTTAAATCAAATGGAAATGGAAAAACTAATAAATGATTTAAGATATATAGATGATCCATTCCATTGTCCTCATGGTAGACCAGTAATCATTAAGTTTACAAACTATGAATTAGATAAAAAGTTTAGAAGAATAGTATAAAAGGAGTAACAATGAAAGAAAAAGTTTTAGTTATAGCAGGTCCAACAGCAGTTGGGAAAACGGATTTATCTATAAAATTAGCAAAAGAATTAAATGGAGAAATAATATCAACAGATTCAATGCAAATTTATAAATATATGGATATAGGATCTGCTAAAATTACTAAAGAAGAAATGTGCGGTGTTCCACATCATATGATAGATGTAGTAGATCCTAGTACTCCATTTTCTGTTGCTGACTATAAAGAAATGGCACAAAAATGTATAGACGATATTATATCTAGAGGAAAGCTTCCAATACTAACTGGTGGTACAGGATTATATATAAATGCATTAACATGCAATATGAACTTTACAGAAGCAGAAAATGATTTAAAGTATAGAAGTGAATTAGAAGAACTTGCAGAAAAACATGGTAATGAATATATCCATAATATGCTTAAGGACATAGATCCTATAAGTTACAAAGAAATTCATTATAATAACAGAAAAAGGGTTATTAGAGCTTTGGAAGTATATAAGTTGACTAAGAAGCCTTTTAGTTCGTTTAATGCAGGAGAAGAGTTTTATAATGGTCCTTATGATGTAACTTATTATGTTCTAAATATGGATAGAGAAAAGCTTTATAATAGAATAAACCTAAGAGTTGATATGATGATGGATAAGGGGTTACTTGAAGAGTGTATAAAGTTAAAGGAAATGGGGTATAATTCATCTGTACAGTCAATGCAAGGGATCGGGTATAAAGAAATATTTTATTACTTAGAAAATAAGATATCTCTAAATGAAGCTGTAGAAATGATTAAGCAGGGTTCAAGAAATTATGCAAAAAGACAATTAACTTGGTTTAGAAGAGATCCAAGAGCTATTATTTTAGATAAAGATATATTTAGTGAAGATGAAATATTTAAAAGAATAGTTGGTGAATTTCTACCATAAATTGTATAATAGTATTGTAAGGATTATGCGGAGGTGAATATGGTGAATAAACAACCAAACAATTTACAAGATATATTTTTAAATGGAGCAAGAAAAAATAAGATTTCCGTTATTATATACTTAACTAATGGATTTCAACTAAAAGGATATGTAAAAGGATTTGACAGTTTTACAGTTGTACTTGATAGCGATGGTAAGCAAATGTTAGTTTACAAGCATGCAATAACAACTATAACACCAGCAAAACCAATTTTATTTAATAATGATGAAGAGTAGGCATTTTGCCTACTTTTTTATTTAAATAAGGCTAAAAAATTTATAGTTCAAAGTTAGATACAAGAATTTTAGAACCATATAAACCTAAATAGCTAAATGATAAAAAATTCTTACTTCATGTGACAATTGGAAACTTTACTTCAAGAGATGATTTAAATAAGGCTTTTAAAGATTTTAGTGTTAGTAAATAAAGATTTACAATAATATTTTTATATAATTTATGTACTATGAAATTATGCTAAAATATGATAATATTTTATTTATGTGATATAATAGCTTATTTAATTACTTAGAAGGGAGAAATTACATATTATTAAATGATATGTAATAATAACGTTATGCTAAGAGAAACAGAAGAATTAATGATGAAAAACTTTAATTTTAAGCCTCAAACATTTGACCTATATAAGAAAGCTTTAAAAGATGTAGAAGAGGTTTTTGAATCATATGATGAAATAAGAGAGTATAATCAATTAAAAGTATTGAAGGCTTTCCAAGATGAAAGAATAAGTGAATCTCACTTTACAAACTCATCTGGATATGGATATGATGATATAGGAAGAGATTCATTAGATAAAGTTTATGCAAGAGTCTTTAATACTGAAAGTGCATTAGTTAGACCTCATTTTGTTAATGGTACACATGCTATAGGCTGTGCTTTAATGGGGAATTTAAGAACAGGGGACACAATGGTATGCATTTCAGGAGCTCCTTATGATACATTACATAACATAATTGGGATAAGTGGTAAAGAAAATATAGGATCACTTAGAGAATATGGAGTTAACTATAAGCAAGTTGATTTGAAAAATGGTAAATTTGATTTAGATAAAATAAAAGAAACACTAACATCTGATGAAACTATAAAGCTTGTACATATTCAAAGAAGTACTGGTTATGGATGGAGAAATTCATTCTTAGTTAAAGAACTTGGCGAAGTTATTGAATTTGTAAAAAGCATAAGAGAAGATGTAGTAGTTTTCGTTGATAACTGCTATGGTGAATTTATCGATATTATAGAGCCTACAGACGTTGGAGCTGATTTAATTGCAGGTTCTCTTATAAAGAATATAGGTGGAGGAATTGCACCAACTGGTGGATATATAGCTGGTAAAAAAGAATATGTAGAACAAGCAAGTTATAGATTAACTACTCCTGGAATAGGAGGAGAGTGCGGCTCAACATTTGGAGTTATGAGACAATTCTATCAAGGCTTATTCTTAGCTCCGCATATAGCTATGGAAGCTGTAAAGGGTGCTGTATTTTGTTCAAGAATAATGGAACTTGCAGGTTTTGAAGTTCTTCCTAAATATAATGAAAAAAGAAGTGATATTATTCAAGCTATTAAGTTTGGAGATAAAGAAAAACTTATACAATTCTGTAAGGGTATTCAAAAAGGTTCTCCAATAGATTCTTTTGTTGAATGTGAACCTTGGGCTATGCCTGGATATAATGATGAAGTTATAATGGCTGCTGGAGCATTTATTCAAGGTTCTTCAATTGAATTATCAGCAGATGCACCTATTAGGGAGCCATATATAGCTTATTTACAAGGTGGTCTTACATTTGACCATGCTAAGATAGGTATATTAATTTCCTTAAATAATATAATTGGATAATTTAAAATAGCTTTATATTTAACAAAAAACACTAGCTAATTACATAGCTAGTGTTTTTGTTATTCATTACTATCATCAACATTAAAAATCATCTCTTTAATATATTCTGGATCTTTATTTCGTTCAATTAAGCTGCTTTTTATTTTACTTTTATCTATATTTTCTAATAACTGATAGCAAAATTCATCTTTACATTCTAGCTTATCATCTTTATCTAAATCAAGTGAAGTTTCCTTTAGTGATATATTTGAATCAATATACTCATAAGGTGTAATTATTAAACTTTCACCAACAGACTCATTACTAATTAGAATTATTGAAAATATTAAATCAGACATAGAAATTATTGCTGAGGCAGAAGCAATAGCATATAAATAAATATTAAATTCTAATATATAACTAATTACAGTTGGAGCTAAAGCTAATATTATAAAAGGTACTATTGATGCTATTAACACTCTATTTTTAGATATAGGTTTCCTAGAAGATATAGATATACTCATATTATAGGGATTTAAATTCAATTTAATTATATCTTTATTAAAAGCATTTGGTAATAATGATGCTTTTAAAAGAGCATAAGGAAATTCCATTAAGAAATATAGTACTATTAGTATTAGTAAAAATTTAATTCCTACTTTAAGAAAATCATCACCACTATAAAATAAGCTATATCCAAGTCCAAAAGCATAAATGGATGCTATAATGACTTTAATAAGTAATATTAAAGAAGAAAAGTCTTCTTTTACAATATGGCCATTATTATGTTCATCTATAAAGTCATTATTTTTATTATTACTGCTTTTTAAAATAGAAATTTTCAAAATCTGCACCTCCTTAAATTGTAGTAAAAAAATAAGATTCATACAATATTGTATGAATCTTATTTTTTAATATGCTCTGAATAAACCAACTAATTTACCTAAAATAATGCAGTCTTCAACAATAATAGGAGATAGTGCATCATTTTCAGGTTGAAGTCTTATATGATCTTTTTCTTTAAAGAATCTTTTTATAGTGGCATCATTTTCAATTAGTGCTACAACTATATCTCCATTTTTAGCAGTTGGAGCCTTTTCTATAATAGCATAATCTCCATCATGTATTCCTGCATTAATCATACTATTACCAGTTACTTTTAACATAAATAATTCTTCATTATGTTTTATGTAATCTATAGGAATAGGGAATGTATCTTCTATATTTTCCGTTGCTAAAATAGGTGTTCCTGCTGTAACTCTTCCAACCAAAGGTATATTTAACATTTCTTTTTTCATATTAGAAGTTTCCATAATTTCTAAGGCTCTAGGTTTTGTTGGATCTCTTCTTATTAATCCTTTTTTCTCTAATCTTTTTAGATGACCATGAACAGTCGATGTAGATCTTAAATTAACAGCATCACAGATTTCTCTTACTGAAGGTGGATAACCTTTATTTTCTGTATATATTTTTAAGAACTCATAAATTTCTAATTGTTTATCTTTTATTTCGTTCATTATAACACCTCACTCTATTTCTATTATTATAGCATAAAAATATGATAATATCAAACTTATGTTCTCAAAACGAACGTTCTTGAAACTTATGTTCTTACAGCAATTACTTATATTTTTTATATGTAATTCTTAAATTAATTTATAATGCAAATTATGTGTAATTATTAAGTTAATTTAGCGGTAAAATTTATTTTACTTATATTAAGTAGGATAGTAAAATTAAAAGCATATAGAATTTAATTTTATTATATAATTTGCTTATTTAATATTTATTTGTTATAATAAGTTTCGGTTTACTTTAAACAAAGGTGGTGTATTTATGGATTTTAAGAAATTCGCGGAAGATGATTATTGTGATATATATCCTAATAGAATTTGTGACAACTGTGGAGACTGTCTAGAAGAAGAAGGTATAGATGTAAGAGCAATCAAAATTGAAGATATAGCTAAAACAGTTGAAGAAAATGAATTCTTAGAAAATGAATATAAAAAAATGATAGAAGCTTTAAAAGAAGAAAAGCTTTCAACTGAAGAACTTGATGAAGTAGGAGAGTACGCTTTAGAAAATGAATCAAGTGATTATGTTGATGCTTTTGATCATATTGAATACATAGATGATTTAGATATATTAGGTGATGATTCACTAGAAGATGCTACAGAAGAAATTTTCCCTGGAGTTAGAAAGTTAAAAGGGAAGTACTAATAAAAAATAAAAGGTTAATATGTTATAAAAAGACCCTATATAGTGGATACCTATAAAAGAAAATATATCTATATAGAGTCTTTTTTATTTTTATGTTTTATAATTTTGATAATGGGTTCGAGTTTACAGCATCTCTTAAGATTTCTTCATCAACATGAGTATATATTTGGGTTGTAGATATATTTTCGTGACCTAAGATACTTTGTAAACTTCTTATATCAACATTACCATGTTTATACATTAGTGTAGCAGCTGTATGTCTTAATTTGTGAGGAGTATATTTTTCATTACTTAATCCCGAATTAAATATATGTTTTTTAACAAGTAATTCAACTGTTCTTTTATTAATAGGTTTATAGCGGGAGGAGAGTAGTAAATATTCTTTATCTTCAGGTGTGCATTTAGAAGTATCTCTAACAGCTAAATAATTATCAATTGCTTTTAAGCAAGCTTCATTTAAATAAACAGTTCTTTCCTTATCTCCCTTACCGATTATAGTTAAAGTATCACCTTTGATTTTATCTAATTTAATGCTACAAAGTTCTGATAAACGCATTCCACAATTTAAAAATAAAGTTAAAATACAATAATCTCTATAATAATTCTTATTATCTTTATCTAATGAACTCAATAAATTTACACTTTCATCTAAAGATAAATAAACTGGATGTCTTTTATTTATCTTTGGTGATTCTAATTCCAAAGTAGGGTTATCATCTATAATTTTTGCTTTTCCATTAAGAAATTTAAAATATGATTTAAGTGCTGCAACTTTTCTAGCCCTTGCATAACTTCCATTTTCCCTTTGTTTTTCTGCAAAAGATAAAAATGCATATAAATCAGTTAATTTAATTTTCCTAACAAATGAATTATCAATATCCCTAATATCTATTTCAGAAAACTCTAAAGAATCATCAGTAATAAGTCCTTTATATATTTTTAAAAATCTAAAGAATAAAGTTAGATCTATTTCATATCCCTTAATAGTGTTAGGAGATTTCCCCTTAATTGTTTCTAGATAATTAAGAAAATCAACAACTGATTCTGGTAAATTTTTAATTTGAACTTGTTCAATACCGTACTTACTTTGTATTGAGTTTGTGTTTGAATTTGAATTTTCAACAGAATTCAATTCTAAATTCACTTTAGAAATCTTTTTGTTAATCTTTTGAGCCTTTTTAATGCTACGATTTATTCCAAGTTCTTTAAGCCAAATTTGAACGTTTCTAATTCCAGTATCATAAATTTGTGCTATTTGAGAAGTTGATAATTTATGCACTTCAGCAAGTTTAAATAAATCTTCAATTATAAATTCATATCCACGTTCAGCATCTAAATTATAATAATTAGAATACACTGAGTGAAGTTTTTTCTTATCTTTATTCGATAATTCTATACTTAAAAGTCTTTTTACGTCGTTAGTATAACAAAAATCTTTGTATTTATATGTTTTCGTTCGTCCTGTAGACATTTTTTCACCTCCAAAATCTCTCTAAAGCCTTGATTTTATTATATCACAGAGATTTTAAACTTACAATAATACGAAATATAATAAATGTATATTTAGCGAAATAATTTTTGGGTTTTTTTATATTATTTTATTGTATTTTCGAATGTTATTAACCTCAATCATACTATTTTTATTTATATTAAGTATGTTTATTTTAAAATATTTCTTTAATTTTAAATGTGACAAATTTCATAATTAATTTTGTCTTTATATAAGTTATTTATAGATTTAATAGATTTTTAAATTTAATTTTGCTATACATAAAATTTGCATAATTATATTCACAATTTTATTCACTGCATGTTATTAAATATGACTTTGATAAATCTTTATTATTTTTATTATTTTAATTTACAGATAACAATATTAAACATATTAAACATTATGTAAACTTATATTATATAAACAATGCATATGCATTGTTTAATTTAGATAATTAAATCTTTATATTCAATATTATTAAATTTGTCTATAATAATATTCGAATGACTCATTTCTTTACATTCAAGCAAATACTTCCACATTGAATTATTATACCCTTTAATAATTGTTACACCATCTTTATATTTTATTGAAAATTTTGGAGATAAATCATTTAGATCCCAAAACTTAATTTTAGGAACTTCAAATCCTGAATTTATCCATTTTTCATTTATATCCTTAAAATCAATAAAATTAATATTTTCATCTTTATTATATATAAACATTATAGATTTAGGAATTGCTTCAGGCTTTAAATTCTTTTTAATACTAGTAAATAATAATAAATCTAAGACTGAGTTTAAATCAATATTATAATTTATATTATTTTTAGATATTATTTCGATATCTTCTATATAATTGCCTCCTGTTAATTTATTAAATTTAGAATTCTTTTTAAAAGACATATAATAGTTTTTAAAGCTGTTCGAATTCAATTTGTTGTATAAAAGGATTGTTGCAATTAATACATCAAAGTATCTATTTTGATCTTTTGTAAACTCCCCTTCAATTCCATTAATTATCAAAGTATCTTCAAATGAGTTTATATCCTTTATAGTTATATCTATTAAATATTCTAAATTTTTGCTATACATATCTTCTATACTGTTTCTATTATAATTATTCAAATTATTTCTAATAGTTGAAATCATCTTCTCAAGGGATTCGAATATAAAAGCATTTTTATTATTTTGTAATTTAAATTTTTCGTAACTAACTTTATCATTTCTTAAAAATGCCTTTTGATATTTTTTTATATTTAATTTTGTAAGATTATTATAATTTATTTTAGAATAATCTCTCCTACTTATATTTGTTTCAACTATATCTATCTTTTTTCTTAAACCAGATAATAATCGCCTATATTCCTTAGGGGAATATCCAAGTAACCTTCTTGTTTTATTAGCAAGCCTTTTTGATTCTTTAGAAGAAGTATTTTCTGATTTTAGCCATTTAGCCAATGTAGATGGATTATTAGAATTAACATCTATTTGTAATTGATTTTTAAATAAGTCTATAACATTATCTTCAAGCTTTGTATCAAATAGAGAATATAAATCATCCCATCTACCATACTTAGGAATTAAAGCTAAGTTATTTTCTATATAATTTGGATGCTCCTTTCCTAAGTATTTTAAAATAACTCTAAATACTCTCCTTTCTCCTAATCCATTTATCTTATCTCTAACAAAGAATAATAATTTAATGCTATACTTAGTTCCAGAGTAAAAAATCCTTCTAAAACTTTCTATAATTTCTTCTTCAGAAGCATTTCTAAAATATTCTATATTATCTATAAATTCTTCTATTACATTTATGCTAACTTCTTCTTCATCTATATCTATTTCCGAGACTTTATACAATTCTTCTCTTATCCTACTTAAAACACTAGACATTTTTCCCTCCTAAAAATTAATACAAGACACGTTTATATAATAATTATATCATACATTGTGAATGCATAATATTAATTTGCTGTTAGTGTCTTTTCAAGATACATAAATTATTATGCTGTTAGTATCTTTTTCATTACTATAATATTGTAAACATTTTAAATTTAGAACAAGTTTACAATAAATTATAGACATATATAAGTTTGCTTTTTTATTTTACTTAATGAAAGATAAAATTTATACTTTCAGACAAATAAAAAAAGTGCTACTACAGCACCTTTTATGACTCGATAATTTTATTTATTAAATTATTTACAATCAACTCTGATTTAGAACTTCCCTTTTTATTGAAGCATCTTACTTGCTTATAATTAGTCCCATTTAAATTTAGATCTACTATATCTATTTTCTCTCCTTCGTATACAACTGGATCCTTTTTTCCTTTTAAAAATATAGATACTTTCATAAATTTTCTCCTTATGTCAAATATATATTAACTATTTTATACAAAGTATAATCGTAACTAAATTTCATTAAAATAAAAAAAATATAGTGTTAATTTGTTTAATACAATAACACTATATTTATAATATCACATTTATTATTTATTTAAAAATGTTAAATGGTTTGCCTATCGGTAAAAATACTTTACCAAAATGTTTATTTAAAACAGCTGCACCACTTCCATAAAATGAAAAGATTGCAATTCCAAGTTCTGAATATGCAGCTAAGCTATGAGCAAAATGTGGTACTATTCCAAAGGAATTTAACATAAGTCCTATAAATAAGAAGTCTATTAAAACAAAAATTATAAATAATACTTTATTAGTTTCCATTGCTCCAATAGTCATAAATAATGTAAATATTAAGTATGCTAAAAAGGCAAATCCTAATTGTTTTGTATCAGCTGCAGAAGCAAGCTTTTCTCCCAATACTCCATTTTGTATAAGCCATGTCATTCCCATTGCATACCAGAAGAATGCATATGCTCCAAAAGCTGTAGCTCCAAAAGTATTATTGTGTTTAAAATCATTTATACACGCTAATAATTGAGCTGTAGCTCCTAAGAATATAGCCCAAGGTAATACTAAAGATACCCCGTCTGTAAGTCCTAATTTTTGTGATGATGCAACTAATGTTATTACAGCTAGTCCAAATAATCCTATTGCTGAAGGATCAGCAACTAAAATTTTTACTTCTTTTGTTCCTTCCATAATTTCCTCCTATGTACTATATAAATCAACCTTTAAAAGAGTATCAAATATTTATAGTATTGTCAATAAAGTTATTTTGCTTAATAACTAATATTTGATTTTAGATATATTTACATCATCAGCAAGGTTTATAAAATTATACATTATTAATACATCATCGAAGTTATTACTTTTAAAGAACTCATTGAAGCTACCAATAAACCCCCTCAAATCAACTACATATACTTCTTTATAATTATTAACTAGATATTGAATAAATGAATTTCCAAATGAATCTTTTAAAACCAAGATTTTATTATTATTAGAAATATTGTTATTTTGTATTATAGTTAATCCATTATTTCCTCTTAAAAAAGCTGAATATTTATCGCTACTACTCCACTTTGAGTTATCATTTATATTATCAACAGGTACTCCATCTATAGATACACTTAAATTGGGTACATCATAATAAGTTATTAAATCACTTTCTGCATTAAAATTTTTACTTTTTGAAAAATAAGTTCCATAGAAATTATTAACTTCATGCTTATTAAGGTTATTAATATCTACTAAACTCAAATTATTATTTTTAACAAATTCACTATATGCTAAATATGATCCAAATGACGTCCAATGATGATCTGTTTTATAATAGATATACTTATCATTATTTTCCTTAAATATATCTATTAATGATATTGTTTTTGTATTATTATAATTACTTAAATAATTATATATATTATTTATATAAAATTCTTGATCAACTAAATTAATTCCGTAAGGCAAATAATCTTTATATATAGTATATGAACTTGGAATAATCATAAAATTTACGTTATTATTAGGTATTTTTTTTATAAAGCCTAAAACAGAATCAATATTTTTAGCTAAATTTTCTTCATCTACTTTTTCATACTTTTCAAATAAAAAATTATCTTTTCCATAAATTATATTATTATTTTCTATCTTCCCCAATAAATACTCACTTCTAGACTTTAAATCTATCCACGTATCTCTAAAGACAAATTGATCATTAATGTATCTTTCATAATCCTTAGAAAATCGTCCTTTAAGGAAATCATCGAAATAAAATACAGGTCTTTGAGCTAAAGATCTATTTTCAAAGTTAGAAAAATTTTTATCTTTATTGGATATATCTATTATAGTAATGAATAAAATTATCGTTAAGACCAATATACTAATTGGATATTTTATTATTTTTTTAATCATACTCTCCTCCTATTAAAATCTAAAATATAAGAAAGGGTTGTAACTACTATCTACTAAATATGCTATAGATAGCATAAAGAGCAAGACTATAATAATCGATTTAATTACCTTATTCATCTTATTATATATTTTTAACACTAATGGAGTTGAAGAAATAATACATAATATAATAACTATAAAGTAGTTTCTAATATAATAAATCCAATCACTTTTAAAGTCCCAAGTGAACATCTTATTTATATAAATACCCAAAGTCGCAATATCAGTTATTGCAAATATACACCATCCTATTATTAAAAAGAATATAGTATATAAATGTGAGAAAATAACATGTCTTTTTAGAGTTTCTCCCAAGAATATTTTTTCTATATAAATTAATGTAAAGAAATATAATCCCCATAAAATAAATGTATATTCAGCACCATGCCAAAATCCAGTTAGAAACCAAACTATCAATAAATTTAAAAATACTCTTATTTTGTTTACTTTATTTCCTCCTAAAGGAATATATACGTATTCTTTAAACCAGGAACCTAAAGTTATATGCCACCTTCTCCAAAACTCAGTTATGCTCCTAGATATGTATGGAAAATTAAAATTTATTGGAAAGTTAAATCCTATCATTTTCCCAAGTCCTATAGACATTGATGAATATCCACTAAAATCAAAATATATTTGAAATGAAAAAGCTATTATACCAAGCCAAGCTAAAGGAGTTGATATATTGATTAAATCTTTACTAGATATTTCAGACCAAAGCATTCCTATATTATTAGCTATTAGCACTTTTTTAGATAAACCTATTATAAATTCTTCTAATCCTAACTCAAAATTACTCATATTTATAGAGCGATTTTTTATTTCTTTATTTATATCACTATATTTTACTATAGGTCCAGCTATCAGTTGTGGAAATAAAGATACAAAAGCCCCAAAATCAATTATATTTTTTTCTGCTTCAACTTTTCCTTTGTATACATCAATAGTGTAAGATAAAGTTTGGAATGTATAAAAACTTATTCCAAGTGGCAAGGTTAAACTAATCTTATCTATTGAAGACTTAAATAATAAGTTTATATTTTCTATAAAAAAATTAGCATATTTAAAATAAATTAAAATTCCCATATTAAATATTATAGAAACTAATAATAAAACTTTACATTTAGCTTTATTTTTGAAATTTCTTTGAATCAGTATAGATACTATATAATCAATAATAATTGATGAAATCATTATTGGAAAATACTTCGGTTCGCCAAATGAATAAAAAAACAAACTGAAAATAAGTATGCAAAGATTTTTATATTTATATGGAGTTATATAATATACTGCTATAAATACAGGTAAAAATCTAAATATAAAAATAAGGCTGCTAAAAACCATAATAAATCCTTTCTAAAAAAGCTAGATAAGGATATTTTCCTATCTAGCTTTAATTAAAATCTTATTCAAAACATTCATTTACAGCTTCTTCTGCTGCTTTAATATCTGCATTTATTAATAATATAACATAATTACCTTTTTCAGTAAGTATAGCTTTTTCTATTTTTTCCTTTTGATCTGGTAAATATGCATTATTTTTCTCAGTATCTAACATACCTTGTAAAGTTGCTTTAACAGATTCAACTTTACCTTCCTTAGCCTCCACAACAGCCGCTACATCAGCAGAGTTCATTATCATTGCTTTAGTAATAGCATAGTCTTCAACATCATCTAAGTTTAGTTTAGCTATATCAGTAGCCATTTGTTCATCGAATTCTTGAGGCATTTGCATAGGCGCCTTTTCTTCAACCTTTGCCACTACATCTTTAGCAGTTAATCCTTCCTTTAATTCTACATTAGCACTTTTACTACCGCATCCAACTAAAGCAAAAGATACTAATAGAACACTAAAACTTTTAATAAGTTTCTTCATAATAATTTATCTCCTTTTCACATTATATTTGTGAGTTGCGTTACACAAAGATTATACTATAATTATTCAAAATGAGAAAGTCATTATTTCAAAATTTTATCTGCTTTTGTATTCTTCAATCTTATTAGCAATATCTTCTAGGTATTCTAATCGCTCATATTTAAATAATAGTTCCTCTTCTAAAGTTTCTTTTTCTTTCATAAGCTCATTTAAAGCTCCATAATTTGAAGCGTTTTTTGCCATTTTATCTTCTATAACAGTAAGTTCATGCTCTAAAGATTCTATAACAGAATAAATTTCTTCAAATTCCTTTTGTTCCTTAAAAGTAAATTTAGGTTTAGAAGAAGTATTTCTATTCTCTTTTTGATTAGTTTTCTTTTCTTTTACTTCATTTTTAGATTTCTCAGGTTTTATTTCATATTCCTTATGTATTAAGTAATCGCTATAATTACCTACATATTGTTTTACTAAGCCATCACCTTCATATGAAAAAATTTTATTACATAATCTATCTAAGAAATACCTATCATGGGATACTATAATTACTACTCCTATGAACTCATCTAAGAAGTCTTCTAGTATCTTAAGGGTTTCAATATCCAAATCATTTGTAGGCTCATCTAGTATAAGTACATTTGGAGATTCCATTAGTACTCTTAGTAAATGTAACCTTCTTCTTTCTCCACCTGACAGCTTTTCAATTGGAGTATATTGCATTGTACCATCAAAAAGGAATCTTTCAGCTAATTGTGATGCTGTTATATTATATCCATCTTCTGTTGGTATGTTTTCTCCACCTTCTTTTATATAATCTATAGCTCTTTGATTTAAATCCATATGAGTATTATCTTGAGAAAAGGTTCCTATGCTTACTGTATCTCCAATTTCTATATCTCCATTATCAGGACTTATAGCCCCTGTAATCATATTTACTAAAGTTGTTTTTCCTGCTCCATTCTTTCCTATTACACCTATTCTATCATTTTTAGAAAAAATGTAATCAAAATCTTTAACTAGCACTTTATTATCAAAGGATTTTGAAATGTTATTTATCTCTATAATCTTTTTACCTAGTCTTCTACCTACAAAAGGCATTTCTATATCAGTATTTACTGTTATATAATCAGTACTTACTAACTCATCAAATCTTTGAAGCCTTGCTTTTTGCTTAGTAGTTCTAGCCTTAGCACCTCTTCTTACCCATTTTAACTCTTTTAATATAAGCTTTTGTCTCTTTTCTTCTTTAGATGCTTCTACTTGTAGTCTTTCAGCTTTTTTCTCAAGGAAATCACTGTAATTTCCTTCGTATAAATAAAGATTTCCTCTATCTAGTTCTATTATCTTATTTGTTACCCTATCTAAGAAGTATCTATCATGAGTAATCATAATTAAGGCGCCTTTTCTTGAGTTTAAGTACTCTTCTAACCATTCTATTGACTCTGAATCAAGATGGTTTGTAGGCTCATCTAGAACTAATAATTCACATGGAGTTATTAATGAAGAAGCTAAGAAAACTCTTTTCTTTTGACCTCCTGATAGCTCTGACATTTTTTTGTTAAAATCACTTATTCCAAGCTTAGTCAAAATAGTTTTAGCATCACTTTCTAAATCCCATAAATTCATAGTATCTATTTTACTTTGAAGTGCTATTAACTTATCATTAAGGGATATATCATTATTAACTTTTTCTAGTAATTCTTCATACTCCATTAAAAGCTTCATTTCAGGAGTATCCCCTTTAAATATTTGTTCTAATATAGTAGAATTATCATCATATTTTGTATCTTGTGCTAAGTATTCTATTCTTATATTCTTTCCTTTTACTACTTTACCATCAAAGAATTCATCTATTCCAGTTAAAATCTTAAGTAAAGTTGACTTCCCTGCTCCATTTAAACCTATTAAACCAATTTTATCTCCGTCATTTATGTTTAATGTTACGTTGTTTAATAAGACTTTTTCGCTATAAGTCTTAGTTATATTTTCTAATGTAATTAAATTCATATATATCTCCTTAAACTATTTATCTATTTGTATATAACTATTGTAAATAAAAAAGTAAGCTTAGACAACTATAAAGTATCTAAGCTTACTTTTTATTGTAGAGCTATTCTGCCCTTATATTTATTTTCTATAAATTTGAATACCGGAACACCTATCACTGTAACAACTACAAACTCACCAATTCCAACTTGCAACATAGTTAATATTAGTGGTGCTCCAATAACATAATTTAGCATCCATCCAATTATCACACCATTAAAAATAGTTGGCCATATTGAACTTATTATTAAACTTACGTTTTTTGACTTTATATATTTAGCTGTAAGTGATATTGCAGACACACTTAAGAATGTTGCTAAAGTTCCAAATACTATATCCATTGGACCTAATCCACCAAGTATATTAGCTAATAGACATCCTACAGTTAACCCAACTATGTAAAAAGGATCTACAAATGCTAATAACACTAATACTTCTGATAACCTAAATTGTACTGGACCATAGCTTATAGGTGCTAATACCATTGTTAGTGCTGCGTAAATTGCTGCAACTAATGCTGCTTTGACTAATTTTCTTGTTAAATTTTCTTTCAATGCAATCTCCTCCAAAATATTATTTATAACTTAAAAAAATAAAAAAAGTGCCTACTAAAACAGACACCTCAAAATATAAAAATACGAAATAAAACTACAAATTATAGTAGATGAAAAAATAAAATAGAGAGCTCACATAAATGAACCCTCTACGAATAAAATCACACTTAATATAAATTGCAATTAATAACCGTAGTTTTGTTTATAGACAGGAGGCTTCCGAACTGTCTTATTTAATTTTCTATAATATTATATTGTATAAATTTTATAAAGTCAATATCTTATTTTGTTTTCAAAGTTTGCAAAAATTCCTCTAATTTGCATAATTCTTTTGATTTGTTTATCCACCAATCTCGACTCCAGACTCTATATAATTTAATATTTTTATCCTTTAGTACTTTATTTAAATAGATGTCTTTTAATTTATATGATGAATTAATATTTATAGTTTCAGAGTCTATTTTTAATGCTGCAATTGTATTTAGATTATTATCCTTTATTAATAATTCAATATTAAAATTATCTATGCATACATTTTTTTCACTTATATAACCTAATCCTTCTAAATATTTCTGTATTTCATTTATAATTATATTTTCACTTGAATTATCATAAGTTATTGGTATATCTATATTCAGTATATCTATATTCTCATAGCTTTTAAGATTCAGAGGAGTATCTACTTTATCCTTACACAATATTATAATACTCTTACTTAAGTCTTTTAGAGTTTCTAGCGTTTTGTCATCCAGATTAGTAATCTTCCCTAAATAGATAACTTTATCAAATTTTATATTATTATCATTTATATTCTTTAATTGTAAATTATCTAGCTTGGAAATTATACATGGAAATAAAGATTTAGTTATTTCTTTATCAGAAAAATCAACTTTATCAATATTATTTTTCCCTATTTTAAGTTTTTCCCTTAACTTATTATCCCATATATAATTTATCGATTCAGATATTAAACTATTTCTTATCCTTATATCTTCATTTAACTCATTCAATAGTTTACCAAAGTCCTTATACTTATCTATAGTATCAGAAAATCTAATTTCATCTTCTTCAATTTCTAAATATAGTTTTAATTTAGGAATACTTATAATAATATCCTCCATATACTTTTTATCCTCGATATTATTATAGGCATAGTTTAATATTTCAATTTCAATTTCACTTAGATGCTTTAATAAATTTAATACATCTCTCATTTCATAAGATATATAAAATATCTTTCTATATTTTAATAAATCATCTTTTAAATCTTTGCCTCTAATAAGAGCAGCCAAGAAGCTTTTGTATTCTTCATCATTTAATACATTCTTTAGAAAGTTTAATTTATCAATATATGAATTTATATTTCTTAAATTATCTTCATATTCTTTTGTGATATCATCTTCTATACTAGAGTACTTATTTAAATTATTTTCATACTTTGCATTATCTTTTCTCTTTGTAAATATACTTAATAATCTATTTTTCTTTTGATGAGTTAATAAATTATAATTATATTTTAAGTTAACTAAATTAACTAAGCTCTTCAAATCTTCATTTGGCATTTTTTGATTTATAGATAAAGTTTCTATAAAATCTTCTGTATATTGAGAATAGTTTAATGGTACCTTAAAATTTGTATCTTTATTTAACTCATCAATTTTATAAATTGCTAAATTTAACATTTCATAATTAACAGGTTCTTTAAGAATTTTAAATTTATTGTTATCAATAAATCTTCTATATTTTATATATTTCTTTATTAGATCAGATTTAATAATTTCATTGACACAATTATCAACTTCAAAGTAACTGTATTTCTCAAAAGGCTTTTTTATCCTATATATACTATAATATTCATATAAAGAATCATACTTATTTAATTTTCTTTGAGTTACTTTATATTTTTCTATTAAAGATAATGATTTATTATTACTTAATGTAAAGAACTTAATTAAATCTATTAATTGCTTAGTCTTTTTATCAATACTCCTAGATAACACTTCGACTTTGCTTATAATAGTTTTCCCAGTAGCTTCTGGTAAACTTAATAATTGTTCTTTTAAATTACTTTCAAAATCTATTGAACCTTTTAAGTAAATAGCTCTTTTATCTAAGTTCTTTATAACCGATGTATCTATAACCTTATTAATATAATCATCACATAATATTAATACTTGTTTTTCATTAAATAAGAGCTTGTATAAGATACATTCAAATATATTTATTAAATATTCTTCGCTACAATTATTAATTATTAAATCTTTATTATCCTTCAAATATCTTATAATACTTTCAATTATATAATCAAAGCTTAATGTACTTAAAACCTCTTCTTCTTTAACTAATTTACTTACCATTTATAAAATTCGCTGCTAGTATTAAGCAACTCCCTCCTGTTTAAATTTAAGTTAATAATACTAATACAATATATTCATAAAAATAATAATTTATAATCAAATTTAAATTATTATTTTCATTTATTGTCTATAATACTAATAGCTTAAAAATAAGGAGTTGATCTTTTGAAGAAAATATCTAAATTCATAGTATTATTTGTAGTATCATTTATTATAACATCTTTACTTATTGCATTTTACTTCAAAGGCGCAATTTTAATAACATTTGATATTGTTAAAGATTTAAAAGATTCTAATAAAAGTGTAGCAACATTAAGTGAATTAACAAATTATTATTGCTCTACCTCAATGGATGTAAGTAGATTAAGATATAAAGAAAGTTTATCTGATGATGTATTTTTAGATATATATAAATCAAATATAACTGATAAACCTTCACCAGTTGTAATATATGTTCATGGGGGGAGTTGGATATACGGTGATAATGGTATTCCAATAGGATTAGATCCTATAGTAAATGCATTCAACAAAAGAGGTTTTAATATAATAAGTGTATCTTATGAATTGTTAAAAGAAGATACTCCTATTTCAAACCCAGTAAGTGATGTGAAAGATGCTATAAGATGGGTATATAAAAATAAAGATGAATATAATTTTGATACAAATAATATTGGACTTCTCGGAATATCATCTGGAGCTCATTTATCTTTATTATCTGCTTATTCAAGTGAAGATGAATTCATTGGAGATAAAAAATTAGCTAATTATCCATCAAAAGTTAATTATATAATTGATATATTTGGTCCTACTGAATTATCTACATTAGATTTTTCTGTAGCTGATGACGAATTTAAAGATGAAATAGAAAAGTTAAAGGGAAAATCATTTTTAGGTGATATATATAGCCCCATTAATTATGTTGATGACTCTTCTCCAAGCACTTTAATAATACATAGTAAAAACGATGAGTTAGTTCCATATAAAAATTCTGTTGATTTATATAATAAGCTAAAAGAAGAAGATGTTAATTCAAAATTACTTAGCCTAAATTCTGGGGGGCATAATTTTTATGGCTTTGATAATAAAGAAATAGCAGCTTTAATTTTTGAAGTTTTTAAATTCCTTATAAAAAATACCTCATTATAAAAGGCTAGCATAATACGCTAGCCTTTCTTACTTATATTATTTATTAAAAAACTTACATAATTTATAAATCTTTTAATATCTTATTAACTATTATAAGTAACTCCATATTTATTATAATAATCTTCGATTGCATTTTTCATATTATCGTCTATATATATCTTACCATCCAATTCTCTATTATATAAATAATTTACAACTTCTTTCATTGTAACTATAGGATATGTAGTTATTCCAAAAACTTCTTTAATTTCTTCTTGCGCAGATTTATCTGATTTCCCTTTTTCCATTCTATCTACAGATATAATAAGTCCCTTTATATCTACTTTTCCTTGAGCTTTTAAAATAGGGGTAGTCTCATATATAGATGTACCTGCAGTCATAACATCTTCAACTATAACGACTCTTTTTCCATCATTTAAAGAACCTCCTAGTAGTATTCCACCCTCGCCGTGATCTTTAACTTCTTTTCTATTTGAGCAATATTCAACATTTATATTATATAATTCACTTAATGAAATTGATGTAGTTACTGTAAGTGGGATTCCCTTATATGCTGGTCCAAATAAAACATCAAAATCGTCTCCAAAATGTTTATGTATAGCTTTAGCATAAAATTCACCTAATTTTTTTAATTGTTCTCCAGTAGTATAATTTCCTGTGTTAATAAAGAAAGGTGTCTTTCTTCCACTTTTAGTTACAAAATCTCCAAATTTTAATACATTGCTTTCAACCATAAATTCAATAAACTCTTCTTTATATTTTTCCATACTAAACATTCCTTCCAATACAGATATTAAACATTTAATTTTTAAAATTATACGTTTGTATAATTTTATCATTTTTTTATACAAAATTCTAATATTTTTTTATAAAAATGGATATATGGGCAGTTATTAAAAATAAGAAAAGCACTAAATATAAATTTAATGCTTTTCCTCTTTGTGAATATCAATTATTTTACGCCTTTGGCTTCTTTATTTAATTCATATAATCTTTGTCTTTCTGGTAGCGTAAGATCAGTAGATCCTTCTCTTTTTTCAATAAGTTTTTGTAACTCTTGAAATTTTGCATCACCTAATTTTATTTTTATTACTTCTGCTTTCATATTTTTTAATTCATTTCTTTCTGAAGCAGTTAACATATCTCCATTATTTACTTTTTCTCTTAATTGGTTCAACTTTTCCTTTTGTGATGCATTAAGATATCCTTCGTTTTCTGGAGTCCAAAAGCTATCAAACTTTTCTTTACCTAAATCAACTATAGCGTTACTAAATACCCTATATGCATTTGATTTATTCTTTACATCATCAGCTTGTACGTATAATGAATTTGAAAAATTCATTATAGAAGCTGTTAAGATAAAAAATGCAGCAAATTTTTTAATCATCTTTTGTACCTCCTTTAAATATATCCACAGTATTAGTATGTGAATAATTTTAAATTTTAAATGAAGAAATTTTTTCTATAATAAGTCTATTTCCTTTTTGGCAAAAATTTTTATTTACATATTTTTCTGTTTTTTTTACATTATATATATTTTACAATTTTCTTTAATTATTCTTTATTCCTGTCTAATTTGAAAATTATTTTTTCTCAATCCCACTGGTATACATAAATTGAATGAAGATTCTCTAAATTTTTTAAAAAATATTTAATAGCTTTTATTTGAATTTCTGTTTTAATTAATGAATTTATCATATAAACGTCTTCTACTTATAATATTTATTCTTGTAAATCTAAATATCTATTAACAGCAATGGCAGCTTCTAGACCTTCTTTTATTGCCCAAACAACTAAAGATTGACCTCTTCTAGCATCACCACAAGTAAACACCTTATCCTTATTAGTTTTAAATTCTTTATAATCTGCTTTAATATTTCCTCTATTATCTAAATCTAGATTAAAGCTATTGCTTATATACTCTTCTGTTCCTAAAAAACCCATTGCAAGTAATACAATATCTACATCAATTAATTCTTCACTATTAGGTATTTCTTTGAAAGTAGTTCTTCCATCTCTATCTTCTATCCATTCAACTTTTATGGTGATAGCGGATTTTACACTATCTTTTTCGTCTCCTATGAACTCTTTAATGCTAGTGCAATATCTTCTAGGATCATATCCAAAAAGCTCTATACATTCTTTTTGACCATAATCAACTTTAAGTGTTTTACTCCATTCTGGCCATGGATTATCAATAAGCCTTTCCTTTGGAAGAGGGTTTGTTATTTCTAATTGTATTACAGATTTACATCCTTGTCTTATAGCAGTAGCTACACAATCTGTTCCTGTATCACCACCACCAATTATTAAAACATTTTTATTTTTACAAGAAATAAAATTATCACTATTTTTTTTATTTAATAAACTTCTAGTATTTTCTTTTAAATAATCAACAGCAAATTCTATACCTTTCAATTTTCTTCCTGGTACATTTAAGTCTCTAGGCTTTGTAGCTCCAGTTGCTAAAACTATAGCATCGTAATCTTTCAATATCTTTTCTTTTAATTCATTATCTTTACATATATCTGTGTTAGTAATAAAATTTATCCCCTCATCTTTTAATATTGTAACTCTTCTATTTACAACTTCTTTGTCTAACTTCATATTAGGTATACCATACATTAATAATCCACCGGCTATGTCCTCTCTTTCGTATACATCTACGTAGTACCCTAATTTATTTAAAAGGTAACTACATGAAAGTCCTGAAGGCCCTGATCCAATTACAGCAACTTTTTTATTATTTTTATATTTAGGAGGATCTGCGTTTATCTTTCCATCTTTAAATGCTTTATCAATTATATATCTTTCATTTTCCTTTATACTTATAGCAGGTGAATTTATAGAAACTGTACAAGCTGATTCACATGGAGCTGGGCATACTCTTCCTGTAAACTCAGGAAATGGATTTGTTTTTAATAACCTTTGTAATGCTAAATCCCAGTTTTCTTTATATATTAAATCATTAAATTCTGGTATTAAATTATTTAAAGGACATCCTGATGCCATTCCATTTATAAGAAGTCCTGATTGACAAAAAGGTATTCCACAATCCATACATCTAGCACCTTGCTTTATTTGCTCACTTTCTGGAAGTAAGTTATGGAATTCTTTATAATGAGTTATTCTTTCATTTATAGAATCATTAATACCCACTTTTCTTTCAAACTCTAAAAATCCAGTTGGCTTTCCCATTATATTGCACTCCTTTCATAAAAAGCTGCTAATAAAGCATCTTCATGATTTAATCCTTCTGCTTTCTTTTTATCTATTAAGGTAATAATCTTTTTGTACTCATTTGGAACTACTTTTAAGAACTTTTTACTTTCAATACTCCAATTTAATAATAATTGCTTGCCCAGATTAGAATCAGTAGCTTCAACATGTTCTTCTATTAAAGATTTTACTTTATCTATATCTGAATCATCTAATTTTTCTATTTCAACCATTTCTCTGTTAAAATTGATATTAAAGTTGTCGTTTTTATTATATATATAAGCAATTCCACCACTCATTCCAGCTGCAAAGTTAATTCCACATTCACCAAGTAAAACAACAGTTCCACCAGTCATATATTCGCAACAATGAGCTCCAACACCTTCTACAACTGCTATAGCCCCTGAATTTCTAACACAAAACCGTTCTCCTGCAACTCCATTTATAAATGCCTTTCCAGATGTAGCTCCATATAAAGCAACATTCCCTATAATTACATTTTCTTCAGGCTTTATATGACAATCCTTAGGATTCCTTACAATTATCTTTCCACCAGATAATCCTTTACCTAAATAATCATTACAATCTCCATTAACTTCAATTGTTATTCCTTTAGGTAAAAATGCACCTATGCTTTGTCCCCCTGATCCAGTACAGTTTAGTGTAATAGAATCATCATTTAAAGTATTATATCCATATTTTCTTGTAATTTCTGATCCAAGTAATGTTCCAAGCGTTCTATCTGTATTCATTATATCTATATAAAGTTTTAAAGTATTTTCTCCATTAAAATACTTTTCTACCATAGGAATTAATAAACTTCTATCTAAAGTTTTAGCTAACTCAACTTTATTATTTTTGTTGAATTTATTATTTAAAGTTAGAAATCTTTTATCTTGAACAAATATTGAAGATAGATTTACCTTGCTTCTTTTATAACCTTTAACATTTTCTTTTTGTTTTAATCTATCAAACCTACCTATCATTTCTTCAACAGTTCTAAAGCCTAATTTAGCCATGTATTCTCTTAATTCTTCTGCAATAAAATACATAAAATTAATTACATATTCAGGTTTGCCTTTAAATCTATTTCTAAGTTCTTTATTTTGAGTAGCAATTCCTACAGGACAACTATCTAAATTACAAACTCTCATCATGACACAACCTAAAGATATTAATGGAGCAGTAGCAAAGCCAAATTCTTCAGCACCTAATAATGCAGCTATAGCTACATCTCTTCCAGTCATAAGCTTGCCATCAGTTTCTAACCTAACCCTATCTCTTAATCCATTTAAAATTAATGTTTGATGAGTTTCTGCAAGTCCTAACTCCCATGGTAATCCTGCATTTTGAATTGAAGTCTTAGGTGAAGCACCAGTTCCTCCATCATGACCAGAAATTAATATTACATTAGCGCCAGCTTTTGCAACTCCTGTTGCTACTGTACCAACGCCAGCCTCAGCAACAAGTTTTACTGATATATCTGCTTTGTCATTAGCTTGCTTTAAATCATATATAAGTTGAGCTAAATCTTCAATTGAATATATATCATGATGTGGCGGAGGTGATATAAGGCCAACACCTGTAGTAGCTCCTCTAGTTTTAGCTATCCAAGGATATACTTTATTACCTGGTAGTTGTCCACCTTCACCTGGTTTTGCTCCTTGAGCCATCTTTATTTGTAATTCATTTGCATTAACTAAATACTCTGAAGTAACTCCAAATCTACCTGATGCAATTTGCTTTATTGAAGATTTTCTTGAATCACCATTTGCATCTTGTGTAAATCTATCACTATCTTCTCCGCCTTCACCAGTGTTAGACTTTCCACCTATCCTATTCATTGCTATAGCTAAAGCTTCATGAGCTTCCTTTGAAATAGACCCATATGACATAGCTCCAGTTTTAAATCTTTTAACAATTGATTCTACAGTCTCTACTTCGTCTATTGGTATAGGATTACTTAAAAATTTAAAATCAATTAAATTTCTTAATGTAAAAAAACTTTCATTATTATTTACAAGACTTGAATATTCTTTAAATATTTCATAGTTACCTGTTCTTGTAGCTTGTTGTAATTTATGAATAGTAAGTGGATTATATAAGTGTTCTTCTTTGCCAGATCTAAATTTATCTCTTCCTTTTGAATCTAAACTAAATTCAAAATTAACATTACCTTTTCTAAATGCATTTCTATGTCTAATTAGGACCTCTTCTTGTATTTCTTTTAATGATATTCCTTCAATCCTGCTAACTGTATTAGTAAAGTATTTATTAATAACTTCACTGTTAATTCCTATAGCTTCAAAGATTTGTGCTCCTCTATATGATTGAATAGTTGAAATACCCATTTTAGAGATTATCTTAACTAAACCTTTTAAAATTGCCTTGTTATATTTTTTTACTGATATCTCATGATCTTCTTTTAATAAATTATCATCTCTTAATTGTCTTATAGATTCATAAGCTAAATAAGGGTTTATTGCAGAAGCTCCAAATGATATAAGAGTTGCGAAATGATGTACTTCTCTAGGTTCAGCACTTTCAATTATAATGTCTATTTTGCTTCTTAAGCCTTTCTTAATAAGATAATTATGAACTGAGGAAAGAGCTAGTAATGAAGGGATTGGTATTAGCTTATTATTTAATCCTGTATCACTTAAAACTAAAATATTATAATCTTCATAACAAGCTTTTTCTACTGATAGAGATAAATTATATAAAGCTTTTTCTAAATCATACTTTCCATTTTCTTTACCGTATAAAATGCTGATTGTCTTAGCTTTAAAATCTTCAATTCTTAAATACTTTATTTTTAATAAATCTTCATTTGATAAAATTGGAGATGGTAATTTGATTTGTTTACAGTTATCTTTTGAATCTTCTAGTATATTTCCTTGTGATCCTATATAAACTGTAGTAGAAGTAATAACTTCTTCTCTTATAGCATCTATTGGTGGGTTTGTAACTTGAGCAAATAACTGTTTAAAATAGTTAAATAATAATTGCGGTGAGTTTGATAAAACTGCAAGTGGTGTATCTACTCCCATTGAGCTTATTGGCTCTTCTCCATTTTCACTCATAGGTAAAATAGTGTTTTTTAAGTCGTCATAGCTATAATCAAAAGCTTTCATTAAAGTATGTCTTTCTGATTTTGAAATTTCTATAGAAGTATTTTCTTCATTGAACTTGATTTTATCTAGGGTAATTATATTATTTTCTATCCACTTTGAATAAGGTAATCTTGAATAGTACTTTTCTTTAACTTCAGAATCATTTAATAGTTTTTTATTCTTTGTATCTACTAAAAGTATCTTTCCTGGTGTTAATCTTCCTTTGGAAACTATTTCTTCATTTTTTATATCAAGGGCTCCAACCTCTGAAGATAGTACTAAACTATTATTTTTAGTTATGTAATATCTTGCAGGTCTTAATCCATTTCTATCTAAAGTTGCGCCCATTACATCTCCATCAGTAAATACTATGGCTGCTGGTCCATCCCATGGTTCCATTAAAGTTGCATTATATTCAAAAAATGCTCTTTCCTCTTTTGAAATAACTTGATTTTTATCCCATGGCTCTGGAATTAACATCATTATAGCCTCTTCAATACTTCTTCCATTCATAATTAAAAATTCTAAAGTATTATCTAAAATAGCTGAATCTGATCCTTCTGTATTTATAATAGGTAGTACTTTACTTAAATTTTCTCCAAATATTTTTGATTTTAAATTTCCTTCTCTAGCAAGTAAGCTATTGATATTTCCTCTAAGTGTATTAATTTCACCGTTATGAATTATATATCTATTTGGATGAGCTCTTTTCCAACTAGGAACAGTATTTGTACTATATCTTGAATGTACCATTACAATTGAAGATTCAACTTTTGCATTAGATAAATCTTTATAAAAGTTTTTAAGTTGTCCAGCTAAAAGTAATCCCTTATAAACAATTGTTTTACATGAAAGAGATGAAATATAAGCATTTTCAGTTACTAATTCTTTTTCAAATCTTCTTCTTAATATATATAATCTTCTTTCAAATTCTTTAACATCATTTATATGTGAAGGTCTCTCAATTATAACTTGTTTAAAACATGGCATTGATAAAATTGCAAAATCACCAAGTTCAGCTGGATTTACGGGAACTTCTCTCCATGTTAATATTTTAAGATCTTCTTCATTACAAAGCTTTTCAAATATATTTATACAATTTATCTTATCAAATTCATTAACTGGTAAAAAGAACATTCCAATTGCATATTCCTCTTCATCTGGTAGTATAACTCCAAGTTTCTGGACTTCCTCTTTGAAAAATCTGTGGGGAATTTGAAATAATATTCCTGATCCATCTCCAGTTTTACCATCAGCTCCGGTTCCGCCCCTATGTTCTAAGTTAATTAAAATATTTAAAGCATCCTCTACTGCCTTATGAGTCTTTTTACCATCAATATTTACAACTGCACCTATTCCACATGCATCATGCTCAAAAGAGCTTCTATATAATCCTATATCACTATGCATTTATATCCTCCTTTCACATTTTCATAATAAAATATAATTTTATGGAGCTGACTTATGGCAGCTCCTATCTTAATAAAGAGGTGTTTAAAGTTTGCTTAACAAAATCCTAAGTCTTTGTTTATTCTCCTAATAAAATTTTATTTGAAAAATCAATCATTTTTAGTCCGAGATTCATGCTATTTTTTTGAATATATCTAAAGGCTTCATTTTCATTCATACCTTTTTGTTGCATAAGTATACCTTTTGCTTTTTCTATAACTTTTCTTTCATTTATTTTTGTTTCTAACACAGTTACTTTTTCTTTTAGCTTCTTAACTTTTCGTTCACTTTGATAAATCATATCTAATGAAGTTAATAATATTGAATTATTTATAGGGCTAGATATACAAAATATATCAGTTTCTTCCTGAACAAAAGATTTATACGGTTCATTTACTACTGCAAGAAAACTACATACTTCACCGACATTATTATATATATCTATTAATGTCATATCTTTAAATTTATAACCACTAATAACTATAGATGGTGAAAGTTGCCTTATAGCACGTATTAGCTCATTTCCGTAAGTACATAATGCTAAAACATTATAACCACTTTCAATTAAAATAGTTTTTATCTTTTGTCCTATTTCTTCATTATTTAATGCAACTATTACATCTATTGCCATTTACATTGCTCCCTTACAAGTAAATTTAATATTGTTTTAAATAGTTATCTAGCTCCCATTTATGAACTTTACTTCTATAATCGTCCCATTCATTTTTTTTAGCTTTTATATAATTATTAAATGTATGATTTCCTAAAGTTTCTTTTACTAATTCACTTTCTTCCATATATTTAATTGCTTCTTCTAAACTACCTGGTAAACTATCAATTCCATCTAAATCTCTTTCTTCTAAAGTCATTTTAAATATATTTTTCTCTACTCTTTCAGGTGGAACTAAATTATTCTTTATCCCATCAAGTCCAGCTGATAAAAGACATGCTAACACTAAGTAAGGATTTGCACTTGGATCAGGACATCTAAGTTCTATTCTAGTACCATTTCCTCTTGCAGCAGGAACCCTTATTAAAGGACTTCTATTTTTAGCTGACCATGCTATATATACTGGAGCCTCATACCCTGGAACTAATCTTTTGTATGAATTTACTAATGGGTTAGTTATTGCGGATATTCCTTTAATATTTTTTATTAATCCTGCGATAAAATTATATGCTATTTTACTTAATCCTAATTCATCATTTTCATCAACAAAAGCATTTTTCCCATCTTTATTTAATGACATATTAACATGCATTCCTGATCCATTTATTCCAAAGAACGGTTTTGGCATAAATGTAGCATGTACACCATGTCTTTGAGCAATTGTTTTAACTACCAATTTAAATGTCATAATATTATCAGCAGTTGTTAAAGCATCCTCATATTTAAAATCTATTTCATTTTGACCAGCTGCAACTTCATGATGTGATGCTTCTATTTCAAATCCCATATTTTCTAAAACTAAACTAATATCTCTTCTGACATTTTCACCAGCATCTAAAGGACTCAAATCAAAGTATCCAGCATTATCTTGAGTTTTTAATTTAGGATTACCATATTCATCAATGTCTAGTAAGAAAAACTCACATTCTGGTCCAACATTCATTGAATATCCTAAATTAGCTGCTTCTTTTAAAACTTTCTTTAATATATTTCTTGGATCTCCTTCAAATGGTGTTCCATCAGGTCTATACACATCGCATATTAATCTTGCAACCTTACCTTGTTGTGGTCTCCATGGGAAAATTACAAAACTATCTAAGTTTGGTCTTAAATACATATCTGATTCTTCTATTCTAACAAATCCTAATATAGAAGATCCATCAAACATAATTTCATTATTTAAAGCTTTATCTAATTGCCTATCAGTAATTGCAACATTTTTTAAAAATCCAAATATATCGGTAAATTGCAATCTTATAAATTTAACCCCATTTTCTTCTACTAATTTTTTAATATCTGCTTTTGAATATTTTGGCATAAAGTATTCCCCCTCAAAATCTTTATAAAAAAAGCGCACAATAGAAAGACTTCTATTGAACGCCATTGCTCAAAGTTATTTTTTACCATTATATTATGATTTTTTTATTTTTGCAACTATTTTTTAAAAATTTATCTGAATTTTTTCATTTTTTATAATAATACCTCAATATATATATCACTTCTTTAACGTTATGGTAAAATATATTAAGAAATTTTTGTAATAAATCTTTTTATTCTTTTAACTGCCTCTATTAAGTCTTCAGTTGAAGAGGCATAACATGCTCTTATAAAACCTTCCCCACATTCTCCAAAGGCATTACCTGGTACAGCAAGAACCTTTTCTTCCATCAATAACTTTTCACAAAATTCATCTGAACTCATTCCCGTTGACTTAATACAAGGGAATACATATAAAGCACCAAGTGGTTCAAAACATTCTAGTCCCATTTCTCTAAATCCTTCTACAAGAATTCTTCTTCTTCTATTATACTCTCTAGCCATTTCTCTTACACTATCATCACCATTTTTTAAAGCTTCAATTGCTGCATATTGTGCAGTTGTTGGAGAACACATTATTGCATATTGATGTATCTTTTTTAAAGCCTCAATTAATACTTTATGTCCACAAACATATCCTAATCTCCATCCTGTCATTGCATATGCTTTTGAAAATCCATTTATAACTAAAGTTTTATCTTTTACTTCACTAAAACTAGCAATTGAATAATGCTCTTTGTCATAAGATAATTCAGCATAAATTTCATCAGATAGAATTATTATATCTTTATCCTTCAAAACATCAACGATTTCTTTTAACTCTTCTTTTGTCATAATTGCTCCAGTTGGATTGTTGGGAAATGGAATTATTACAACTTTTGTTTTAGGAGTTATGGCTTCTTTTAAAAGCTTAGCAGTAAGCTTGAATTCATCTTCTACTCTTAAGTTTATTATTTTAGGAGTAGCTCCACAAAATGTTGCACATCCTTTATAGGCAACAAAGCTAGGTTCTGGTATTATAACTTCATCTCCTGGCCCTACAAGAGCTCTTAATGCTAAATCTATTCCTTCACTTCCACCAACAGTTACTAAGATTTCATCAGTTGGATTATAACTTAAATTAAATCTTCTATTCAAATATTTTGATATTTCTTCTCTTAATTCAACAAATCCAGCATTAGATGAGTAATGAGTTTGTCCTTTTTCTAATGAATAAATACCTGCTTCTATAACATTCCAAGGAGTAACAAAATCAGGTTCTCCAACACCTAGGGATATAACATCATCCATTTCATTAATTAAATCGAAATATTTTCTTATACCTGATGGCGGCATATTCCTAACATTATCTAATATCATATCTTCTAAAATCATATAAAAATAGCCTCCCTATCTTCTGTTTTTCTTTCTTTAAATATTGTTCCGTGATCTTTATATTTCTTTAATACAAAGTGAGTTGCAGTACCTGTTACATATTCTTGAACAGCAAGTTTTTCTGAAACAAATAAAGCAACTTCCTTCATTGTTTTACCTTCTACAATTACAGTCAAATCAAAGCCACCTGAAGACATTAAGTAACAAGCTTTAACTTGTTTAAATTTATATATTCTTTCTGCAACTTTATCAAATCCAGCACCTCTTTGTGGAGTAATTTTTACTTCTATTAAAGCTGTTACTGTTTCTTTACCTGTATTTTCCCAATTAATAAGAGTTGTGTACCCTGCAATTATGTTTTTTTCTTCATAATCCATTATAGCTTCTCTAACTTCTTCAACCGTTTTCCCAGTCATTAAAGCAATTTCTTCATCACTATACCTACTATTTTTTTCTAATACCTCTAAAATTTCATCCATTTTAACTACCTCCATATAAAAAAATAAATCCTTCATCCCAAAACAAGGGACGAAGGATATAGCTTCCGCGGTACCACCCTAATAAGTAAAATTTAATTTACTCACTCAACTTGAATACATAAAATATTCAATTCTCTATAACGTGAGAAAAACGTCAATACCTAATTAAGAATTTATATTCTTATTTTTCAATACGAGATTCAAAGGCTGCTTCACTTAACATATCATACTAAATTTCACCATTCTTTAGCTCTCTTTAATGCTTAGTCAAATTACTCTTCCTTATCACTATCTTTCTTATATGCGTTTTTTATTATTATAATAATAAAATTAAAAAAATTCAATAGATTTTAGCATTAAAAACCAATTATTTTTATTAATTATCTAATTCTTAAATTTTCATTTTCATTATCATTAGAAAATATAAGTGAAAATAGGACACTACATAATAAGATTATCAGTATTATTAAAATTGATATTGACACTGATATCTCTATATTAAAGTATAATACTAGCAATTTTATACCCGTAAACATTAATATAAGTGCTACTCCGTATCTCATAAATTTAAACATACTATTTAATCTATTAAGTATGTAATACATACTTCTCAAGCATATTATAGCAAAAATATTGGATGTATACACTATAAGTGGATCTTGAGTTATTGAAAAGATAGCTGGTATCGAATCTAGTGCAAATAATACATCTGAACTTTCTATAATTATCAAAATTATAAATAAAGGAGTTGCATAAAGTTTTCTATTTATTCTTGTGAAAAAATTATGACCTACTAATTTATCATGTAAAGGCATTATTTTCTTGAATATTCTTATAAATGGATTTTTATTAAAATCTATATTATTGTCGTCATGAAACATCATTTTAAGACCGCTAAACATTAGAATTATTCCAAATATATATACTATAAAATGAAACTTATTTATAATTCCTATACCCAGTAATATGAAAATAAGCCTTAATATCATAGCGCCAATTATTCCATACTTTAATACTCTTTCTTGGTATTCTAATGATATATTAAAGCTTGAAAATACCATTAAAAATAGAAATAAATTATCTAAGCTAAGAGACATTTCTATTATATAGCCACCTAAAAATTCCATAGCTGGTTTACTTCCCATTGAAAAATATATGTATACATTAAATAAGATAGCCAGACCTATCCAAAATATTAAATTGAAAAAAGATTTTTTTACCCTCATATAATCTCCACTTTCTAAATCATTATTCTTGGTATTATATGAAAATAAATTTAAATTTATTTCAATAAAGTAAAAAAGAAGTTATACATAAATATATAACTTCTTTAATGATATTGCTCTAATTATTTTACTTCCCCAACAAGAGAAAATGGTTGTGCTCTCACTATCTTAACATTTACTAAATCCCCAGCTTTAACATTTTCACCTGAGAAGTTAACTAATTTTCCATTTCTTGTTCTTCCAGTTAACTTAGTTGCATCATTTTTGCTAGGACCTTCAACTAATACCTCTACAGTTTTTCCTTCATAAACCTTATTGCTCTTTATAACGCCTTCATTAACAACTTTAATAAGCCTATCAAATCTATGATGCTTATCAGCATCTGGAACTTGATTTAACATCATATCAGCAGGAGTATTATTTCTTCTTGAATATATAAATGTAAATGCTGAATCATATCCAACTCTTTCAACTAAATCTAATGTATCTAAGAAGTCCTCTTCTGTTTCGCCTGGGAACCCAACTATAATATCAGTTGTTAATGATACATCAGGAATTTCTCTTTTTATCATATCAACTAACTCTAAATAGTATTCCTTAGTATAATGTCTATTCATCTTTTTAAGAATCCTATCAGATCCACTTTGTACTGGTAAGTGAATTTGTTCACATAACTTATCACATTCTTTTATAGCTAAAATAACATCTTTGTTTAAATCCTTTGGATGAGATGTCATAAATCTAACTCTTTCTAACCCATCAACTTCATTTATTTTTCTTAATAGCCTAGCAAAATCAATATCTTCCTCTAAGCCTTTTCCATAAGAGTTAACATTTTGGCCTAAAAGAGTTATTTCCTTGTATCCCTTTGATACTAAATCTTTTATTTCATTTATAATATCTTCTGATTTTCTACTTCTTTCTCTTCCTCTAACATATGGAACTACACAGTAAGTACAGAAGTTATTACATCCATACATTATAGTAACAAAAGCTTTAACATCACTTTCTCTATCTATTGGAAGACCTTCTACTATTTCAGATTCTTTATTGAATATTTCTTTAACTTGAACCCCTTCTGTTTTAACTCTATTTAAATATTCTGGGAACTTATATGCATTATGTGTTCCAAATATTATATTAACATGAGGGAACTTTTTAAGTATTTTATCTGCCATTCCTTCTTGTTGCATCATACAGCCACATACTGCAATTATTAAATCAGGATTTTTCTTTTTTAAGTGCTTTAACTCTCCCAAATTACCAAAAACCTTATTTTCTGCATTTTCTCTTACACAACAAGTATTATATATTATAATGCCAGCTTCTTCTATTGATTCAGTTTTAGTATATCCTACACTTTTAAGCATACCTGATAACTTTTCCGAATCCTCTTCATTCATTTGGCATCCCCAAGTTTCTATGTAATATTTTAATTCTTTAATTTCTTCCTTCATAAGTATTCTCCTTTTTAGAAATATATTTTCCCCAATAACATTATAATAAATATTTAATTATTTTTAAATAGCTAAACATTTATTATTATTAAATATTTATTCACTATATTTTAATTTATTTTATTTAAGATTCATTTTATTTAGTAATAATTTTAAAAATAATGAGTATTAAGTATATCCATTTAATCTCATATTAATATAATATATAAAGCATATTTAATCGTAGGAGGATCATTAATATTTATGGATGAATTACAAAATAACCAAAAACCTCATCCGCAATTATCTTTAGCTCTTGATGAGATAAGAAAAGCTGTTCAAGGAGAAAGAGAAGATGAGTTGTTTTATGACTATTTAATTAGTTTAGTCCCTACAAAAGATGAGAAAGAAATAATTGAGTCAATTAGAAATGATGAACGTAAGCATAATCAACTTTTTAGAAAAATTTATAAAGACTTTACTGGTAATGAGATTAATACGATGAATGAAGAAAACTTTAAAAAACCATCATCTTTTATAGATGGGATAAGAACAGCTTTGTTTGGTGAGTTAAAAGCAGTAGATAAATATAAAGCAATTAGAAGAGCACTTCCAATTGGAGCATATAAAGATATGTTATTTGATATTATTATGGATGAATTAAAACATGCTTCAAAATACAACTATTTATTTACATTAAATAATACTAATAAGTCATCAAAAAATAGGGATTCTCTTCAAGAGGATACATCTAAATTTACTCCAGACGATTGGGTTAAATATATTACTCCATTAGTTGATCGTGCTTTAATGGAATCAAAAGAAGGTATAAATCCTGAACATTTATATCAAGAATTTATTTTATCAGGTGTACTTGTTGGTTTGGGAAAAGCGCCTGAAGAAGCTATTAATCAAGTTGAAAAGTGGGAAAAAACAGGAGAGTCTAAACTATTAGCTAAGAGTAAAATGTCAAGATTTTATTAATTAATTTATTAATAGTATATTATGAATCTTTAAGACAAAAAGAAAAACTGGATTATTAGCTTATATAATGATCCAGTTTTTATTTAGTGATATCATTCTCTTTCCCAAATTACTATTTTATATTTTTCTTTAAATCCAATCCACTTATATAAATTAATAGCATTTATGTTAGTACAGTCTACCCTAATAGCTAAGTTTTTAATTCCTGACTTTTTAGCATATAAAATTATTTCATGTAATAATAATTTCCCTAAACCAATACCTCTAAAGTCATTAACTATTCCGAAGTTAACTATTGTAAACATTTCTCTATTAAATATTATTTGACCATATCCAATATATGAGTTGTTAATCATTCCAAATATACATAAATCTTTTAGAAAGTAATCTTGTGTCATGTCATTATATATATCCTCAACAGTTAAAGGCCTTCTATTCCATTCACCAAATATATCATTTTGAATATTACACCTTAGCTCTTCATCCTTTCCTACTACTAATTTTCTAGTAGAAAATAAAGTTTTAGAATTAAAGTTCTTACTCCAATGTAATTTCTTAACCATCTCATTATAGACTTCATAAATTCTATCAGTATTACTGTAATCCTCTATATTCATTTCCATTAATGAAGTGTACTTAATTTTTTTGAACCCTAACCTTTCTAAAATTATAGAGTTTTCTACATTGTCTATTGCTTCATAAGAAAGGGTACTATTGTCAAAATAAGATAATGTAGATTTATTTATTAGATTTATATAATTTGAATCTATATATAATGCCCAAACCCTAATATAATTATCCATTGGTGCTTCGTACCATATATATCCAATATCAGTATTATTTAATTTTATAATTCTCATAAATTTTCTATATAAAAATTTTATTAAGAAATTTTGATTATTATAGCATTTAAAGAAATCTTTATCATAATTTTCATGTTTCATGCTCTTAGAATAAAGTCCTTTAAAAGATTCCATATTGTTTAATGTCAATTTCTCTAACATTACTGCAAACCCCTTTTATTCTCTATATAAATTAGTATAATTCTTCCATAATATTTTGGTCAAGATAATAATAAAAGACACACATATAATTTATATGTGTGTCTTAATATATATATTACTTACTCAGCATCCTTTATACTTAATGCTATTTTTTTATTTTCTGCATCTACTGAAAGGATTATTGCTTTTACTTCATCACCAATCTTTAAAACATCTCCAGGATTATTGATTCTATCATGAGTTATTTTAGAAATATGAACCAATCCATCTACACCTGGTTCTAACTCAACAAAAGCACCAAAATCACTAATTCTTACTACTTTTCCTAAAACTGCAGATCCTTCTGGATATTTTTCTTCTATATTGCTCCATGGTTCTGGAGTTAACGCCTTTATGCTTAAAGAAAGTCTATTATTTTCTCTATCTGCTTCTATTATCTTAACATCAATAATTTGTCCTTTTTTAAGAACGCTTTCTGCTGATTTTACATGACTCCATGATATTTGAGATAAATGTATTAATCCATCTACTCCGTTTATATCAGCAAATGCTCCAAAGTTTGTAAATCTCTTAACTTCAGCCTTTACAACATCCCCAACGTTTATATTTTCCCAAGCAGCATCTTCTTTAACTTTTTTCTCTTCTTCTAATATAATTCTTCTTGATGCAACTATCTTTGAAGGGTTATCTAATGAGAAGTCGATTAGTCTTACTTCTAAATTTTCTCCTATTAAATTGCTTCTATCATTTGAAAATCTTATATCAACTTGAGAAGCTGGTATAAATATTCTAACACCCTTATAATATCCTATTATTCCTTTTTCCTTGGCATCCTTTATTTTAACTGAAAATACTTCTTTATTATTAAATATACTTTCAAGCTCATTCAATACAGATTTCTTTTCATATTCTAATCTTGAAAGTACTACATTTCCATCTTCATTTTTAAGCTTTATAACCTTAGCAGTTATTTCATCTCCAATTTTTAATGAAGAAAGATATGATTCTAAGTTTTCTTCTGAAGTAAGTTCTTTAAATGGAATAACTCCATCTGATTTATATCCAACAAGAGAAATAACTAGTTCTTCTCTTCCAATTGATAGAATTCCACCTTTTATTTCGTCACCAATTCTAAATCTTCTATCCATTTCTTCCATTAGCTTCAATTGATCTTCCATATTAATCTTTCCCTCCATAATATCAATTACTTCTTTTATTATCCAGTCAGGAGTAGATGCTCCAGCAGTAACTCCAACAACTTTCCCTTTATTTTCTTCTATGAACTCTTTAGTAAGTTCTTTAGCATTTTCAACATGAATTGTATTTGGACAATTAGCTTTTGCTATTTGATAAAGTTTAGTCGTATTAGAACTATTTCTTCCTCCAATTACAATCATAGTATCAACATTTTGAGATAATTCATTAGCACTTTTTTGTCTTACTTCTGTAGCAGAACAAATTGTGTTAAATGCTAATAATTCCTTAGAATTAGAAGATAAATTATTTAATGTCTTTTTCCAAGTTTCTTCTTTTTCTGTAGTCTGTGATACAACACAAATCTTTTTAGGAAGTTCTTCTTCGAAAGTACCATCTTTTGTTATTATAGCACTATCATTACACCATCCATTTATTCCAATAACTTCTGGATGCTTGTCATCCCCTAATATAACAATATTATATCCTAAATCTGAATATTTATTAACCTTCTTATGGATATTAGTTACATATGGACATGTTGCATTTACTACTACAAGACCTTTTTCTTCTAAAGTATTTACAACTTTTTTTGTAACTCCATGAGATCTAATTACTATTACATCTCCTTTTTCTAGCTTATCAATTTCGCTAAAATCAATTGAATATATATCATTTTTCTCTAAATATCTAACTACATCATTATTATGTATTAAAGGTCCTAATGTATATATCTTTTTATCATATTGTTTTTTTACCTTAAGTGCTTCTTCTACGGCTCTTTGTACACCGAAGCAGAATCCTGCACTTTCAGCTAATACAACTTTATTCATATTAATTCTCCTAAGTTTAATTACATATTATATTTTAAGTATATTATATTTTTAAATGTTTAGACTATAATATTCTTATTAAATATTATTTTTTATATTTAAGCATATTTTTTCTGTTACTTCTGAAATTGATAATCCTGTTGTATCAATTTCAATGGCATCATCTGCTTTCTTTAAAGGATCAACTTCCCTATTACTATCTATATAATCTCTTTTTATTATATCTTCAAGTATATTAGAGTAATCAACAGTTAATCCTCTATCTTTTAACTCCTTATATCTTCTTTCTGCTCTAGCTTCTGGAGTTGCAGTTAAGAAAAATTTAAATTTAGAATCTTTTAGTACTACTGTACCAATATCTCTTCCATCCATTATAACATCAAATTTATTTGACATATCTCTTTGTAATTTAACTAATTTAGATCTTACTTCTTGAATTGAAGCATATTTAGATACTATTGCACTTATTTCCGGCATTGTTATTTGTTCTTGAACATTAATGTCATTTAAAATTAAATCATCATTTTCAAATCTCATTTCAAGCGTATCTATTAAATTACATAATCCTTCAATATCTGTATATTCTATATTATTTTCTCTTGCAACTAAAGCTACAGCTCTGTACATTGCTCCTGTATTTATGTACATTAAATTAAATTCCTTGGCAACTAATTTAGCAATTGTGCTTTTCCCTGCCCCTGCTGGTCCATCTATAGCAACTGATATTCTCAAAATAATATTCCACCTTTCATATTTGAAAAACATTTTCATATAAATTATATTATTATTATCTATTTTTAACAAGTAATTTTATGTATTACTTCCTGCTAAAAAGCCTGTAGATAATGCAATTTGAACATTATACCCTCCAGTAAAGGCATCGACATCTATAACTTCCCCAGCAAAAGATAAATTTGATATTATTTTAGATTTCATAGTAGAAGGATCAATTTCTAATGTATCTACTCCACCTGATGTTACTATTGCTTCTTCTATAGGTCTGAGCTTCATTACTTTCAATTTGATTCCCTTTATTAAATTCACAAGATTTTTTCTTTCTTCTTTTGTTATTTCATTTACCTTCTTATTTTCCCATATTTCAGAAAGCTCAATAATAATTGGTATAAGTTTTTTAGGAAGTAATTCATCTAGTGAATTTTTAAAATCTTTATTAATAAATTTTTTGAAGTCCTTTTGAATCCTCTTATCTAGTTCTTCATTTGATAAAGCAGGCTTTAAATCTAAGTTTATGTTATAATTGCCATTATTAGTTATGTATCTTGATCCCTTAAGTATAAGAGGTCCAGATACACCGTAACTTGTAAATAGCATTTCTCCTTGATCTTTATATAAAGGTTTCTTAACTTTTTCATCAAAAATTGATATTTCTATATTTTTAAGAGTTAATCCCGATAAATCCTTAACCCAATTGTTTTTTATCTCAATAGGAACTAATGATGGCTTTAATTCTGTTATATTGTGTCCTAACTTTTTAGAAAACTTTAAACCATCTCCTTTAGAACCTGTTAATGGGTAAGAAACACCCCCTGTAGCAATAATAAAATAGTCAGCCTTTAAAAGATATTCATCATTTACTTTTACAGATTCTATTTTACCTTCTTTTAAATTTATATCAGTAACTTTACTATTTAATTTTACTTCAACATTATTTTTTGAAAGTTCATTTGATAAACCTTTTATTATATCAGAAGATTTATCTGATAAAGGAAATACGCGCCCTCCACGTTCAGCCTTTAACTTTATTCCTTGGGACTCAAAAAAATTAATTGTATCTTCATTTGTATATGTATATAATGCACTATATAAAAAATGAGGATTACCTGGTATATAATCAAAAAACTCTGATATATCCTTAATGTTTGTAACATTACATCTTCCCTTACCTGTAATAAATAACTTTTTACCTAACTTTTCATTAGCTTCTAATAAGATAACATCATTATTATTTTTAGATGCTGTTATAGCTGCCATCATTCCTGCTGGTCCAGCTCCTATAACTATTACTTTTTTCATTATAATCCTCCTGATGCATTATTTTGTCATAATAAATATATCATTTTAATATCTTTAATTCAATATAACAAGCAATTAAAAAGTGCTAAGAAATGCTTAATAAACATAACTTAACACTCTTATTATTAATCGTCTCCAACATTTTTATTGTTATAAGAATATACATTATAATCTTTCCAAATTAATTCAAGATTGTTAAATGTATCTGTAATACTTTGTTTTTCTCTCATACCTACAGCGATTATTAATGCATTAATTACAGATAGAGGTGCTACAAGTGAATCAACAAATGATGCCATATTACTTTGAGCTATTAATGCATAATCTGATTTAGAAGCTAATGGAGATAAAAGACTATCTGTAATTGCTACAACATCAGCTCCTCTATCTTGTGCAAATGCAAGTGCATCTATAGTTCTAGAAGCATATCTTGGAAAACCTATACCTATTACCAAGTCTCCTTCTTCCACATTAATCATTTGTTCAAATATATCAGAAATTCCATAGCCCACTGTCTTAACATTTTGCAAAATAATATTCAAGTAGAAACCTAAAAACTCAGCCAAAGCAGTTGAACTTCTAAGTCCTATAATATATATTCTTTTAGCTTCAAATATCTTATTAACAACTTCTTCAAATGTATTATAATTTATCTTTTCAAGAGTTGCTCTTATATTTTCCATATCCGCCTTAAGTACACCTTTAAGAGCATATCCCTCACTAACATAATCATTGGATAGTTCCAATCTTTGAACTGTTGTCAGTTTATTTTTTATTAATTCTTGTAATGCTTTTTGAAGCTTAGGATAGCCAGAAAAACCTAATTCATTAGCAAATCTAACTACTGTTGACTCTGAAACCCCAACAGAGACCCCTAATTTTGCTGCAGTCATAAAAGCAGCCTTATCATAATTTTTTAAGATATATTCTGCAATTAATTTTTGTCCTTTACTTAATCTTGAAAATCTTGCTTGTATTAATCGCATTAAATCTTTTGAGTTTTCATTCAGATTATTATCCATCCGTATCCCTTCTTTTCGTTAAACTTAACAACTTTTACTTATAAACCTATATTTATATATTATCACTTTTTGAATAATTCATCAATAATCATTTCATTTTATTATATATTTCTTATAAAAACTTGTAATAAATTGTAAAGTTGTCAATTTTATTTTTTCTCTATAACTACAAGTAAAGGTGAGATATCTTCACGGTTTAGATATGATTGAACCATGACTCCAAACTTATTTTTAGGTAAATTTTTTAAATACTCCAAAATGCAAGATTCTTCAATTTTACCTTCATAATGACCTCTATAAATACATATTGTCATTAATCCACCACTATTTAAAATCTCAAGCCCTTCTTTTATACTTTCTAAAGATGTATTATGTAATGTAGTAATTTCCTTATTACCTCCAGGTAAAAAACCTAAGTTATACATTATACAATCAACATTTTCATCAATGTATTTCTTTAATAAATGATGAGAATCGTTTATTATTTCTACATTTTTAATTTCTTTTAGTTTGTAATTATCGCAAGCTTGATTTTGTATATCAAAAGAATAAACTTTTTCAAATATACTAGATAAAAAATCAGTATCGTGTCCATTGCCCAATGTTGCATCTATAGCTATCTTTTTATTTAACACAAAATCCTTTACTATATAATGTGATAGATCACTTATATTTCCTACATATCTGTACATATTTCCCCCTATAATGAATTAATATAATTTAACTCATCTTCAGTTAAATTTCTCCATTCTCCTCTTTTTAAATAACCTAATTTTATATCTCCTACAGCTACTCTTTTTAATGTTATAACTTCATGACCAAGCGCAGAACACATTTTTCTTATTTGTCTATTTTTTCCTTCATGAATTATAATTTCAACTAAAGAATTAACTGCATTAGTCTTTTTATCCTTTTCTTTATCAATAAGTTTTATTTTTGCATTAGCAGTTATATACCCACCTATATCAATTCCATTTTCAAATTTTTTAATTTCTTCATCAGAAAATACACCTTTACATAATGCAATATATTTCTTTTCAACTTCAACTCTTGGATGTATTATTTTATTATATATATCACCATCATTAGTTAATAAAATTAATCCTGAACTATCATAATCTAATCTTCCTATAGGATATATTCTTTCATTAACTTTTACTAAATCTAATATAGTTTTTCTACCTTTTTCATCTTTTACAGAAGTTATATATCCTTCTGGCTTATTTAACATTATGTATAGCTTATTTTCTTCAGGGAGTATTCTTTTCCCATTATAAAATACTTTATCTTTAGAAGGATCTATCTTTACTCCTAACTCATTTACAATATTATCATTTATTTTCACCTTATTGCTTAATATGATTTCTTCACATTTTCTTCTAGATGCTACACCGCATCTAGCCATATATTTTTGTAATCTTTCTTCCATTATTAATCACTCCGTTTTTTTAATAAACACCTAATATAGTACTCTAGTATAATGTTTTATGCAATAAATTTGTTTATATAAAAATAGAGCATATTTAATTTAAAAACTAAATACACTCCATTTAAAGTTATTCTAAATTCTTAAGTAATTCATCTAAATTTCTTTTTAAATCAATAGCTTTTTCCTTTGAAATATTAATATTACACATCATCTTACTTGGAACATCTTTTGCTTTTTCTTGAAGATCAGAGCCCTTTTTAGTCAATTCAGCTATAACAACTCTATCATCATTTTTGTCTCTATATCTAGTTATAAGCTCCATTCCTTCTAACTTTTTTAGTAATGGTGTTAAAGTTCCAGAATCTAAATGTAATCTATTTCCAAGATGTTTTACAGTTGCTTTTCTTTCTTCCCACAATACAAGCATTACTATATATTGAGTATAAGTAAGATTGATTTTATCTAATATTGGCTTATACAGTTTTATTATTTCTCGTGATACGGCATAAAGAGAAAAGCATATTTGATTATCTAACTTTAGATTATTATATTCATTCATATTATTCACCTACAATATAAATATCAAATTTAATTTTATTAAATTAAATTGATTTTACATTTTTAAAGCTCTTATGTCAATATCTATTATAAACGTATTTATATTTATAATAGTTTTTCTATGTCTGTTTTTATTTTTAAAGGAGAGGTTGCTGGAGAATATCTTTTTATAACATTCCCTTCTTTGTCAATTAAAAATTTAGTAAAGTTCCACTTAATATCTTTCGTTAATAATCCTTTTTCTTGTTCTTTTAAATATTTATATATGGGATGAGTATTACTTCCATTAACATCTATTTTTTCAAACATATTAAATGTAACGCCATAATTTATTTGACAAAAGTTCTTAACTTCTTTATTCTCTCCTGGCTCTTGATTTAAAAATTGATTACATGGAAAACCTAATATTTCTACACCTGAATCTTTATATTCTTTATAGAGTTCTTCAAGATCTTTTAATTGAGGGGTAAAGCCGCATTTACTTGCTGTGTTAACAACTAAAATTATGTTTCCTTTATAATCACTCATATTTATTTCTTTTCCATCTATATTTTTTGCAGAATATTCATAAAAGCTCATGAAATTATCTCCTTTTAATTATAGTAATTTCTTTATATTTTCAACCATATCAAGAGGATCTACTGTTGGTTCGAATCTTCCTGCAACATTCCCTTCTCTATCAATAAGAAACTTTGTAAAATTCCACTTTATTGAATCATCAATCAAGTATTCTGGGAATTTTTCATTTAATATACTATTTAATAGTTTTCCATTTGGTTTAGTTAAATCAAATCCTTTAAACTTTTCTTTTTCACATAAAAATTTAAATATTGGATGTGCAGTAAGGCCTCTTACGTCTATCTTTTCAAATAATTTAAATGTTACTCCATAATTTATTTCACAAAAGCTTTTAACTTCCTTGTTATTTCCAGGTTCTTGTTCTAAAAATTGATTACAAGGGAATCCCAATATTTCTAATCCACTTTCATTAAATTCTTTGTGCAATTTCTCTAAATCTGCATATTGAGGAGTAAAACCACACTTACTTGCAGTATTAACTACTAAAATTACCTTTCCTTTATAGTTACTCATATTTATTTCTTTTCCATCAATATCTTTAGCATTAAAATCATAAAAATTCATTTAATATTCCTCCATTTATTTCACATTGTTTAAAATTTAATTTTATACAATTAATATTCTTGTACTTATATTATCTCTTTTTATATTATAAGTCAACTTAAATTCACAAAAAAACATTTTAAATATACTTTATTAACTTTTTTTAAATAGAATTCTAATAAAGTATAGTTTTTTTAAAATTGTATAAAATAAAAAATAATGTATATTCATCAATGATATACATTATTTTTTATTAATTTCACTTTTAACCTTATTTCCCCACTCTTCTAATGAATGTATTATTGGACAAATAGATTTTCCAAGCTTTGTTAAAGAATACTCTACATGTGGAGGTATTTCATTAAATTGTTTTCTTTCTATTATTTTATATTCAACAAGTTCACGAAGGCATCTTGTTAGCATTAAACTAGATATACCATCTACATTTTTTTCTAATTGATTAAAACGTATGCTTTCATTTTTCCAAATTTCTATCATTATTTTTAGTTTCCACTTTCCTGATAATATATCTAAAGCATATTTAACATCTTCTTCGTTTATTTCTTTTTTTTCAATATAATTACTCATAATTTAGCCTCCATTACTTACTTTTTTGTAACTAACTAAAGAAAACTTGCCTACTTGTTTTGAGATACCTTATTCATTATACTACTTTATATATTATAATTTAAATTGTAAAGTTTATAAATATTAATTAATAAAGGAGAGTTTAATATGAACAATACTGAAATTTTAAATGCTTTAAGCAATAGATATGCTTGTAAAGAATTTGATAAAAATAAAAAAATCAACGATGAAGACTTAAATTTAATACTTGAAAGTGGTAGATTATCTCCAAGCTCAATTGGTATTGAACCTTGGAAATTCTTAGTTATATCTAATGAAGACTTAAAAAATGAGTTAGCTACCGTTGCTTTAGGTGGCAAAAAACAAATTCCTTCTTGTAGCCATTTAGTAATACTTTTAAATAGAGCAGCAAATGATTTGAAGGCAGATTCTGAATATTTAAATAAATTATTCAATGAAGATAAACATTTACCAAAAGAAGTTGCAGATATAATGTTAAAGATGATAAAAGATGTAAATGATAATAGATTTAAAAATAATGAAAAGGAAATAAACCATTATTCAAGAGAACAAGTATACATTGCACTTGGTACAATGCTAACTACTTCAGCTTTAATTGGAATTGATTCATGCACTATAGGTGGATATGATGCTGAAGCTGTTACAAAAATATTAAGTGATAGAAATCTTCTAGATACTAATCACTTTAACATATCATGTATGCTAGCATTAGGATATAGAAATGAAAATCCTGCGCCTAAAACTAGAAGAGCTTTTGAAGCGGTAGTAGAATTTGTTAAATAATATACCATTTAATCTTCTAATTACATTTCAATCTTTATGATAATATATACAACAAAGGTTTTGCTTATAAAAATATCCCTAGCTATTTATTTAACCTTAGCTAGGGATATTTTCTTGTATAATCCTTTTTATTAGCTATATGTTGTAGTAAGTATAAAGCAAAATCTTATATTTATTTTTTATTACTCTATCAAATATTTTATTTATATATAATTTTAAATTACTTTATCTATTATATAATTTTAAGTTATCTCCTTGACTATCAATCCAAATATTTAGAAGTTCCTTTAAATCATCAAGTGCTTCTTTTTGTGTAGAACCTTCCTTTTTCTTAAGCTTTTCTACAACTTTAAATTCAAATGCATCTTCTCCATATTTATCCCAATCCTCTTGTAGACCTTTAACTTTCATATTTCCAAAGTTTAATTTAAACTTTATTGACTCAAATGGCTTGTATAAATTTAAGCATATATCTACAAAAGAGTAACCATTAACTGTATTATATATTTGAATTATTCCCATCTCAACTTCTTGCTGCTTATAATTATTTATAAGTTCTTTTCTTTTCATATTTTTCATAGTGCTTTCCACCTCAACTTTACAATACTTTTCTCCATTTTTATCTCTCTTCAAATAACCATAATCCACTAAATATCGTTTTATTAATGAATCATAATCATAAACCTTATTAATTATTGTTTTTACTGCGCCTTCTGTGTATATCCTATTTGGCTCAAATAAATTAGCAAATCTTGGTAGTAAAGCTTTTCTTTTTTCTTCTTTAATAGGAAAATATCTAATTTTATGATTTACCGAATTTGATGCGCCTTCATCCACTAACTCCATAATATCCAAAAATGCTCTCGCTTGCCTTGCTCTTTCCCTTAAAGAAAATCTAATATTCCTTACTGTAGACTCTGTGCAAGCAAGATTTCTTGCTATTTCTTTATCACTACATTTGCTAGATAACATATCAAGTAACTCTTTTTGAATTTCAGTTAATCCTGTATAATTTTTATCTAACATCAATAATCTTTCTACTGAAGATCCATGAGTTAGCATATGATCATTTATAATATCAGTATTTATTCCAATATTCTTTCCGCATATTAATCATATAAACTCACCTTTTTTGTTATCCTATAGATATCCTCTATTAAAATCTTCTATAGTTGCATTACGAATAATCTCTTTCATTTTCCCCTCACATCTATTAAATTTATAGATATAATAATATTTATTTATATTCATGTCAAATATACAATTTCACAAAGTTTCTAATTAATATCTTTACATTAATATTTATTAAAAATATAGATTATTAGGTATTTTTTAGTTACTAAAACTTCTCCATTTAACTAGTCAACTAGACTATCATATTTATTAAGCTTTATTTGAATTATAAGATTATTTGATACCCTAAACCTTTTTATGAAGCTCCCATGACAAAATTATTTCATTCATTGTTTCTTAATAAAATTATTTTTGATATAAATTACTCATTATTTAATTAATCAATTCACTTATGAGATTAATATTAGTATAATTAGATAAAAAGAACTATGGAGGAAAGATAAATGAGTAATATAAGAGTAATTATTATGGATGTAGATGGTACATTAACTAATAGTAAAAAAGTAGTAACTGAAAAAACTAAAAATGCTCTAATTAAAGCACAGGAAGAAGGAGCTATATTGATTTTAGCATCAGGTAGACCTACATCTGGATTACTAGATCTTGCTAAAGAATTAAAAATGAATGAAAATAATGGACTTTTAGTTGCTTTTAACGGATCTAAGGTTATAGATTGTGAAACTAATGAAGTTTTATTTAATGAAACCATGAGTATAGAAGAAGGACAAGCTGTTCTTGAACATATGAAGAAATTTGATGTTAAACCTATGATTGATAAAGATGATTATATGTATGTTAATGATGTTTTCAACAATGAAATAAACTATAAAGGGTCCCCTTTTAACATAATTCAATATGAAGCTCGCGGTGGTAAATTTAAGCTTTGTGAAAAAGATGATTTAGCTGCTTTTGCTAATTATCCATTGAATAAAATTTTAACTGCAGGAGAACCTGAATATCTGAAATCTCATTACAAAGAAATGATGGAACCTTTTAAGGATACTTTAAGCTGTATGTTCACAGCAGATTTCTACTTTGAATTTACTGCTAAAGGAATTGATAAGGCTAAGGCGTTAGATTCTGTCCTAATTCCTAGAGGATATAAAAAAGATGAAATGATTGCTTTTGGAGATGGTCATAACGATGCTTCCATGGTTAACTATGCAGGAATAGGAGTAGCTATGGCTAATGCTGTAGACGATTTAAAAGCTATAGCCGATGAAATAACTTTATCTAATGAAGAAGATGGTATTGCACATACACTAAGCAAATATATTAAGGGGATAGATATTTAAATTATTAATAAACTAAAAAAATAAAACTTAATAAATTATTGTATGATGCTCATGGGATGATTCTTCATGAACATTCTTACTAAACTGAATAAATTAACTAACTTAATTGAAAATGAAAAAATACTTCAACTATTTTTTAAAAATTCAGTTTTTTAATTAATACACTTATATTTAAGGGAAATCATATGACTTCCCTTGTTTTAATTTATAATAATATAACTCTTAATCTTCTTTAATCAATTTTGTGCATTTACCTAAATAGTATATTCGTAAGATATGAAGTGCTCTAGTGCAAGCTGTATAAAGTAGCAATCTTTCCTTCTCACAATCGTAATTTTCATCTCCTGCATTATATATAAGAACTACGTCAAATTCTAACCCTTTAGCAAGAAATGCTGGAATTACTAATGTGTCATTTACATACTCGTCCTCATCATTTAGTAGTGCATTCACTTTTACTTTATCTTTAAGAAAATTGTGAACATCCTGTGCTTCTTTTATAGTTTTTGTTATAATTCCAATAGATTTATATCCTTTTTCTTTATAAGTTTTTATATCTTTAAGTAATTGTTCCTTTATATTATTTTCATCAGAAAAGCCAAGAACAATTGGTTTATCTCCTCTTCGTGCTACACATTCATAATTAACATTGTTACTTAAAAGCTTTTTAGAAAACTCAGTAATTTCTATTGTAGATCTATAACTTTTTGTTAAATTAATTATACAAGTTTCATCTTTTGGAAATATGTCTAATATATTTGTATAACTTCCAAGATTCATAAATGGATTTATAGATTGATTTAAATCTCCTAGTATAGTAATACTTGCATTATTAAGAAGCTTGTATAATATTTCATATTGTAATGGCGTATAATCTTGTGCTTCATCAATAATAACGTATTTAATTTCTGAAATTTTCAAAATATCTCCTAATGCTCCTTTTAAATATAAAAGAGCATGCTGATCTTCATAATTAAACTTTTTAGATTTTATCATTTCTAGTGTATAAAATTTAACTTCATTGATGTATTCATCATCATATTCACTTATTATTAAATTTGAAAAGCTCTCTAAATTCTCAAACAACTCTTTATAAATATCAATTATATTAAAATCTGTCATCCTATAGATTTCAGAGTATATACTCTTTATTTCATTTTTCACAACTGATTTACTTTGTTTAAGAATCTCTGTTTCATCATTCTGGCTACCATAATTCTTAATATCTTCAGCCACTTCCCCTACTCTATTTTTCTCATAAGGTTCTAAAAGATATAAAATTCTATCTCTTAACTTTTCAAGTCTTCTCTTTAATGGAAGGTTAACATAATCCTTAAAATACAACTCTTGTATTTCTTTAGATGATATTATTAAAGCTCCTTTAAAAATTATATCCTTAAAATCTCTATTCATTTTCTCTAAATAGATTACGTATTCTTTTAATATATTTAAAAATTGTTTTGAAGATTTAAATTTAATACTCTTAATTCTCTCATTATAGTTATCTTCATTCTTAGAAGAAAGTATATATTCCATCATCTCACAATATTCTTCTTTAATAATTTCATTACCTAATGCTTTATGCATATACTCTTTAAATGTAGTTTGGCACATATTATCTTCACCAAGCTGTGGTAACACATCTGAAATATAATCATTGAAAATATTATTTGGAGAAAATATTAATATATTTTGAGGTCCTATTTTTTCCCTATGCTTATATAATAAATAGGCAATTCTATGAAGAGCAACAGAAGTTTTTCCACTTCCTGCAGGGCCCTGTACAATTAAATTCTTATATAACTCATTACGTATTATTTTATTTTGTTCTCTTTGAATAGTTGTTACTATTGCTTTCATCTTACTATCGCTACTCTTAGCTAAAATATTCTGCAATATTTCATCATCTATTTTAAGATTACTATCAAACATATACTTAAGTTTACCATCATTAACCTTATATTGTCTTTTTAGCGTAAGATCACCATTAATTACGCCTTCAGGACATGTATACCCAGCTTTTCCAACTTCATAATCATAAAACATGCTAGATATTGGAGCTCTCCAATCATATACTAAAAAATCGAAATCATCATTAATTAAATTGGAAATTCCTATATAATATTTATCAGGTAACTCTTTTCCTTCTTCAGTAAAATCTATTCTTGCAAAATAAGGAGATAAAAGCATTTTTTCATATTTTTCTTTAAGCTTTCTTGTAAACTCGTGTCTTCTTTTTTGAATTTTCATAGTATTTATAAATTCCATAAAATCTACAATTTGATCTAGTCCATTGGTCACTGAAACAGATCCTACATCTTCCCATAGCTGCTTTTGCGTTTCAATTGCTTCCTTCCTAAATCTTTCTTTGAAATTATGCTTTTTATCAAATTGTTTCTTAACCTCTTTAAGTACATCCTGTAACCATTCATTTTCAAGATTCCACTCATAGTTGCTACTATTCATAACCTTTCACTCTCCCTAATATAAAATTATAAAAATAATTTATAAATTCTATTGACATTAAATTTTAGAAAGTGTAAAATATAATAGAGGGAATATATTTTACACCTAGTAAATAAAGTGATGTCAAACTTCATTGTATCACTTTTATTTTTTATGTCAATAGATTCATATCTCTAAATCATTATATATCTATGAATTATTCCTATTTCTCATATTATAATTTACTTTTTATATTACTTGGATTTTATAAATAAAAAAACTCTTACCCATGCCTAACATGAATAAGAACTCTTTTATTCAACTATATTAATATTCTTCAAAATATCTTGATAATGTATAGTTATATAAGGTTTAATAATTATATTAAGTTATTTTTCTTAAAGCTAAAATATATTTTATCATTACTAGCAGTATGTATTACTTCATCTACTATTTTCATATCTTCTCTAGTTGATTTCGGTACTTATCCAGATAAATCACATAGAGTTCCATCTACATCTATAAAAATCAACTTTTTATCCATATATACTACTATTAACTTCGCTTAATTTTTAAATAATGCTTATTAACTCTAGGATTCATTATCTACAAAATTTCCAACTAATTCAATCTCTTCACTTATTGTTTTACTCTCAATTCCTTTAGATTCTTGAAGTTTAAAATTAATATTTTCTATAACTTTTTTATACCAGTAAAAGCTATCTTTCTTACTCCTACTTAAATCACCATTTCCATCATTATCTTTATCTACATAAATAAAGCCATATCTTTTTTCATTTCTCCTGTTGATGCACTTACTAAATCTATGCATCCCCAAGGAGTGTATCCAATTAATTCTACTCCATCTTCAACAGCTTCTTTCATTGTATTTTTATATTGTTTTCTTTGAAATATCTCTTTGCAAACCCTGGATATGCTCCCCTTACTTGAACATCTGAACATAAGAAGTTATTTATATTATCTCTTTGCTGAGCTAATAATACATCTTCTGGATTACATGTATAAGAATTTGTATTAAATTTCCTTATGATTTATAATAACAGTGACTATATAAAATGGAGGGTTTTTGTATGAATACAAAAAAAGAGGTAAGTATAAAAAAAATATCTCAAGATGCTGAAGATTTATTTAGAGGAGGATTTTTCTGTTCTGAAGCACTAATAAGTTCGATACGTTCTAACTTTGAATTAGATATACCAGAAGAAGTAATAGCAATGGCTTCAGGATTTCCTGTTGGAATTGGACGTTCTAAATGTATATGTGGAGCAGTGTCTGGTGGTGTTATGGCTTTAGGTTTATTTTTTGGACGTACTAAACAGGGAGATTCTAAGGTGGAAAAAAATCTAGAATTATCGAAAGAGTTGCATGACTGGTTTAAAGATTCCAACGGTAAAAATTCTCTTTGCTGTCGTATACTAACTAAGGAATTCGATATGTCATCTGGAGCTCATAAAGAACAATGTATACATTTTACAGGCATGGTTGCTGGAAAAGTTGCTGAAATAATAGTAAGAGAACTAAATCTAGTTAATACAGATATTTTAATTACAGTATAGGAGTTAAAATTATGATAAAGAAAATACCACTTCCTATTTCTGGGGTGATGCTTGGTTTTGTAGCTTTAGGTAATTTAATTCAAAGCTACTCTGAATCTATTCGTTTAGTATGTGGAATTATATCATTAATTTTAGGATTACTATTATTATGTAAAGTTGTACTATATCCGTCTATGATAAAAGAAGATATGAAAAATCCAATTATGGCTGGTGTATCTGCAACATTTCCAATGGCTATAATGCTTTTATCGACTTATATAAAACCTTTTATAGGCCAAAAGGCTATTTATATTTGGTATTTAGGATTACTTCTTCACTTAACTTTAATTGTGTACTTCTCAATAAAATTTATATTAAAGTTCAATATAAAAAAAGTTTTTACTACATATTTTATAGTTTATGTTGGACTAGCTGTTGCAAGTGTTTCTGCACCAGCCTTTGAAAAAACAAATATAGGTACATTAGCATTTTGGTTTGCATTTGTATTATGTATGGTATTACTTGTAGTTGTAACATATAGATATAGTAAATATAAAGAAATACCTGATCCAGCTAAACCATTATTTTGCATATATGCAGCTCCTGTAAACCTTTGCCTTGCTGGATATATTCAATCAGTACAAACAAAGTCATTATTAATGATATCTTTTTTAGCTGTTTTAGCATTCATAACATTTATTATAGTTTTATTTAAGTTGCCAAAGTATTTAAAAATGCCATTTTTCCCAAGTTACTCAGCATTTACATTTCCATTTGTTATAAGTGGAATTGCAACAAAAATGACCATGTCTTACTTAAGTAAAATAGGATATAATATGGTATTCTTAAAATATGTTGTTTTATTACAAACAATTATTGCTACATTATTAGTAATTTATACTTTTTTTAGATTTATACTTTTTCTAATTCTAGAAAAAAAGATTATTCTATAACTCAATAATTTTTATCATTAATTCACTTTTATAAATAAACAATTAATTGTAAAATAATTTTAGTATTTTAAGTAAATAAAAAACAACTTACCATATTAAAAATATTGTAAGTTGTTTCTATTTATTTTATATCCAATATCTCAATAACTTTTTATCTATACATCAGTTCTTGAGCATTAGTTTTATCACTTTCATTGATTTCTCTTAAAACCTTACATGGATTTCCTAATGCAACTACATTTGCAGGAATATCTTTAGTTACCACGCTACCCGCTCCAATAACTGTATTATCTCCAATTGTAATCCCTGGTAATATAATAGCACCTGCTCCTATCCAACAATTTTTCCCAATATGAACTGGTTTATTATATTGTGTTACAGGCATACGAAAACCAGGATCTATTGGATGTGCTGCAGTAGCAACAGTAACATTAGGTCCAAACATTGTATAATCCCCTACATAAATATGCGTATCATCTACTAATGTCAAATTAAAATTAGCATACACATTATTACCAAAATGAACATGCTTTCCACCCCAGTTACTATGAAATGGAGGCTCAATATAGCATTCTTCTCCTATTTCTGCTAGCATTTCTTTTAACATACTTTGGCGTTTCTCATATTCTGTTGGACGTGTTTCATTAAAATCATATAACTTATCCAAACACTTGGTTTGCATCTCTAATAACTCTTCATCACCACAATTATAAATCTTTCCACTATGCATTTTTTCATATTCTCTCATTTTCAATTCTCCTTCTTTACCTGATCCTTTTAATGACAAATAATTTAATTTTAATAAATTATCATATGTATTAATTTCTTTAAATCAATACCTTGTCCATATTTATTATATCTATATAAAAATTTACTTGATAATATCATAACACATATTTTGCAATTACTCTGAAAAAACTATATTTATTTACCCTCATTAAAGATATCTACATTCAAAATTTGTGAACTCTGAGTAATTACAACAACTTTCTCCATAAGCATACAATCCAATAATAACACCTGTAAATCCTCCAGCAACTTCAGAAGAAAGATATCTAGTCTTAGCTGTTCCAAGATTTATTTCTTCATCCTCTGATTTATATTAAAACTGTACTTACTATTGCTTGCATGAATGACTAGAGAAATCTTATTTGCATCATTTAAACTAACAGTTTTTTCTACTGATTTAATATCACCAATATTAAGTAGTTTTATTACCTCATATCCATTTTCAATTTTTCTTATTGCTAAATCATAAAATATGTTTTTTCATCCTCAAAATATAGAGATGGATCAATTCCTCCTTGGTCTACATAAATAGGATCAGACCATTTATCATAAATATTATCTGTCCAGACATAGAAATTTTGGCTAGTTGTATTATTGGTAGTAGTCATATAAAAACGATCATTGTTATATCTTATTGCTGGGGCAAAAACTCCACCAGAACTATTTATCTTATCAAGCTGAATCTGACTTTTTTTTGTTAAGCAATGCCCTATTTGTTTCCAATTGATTAAATCCTTACTCTCGAAAAGAGGAACACCATGGAAATATTGAAATGAACTACACACAAGATAATACGTATCATCAACCTTACAAACCTTTAATTATAGGATTATTATATTTCACTTTATTTACCTCCATTTATAAATATAAAAATCAATTTTATATTATTTACATTAAAAATATCTATTATTTTATTATCTATTATAAGAATTTTTTAAATTTTATCATAAAATTAAAATACTAAATATCTATATTTATTGATATAAAATACATAAAATTTTACAATACAGCATTATCTATTTTCATCCATTTTTACTTATATAGACATTAATTATTACTCTTCTACTACATATTCTAATTTAAGTTAATTTAATAAAACCTTTAATTAGTTCGGAAAAAATATTATACTAAAATAAGTGTTCAAGTCTTTGATTGACTTACACAATTTTACTTATTGATATAAAATGTAATTAATTTTATTACAATTAATGTTACAAATATAAAAATTAGATTGAGAGGTTTATATATGAGAAAAAAAGATATACTTGAGCTAAAAAGACGTTTAAAGAAAGATCATTGCACCTTCACTAAAATGTGTGGATGCTATGTTAATGGAGAAAAACATGTTATTTTAAAGTTTAGGGAAACATTTTTAAATTTAGATGAAGATGAATATTTTAAATACTTAGAAATTGCTAAAAAAGTACTCTCTGGAACCATTGGTAACAATATTTTAGAACTTAACTTCCCAGCTAACGAAGATCTTATAAATGAAAGACAAATTTCTCTTATGCAGCTTAAAAACAGTCAATTAAGAGATGATACTCTTCTTGATAATTTTTATGACTCAATTATAGATAATTATGATTATACTGGTAACTTTTTAATACTAATTTTTCATGATGCTTATGATGTTATTACTAAAACTAAAGATAATGCTAAAATAGATGAATCAGAGGAAGTATATGAATATTTGTTATGTGCAATATGTCCTGTTTCACTTTCAGAGCCTGGCCTTAGATACTTTGAGGAAGATAATAAAATAAAAGCACGTATTAGAGATTGGGTGGTTGAAGCTCCAACTAATGGATTTGTATTTCCTGCTTTTATTGATCGTAGCTCAGATGTTAATTCTATTATGTATTACACTAAAAATACAAAGGATACACATCCTGAGTTAATGGAAAATGCTTTAGGATGTTATTCAAAGCAAACTGCAACTATACAAAAGGAAACATTCCAATCAATCATTAAAGATACATTTAGTACTGATGAAAAGGAAGCTGAAAAAATATTTATGGAAGTACAAGAAAACCTAAATAATATGCTTGATGAATACAATGCAATATATGATGATACAGATGCTGAACCTATAAGTTTAACAAAAGATGATATACAAAGTCTATTAATTGAAAGTGGAGTTCCTGAAGAACTTACTACAAAAATTGAAAAGTCTTATGTAGACACCTTTGGTGATGAGCTTCCTTTAGTAGAAAATTTAATTGATGCAAAAACACTTAAAGCAAATGAACAAATTAAAAGAGAAAAACATTTAGAAAAACAAGTGGAAATACTTCAAAATAGACTTGAGCAAGTTAAACAAGAATCTGCAGTAGATAATGAAACTCCTTTATCTACAGAAAATAATGAAGCTAGCTTAGTAAATAACATTGATAATTTAGAAGTTAATAATGATACTACGGATCTAGACAAAGAATCTATTAATAATAATATTAGTTTAGAGGAAAATTCTGATACTGATTCAAAAGAAGATTTAGAATCTAACATCAAAAATGTTGATGATACAGATTTAGATGATAATGATACTACCCTTAATTATGATGTTATTCTTCAAGTAAGGCCTGAAAAAATACCTCAAATAAAATCTCAAATAATTGATGGTCAAAAATGTATAGTTATTCCTATTAATGAAGATGAACAAACTACAGTTAATGGCTTAGACGACTTAATTTGATATAGTACTTCAAATTTGGTATAATATTCTGAAAAATAGTAGGAGGATATAAAATGTTTGAAGAAGATCAATATGAAGAAAATATAAAATCATTTAAAAAAATATCTTCTATGGAGGCAGATTACCTATTAAATAATGAAGATAAAGCTATTGTTTATATTGGTAGATCAACCTGCCCTTTCTGTCGTAAATTTGCTAAAAAATTAAGTGGATTAGCTAATAAAGTTATTACAACCATTTATTATATTGATAGTGCAGATTCTTCTGATAATGAAATTAGATTATTTAGAGATAAATATAATATTGTAACTGTGCCAGGTTTCATTGTTCATAAAAATGGAGAAATAGAAGTTCGTTGTGACTCTTCTATTCCAGAAAATGAAATATTAGATATGTTAAAATAAATACTTTATTGAATTTAAATCAATTATATTAACATAACTTTTCAATTATATATACAATAAATAATATAAGTATTTTTAAGGCTAAAATTTAAAATTCATATACAAAATTTAAGGACTTACTATATTTAGTAAGTCCTTTTTTTATTGTATTTAGAATAAAAAGGATTGTATATTGCATTATCACAATATACAATCTTTAATGTGATTTTACCACTTACCGTTAGTCATATGTCCTGCAAGTTCCGCCTTACATCTTTGCTTTATTGTCCAAGCTTCATTTTTTGCCTTTTCAAATCCATTTACACATTTTGGATCAAGATTTATTTCTATACCTTCTTGTGCAAGCTTAGCAATCTTACTTGCTAGTACAATGATTTCAGCATGAATATCGTTAGTTCTATCTGATGAATAAATTTTTTCAGCTTCTTCACTAGTAAGTTCAACAAACTTTTCTTTTCCTAAATTACATTTTGGGCACACTTCTGGTGCTTCTATTCCTTCATGTATATATCCGCATACAGCGCATTTAAATAACTTTTTCATAATAATTTCTCCTTCAATCTATATCAAAATTTTTCTTGAATTTCCATACTTATATACTACCTCTAATAATGTTAATTGTCAACTAATAATAATTATTATTTATTTTAAAATTAATAAAATTTATATAGCCATATCTAGAGTTTTATTATAATAGTAACTATAAGCTATAAATCCTTAGTGCTTTTTATTCACTAATACATATTAAGCCTAAAAAAAGTAACCTATTTCCTTTATATATTTTTTTATAAATTTTGCAGTAACTCAAGCATATATAGTATTATCAGGCACATCTTTATCTTCATAATGATAATATTATTAGTGTGGATATATACATTGGATGTGGAGAAACAGATGCTATGAGAATCATCTCTCGAATAGCTAAACAAATGCAAACAGAATATCCTCATGTAAAGTTCCACTTACGTAGTGGTAAGATCAGTCGGGACTTTTAATGCCTAAAAATAGCTATCTTTCTTCCCATAATGTAATTAATCCTGATGATTTATTAAATCTTCCTCTTTTGATTTCTGCACAAACAATTATAAGCAATTAATTTTCCGGTTGGTTAGGAACAGATTTTTAAATATTAAATATAGTTGCTACATATATTATTTTATATAACGCTTCTTTAATAGTTAAAGAAGGTGTTGATTATGCACTATGCCTTGATAAAATTATAAATACAACAGGAAACAGTAATTTATGATTCAGAGCACTCTCCTCTAAACTTGAGTATTTCCTTGACATTGTTTGGATAAAAAATCATGTGTTTTCTAATTCAGCTATAAATTTTTTTAAAAGAGTGCAAAAAGAACTTTAACTGCTAAGTTATTTTCAATTCTAAGCAAACTAAAAAAGGTTGTATATTCTCGATATAATATACAACCGTAATTTAAGCCTATAACTAATTTCTTCATCTCTTTTTAAAATTTTGTTCTCATCTTTGTTTTATATAAGAAGTTTTAATTTTAACCTTTAAAAGTATGATTTTCTATTAAATAGAATCTATATTTCCAATACTCTATTTAGTTTTGTAAATAACTTCAATTATTTTATTATTTTCTACTTTACATATTCTTCCCCTAGTTATAATTAAAAGTCATCATCTTCAGTAGTTTGAATAACAAACTCTCTAATTTGCTCTTTGCCTGAATTTATTATTTCTTGAATAAACTTATTTAAATCATCATGTAAATCTCTTGATAGTGATGCTTCTATCACCATAGGTAAATTACTTGATGCAATAAGCTTAACTTTATCATTTACATATTTAGCAGCTGTTTTAAATGGTGTACCACCTAAAATATCTGTAAATATTATTACGTTCTTACAATCTTTTAGTTCATTAAAGGCATTCTTTATCTCTTCATCAAGCATTTCCATTGTTAGTTCTTGAACAAAATCAATTGGAATAAAATTTTCCTGTTCTCCAGCTATTAATTTAATAGAGGATGCTAGTCCACTAGCAAAATATCCATGTCCTACTAATATTATTCCTGTCATTATAAATTCCCCTCTCTAATAACCTTAGAAATATTTCCTTCATTTTTCTCTAGCATAAGAGATACTTGATCATAATTTTCCCCTGTTAACTCTATTAAAATTGCATGCTTAACACTACTATTTGAAAGCTTTACTAATTCACTAGCCCTTTCTATCGTACATGAAGCAGACTCCATAATTATTCTCTTTGCTCTTTCTACTAACTTCTCATTAGTCATCTGAACATCAACCATTAAGTTTTTATAGACTTTACCAATCTTAATCATAGTAGTTGTAGAAATAATATTTAAAATCATTTTTTGTGCTGTTCCTGACTTCATTCTAGTAGAACCCGTTATAACTTCAGCCCCAACTACAGCTTCTATGTTAACCTTTGCATGCTTACCAATCTCACTATTATTTACACAACTTATGGCTCCTGTAAATGCTCCAACTTCATTTGCGTAATCAAGCCCTCCAATAACATAAGGAGTTCTCCCACTTGCAGCTAGTCCTACAACTGTATCCTTATCATTAAGTACTATTTCTTTTAAATCTTCTATGGCTAATTCAGTAGAATCCTCTGAACCTTCCTTCGCCTTTATAATTGCATCCTTTCCTCCAGCCATTATACCTTGTACCAACTCATAAGAAACTCCATAAGTAGGAGGACATTCACTAGCATCAAGTATTCCAAGTCTTCCACTAGTTCCAGCCCCAATGTATATCAATCTTCCCCCTTTTCTTATTCTTTTAACTATTTCATCAATAAGAGTTTGGATTTCCTTATTACACTTTCTAATAGCTGCTGGAATTTTTTCATCTTCTGAATTTATTAAATTCACTATATCTATAGTACCTAAAGTATCAATATCTATAGTATTTTCATTAATTTGCTCAGTTTCTAGCCTTTTTAATTCCATTATTTATTCCTCTTCTTTTATCTTATTGTAATCTTTTATCTTTTCTACAAACTTTTTTGTAATAATTTCTGGTCTTGTTATAGCTGTTCCGATTACTATAGAATGTGCTCCAGCCTTTAAAGCTCTTAAAGCTTCTTCCTCAGTATTAATTTTACCTTCTGCTATTACAGGAGTATCTGTTATAGCAACTATATCTTCAATTACCTTTATATTAACTTCGTTTATATCCTTAGTTTCATCTGTATATCCACTTAAAGTTGTGCTTATTATATCTAAGTTTAAGGGTAATATATTTTTCGCTTCTTCTATAGTAGATATTTCCCCCATAATTAATACATCAGGATAGTTTACTTTAATCTTCTTTACTATATCTTCAAACTTTTCATTATTAGGTCTTTTTCTTGATGTAGCATCTAAAGCTATTATTTCAATACCAGTTTCTAAAATTGCTTCTGCACTCTTATAAGTTGGAGTTATATAAACATTACACCCATCATGCCACTCTTTGTTTATTCCTATTATAGGCAAATCTACTACTTTTTTAATTGCAGCTATGTTATCAGGTCCTGTAGCTCTTATTCCTACAGCACCGCCTTCTTTTGCTGCTTTTGCAAAAGCAGCCATAATTTCGCATCCATACATAGCCCAACCTACTCTAGCTTGGCAAGATACAATTAATCCACCTTTTATCTTTTCCATAACTCTATTTTTCATTTTAGAACATACCTATTGCCTTTCCTAATATTCCCAGTACAAAACTTGCAAGCACACAAATATACATTCCCTTTTTATTTCTCTTTAAGATGTTATGAAAACCAAGTACAACTAATAATGGTAAAAGTGAAGGTATAACTGCATTAATTAAATCTTGTACTATTATTTCTTTTCCTCCAAAATTCCATACATAAGCAATGTTAATCTTAACGAAGGAAACTATCATAGCTCCAACTACCATCATACCCACTATAGTAGCTCCCTCAACAAATCTTTCTAATATATCAGTACTCTTCATTTTAGCAACTAGAGATGTTCCTAACTTATGACCATATTTTATAAAATACCATCTAGAAAGAACATTTAATGCGATGTTAGGTACTAAGAATACTACAATTCCAAGAATATTTCCTTCTAAAGCCATTCCTGCGCCTATAGCTGCAAATATTGTCATGAATGTCGCCTTGAATATTGAATCTCCAATACCTGAAAGTGGTCCCATTAGTGCAGCCTTTGCAGCGGAAATTGCTTCTGCCGTAATTGGTTTACCCATAGCCTTTTGTTCCTCTAAAGCTAGTGAAACTCCAAGTATAGCATTTCCTGTATATGGATGGCAATTAAAGAATTCATTATGTCTTAATAATGCTTCCTTTAAATCATCTTTGTTAGGGTATAATTTTTTAAGCGCTGGAATCATAGCATAACAGAATCCTAACGAAGTATATCTTTCATAGTTAATACTTGTCATACTAAAGAAACTTCTTATATATGTTTTAATTAATTCCTTTTTAGTTAAAAGTCCTAAAACATTTTCAGTCTCTTCTATAGTTTCATCCTCTTCATCAAAATCATCGAAATCATCATTACTAGACTTTTTACTATCAACTCTAAGAGTAAATAATGCTGATACTATACCTACTCCAATTAATGAAATTGCTAGAACATCTAATTTTAAATATACTGCTAAAACAAATCCGATTAAGAAGAAAGACCAATATTTTTTGAAATTCATCATCTTTAATAACATAGCCATACCAACTGCTGGTAAGATACCTGAAGCAACCTTTAATCCATCAACTATAACTGTTGGCATACTATTTACAACCTGATTAACATAATCACTACCAAAATTTATAGCTAAGAATGTTGGTATAAAGAATACAATAAAGAAAGTGATTAAACCTGATAAATGAATTAATTCAACTTTTTTTATTTCACCTTTTTGTAAATACTTATCTGCTAAGTGCATTAGAAATATATTTATATTCCATGCTAACATAATTAATATTTGTGCAAGTATACCTATTGGTAAAGCAAGGGCAATACCTACTTCAGGATTACCACCATTTGAAATTGCAAATACTGTTGATAGCATACCTGCTATCTGTGCATTAGGAGGTACACTTCCTCCAATAGGTAGAATTCCCATGTACATTAATTCTATGCTACCACCAACAATTAATCCCGTTTTTATATCACCCATTAATAGACCTACTATAGCGCCACCTACTATTGGCCTTGAAATCATCCAATATCCATAACCATAATTTTCAACCATTAAAACAGCAATAAACGTACTTAACAATAAAACTGTAACTGTGCTCACTATTCTTCCCCCTCTTATCCTATAGTTTTTCACCTAAATCAATTGATTTATCTGATGGAGTAGCTCTTATTTCTAACTTTACTCCTTCATGTTTTAATTCTCTAAATACATCCCTTAATTCATCATTCAGAAAAATAGTATTAGATATCTGTTTTCTATCTTCCTTGTGGTATAATCCTCCAACGTTTATTTCCTTTAATTCCACACCATTTTTAACTAGATACAGTAATGGTTTTGGACTCTTTACAACAACGAAGATTTTTTTCTTTTGATACTTCTTTAGAAATTCAGTAGCATCCTCTTCATTTTTTATGAAGCACCTCATTCCTTGTGGTGTTGCCATCTCTAATAATGATTTTTGAAAAGCATCCTTACAAACCTCATTATCAATCACTAATATTGCATCACTTGGATATTGTACTGACCAAGCAAAAGCAACTTGTCCATGAATCAATCTCTCATCGATTCTTGCTATTGTTATCATTTTATTTCCTCCTTCCAATGTTTGTTCATAGTATAACGTTTTCTTTTATAGGTTTCAATGATTTGGTCTTAACATGAAACGGCATTTCAACATTTGAAATCTTTCATCCTTCAATTCTTGTTTTATGTATTTTATGTGAAGAATTTTTATAATCATAGTTACAGTAAACAGTGTATAAAATATCGACTACATGAAGAGATGCTGTACGGGAAGAAATAGCACCGCTTCTAAACTTACTTTCTTTATTGCTTACATAAAGGTTATAATCACATAATTTAGATAAAGTATTTTCACTACTTGAGGTTATAGAAACTGTTTTCACAAAATTATCCTTTAATATTTGGGCTATATCAAGTATTTGTTTTGATTCTCCTGAATACGAAAATAATAAGGCGAAATGCTCTTGATTACTATTTAAAGCTTGTACATATTGACGATCATAGAGGGCAAAATTTATAGCATTTTTACCTACTCTAGTAAATTTAAATGTTGCATCTAGGGCTATAATGTGGCTATTTCCTATTCCGTATAAATCTAAAATTTTTGCTTCCTTTATTAGTTCAACAACCTTTTTTAAAGTCTCTGTATTAATTAATATAGAAGTCTCCTCAATAGATTGGATATTGATAGTATTTAACTTATCAACTATTTCTTTTACATTATCATCTGGACTTATATATGTAGAATCTAATATTTCTATGTTTTTACTTTCAAAAATCTTTAGTTCCTGATTTATACTAAGCTTTAGCTTATTAAATCCTCCTATACCAATTCTCTTACATAGCCGTACAACAGTTGCGGCAGAAGTATATGTTCTTTCCCCTAATTCTTTACTAGTAAGATCTATTATTTCATTAGGTCTTTTTAATATGTAATCCCTAACTTGTGATTCCGCCTCTGTTAAATTCTTATTATCCCTAAGCTTAATCAAAACGCTCATCATAACACCACCTTTCTCGCTTATTTTATCATAAACTTTTTATTTACACATAGAACAAACTTCATACATTCAAATATCCATTTGAAACCGCAGATTATCTCTAATACCAAATTTAGATGAAATGTATAAATGACGAGAAGGTAATAGAGGGTGAATATTATAAATCTATTTTAATTTGGTAACACATTTCGTGGTTACTTTATTTATATTTAAAGTAACTACTAATTTACTTAAAGTAATTTTTAAAAATATTAATACAAAATTGATTCTTATATAATTACCTAGCCAGCTCTTCTTTTTTAGCACTTTAATTCTATAAACTAAAGCATTTCACCTGTATAAAAAGAGCTAGCTAGCTTTTTAAAGTCATACTCCTTAAGTTCATCTAATGTTATATTAGCATGTGAACCCTCATGGACCATAAGATTACTATCTTTACCAACATGAACTAAGATAACAGGTTTGTCAGTAGCATACGCATAGCCAAGTTCCCATGCTGTTCCACTATCTGAATAGTTCCCATGATATATACCCACAACTATTTCGGACCACTTAATATGTTTTAAATCATTCATGAATGTTTCAATTGACCATTGACGAGAACCAACTTCAGCATGTTTATCCATTGGATTTCTCATAGGTGAAAACACCTCTAACCCCTTTTCCTCTAATATTTTCTCAACTATTTCTAAACATTCAACCTCTGTATCATTAAAAAATGGACTTGCTAAATAAACTCGCTTCATTTTCTTTTAACCTCCTTAAGTATTTCTTAAATTATTCTTTTGCTTGATAACTCTTTAAAATGATGTATATATAGTGATCCACCTGAAAAGTTTCCCTTACCTCCTATTTAAGCTACTTTAAAAATCATATTTAATATATTCATTTAATTTTCCAACTATTAAAAACTCTACCACATATGTAACAAGCAATCAATAATTGGCAATACTTAAACTATAGTATTTATATAAATATTTATTAATATTTGTCAAGTCCATTAATCTATATATATCCTGTAAAATATATGAAATTTCTAAAACTATGGTACAATATTTAATATAAACACATGCAAACTTTATAAAAGGAGGAACTATAATTGAATGATATTTTCGAAAAGGAATATACAATAAATTTTTTTGATGTTGACTCTGAGCATAAATGCAAATTTTCATCTTTAGGAGATTTCTTATGGGATGTTATTATATCCCAATCTGATTCTTTAGGAGAAACTAAAGAAGGCTTTGCTCAAAATAATTGTATTTGGGTACTTTTAAAATATGATATAACTATATATGAATACCCTAAATTAAGAGATAAAATAACAGTTCAAACTAAGGTATTAGGTACAAAAAAATTCTATGGTTATAGGCAAAATACTATAAAGAACTCTGAAGGGAAAGTTATAGGAGAAGTTTTTTCAACTGCTATATTAATAGATTTTGAAAAGAGACGTCCTATGAGAATATCCTCTGAACAAAGTGAAATATATGGTCTAAAAAAAGAACTGGATGAAGTACCTATTTTAGATGATATTCCTAAAATTCAAAAAGCGGACTATCTAAAAGACTATCCAGTTAGATATAGTGATATAGACTCTTATGGGCATGTTAATAATGTAAAGTATATTGAAATGGCTATGGATACTTTACCAAGATCTATTTTAAACGAATATAATTTATTCAACATTAAGGTATTATTTAAAAAGGAAACAACTGATGGAGATACACTACATATTTCATCTGAAGTAATTTATGGTGAAAATAGCTATATTAATACAATTCATAATATTACAAGTGATACTGGAGTGCTTCTTACAAAATTGCAAATTATATGGAAGAAAAAATGATATCGTTATATAATAAATAAGATTTTATTTTATATATATTATTATAATAAAACATCAAAAAGGTTATAGTTTAAACTATAACCTTTAACAATCTAAAATTATCTTCTATTTTGTTCTTTTTTAGCTCTTCTACAAGATATACATCTTGTTGGCTCATTATCGAATCCTTTTTCTTTATAGAATTCTTGTTCTCCTACTGAAAATATGAATTCACTTCCGCAATCTCTACATGTTATTGTCTTATCTGTCATAAATATTCCTCCTAAAATTAAAGATTCTAAATTGATATAATAATCTCTAATTTTTGAGAAACTATTTACCTAAATGAAACCTTTTTGTTAGCAAATTTGCTACTCATTTATAATAACATACTATTTATATCATTACAATACTTTTACTGAAAATATATATAAATAAATTTAATTTCATCCTCAATTATATGGTCTATAGTATTAAAAATCATCTTTTGAAATTTCTCTAGGCCATGAAAGTAAACTCTTTCTTGATATTTTTAATTGCTTTTCATTTGGAAAATATAAGTCACAGAAATAATTATGATAATTAGCTGTCCATACATATTTATCCCATACTTTTATATTCTTTTTATTTAATTCTAGCATTTCTTCAACTTTAACTTTATGCCTAAGAAGTAACTCTATTTGCACTCTTTCAAATTCATATTCATTATTGCATTCTATGTAATATTTAAATATAGTATTTAAATAATTTAAAAACCACTGGCCATCACTATCAATAAGTATTTTCTTGTGTTGCGGTGCAACATCATAATTATTTATGTACTTTTGTAATCTACTTACTGTCTTATAATCTAATATAATTCTTGGATAGCAAGCTAGATTACTCTCAGCATCATGCGCATCCAAAAGAGCAGGTCCAAAAACAATATCTTCATTTATATAAAATTCACCTACACTTACTCCGCCTCTAACAAAAAGACCTTCTATTGCTAAGTTAAATTGATATTCTGATACATTATCCAATATTTCATTTAACTCTTCTTCTCCATCATCCTTTATAGGATATCCAACAATCATATTATCAGTATATATTTTTATCTTTCCTTGACTGTACTTATTTGGTATTATACATTGTTTGTTCTTATTTATAAGAAAGTTAACCTCATTAAGCAGCTTGTCTCCATATCCTTTACTACAAGAGTCTACTATCATTTGTGAAAATCCTAATATATCTATAGTGCATACCATAGAATTAATAAGCTGTGGATTATCCTGATTATATTTTTGCATACTTCTTCCAACACATCCTCACCTAATTTTTTCTATAGCTTTTATTTTAACATTTAAAGTAAGATATTGTGAAGATATTATGTCATTTAAATTAGAATTTATTCCAACCCTTTCATAATTTCATATCTATTTTATTTTTTCCACCAACATTTATTTCTCTTAGTAAAGCAACATAAACCATTTATCTATTCCTCTTTATTTTTATTTAATTAATTTATGTATTTTTAAATATATAATTTTTAAACCCTCTTAATTTACATTTTGCCATAATAGTTTTATAGTAAACTCTTTTATTTATATATATTATTAATTGTTTTATTTATATAAATCTGCTGCAAGATCTGTCAGCATACTATTATCTACTACTTCAAAGTAAGAGCTTTTCTTTTTAAGAATACCACTTTTACAAAGTGATTTTAATGTTCTTAAAAGATGTCTATAACTTGTACCTAAAAGTTTTGCTATTTCAGTTAAATTTTCATCAAATATTAGTACATCTACTCCATTAACATTTACCCTTTCCCCAGTCGCTAATATATAACTAGATAATCTATTTTCTAATGGATAAAGTAAGTTAATTGAACTATTTTTAGATAATTTTTTTAATTTTTCACTTAAAGACTCACACATAAAACGTAGAAACTTAACATCATCTAATAAATATTCCCTAACTTTTTGAATAGAAATACCTATACAATAACTATCTTCTAAAACTTGAATATTTGAATTAGCTGGCTCTAACTTCATAAATTCAATATCACCAATCATTTTTACTGAATTATAAAAACATATTAAAAGAGTTTTGCCATTGCTTAATGAGGAATAAACTTTTGCTTTTCCTTTTACTAAGAAAAAAAGATAGTTTGTGCTTTCACCTTCTCTACAAATATGTTCTCCTTTCTTGAATAGGAAAAGTTCAGCATGAGAATTTATATCTTTACTAAAAAATTTATTTATATTGTACTTTTCTATGGACTTACTTATAGTTTGAGAATCGCATATTTTTTTCATAATCTTATCCTTTACCATATTTGTATTATTCAAATGATAATTTTTTCCTATATTGTGACATATGTCATCATTACTTTCAACAATTTTATGATAAATTAAGTTTAAAAGTTAGTGGAGGTAATAAAATGAATAATATGTATGATAAAGTTGTAGAATCTACAAAATATATAAAGGATAAAATTACCAAATTCAATCCAAAGGTTGCAGTTATTCTTGGCTCAGGATTAGGTAATTTAGTTGATGTGTTAGAGGATAAAGAGTATATAGATTATAAAGATATTCCAAATTTTCCTCAATCAACAGTAGAAGGTCATGAAGGTAGACTAGTATTTGGAAAAATAAAAGGAATAGATGTATTAGCAATGCAAGGAAGATTCCATTACTATGAAGGATATACTATGAAGGAAGTTACTTATCCTGTATATGTAATGCAACAATTAGGTATCCAAAAGCTTATAGTTACTAATGCTTGCGGAGGAATAAATACTGATTTTAAACCTGGTACATTAATGCTTATAAAGGATTTTATAAATCTATTTGGGGACAATCCTTTAATTGGAGTTAATGACAAAAGATTTGGAGTAAGATTCCCTGATATGTCTGAACCTTATAAACTAGAATTAATAGATAAAGCTAAATCAATAGCAGATGAAATTAATGTTGAATATAAAGAAGGAATTTATGCTGGTTTTATGGGCCCTTATTATGAAACTGCTGCTGAAATAGTTTCTATAGGTAGACAAGGTGCTGATGCTGTTGGTATGTCAACGGTTCCAGAAACGATAGCTGCTAATTATTTAGGAATAGATGTTCTTGGAATAGCTTGCATTACAAATATGGCAACAGGAATACAAAAACATAAACATTCCCATGCAAGAGTTGTAGAAACAGCTGAAAAAGCCTCAGCTAATTTATGTGCATGGGTTGCTAAGATTATAGAAAATATAGAATAATAATTTTTTGAAGAATTTCTTAAAGTAATAGGAACTTATGAATAGTAGATGCTATTTTAAATTGTTCTTAGAATATGTTTAAAGGACTTGCTTATAACAGTAAGTCCTTTTTTGCCTAATTGTTTCACCATTCAATACAGATTTCCAAGATTCCTCAGCTTCCTCCATTAATCCTGATAATAAACAACATCTATCTCCACATTCCAATTCAAGCATGTCATTTAATACACCGCTTAAAGAATAAATAGATTGATGTACCTCTATAGCAAGATATATATCATACACAAAAATAGGATCTATTAATGGATCTTTAGCATATTCATATAAGCTTCATACAAAATGTTACTCTGTTATTTTCATACTTAATTATTCTATATTCCGCTATTTCGGCTCGAACAAAATATCGTCCTATACCCTCCACATATTACACACCTATACTCCGCAAAGCCATATTTGATATCGCTACACATTAAAGCTTTATTTACAACATCATAAATATGCTCTTGCATATGTTTCGGAACTTGAAAGCAATATTTATTTTTGAATTTATTATAGTTCTTCTTTAATATGTGTTTTACTGTTATCTTATCTTCAATTATCATATCTATATTTTATTAATTATCCACAGTTTTTAAAAATATAATTTCCTAAAGAATAAAAAAATAACACCATAAAGTTACAATCTTCACACTGTAACTTTAAGGTGTTATGATTAGCAAATACTATGTTAATACTAATATATTATAATTACATCTATATTCTCACTAATAACTGAAGTTTTATTTCATACCAGATATTATGAGTAATATTTATAACTACTCATAATATCTACAATAAATAATTTTTATAAACTAAACTATATTACTACTGTTAATAAATCTTCTTTAAAATCTATTTGTTTTTTATCTACTTCTACAACATCTAAATAATTATCTGAGTTTGTTATGATTACTGGTGTGATTAAAGAATATCCTTCTTTTTCAATTGCTTTAATATCAAACTCTACTAAAGTCTGTCCTTTTTTAATTGTGTCTCCTTGTTTAGCTTTTAATGTGAAGTGCTTTCCTTCTAATTTTACAGTATCCATACCAACATGTATTAATATTTCTGCTCCATTATTAGTTGTGATTCCCATAGC
>OKWQ01000087.1_pt1 | contig 107233 bp, 76 predicted proteins | sample 1607071 | NCBI WGS metagenome assembly OKWQ01 (sample SAMN07501039, study PRJEB24779) | human gut metagenome
GGGGACAAGTGTGAAAGAAAATCGCTTTCACACTGCTGATTAAGGAATAGCACAAGCCAGCTTGCACGATTCAGGGGGACAAAATGATAAAATTAGCGGCAAACCATATATCAAAGGCATTTGAAGATAAACAGATATTATCAGATGTATCAATAGAGGTAAGTGAAGGGGAACTGGTCTGCCTTCTGGGCGTCAGCGGTGTGGGAAAGACCACACTCTTTAACGTTATTTCAGGGCTGGCTTCACCGGATGGCGGAGAAATTTTACTGGATGGAAAAAATATTACCGGACAGGCCGGGTACATTAGCTATATGCTTCAGAGAGACCTGCTGCTTCCGTACCGGACAATTGAAGATAATGTGGCGCTCCCCCTTCTGGTAAAAGGTATCGGGAAAAAAGCGGCGAGAGAAAAAGTATCTTCCTATTTTAAAGAATTTGGATTGGAAGGAACAGAGAAAAAATATCCCAGCCAGCTTTCCGGTGGAATGAGGCAGAGAGCGGCGCTGCTAAGAACCTATATGTTTTCTCAGGGAGTGGCACTTCTGGACGAACCGTTCAGTGCCCTGGACACGATTACAAAAGGTGCAATGCATAAATGGTATCTGGATGTCATGGAACATATCCGGCTGTCAACCATATTTATCACCCATGATATAGACGAGGCCATTATCCTGTCAGACCGCATCTATTTATTAACCGGGCAGCCAGGGCAGATTACAAAAGAAATCCGGATACAGGAGCCAAAGCCCCGAAGGGCTGATTTCAACCTGACAGATACATTTCTGGATTATAAGCGGGAGATTATAAAAGCGTTAGAACAATAAGAAAAGCTGTTATATAAAGGGAGACCTTGATATAATGGCTTTTTTTAGGAATGAGAAATATTGTAAAAAAGCAAACAAATGTTTGAAAAATAGTGTGGGCTGTGGTATACTAGGACACAGTTAATAATGATGAAAAAAGAATCTGAAGTTTTTGCAGAAAGCGAATTTGAATAATATCGGATTTTGCAGGACAAAGAGTATGTGAGCAATTATGATGGATTATTGTTGGAAAGCAGTGAAGGATTAGCGTAACCTGCAAAAGACAGACATTCTTTGAACCTATACTTTTTCGGTCACCACGGAGGTAAAATACATTATGGAGTTCAAATTACAATCAGAATATCAGCCCACCGGCGACCAGCCGCAGGCTATAGCCGAGTTGGTTCAGGGCTTTAAAGAAGGCAACCAATTTGAAACGTTACTTGGAGTCACAGGTTCCGGTAAGACCTTTACGATGGCAAACGTCATCCAGCAACTACAAAAACCAACCCTGATTATCGCACATAATAAAACCCTTGCTGCCCAGCTTTACGGTGAGTTTAAGGAGTTCTTTCCGGAGAATGCGGTGGAGTATTTTGTGTCCTATTACGATTACTACCAGCCGGAAGCCTACGTCCCTTCATCGGACACCTATATAGCGAAGGATTCATCCATAAACGATGAAATAGATAAGCTTCGGCTTTCAGCGACCACATCCCTGGCAGAGAGAGATGATGTTATCATTATATCCAGTGTTTCCTGCATTTATGGATTGGGAAGCCCGGTAGACTATAAGGAGATGGTAATCTCACTGCGCCCGGGAATGGAAAAAGACCGTGACGAAGTGGTTCATAAGCTGATTGACATTCAGTATGACCGGAATGATATGGACTTTAAGCGTGGTACCTTCCGGGTAAGAGGGGATGTACTTGAAATATTTCCGGCAGATTCCAGTGATACGGCTGTAAGAGTGGAGTTCTTTGGAGATGAGGTTGACCGTATCGTAGAAATCGATGTATTAACGGGTGAGATTAAAAGTTCATTGGAGCACATTGCCATTTTCCCGGCATCCCACTATGTTGTTCCCATGGAGAAAATACTGGAAGCAGCAGCCAATATTGAAGAAGAGCTGAAGGAACGAGTGGCATATTTCAAAAGTGAAGACAAGCTACTGGAGGCTCAGAGAATTTCCGAGAGAACGAATTTTGATATAGAGATGATGAAGGAAACCGGATTCTGTTCCGGTATTGAAAATTATTCCAGACATTTATCGGGATTAGAGCCGGGAGCGACCCCTCATACACTGATTGATTATTTCCCGGATGATTTTCTGATGATTATAGATGAGTCTCATAAGACGGTACCCCAGATTCGGGGAATGTATGCAGGTGACCAGTCCAGAAAGAGTACCTTGGTTGATTATGGATTCCGGCTGCCCTCTGCAAAAGACAACAGACCATTGAACTTTGAAGAATTTGAAAATAAAATTGATCAGATTATGTTTGTCTCTGCAACACCGGGAGATTATGAAGAACAGCATGAACTGCTGCGAGCACAGCAGATTATCCGGCCGACGGGACTTTTGGATCCCCAGGTTGAAGTTCGCCCGGTAGAAGGCCAGATCGATGATCTGGTTGGAGAAGTAAATAAAGAAGTAGATAAAGGCAATAAGATTCTGATTACAACCCTTACTAAGCGCATGGCTGAAGATTTGACAGATTATATGAGGGAAATTGGAATTAAAGTGAGGTATCTGCATTCGGATATCGATACATTGGAGCGGTCTGAAATTATCCGCGATATGCGTTTGGGTGTATTTGATGTTCTGGTTGGAATTAACCTGTTAAGAGAAGGTCTGGATATTCCGGAGATTACCCTTGTTGCAATTCTGGATGCGGATAAAGAAGGTTTCCTGCGTTCCGCTACCAGTCTGATACAGACAATAGGACGTGCGGCCAGAAACTCAGACGGGCATGTTATCATGTATGCAGATGTGATAACGGATTCTATGAGACTGGCAATTGGCGAGACACAGAGAAGGCGTGCCGTGCAGGAAGCTTATAACCAGGAGCATGGAATTACCCCTCAGACCATTAAAAAAGCGGTACGTGATATTATCAGTATATCCAAGGCAGTGGCTAAAAATGAAATGGAATTCGAAAAAGATCCGGAATCCATGAGCAGAAAAGAACTGGAAAAACTGGTTGGAGAGGTTCAAAAACAGATGAAGCAGGCAGCGGCAGAATTAAACTTTGAAGCAGCTGCAGATTTACGTGACAAGATGATCACACTAAAGAAACAATTACAGGAGATAGAATAGAATGGCAGTAAAAAATGGTAAGCAGTATATAAAAATAAGAGGAGCTAACGAGCATAATTTAAAGAATGTTACTTTGAATATTCCCAGAAATGAATTTGTGGTTTTGACCGGGCTAAGCGGATCGGGTAAATCTTCCCTGGCATTTGATACTATTTATGCAGAAGGGCAGAGACGATATATGGAGTCTCTGTCATCCTATGCAAGACAGTTCTTGGGACAGATGGAAAAACCTGAAGTAGAGAGTATTGAAGGTCTTCCGCCGGCGATTTCCATTGATCAGAAATCAACGAACAGAAACCCCAGATCCACAGTTGGAACGGTTACGGAAATTTATGACTACTTCCGTCTGCTGTATGCCAGAATTGGTATCCCCCACTGTCCGAAGTGCGGGAAAGAGATCGCGAAGCAGACGGTGGACCAGATGGTGGATCAGATCATGTCCTTGCCGGAAAAATCAAAGATTCAGCTTCTTGCACCGGTAATCCGGGGCAGAAAAGGCGAGCATACGAAACTGTTTGAGCAGGCAAAGCGCAGTGGCTATGTCCGTGTCCGTGTAGATGGGAATATGTATGAGTTATCTGAAGAAATAAAACTGGATAAAAATAAAAAGCATAATATCGAAATTGTTGTAGACCGTCTTGTTATAAAAGAAGGGATACAGAAAAGGCTGACAGATTCCCTGGAAAATGTATTGAATCTGGCAGAAGGACTGGTTCTGGTAGATGTCCAGGATGGAGAACCGGTGCGGTTCAGCCAGAGTTTTTCCTGCCCGGACTGCGGTATCAGTGTTGATGAGATCGAGCCCCGAAGCTTTTCTTTTAACAATCCTTTCGGTGCATGTCCGGATTGTTATGGATTGGGATACAAGATGGAGTTTGATGAAGAACTGATGATTCCGGATAAGTCACTGAGTATTGCGGACGGAGCGATTACGGTAATGGGCTGGCAGTCTTGTACTGATAAAGGCAGTTATACCAGAGCGATTCTGGATGCACTGGCAAAAGAGTATAAATTTGATTTGAATATGCCGTATCAGGATCTGCCGGAAAATATCCGCCATATGCTCATTCATGGGACAAATGGAAAAGAAGTGAAAGTATATTACCGCGGACAGCGTGGAGAAGGTGTCTATGATGTTGCGTTTGAAGGGCTGATCCGTAATGTGGAACGCCGCTACCGGGAAACAGGTTCCGATTCCATGAAACAGGAATATGAAGCATTTATGAGAGTAACACCTTGTAAGACCTGTGGAGGACAGCGACTGAAAAAGGAAGCCCTGGCGGTTACAATTAACGATACCAATATTTTTCAGGTGACGGCAATGTCTATACGGAAACTCCAGAAGTTTTTGGATAGTATGGTGCTGACAGAACACCAGGAAATGATTGGACATCAAATATTAAAAGAGATTAAAGCAAGAATCGGCTTCCTCATCGATGTTGGACTGGAATATCTGACACTGGCAAGGGCAACCGGAACTTTATCCGGTGGTGAAGCACAGCGTATCCGTCTGGCTACGCAGATCGGGTCAGGGCTTGTAGGGGTTGCGTATATTCTGGATGAGCCAAGTATAGGACTGCATCAGCGGGATAATGATAAGCTGCTGCGTACACTAAATAATTTAAAGGATCTGGGAAATACTCTGATTGTAGTAGAACATGATGAGGACACAATGCTGGCGGCAGATTATATCGTGGATATTGGACCGGGGGCAGGAGAACACGGCGGTGAGGTCGTGGCTGAAGGAACGGCAAAACAGATTATGAAAAATAAAAAATCTGTGACAGGTGCATATCTCAGCGGAAGAATTAAGATTCCGGTTCCGAAAATAAGAAAAGAGCCGGCAGGATTTATTAAAGTCGTGGGTGCAGCACAGAATAACCTGAAGAATATAGATGTAGAGATTCCCCTTGGAGTTATGACATGCGTAACCGGTGTATCCGGATCCGGTAAAAGTTCTCTGGTAAATGAGATCTTATATAAGAGGCTTGCAAGGGATTTGAACCGGGCAAGAGTGATACCCGGAAAGCATGTAACTATCGAAGGAATTGACCAGCTGGATAAGGTGATTGATATCGACCAGTCACCAATCGGACGTACTCCAAGATCAAACCCGGCTACTTATACCGGCGTGTTTGACCAGATTCGTGACTTATTTGCATCTACCTCTGATGCAAAAGCGAAAGGATATAAGAAGGGAAGATTTAGTTTTAATGTCAAGGGCGGCCGTTGTGAAGCCTGCAGTGGTGACGGTATCCTGAAAATAGAAATGCATTTTCTTCCCGATGTATATGTACCCTGTGAAGTATGTCAGGGGAAAAGATACAACCGTGAGACGCTGGATGTTAAATATAAAGGTAAGAGTATCTATGATGTCTTGGATATGACCGTGGAAGAAGCTATGACATTCTTCGAACATATTCCATCCATTCGCAGGAAAATAGAGACTCTTTACGATGTGGGATTATCCTATATCCGTTTGGGACAGCCGTCAACCACCTTATCAGGTGGAGAGGCCCAGAGAATCAAGCTGGCAACAGAATTGAGTAAGCGTAGTACAGGAAAGACGATATACATTCTGGACGAGCCGACTACAGGTCTTCATTTTGCGGATGTTCATAAATTAATCGAGATATTACAGCGTCTGTCAGAAGGTGGGAATACGGTAGTGGTAATCGAGCATAACCTGGATGTAATTAAAACGGCAGATTATATTATCGACATCGGCCCGGAAGGCGGAGACAAAGGTGGTACCGTTATCGCTAGTGGTACACCGGAAGAAATCGCCCGTAATCCAAAATCTTATACCGGACAGTATGTAGCTAAATACCTGAATTTAGAAGAAGCATAGTGGTAAACGGTAAGGGTGAAACAGAACCCGGTATCATCCTGGTTTTCAAGATAAGTTTTCTATATATAAATAATAAGAAAACTTATCTGTGGAATCCGGCATGATACCGGGTTTTTGCTTTAGGTAAAATGAGATTATTTCGGAAGGTATTTGACGAACTTCGATATATTGTTTAGAATGATTACTAAAGTGTGCTTCAGGCACATTCTAAGTTAGCGCTGGATGAGCAACAGATCAGGAGGTAATATGACTCAAGATGAATTAGATATTTTTTTGCGTTCTTTTACGGAACAGGAGAAGGAAAATCTGGTAAAGGGGACAGTGGATTTTGAAAATCCCAGGATTCATAGAGAATATAGTAAATATAGTTCCATGGAAAAGGGAGCATATTTATTTGAAGGGGATTATTTTATGAATCCTTATGAGAATATCGGTGTTAACCGGCAGGACCGTTTTGTGGATATTAAGCCCCATGCCCACAACTATATTGAATTGAATTATGTGTGGTCAGGAACTTGTGTCCAGATGATTGAAGGAAGAAAAGTAGTCAGTCAGGAAGGAGATGTGTGTATCTTCGATACCAGTGTGGTGCATTCCATAGAAAAAGCAGGTGAGAATGACATTATACTGAATATCCTGATGAGAAAAGAATTTTTTGCATCTGCATTTTTGTCACGAATGACCAAACAAGGGATCTTATCCCAGTTTTTGATGGAAGCGGTGACAAGAAATCAGCAGAAAAAGCATTATTTCTACTTTCCATCTCATAACAATCCAAGGGTCAGAAAGATCATGGTTGAGATTCTGCTGGAATATTATAATAAAGACCTGGGAGTACAGGAAGTACTTGACAGTTATATGGTCATACTTTTCACAGAACTTTTGAGAACCTACCGGGATGCGTCCAAAGAAAAAGAAAAGGATGTTTCCCACAATGTTCAGATTCTCTCAGTATTATCGTATATAGAAGAAAACTATGAACATTGTACACTGAGCGGGATGGCGAAATATTTTGGATTCAATGCTGCGTATCTGACCAATCTCCTAAAGGAAAAGACGGGTAGGAGCTTTGTAGAGCATGTTCAGGAACAGCGTTTAAATAAAGCGATGGTCCTGCTGGAGAATACAGACCTTCCGGTAACGGAAATTGTAACCATGTGCGGATATAACAATATGAACTTTTTTTATAAGAAATTCAGGGCTGCTGTGGGATGCACTCCCGGAGATTACCGGAAAAGCACAACCTAAAAAATGGTCAATAGAAGCATAAAGAACCGTTATTGTACAACCTGCTGTTTTCATGTAATCTATATAATATAAATATGGTAACTGAATGTTGGATGGGCATGGAAACAAATATAAAAATGGAGGTAGTACAATGTTGAAAATAGCAAAGTTAAAAATGAATTACCAGGAAAATCCCGTGGGAGTTACTGAGGTACCACAGTTTGGCTGGATATTAGAAAGTAATAAACGCAGTGTTATGCAGGCATCTTATGAGCTGCAGATTGCAGCCGACGAAGAATTTGAACGTTTGCTTTTTAACAGCGGGAAGATTACAAGCGATGAATCCGCTCACGTGTTTGCAAATGGGTTACAGATAAAATCTTCTGAAAAATATTTTGTACGTGTGAAAGCTTCTGATGCAGATGGAGAATCCAGCGAATGGAGTGAGACAGGATATTTTGTGACGGCGCTGCTCACAAGTGAGGAATGGAAAGCAGAATTCATCTCGGCAGAGACAAAAGAGAATGCAGGTGAGTCCAAAGGGACTTATGTAAGAAGCAGTTTCGGAGTGAAAGGAAAAGTTAAAGCAGCTTATGCATTCACTACTGCCCTGGGATTATATAAATTTTATATTAATGGTCAAAAAGTTGGAACAGATGAATTAACACCGGGCTGGACTTCTTATCTGAAGCATTTAACTTACCAGACATACGACATCACCACGCTTTTGAAAGAAGGAGAAAATGGTGTAGGAGCAATGCTGGGAGCAGGATGGTATAAAGGTAAAATGGGATTTGTGGGCAACCGCAATAATTATGGTGATCAGACAGCATTTTTAGGACAGATCTGTATTACATATGAAGATGGAACCACAGATACAATAGTGACCAATTCTTCCTGGAAGGGATGTAATGCACCGGTTTTGTTTTCCGAGATTTATGATGGAGAGATTTATGATGCCAGAGAGGAAATAGAAGGCTGGGCAGAAGCCGGATTTGCAGCAGAAGGCTTTTGGGATGTAGAAACTGTTTCTTTCAATAAAGAAGTGCTGGAAGCACAGAGTTTCAGCAAAGTAACAGAGGTAGAGCCGGTAGCGGCAAAACGAATTTTTAAAACACCACAGGGTGATACCGTGATTGATTTTGGTCAGAATATGACCGGCTGGATTCATGTAAAGGTAAAAGGAAAAGCCGGAGATAGAGTAGAACTTAACTGCTTTGAAGTATTAGATGCAGCCGGAAATGTCTATCTGGATAACTTAAGAGGGGCAAAAGAGACTCTTACATATATTTGCAAAGATGATCAGGAAGCGGAATACCATCCTAATTTTACATTTATGGGATTCCAGTTTGCGAAGATTGCAGCTTATCCGGGTGAACCTAAAATAGAGGATTTCACTGCATATGCGGTACATTCTGATATGGAACAGACAGGTACCTTTACATGTTCTAATCCGGATATCAACCAGCTTCAGCATAATATTTTATGGGGGTTAAAAGGAAACTTCGTAGATGTGCCTACAGACTGCCCGCAGAGAAATGAAAGACTTGGATGGACCGGAGATGCTCAGATCTTCTGCCGTACTGCAAGTTATCTCATGAACACTTATCATTTCTTTGCAAAATGGCTGAAAGACGTAGCAGCTGATCAGACACCAGAGGGAGGAGTTCCCCATGTAGTACCAGACATTCTTTCCGGTAAAACAGATGGTGACTGGCTGTTAGAACAGGGAAGTCATTCTGCAGCGGCATGGGCTGATGTAGCAGTTATTAACCCATGGACAATGTATCTCACTTATGGAGATAAAAAGATATTAGAAGATCAGTATTCCAGTATGAAAGCATGGATCGGTTTCATGGAAAAACATGCAAAAGACTATATCTGGAATTATAAATTACAGTTTGGTGACTGGGTGGCATTGGATGCACAAGAAGGCAGCTATTTTGGAGCTACCCCAAATGACCTGACCTGTACCGCATACTTTGCATATTCAACCGGATTATTTGTGAAGATTGCCAGGATACTTGGGAACAGCGAAGATGAGAAGCAATACAGTGATCTGTATGAAAAAATAGTGGATAAATTCCAGAGAACTTTCTTTGACAGCGAAGGGAATATGACTGCCCAGACACAGACAGCGCACATTGTAGCCTTGTATTTTAACCTGGTTCCGGAAGCATACCGGGAAAAGACAGTGGAAGGGTTATTGAGATTACTGGATAAAGAAAATGGACATCTGGTTACCGGATTTGTGGGGACACCGTATTTCTGCCATGCTTTAAGCCAGAACGGACATACAAAAGAAGCTTATGAACTGCTGTTAAAAGATGATTTCCCATCCTGGCTGTATCAGGTGAAAATGGGAGCGACTACAGTCTGGGAACACTGGGATGGCATGAAACCGGATGGAACCATGTGGAGCCCGGACATGAACTCCTTTAACCATTATGCTTATGGTGCAATTGGTGAATGGCTGTACCGTGTAGTTGCCGGAATCGAAGCAGACGAAGAAAAAAGTGGTTATAAATTCACCACCATATATCCAAGAATTGGCGGAGGACTGGATTATGTGAAAGCAAATTACAGCTCGGTATATGGAGATATAACCTCCCAATGGAATGTTTCCGGGGATGAGGTAACTATGAAAGTACGTATTCCTCATAATACACAGGCTAAGATTTGTCTGGATCAGGCAAAAGAAGTCCTGGACGGGGATGGTCTGGAGTTTGTGGCAGAGAATGGTTTTATGAGCGCAAGTGCAGGATCAGGATGTTATAGTATACGCTTTAGAAAATGATTGTCTCCCTTTCTGAGTTTCACCTGGCAGCTCTCAGCTTCTCATTGAATTTACAGATTGGATGCGGTATAATAATGGAGTTTAAAGGGAAAAATTAAAGCCATTTTAAATGAAATATTACAGCATTTGAGGGGGAGCAGACTTGGCAAAGATATTAGAATTGGATATGACAAGTGAAGAGGAACTTTGCAATGTAGGGAAGGCGCTGTCTTCACCTATTCGGATAGAAATATTAAAACTCTTGTATGAAGAGGGGTTAATTATTGGAGACATTGCAAAGAAACTGGATATTCCTGCGTCAAGTGCGGCGCTGCACTTGAAGATTCTGGAGAAGGCGGGATTGATTAGAATGGAGACGCAGCCGGGAACCCGGGGGTCTACAAAGCTCTGTAACCGAAAAAGAGATTTTATTACGATTGATTTGTCAGCAGTGAATACGGATATTGATGAAATCACAAGCATTGAGATGCCGGTAGGTGCCTATTGCGCGTGCAATGTATCGCCAACCTGTGGATTATACAGCAGATCCGGAGTGATTGGAATGGAAGATGCGGAGTACAGTTTTTATTTGCCGGAAAGGGTAAATGCCCAGCTCTTATGGACATCCTCAGGTTTTGTGGAATATAAGTTTGCAAACGCAGTGCCTAAAAAACGATTACCGAAACGTATCAGCGTTTCTTTAGAAATCTGTTCCGAAGCGCCAAACTACAGAGAGGACTGGAAATCTGATATAACAGTCTGGATCAATGGTACGGAGTGCGGAACCTGGACAAGCCCGGGAGATTTTGGGGCGAGGCGGGGAAGGCTGAATCCTTCCATATGGCCCAATGGTTCTACACAATATGGATTGCTCATGACATGGGAAGTTCGCAAGGATGGGGCATATATCAACGAAGCCAGGGCTTCAGATATCAAAGTAGAGGAATTGAATCTAATGTCTCTGCCGTATATTGATGTAAAGATTGGAAATAAGGAACATACAAAATATGTGGGTGGATTCAATATATTTGGCAGAGGATATGGAGACTTTGAACAGGATATCGTAATGAATATCGAATATTAAAAAGTGTAAACAGTATTTGAAATTAAAATACAGGTAATGGCTGTTTTAAATAAACGGCAAAGAAAGATTGGCCTTTAGGGCTGATCTTTTTTTGTTTACCTGATTACAGACAGAGGGACGTGAAGAATCTGTGCTGCAAAAATAGAACTATGTGAGAAAAATATACATATTATGACATGATTTATGGTGATAAAAAATAATAGAGCAAAATAAATGTGAAATTATACAATTAATGCAAAATACATATTGACAAAAATGGTAAAATAACGTAATATACAAAATATAGAAACAGAAATATTGTTATAATAATATTTTTTGATTCTCTATTTTATCTATTTAAACAGTAAATATGTTTAAATAACTCGTTAGTGCCGGCAAAACTAACAGGGAGCAGCTTAAAAACCTATAATAATGTTGGAGGTTCTTTATGAAAAAAAGAATAGTGAGTGTGATTTTAGCGGTTTGCGTTTTAGGAACAGCATTGGCTGGATGTGGAAACAGTACAACGGCAGATAATAAGGAAGGGAGCAAAGATTCAACAGAAATAAATACCCAGGCTGACAGCGCTGGTGCACAATCAGACAGTTCATCTGATGGAGAAACAGCGTCAGGTGCTGTAACAGATGTAAACGAGGATGGTACCGTGAACAATCCGGAAAATGTGAAAATAGATGATGGAAAGCTGGTTTTCTGGTCCCTGTTCAGTGGCGGTGACGGAACATTTATGGATCAGATTATTTCAGATTATAATGGGGGAAGTCCCAAAATGGGCGTGCAGTCAATCATGTTAGTGTGGGATGATTATTATACAAAGCTGCAAACGGCTGTTGCTGCCGGGAAAGGACCGGATATCGGAATATCCCATGTGTCCAAACTGCCCGAATTAGTAAATGAAGGATCTGTAATTGCATTAAATGACTATCTGGATCAGCTGGGCGTGGATTTATCCGGTCTGTTCTCACAAAACTCACTGGACAGTGTAACTTTTGACGGAGATGTATATGCGGTTCCTCTGGATACACATGCTGAAATTATGTATTTTAACAAAGATATTCTGGCGGATGCCGGTGTGGAGTTAAATGAAAACGGTCAGCTGGATATTGGAAGTACAGACGAGTTTTATGCTGTCCTGGATAAAATAAAAGCAGTTATCCCGGAAGGCAGCAGTGCATTATCTTTAACTAATTCTGGTGATGATCCATACCGTTTATGGTGGGCTTCTTACTATCAGATGGGTGGAAAAGCCCTGGTCAGCGATGATGGCACACAGGTAACAATGGATAAAGAAATAGCCGTAAAGGCAGCAGAATTTGTGAAAAGTCTTTATGACAAAGGATACATATTAGAAGGAATAGATGATCATCAGGCATTTTTCCAAAGCGGTAAAGCAGGTCTGCTGTTTGCGGGAACATGGGCGACAGGAGCGCTTGAGAGTACGGAAAACCTGAAGTTTGGTGCACAGACGTTTCCACAGTTGTTTGATAATGATGCTTGTTGGGCAGACTCCCATACACTGATTATTCCTTTCAGCAAAGAAAGGACAGAAGACGAGACTCTTGCGGCAGTGGAATTCGCACTGGCTGCATCTTCAGACGGCGGTGCGACCTGGGCAAAATCCGGACAGATACCGGCAAACCTCAAGGTTCTGGAAAGTGATGATTATTTAAAACTGCCTTATAGAAGTGATTATAAGAGTGCATTAGACAAAGCGGTGATGCCAACTAAAAATCCTAATTTCTATGGCATGAAAGCAGGTATGATAGACAGTCTGAATGCATACTGGACGGGACAGACCGATGCGCAGGGTGCAATCGATAATCTTTACGGGGAATTGGAAGCGAATCTGGAATAACAGATTCAATTTCCAGGAAAACGGGAGGTTAAGAAATGCATAAAACAAGAAATAAAAGAAAACAGCTTTTCATTGCACTTGGTTTTGTAGCACCGTTTTTTCTCTTGTATACCGTATTTACCATATGGCCTGTGGTTCAGGGGGTTTACGTCAGTCTTCATAAGTGGACACTGATGGGGAAATTAAAATTTGTAGGACTGGATAATTATCTGAAATTTATAGGAGATAAAAACTTTTGGGGAGCGCTTCAGAATACTACGGTATTTGTGCTGATCACTGCACCGCTTCTGGTGATTACTGCTATGGTTCTGGCACTGCTGGCAAACCGCCCTACCAGGATAAAAAAAGGCCTCAGAATCTGTTATTATCTGCCAAGTGTCCTTTCCGTTTCGGTGGCGGCATTTATTGCAAAATATATGTTCGCACCATACAGGGGGTTTATCAATGGATTTCTTCATGCCATAGGAGTTCTGGGGGCAAACCAGGAACTCCAGTGGCTGCAGGATGGAAACCTGGTTTGGGGGACGATTACATCCATGACGGTATGGTGGACAGTAGGATTCAGTATGATGCTTTATCTGTCAGCGTTACAGGATATTTCGCCCCAGGTGTTTGAAGCAGCAGCAATCGACGGGGCTACGAAACGGCAGCAATTGTTTTCTATCGTATTGCCACTGTTAAAATCTACCACGTATCTGGTAGTGCTGCTGCAGGTAATTGCCTGCTTTAAAGTATTCGGACAGATTTATATGATAACGGGAGGTGGCCCGGCATCTTCTACAAGGCCTTTAATCCAGTATATCTATGAAAATGCCTTTAAGAAAAACAACATGGGCTATGCCTCGGCAATGTCCTATGTCCTATTCCTGATTCTGGTCGTACTTTCGCTGGTACAACAAATGATACAGAGGAGGGGGGAACGGGATTCATGAAGAAAATAAAACCTGGAAATGTGATATTATCGACGATTTCCATAGTAATTGCAATTATTTTTACAGCGCCGGTATTATGGTCACTTGCAGTATCATTTCAAATAGAAGGAAAGCAGATTACTTCGGTTGTGGATTGGTTTCTTCCACCCTATACGCTTAGTAACTATCCGGAAATCATTCTTCACAGTGAGGTGGCAAGATGGCTGATGAACAGTTTGTTTATTGCAGTTATTACCACGGGTCTGACGGTATTATTATCGGCAATGGCAGCTTACGCTATCGCTAAAATAAATTTTAAAGGAAGTAAGGCAATATATTTTTATTTTCTGCTGGGTATTATGGTACCGGCAGAAGCAACCATTGTTCCTCTTTTTATTACGGCGAATGGCCTGAATCTGATTGATTCTTATGCAGGCCTGGTTTTACCGGCTGTGGCAGGATCTATGAATATGATTATAATGGTTACTTTTTTCCGTGGACTGCCCAATGAACTAATGGAGGCAGTAAGAATCGATGGAGGCGGAGAAATGACCATCTTCTTCCGGATATTACTGCCATTATCCAAAGCAGTAATATCAACCGTATGCATATTTGCGTTTATCGGAAGCTGGAACAATTATCTTTGGCCTTTGTTATGTGCCATGAGCAGTCAGAAGTTTACACTTCCAATCGGGATCCCTACTTTTGCGGGTACTTACACCGTAGATTATGTGAAACCTCTGACAGCAAATATGGTGGCATCTGTTCCTATCATTCTATTGTATATTTTATTTGAGAAACAGATCGTACAGGGGATTACCATGTCCGGTGTAAAAGGATGATGTGATATAATGAAGGTAAATGAAAAAGGATGAAAGATAAAATCAGAGAAGGGAAAATGCCACAATATCATTCTTTCATCCTGCTATATGTGGCAGTGTCATAAAAATTGTGACAAAAAGGTATATATGATGAGAAGTTACAAAAAAGATTATCCCAGACCCCAGCTGGTACGTCAGGAGTGGGAGAACTTAAACGGTACATGGGATTTTCTGTTTGATGACAGAAACGTGGGAGAAAAAGAAAAGTTTTATACTAAGTTTCCCGGAGAACTTAAGATTGAGGTTCCATTTACCTATGAAACGAAGTTGAGCGGGATTGGAGATGAGAACAGGCATGATCATGTCTGGTACCGGAAAAAGTTTACTGCTGACAAAAATCGTCTGGAAAAAGAAAAATTAATGCTTCATTTTGAAGGAAGCGATTTCCTGACAAAAGTGTGGGTTAACGGGGAACTGGCTGGCTCCCACAGAGGCGGATATTCCAGATTTTCCTTTGATATTTCCAATTTTATAAGAGATGGTGAAAATGAAATCATAGTAAAAGCGGATGACTCCTTTGATATGGCGCAGCCCAGAGGGAAACAGCGTTGGAAAGACGAGAATTTTGGCTGCTGGTATGTGCAGACAACGGGAATCTGGAAAACTGTATGGCTGGAATATGTACCTGTTATGAATCTGTCATCAGTAAAGATTACGCCTTTGCTGGAAAAGGATTGCGTAGAATTGGAACTGGAGATTACGGCTGACTCATATCCAGGGAATCTGACGGCAGAAGTAGAAATTTCATTTCAGGGAACGATTGTAAATAAATCGGTAATTTCCGTTTTGGAAAGCCGTGTGGAAACCAGAATGAATGTATTCTCCCGGGAAGCAGATGAATGGGGCGTTCGGACATGGTCACCGGAACGTCCTGACTTATATGACATCTCCATTCGAATATTGGAAGATGGAAATGTATGCGATGAGGTTCTGTCTTACTTTGGAATGAGAGAAATTCGAATTGACAGGGGTAATATTCTGTTAAACGGAAGACCTCTTTATCAGCGTCTGATTCTGGATCAGGGATATTGGGAAGATTCACATCTGACCCCTCCAAATGAGGAAGCGCTGGTAGAAGATATCGAGAAGATTATGAAGCTGGGATACAACGGACTTCGGAAGCATCAAAAAGTAGAAGACGAGCGGTTCCTGTACTGGTGTGATGTGAAGGGAATGCTGGTTTGGAGTGAAGTACCTGCGGCTTACCGTTTTTCTGATGACGCTGTCCAGGAATTTACTGAGGAATGGATGGATATTGTAAGGCAGAATTATAATCATCCAAGTATCATTACCTGGACACCTTTTAATGAATCCTGGGGAATATCCAAGGTGGAGACAGACAGAAAGCAGCAGCACTTTACAGAGGCGGTTTATCATCTGACAAAATCATTTGACCGGTTCCGGCCTGTAATTGTAAATGATGGATGGGAACATACGGTTTCTGATATTATTACGCTGCATGATTATGAAGAATATGGAGATCTCTTCTTCGACCGTTATAACCGTTATAAGGAGGAAATCCTCAGTACCGATATCTATCACAGTAATCATAAATCTGCTATGGCGGACGGATATGCATATAAAGGACAGCCGGTTATCATCAGTGAATACGGCGGAATTGCTTTTCAAAATGGGGAATCAGGCTGGGGATATGGCAATAAGGTAGGAGATGAAGCAGAATTTATTAAGCGATTTGATTCGATTACCACAGCAATAAAAAAGACTCCCTATATCTGCGGATTTTGTTATACCCAGGTAACGGATGTACAGCAGGAGATCAATGGACTTATGAACATTGACCGCAGCTTTAAGGTAGATCCTGAGGTGATTAAAGAGATTAATGAACGCCCCGGGGGATGCTGGAGAGCAGAATAAGATATCATTTTGTGCTGAAAAGTGCATGGAGAAAGATTTGATTCTCCATGTTCTTTTTTTTACCCTTATGTTAAATTAAATACATCAGGAAACAACAAAACGAAGTAAAGAAAAGGGAGGAAACAAAATGAAGATCAGAAAGGTAACAGCACTTTTACTTGCAGCAGCAATGGCAGCCGGCAGTATTATGGGATGCGGAGGAAGTGAAACAAAGACGACAGAAGCATCAAAAGCCACGGACGCAGCAACTGAGGCAAAGACAGAAGCACCAGGCGATGCAGCAAAAGACACAGAGACAGAGGCAGCGAGTAAAGAAGAAGGTTCCGAAGCTTCTACAACGGCTGCAAAAGCAGATGGGGAATGGGAATATAAAGAAGCAGACCTGACCATGCTGATTGACACCGATATGACTTTGGCCGGTATTGAGGCAGTTTGTAATCTGGCAAAAGAGAAATTAGGCATTACAGTAGAGATCGAAACCAGAGCTGGCGGAGCAGATGGTGATAATATTGTTAAGACTCGCCTTGCATCCGGCGATATGGCAGATTTATGCGGATACAATTCAGGTTCTCTTCTGGCAGCACTCAATCCTGCAGAATACTTCATTGACATTTCCGGTGAAGAGTGGGCAAGTAAGCTGGATGATACATACAAAGCATCCGTTACCGTGGAAAATGGGGTATACGGTGTCCCAGCAGCTTCCACACAGGCAGGCGCTATTCTTTATAACAAAGAATTATACGAAAAATATAATCTGGAAATTCCTAAGACATGGGATGAGTTTAAAAAGAATTGTGATGTATTAAAAGAAGCAGGTGAGACAGCCCTTATCGGTACATTTGCAGACAGCTGGACATCACAGGTATTGTATCTGGGAGATCACTACAATGTTCAGGCAAATGAACCTAACTTTGCAAAAGATTTTGAGGCTGGAACAGCAAAATATGCAACGACTCCTGCAGCCCTCAGAAGTTTTGAGAAATTAGCAGATACAACACAGTATTATAATTCAGATTATCTTGCAACTACCTATGATGACGGCTGCGATATGATCGTAAATGGAGAAGGTGCTCATTGGATCATACTGACACAGGCATTATCCAATATCTATGAACTGTACGGGGAAGATGTTAATAAAGTAGGTGTATTTGCAGTACCTGGCGATGACGCGAATGATAACGGATTAACGGTATGGATGCCTACTTCATGGTATGGAAATAAAAATTCTGATAAAGTAGATGACATCAAGAGATTCATGGAATTTTACATCTCTGACGAAGCATTAGATGCATATACGTCTGCAATATTACCGGATGGACCATACTGTGTAAAAGGATACGAACTTCCGGACAACGCATATGATGCGGTAAAACAGGAACAGGCATACTTTGATGCAGGAAAGACATCTACAGCTTTGGAATTCCAGACAGCAGTAAAAGGGTCAAATTGTCCGGCAATCTGCCAGGAATGCGGCTCTGGTCAGACAACAGCAGAAGAGGCAGCGAAAGCATATGACGAAGATTGTTTAAAACAGGCAGTACAGTTAGGTCTGGATTGGAAATAATAAACATTCGGAAAGGGGCTGGAGCAAAACAATTGCAACAGCCCTTTCCAAATTGATAAGCATGTATGACGTGCTGTTAATAAAGACTGTTTCCCATGCATGGTTATCAGTCTGGAATTACATAAGTACTGCAGACAATAATTATAAAAGAGAGAAAGGGAAAATGTATGAATAAGAAGAAGATTTATACAACCTGGTTTATGGCACCGGCACTGATCATATTTACTATTTTTTTCATTATTCCAATGCTTACGTCGTTGTTTTTCAGCTTGACAGTATGGAACTTTAAAGATTTCACCTTTGTTGGACTGGACAACTTTAAAATGTTTTTTTCAGAGAGGTCTTTGAATATCGGTATCAAGAACACATTAATCTATGCATTTTTAACTTGTAGTTTAAAGGTCGTAATTGCATTTTTTATTGCCGTATTTCTCACAAGCAAGATAAAAAGTAAAAATATTCTGCGTTCCATCGTATTTTTTCCAAATTTGGTGAGTACCGTTGCGGTAGGTATTGTATTCAGTGCCATGATGCATCCTTCCAAAGGACTCATTAACACAGCGCTTCAGGCAATTGGATTAAATGGGGTAGACTGGCTGGGGAATACCCATCTGGCTCTCTTTTCCGTAATTGGTGTCGATGTCTGGAAAGGAGTCGGTGTTGCAACAGTGATCTATATCGCGGGCATGCAGTCCATAGACAAAACATATTATGAAGCAGCTTCCATCGATGGAGCAAGCGCGTGGCAGCAGCTGAAGAGTGTGACTATTCCACTTTGCCGTCCGGCAATGAACTCTGTTATTATACTGGCATTTATCGGTGGTATGCGCTGCTTCGACCTGATCTGGGCAATGACAGGCGGCGGTCCCGGTTTTGCTACAGACGTTGTAGCATCCATAGTTTACAAACAGTATGCGGCTGGTTTTTATGGATTATCAACGGCGGGTAATGTTATTATGTTTGTAATGATTGCGATTCTGGCATTCCCGTTACAGAGATTCTTGTTAAGTAAGGAGGTTGACTAAATATGAAGAGAAAGAAAGCGCTTTATGCAGCAGGAGATGTGATTGGAATTGTAGTTGCATTTTTTATCTTTATTATTCCATTTATCTTCATGTTTGTAAATTCCCTGAAAGAGAGAAGAGAAGCCAATCTGCTCAGCATTGCATGGCCGAAAGAATTACAGTGGGATAACTTTAAGCAGGTATTGACAACCAGTAATGGTATTGTAATTACGGCATTTAAGAACAGTTTTATTCTTACGGCAGGATCTGTTGTAGTATTGATTATAGTATGCGCTATGGCAGGCTATGTTCTGCAAAGAAGAAATGATAAGACCACTGGTGTTGTAAATGCTCTCGTAATGTCTGGTCTTATGGTTCCGCCGGCTATTCTTCCTACAATCTGGGTAATGCAGGGTTTACATATTTATAAAACCATGTTTGGAATGATCATGGTAGAAGTAGCATTACAGATACCGTTCACAATCATGCTTTACCGTGGATTTATGGGTTCAATTCCGACAGAGCTGGAAGAGGCGGGATATATCGATGGCTGTACAAGAAGCAAACTGTTTACTGCAGTGATCTTTCCACTGCTGAAACCGGTAACTGCAACGGTTACAATTCTGAACGCAGTTACGGTATTTAATGACTTTACTAATCCGTTATATTTTCTTCCCGGAAATAAAAACGCAACTGTCCAGCTGACGCTATACAGCTTCATGGGCAAGTATTCAAGTTCCTATAACCTGCTTTTTGCAGATGTTCTGATAATTACAATACCAATGTTAATTCTGTTTATTATTTTTAACAAAAGAATTGTAGATGGTATGGTAGCCGGAGCCGTGAAGGGCTGAAAAAGAAAAGTAAATAACCGGTACAAGGGAGAAGAGGTTTATTCTTTACTTGTACTGGTATTTTAGCATATCTGCAGTTATAATATTCCCGTAATAAAATGGTGAAAAGACATAGGAGGGACATATGAGATTTCGGACAAGAATGATATTATCTTATGCAGTATTTGTGTTGATGGCAGCGCTTATACTAGGGCTTGCGTACAACCGTTATACAATTCGGGAATATAAGAATAACGAATACAATGATACGCAGTTTATTTCGGAAAGGCTGGCAAATCAGTTTGATGAATCCATAAAAACCATGAAATCTATTACAGACTACATATTGTCAGATACCGGAATGCTGTCTTCCATACGGATGCTGGCAAGTACAGATCACAACAACGAAAGCCAGTCGGGTTATATTGAAGAAGCGAAGACGACAATTCAGTCCGGGATCAATACGGACTATATGATCAAGAATTTCTACCGTGTTCTGGTATTCAATCAATACGGAGATGTAGTGGGAAGTTCCAATTATGAAAACAGGATAATAAATCAAAATAAAAAAACGGAGGATCTGTTATGGCTCTCTAAAGTAGAGGGACATCGTGGAAAACCAGTTCTGATCGGGATACATAAAGATGACTGGGGACTGAAAAGTCAGGAAATGGTCTATTCAATTGCCAGAGAAATACAGGGAAAATCTATGGGGTATATTGAAGTACAGAGAACTGTAGTGCCACCCGGCGTAAATAACTTAAAAGAGCTGTTTGAGCTGCCGAAATCAGGAATGGATGTGGCAGCAGTGACCGAAGACGGAGAGATACTGTATTCCACTTTAAAAGGAAACCAGAATGATTTTTACCGAAAGCTGGCCCAAAAAGATAAGCTTGGAGTGGCCGAATACCGAAATGATGTTACAAATAACAAAGAACTGATAGCTATCAGCAATTCTAAAGAAACCGGTGTTAAGATCATGGTCATAGAAAATATGAACCAGCTAGAACGGGAAATCGGATATGTAGCACCCTTAACCTTTGTGATTGCGGGATGCTTTTTTATGATTTCCATGGTATTTGTGTTTATTGTATCCGGGCATTTGACAAAACCTATTCAAAAATTAAGAGAGCAAATGGAGAATACCAGGATCGAGAATCTGGATCAGGAGGTGTATTTAGATACATCTAACGATGAGATGGAGGCGCTCAGTAAATCCTATCAAAAGGTGTTAACCCGTCTGGATGAATCGATTGTTAAGGAAAAGCGGCTGTCAATTTTGCAGCTTCAGGCGCAGTTTGATACTCTTCAGGCACAGGTGAATCCGCATTTTCTGTATAATGTTCTCAATGTAATTGCAAACAGGGGAATGAACAGCGGGGACGAAACAATCTGTGAGATCTGCGGCAGTCTGGCTGCAATGCTCCGGTATGCCACCAGTACGGTAGAACGCTATGCTGCCATAGGTCAGGAGCTGCAGTATCTGGAACAGTATTTTTATCTGATTAAATCCAGGTATGAACACAAACTGCAATACCATATGGAAGTGGAGGAAGAAATCAAAGCAGAGATTATTCCCAAAATTGTATTGCAGCAGATTGTAGAGAACAGTATCAACCACGGATTTACCCAGACCTCCCATATTATGGAGATAGATATCAAAGGCTGGAAAGAGGACGGATTCTGGTATATTCAGGTATCGGATAACGGACAGGGGATAGAAGAGGAGGTGCTGAAAGATCTGCAGCATAAAATAGCAAGGATTCGGGACAGGCTGGGCAATAAACGCAGCAACGTGGAAATGGAAATCGGAGGTATGGGACTGATTAATACCTATGCAAGACTTTACCTGTTATATAATGAAGATCTTGTATTTGAAATTAATAATTGTGATACGGGAGCAGTGGTAAAGATAGGTGGAAAGTTAAAAAACTGAGGCTGTATTGCAGGCTATGCCATGGGAAGTAATGAGAAGGTAAGGAGAAAAAGAGATGTTCACAGTAATCGTTGTAGATGATGAACCGGCTGCACTGAATCATATTTGTACTATTATAGAAAAAAAGTGTCCGGAGTTCCAGGTGATTGAACGGGCGGAGAATGGAAAAGAAGCAATGGACAAGGTAAGGCAAAATAAGCCGGATGTGGTAATTTCCGACATTCGTATGCCTATTATGAATGGGCTGGAGCTGGTTGCCGGGATTAAAAAAGAATTTCCCTGGATGATTTCCGTTATTGTAAGCGGATACCAGGATTTTGAATATGCCCAGGGAGCGATCAAATCAGGTGTTACGGATTATATCTTAAAACCGGTTATGCCCTCGGAGCTGAAAAGCCTGTTTGACCTTTTGGAGGAAAAGCTGAGAAAACGTTATTATCTGGAGCGCAATGACGTCATGCGTAAAATATGCCGGGGCATTGACATAGATGAGGCGGTTTTGAAACGGTACTTTCCACAAAACCAGTATTATGGAGCAGTGGTGAGACTCAATGGACTGCCCAGGCGTTTTATGAATGGGGCAGGACGGGAAATATTTTCGGATATTCATGAAATGATGTTTGTATATGGCAGGGATGAAATGGAAGCTCTGTACATCTGTCCTGCCGAATTGATTTTTATGACCAGTTTTGAAAGCATGATACGGGGAAAGATCGCAAAAGAACAGCCGGTATCGGCTTATATGACAGCTGTGATTATGCGTAATCCCTTTGAAGTAATGGAAATGGAGGAAACGGTTAAGCGTCTTTACCGGATGATTGATAAAAAGACAGTACTGGGAAAGACCCAGATTCTGATTATGGAAGAGCTTGATAAAAGATGTGCCGGGGAGAAGTTTGAAAACCATCCTGAGTATCTGAGGGAATTTGAGATACTGGCTGAAAAGCAAAAATATGATAAAATGAAAGGAGAAGTCAAGCGTCTGCTGAACTTATGGCAGGATGAAAACCGTTCCCAGATCTGGGTAGAGGGGATGGTGAGACAGATATTTTATATGATGCAGCGTTACAGTGGGCAGATAGAAGAGAACAACGACTATGAATTTATGCTGGAAGAAGCTTTTTTCTACTCCGGGAACGCTGAGGAATTGGCTGAAAATGTGAATGAAGTCCTTTTTAAAGATAAAAAAGAGGAAATCCAGAGCCAGACAAAACTGGATACCCAGGGCTATTTTGAAAGCATTAAAGAATATCTGAAAAAGCATGTAGCCGAACCGGTTACATTGGGCATGGTATGTAAGGAGTTTGGAGTATCACAGACATACTTGAGCAAACTGTTCCGAAAATACGAAGAGTTGTCTTTTAACAACTATCTGACAATGCTGCGTATGGAGCGGGCAAAAGATCTGATGAGTAATGGCGGCAAGGTGTTTGTAAAGGATGTTGCATTACAGGTGGGATATAGCGACCAGTTTTATTTCAGCCGTATTTTTCGCTCCTATACAGGAGTTTGTCCCACTGACTTTATTGAAAATATAGAAAAACAAGAAAAGAGGTAGAGCGATGCTGTATAAAAAAACAGGGGAATTATCAAAAGAAACATTTCAGAATCCGTCTTCTGAATACCGGGGGGCGCCATTTTGGGCATGGAATTGCAAAATGGACAAAGAAAAAGTTGACCATACCTTAGAAGAGTTACAGAAAATGGGCATGGGAGGCGGTCACATTCATTGCAGGACAGGGATGGCAAATGAATATCTGGGCGAAGAATTTATGGATCTGGTGCGCTATACAGATGAGGAAGCGAAAAAGAGAGGAATGCTGGCGTGGCTTTACGATGAAGACCGCTGGCCATCCGGAGCAGGCGGAGGGCTTGTGACCAGAGAAGAAAAGTACCGTATCCGGTTCCTGGTTTTTAGTCCCGTCCCGCTGGAAGACAAGAATGAGAAATCCAATCAGCTATCTTCCAGCGGACAGGCGGTACGCAGCAACAACCGCAGACTCCTGGCACGTTATCAGGTAAAAATAGAGAATGGTTTTCTAAATGATTACCAGATGCTTAAAGAGAATGAAGAAATCCGTTCCGGTTACCAGCCCTGGTATGCATATCTGGAAATATCGGGTGATAATCCATGGTTTAATAATCAGGCATATCTGAACACACTGGATAAAGCGGCTGTGAAGCGGTTTGTAGAAGTGACACATGAGAAATATTATGAGAAACTGGGAGATGAGTTCGGTAAATCCATCCCGGGAATATTTACGGATGAACCCCAGTTTTCCCATAAGACAAGGCTGGCATTTGCAAAAGAAAGAAAAGAGGTTACCATACCATTTACGGATGATCTGGAAGATACCTATAGGGATGTATACGGACACAGTCTTTTAGCAGGGCTTCCCGAATTGTTCTGGGAGCTGGGAGAAGGAAAGTTTTCAAAGATCCGGTATAACTACCACGACCACATTTGTGAGCGTTTTACAGATGCATTTGCAGATACCATTGGCGACTGGTGTAAAGCACATGATATTCTGCTTACCGGACATATGATGGAAGAGCCTACGCTGGAATCCCAGACAGCGGCACTGGGAGAAGCAATGCGATCCTACCGCTCTTTTACACTGCCCGGAATTGATATGCTCTGTGACAGAAGAGAATTGTCCACCGCAAAGCAGGCAGAAAGCGCAGCAAGGCAGTACGGAAGACCCGGTGTCATCAGCGAACTTTACGGGGTGACCAACTGGGATTTTGATTTCCGGGGACATAAGCTTCAGGGTGACTGGCAGGCTGCGCTGGGAGTAACTGTCCGGGTGCCCCATCTTACCTGGACATCAATGGCGGGAGAGGCGAAGAGGGATTATCCGGCTGCCATCGGCTACCAGTCCCCATGGTATGAAGAGTATCATTATGTAGAAGATTATTTTGCAAGATTAAATACAGCCCTTACCAGAGGAAAACCTTCCGTAAAAGTAGGTGTCATCCATCCCATTGAATCTTACTGGCTCTATTGGGGAACGGAAGAACATACGGGAGGTATCCGCCGGGAAATGGATGAAAATTTCAAGAATCTGATTGAATGGATGCTCTATGGCCTGGTAGATTTTGATTTCCTTGCAGAGTCTCTGCTGCCGGAACTGACAAATGAGATACAGGTGAAGGGTAAGAAGCTTAAGGTAGGAGAGATGGAATACGAGACGGTTCTGGTTCCGGGATGTGTAACCATCAGACGTTCTACCCTGGAGATCCTGAAACAATTTAAGGCACAGGGAGGAAAGGTTATTTTCATGGGAGAGGCTGCGCAGATGGTTCAGGTAGAACCAAGTAATGAGGTTAAAGAACTGGCACGACAATGCCTCTGTATTCCCTATAACCGTAATTCCCTGCTTGGGGCATTAGAAGAAGAACGGGAACTGGATATCCGAAATGAAGATGGAAACCGGACGGGGAACATCATCTACCAGCTCCGTAATGAAGGAGAAGAACGCTGGCTGTTCCTGGCACATGTGATGCCTATGCCTAACAGTGATATTCCGGCAGAGGAAAAACTTTCTATACGCATTCGGGGAAATTATAGGATAACCCGCTACGATGCCCTTACCGGGGAGATTCACCAGGTGGATACAGTGCTGGAAAATGGTTATACGGTACTGGAAAGAAGCATGTTTGAACATGACAGCCTTCTTCTGCATTTAAAAGCAGTAAACTGCGGCAAGAATTTATGTGATGCAGAGAATCGGAAGGAAGAGGCACTAAAAGACTGCAGCAGGGAGAAACAGATTCAGCTTCCGGAAGAAGTACCGGTAACCTTAAGTGAGCCAAATGTATACCTTCTGGATATGGCGCAGTACCGGTTTGATGAAGAGGATTGGCAGGAAAAAGAAGAAATTCTGAGAATTGATAATCTGTTCCGGGAAAAATTAGCATATCCCCTTCGCATGGAAGCCTTTGCGCAGCCGTGGCTCAATCAGGAAGAGGAACCTTATGAACATAAATTAAGTCTTCGTTTTAGCATATATTCTGAAATTGAATTACCGAAGGTAAGTCTGGCACTGGAAAATGGGGAAGACACCCTTGTCTTTTTCAACGGTGAGCAGATGGCCGGAAAAAGAACCGGATGGTATACGGACAGGGAAATCGATGTGATAGAGCTGTCACAGCTTAGAAAGGGTGAAAATGTACTGATTACAGAAATCCCCTACAACTCTAAAAGGAATGTGGAAGCAATGTATCTTCTGGGAGATTTTGGCGTCAGGGCACAGGGCAGCAGTGCAGTGGTCATAAGTCCGGTGACATCCCTTTATTTCGGAGATATAACAAGACAGGGACTGCCATTCTATGGAGGAAATGTTACCTATCATATCACCGTAAATACGGAAGAAGCGTTCCTGGCACTGGAAGCCACCATGTTCCGCAACCCGGTATTAAAGGCAGCAATAGACGGAAAAGAAGCAGGATATATCTGTTATTCGCCTTATCGTCTGGAACTTGGGAAAGCAGATGCCGGAATCCATAGAATAGATCTGACGGCATTTGGAAACCGGGTAAACACATTTGGTACCATACACAATTGTAACCGCACAGAAGACTGGATCGGACCGAATGCCTGGAGAACAGAAGGAAGCAGCTGGGCATATGAATATCAGCTGCGGGAGACCGGACTTTTAAAGGCACCGGTATTAACAAAAAGAAACGTAATAATTAAATAGCACAAAAAGAAAATCCTCAGCAACGCACGCTGAGGATTTTCTAAAGGAAAGAGAAAAAATTAAAAATATTTTGAGGGAGTACTTCGCAGCGTGTGGGGGCTGCGAAGTGTGAGTTATGAAATATATTAGCTTGTTTGCTAATATAAACATAGTATAAAACATAAATGTGTTCAAACTATGTTCTAATTATAAAGAAAATGTTAATTTACTAAAAAATGCTTTTCATTTTTGTAATAATTGTATATAATAAAAGGCACAACAGTTTTTGGAAAGGGGTAGTAAGATGGCGTCGTCAGATATCGGTATCGATTTGGGTACGGCCAGTATCCTTGTGTATGTCAGGGGAAAGGGCGTCGTATTAAAAGAACCTTCAGTGGTGGCTTTTGACAGAGACACAAATAAGATTAAAGCAATCGGGGAAGAAGCAAGAGTACTGCTTGGCAGATCTCCGGGTAATATAGTAGCGATCCGTCCGCTTCGTAAAGGAGTAATATCCGATTATACTGTTACGGAGCAGATGTTAAAATATTTTATACAAAAGGCAATCGGCAAATTGTCATTTCGCAAGCCAAGGATCAGCATCAGTGTTCCAAGCAGCGTTACGGAAGTTGAGAAGAAGGCAGTGGAAGATGCTACATATCTGGCAGGAGCCAGAGAAGTGCAGATTATAGATGAGCCTATAGCGGCAGCAATCGGTGCGGGCATTGATGTATCAAGACCCTGCGGAAATATGATTGTGGATATCGGGGGAGGCACCTGCGATGTTGCAGTTATTTCATTGAATGGAATAGTGGTAAGTACTTCCATCAAAGTGGCAGGAGATGATTTTGATGAGGCGATTATCCGCTACGTAAGGAAAAAGCACAACCTGCTTATTGGAGAACGAACGGCAGAAGATATTAAAATTCATGTAGGAACGGCAATTGAGCGTCCTCAGCAAAAGGTGATGGAAGTGAAAGGAAGGGATCTGGTAACCAGCCTTCCGAAAACAGTGAAGATTACTTCAGAAGAAGTGAGGGAAGCGCTGAAAGAAGCAACCACACAGATTGTGGATGCAGTCAGAAATGTACTGGAGAAGACCCCTCCGGAGATGGCGGCTGATGTGGTAGACAGAGGAATTGTGCTTACCGGAGGAGGCGCGCTGCTGGATGGACTGGAAGAATTAATAGAAGAAAAAACAGGCATTAACACCATGACTGCAGAGGAACCCATGACTGCAGTAGTTGTTGGTACTGGAAGATATATAGAGTTGATGTCTGCAGAGAAAAATTAGAAAATGAGGCTGTGGTTTAGGTTTGCCGGACAAGCAGAGTGATCTGACGCCGTGAAACTTAAGCGACAGCCTCAGAGCGTGTCTGTAAATAACACGGGTGCGTGCAGACAGCAGCCACAGGAGAAGTTGAATGGAAAGAATTGAAGGTTATGTAGATCATATTGTATTTCGGAACAGCGATAATGGATATACGGTGATGTCTGTTGTCAGCAAAGGGGATGAAGTTACCTGCGTTGGCATGCTTCAGTATATAGGAGACGGTGAATTAATCGAAGCCCAGGGGCATTATACAGAGCATGTTACCTATGGCCGCCAGTTCCAGATAGAAAGTTATGAGATTAAGGCGCCGGAAGATGCCATGGCGATAGAACGGTATCTGGGCTCCGGTGCAATTAAGGGAATCGGCGTGGCGCTGGCAGCCAGGATTGTGCGCCGTTTTAAAGATGATACATTTCGGATTATTGAAGAAGAACCGGAACGTCTGGCAGAAATTAAGGGGATCAGTGAAAAAAAAGCCAGAGAGATTTCAGCTCAGGTTGAAGAAAAACGGGATATGCGTAAAGCGATGATTTTTTTACAGAAATACGGTATTTCCACTGCCCTTGGAGTGAAGATTTATAAAGAATATGGACAGAACCTCTATCAGATCATCCAGGAAAACCCATATAAAATGGCGGATGATATTGATGGGGTGGGATTCCGCATCGCAGACGAGATTGCGTCTAAGGTTGGTATACATACTGATTCTGATTTTCGGATTAAGAGCGGAATTCTTTATAGTCTGCTGCAGGCATCCCAGGAAGGACATGTATATCTGCCCAGAGAAATCCTGTTTCAGAGGGCAGGAGAACTCCTTGGCATTGCGCCGGATCTGATGGATAAACATCTGATGGATATGGCTGTCGACCGTAAAGTCATTTTAAAGGAAGAAGCAGGTAAAGTGCTGGTATACAGCGCATCCTATTATTATCTGGAACTCAATACGGCAAAAATGCTTCACGATCTGAATATTTCCAGCGTTGTTTCTGAGGAAAAGATCCTTTCCCGGATCAGTACCATTGAAAAGGAAAATGAAACCGAGCTGGACGAAATGCAGAAGTCTGCAGTCACAGAAGCAGTCAGAAACGGACTTCTGATTATCACAGGAGGTCCGGGTACCGGTAAGACAACGACGATTAATGCCCTGATTGATTATTTTGAAACAGAAGGATTGATGATATCCCTGGCGGCTCCCACAGGAAGAGCTGCGAAACGTATGACGGAAGCTACCGGTTACGAGGCTCAGACCATACACCGGCTTTTGGAGTTATCCGGAGCGATGGAGGAAATGGCAGGCAGGGTACAGTTTGAGCGGAATGCCCAGAATCCCCTGGAGGCAGACGTCATCATCATTGATGAAATGTCCATGGTAGATATACATTTGATATATGCTCTTTTAAGTGCCATAACTGTGGGAACCAGGCTGATTCTGGTTGGTGACGTGAACCAGCTGCCGTCGGTGGGACCTGGAAGCGTTCTAAAGGATGTGATAGATTCCGGTTGTTTCCCGGTAGTGCGCCTTACGAAAATATTCCGCCAGGCAAGTGAAAGCGATATTGTAGTCAATGCCCATAAGATTAATCAGGGAGAAAAAGTGGTACTGGATAACAAAAGTATGGACTTTTTCTTTTTGCAGCGCAATGATGCAAATGTTATCATAAGTGTGGTTTTGACATTGATACAGAAAAAGCTTCCCAAATTTGTAGATGCCTCTATGTTTGACATTCAGGTTATGACACCCATGCGCAAGGGACTGCTTGGGGTAGATCGTTTAAACGGTATACTGCAGCAGTATCTGAACCCGCCGGAGAAAAGCAAGAATGAGCGGGAACATGGGGACGGTCTGTTCCGGGAAGGGGACAAGGTCATGCAGATTAAAAATAATTACCAGATTCAGTGGGAAAAACGCGGAAGATACGGAATTCCCATTGAAAAGGGTGATGGTGTTTTTAACGGTGATATGGGGATTGTCCGCGAGATTAACACTTTTTCGGAACTGCTAACCGTAGAATATGATGAATGCAGGTTTGTAGAGTACTCATTTAAACAACTGGATGAACTGGAGCTTGCCTATGCGATTACCATCCATAAAGCCCAGGGCAGCGAATATCCCGCTGTAGTCATCCCGCTGCTAAATGGCCCCAGAATGCTGATGAACCGTAACCTGCTCTATACGGCAGTAACCAGAGCGAGAAAATGCGTAACGCTGGTAGGAAGCCCAAATACGTTTTATCAAATGGTAGAAAATGAATTTGAACAGAAACGTTATACGACACTTCAGGAGCGGATCAAAGAATTAAACGATCTTAGGCAGGGAGAATTACAATAAAGATTCTGAAAAACTCTTTAATACTGAAAAACCCTTGGGAGAGAGTTTCAGGTAGAAAATGAATCAAATAAAAGAGCTGATTCTTGGCATTTTATTTCCCAGGAGGTGTCCCCTCTGCGGAAAAATTGTAAAGCGGACAGAAGGAACGGCATGCAGAAAATGCCGGGAAAAAGTAAAACCCCTCAGTGAGCCTCTCTGCAAAAAGTGCGGAAAGCCAATTTTATGGGAAGAGTCAGAATATTGCTTTGACTGCACCCAGCACCCGCATACTTATGAGTGCGGAGGGGCAGTGTATCTTTATGAGAAAGAGATGAAGGAAGCTGTCCGTCAGTTAAAATACAATAATAAAAGAGAATACGCTGACTTTTTTGCTGAAGAAATCTATAAGCATCTGGGAACCCGGGTTCACAAATGGAATCCGGATGCCGTCATTGCGGTTCCCATGTATTGGAGGAAGCAGCAGAAGAGAGGATATAATCAGGGAGAAGTGCTTGCCCGGAAAACGGCGCACCTCCTTTCCGTTCCCTATCGGAAAAAGTTGGTGAAAAAGGTAATAAATACAGATTCCCAGAAGGATTTAAGCCGCAAAGAGCGAAAAAAGAATCTGAAAAATGCTTTTAAAATCAAACAGCCTGATGTAAAATTAAATGTGGTTCTGATCATTGATGATGTTTATACCACAGGCAGTACGGTGGATGCCGTTGCAAAAGTTCTGCGGGAGCATGGAGTTGGAAAGGTATATTATATCAGTCTGTGTATTGGAAAAGGAAGTTCCTGAACAATAAACTTTTCAATAGACTGTTTTTGTGCTATACTAAATAAAGTATAGCTATGTTTGAGGAGGCCTGTATGATTAATGAAAAACGCATAAAGCTCATGACAAGAATGGCCATTTTTGAGAGTAGAAATGAAGAGGAATTGTATAAAGTAAAGAATTATTTCCGCAGTGATTATATTGGCGTACATATGATTAAAAATGCAATCCGTATAACAATTGTTTTTTTACTGGGGTTATTGGCATGGGGCTGTTATAATATGGACAAACTGGTAAAAGAGATAACCAGTATGGACATTGGCGCACTGGTAATGCGGATTGTTGTTGTATATGTAGTGGTTTTGGTTGTTTATTCAATCATCACCTATATTATTTTTTCATTTCAATATATCAGGGCAAAAGAAGACCTTGAGTATTACCAGATACTGCTGGAAAAACTGGAAAAAGAATATGAACGTGAGGAAGCAGGCCTGCAATCTGCATCGGGTATCAACAGGGATCGAAGTAAAACACTGGGAGGAGACAGGCATGGGAACGTTACTGGAGTTTAAGGAAATTATAAAGAATTTCTATGGAAAGTATGATTCCTATCTGGTTTCCATTGGAAAGTTCTTAATAGCACTATGTGCGTTTATGATGATTAATATCAAACTGGGGCAGATGCATCTGCTGAATAATCCGGTCATTGTAATAATATTAGCATTAGTTTGTTCATTTTTGCCGTTAAATGCAATTGTTTTGTTTGGCGCGGCATTTATAATCGGGCATTTATATGCTCTGTCACTGGAAGCTTTTCTGATTGGCACCGGAATACTGGTGGTAATGCTGCTGCTTTACTTTGGGATTGCCCCCAAAGAGAGTCTGGCAATTATTCTGACACCAATTGCATGTGGGCTTAATATTCCCTGTGCGGTACCTTTGGTACTGGGGCTTGTCAGGACACCTTTTGCAGGAATCGGGATAGCATTTGGAACCATAGGATTTTATACCGTATCTGTTTTGGATGACAAGGCAAAAGGCGTATCGGCAACGGCGAAAGATGCTACCGAGGCCATGGTTCAGAAACTGACGGGCCTGTTGGACAGCATCTTAAAAAATCCGGAGATGATTATCGCCATTATAACGATGCTGGCAGTCATTGTTATGGTCTATGTAATTCGACGCATGGCGATTAAATATGCCTGGTCTGTTGCTATACTGGTAGGAACATTCATATTCCTGATCAGCACCCTGATGGGTGGAATGGTTATGGGAACTGGAAAAAATTTCCTGGCAGTCATTCTTGGCACAGCAGTATCGGCAGCTATAGGTTTTTTAGTAAAATTGTTTTTATTTGAAGTAGATTATAAGAGGACACAAAAGGTACAATTTGAAGATGATGATTATTACTATTTTGTGAAAGCCGTGCCGAAGACGATGGTAAAGCCAAGGCAAAAAGAGATACGGCATGAAGAGCCGGCGCGTAAATCAAGAAATGAGGGGAGCGGCGCTGCCAAGAGGCCGAATCGGGTTCGAAGAGGGGAACCGGGAAGGTCGGATTTGGATATTAAAGATTATTAATTAGAAGGGGCGTGAGAGCAGTGGAGGTTATAAAGAGATTTTTTATGGTAAATCTTTATAAGCTGACGGAGCCTATCTCCAATATTAACTACAGAGATGTGATCGAAATAATTATCCTGACATTTATCGTTTACCGACTTCTGGTATGGATAAAGGATACAAGGGCATGGACTTTGTTAAAGGGGATCCTGCTCCTGGGGCTGTTTGTTTTAATAGCCAATATTTTCGAACTGGATACCATAACATTTTTGATTAATAAAGGAATTGGTTTTGCATTTATGGCAGTAATGGTAATTTTTCAGCCGGAGCTTCGCAGGGCATTGGAAGAATTGGGAGAGAAAAAGATATTTACAACATTAACGCCATTTGATACAGCCAGAGATATCAGAGAACGTTTTAGTGATAAAACGGTAAATGAATTGGTGAAAGCAACAGTTGAGATGGCAAAGGTTAAGACGGGTGCATTAATTGTCATTGAAAATAATGTTACGCTGGCTGAGTATGAAAGAACCGGGATCGCTATTGATTCCATATTAACCAGCCAGTTACTGATTAATATATTTGAGCATAATACGCCGCTTCACGATGGGGCAGTGATTGTAAGGGGGAATCGGATTATTTCCGCTACCTGTTACCTGCCTTTATCGGATAACCTGGCGCTCAGCAAAGAACTTGGAACCAGACACAGAGCCGGTGTTGGAATCAGTGAGGAGACTGATTCATTGACAATTATTGTTTCAGAAGAGACGGGAAGCGTTTCACTTGCCAGCAAGGGCAAACTAATGCGGGATGTTGACGCAGCAGTATTGAGACAGCAATTAGTGATTCTTCAGGATAAATCCGTAGACACGAAAAAGTTCAGACTTTGGAAAGGAAAGGGTAAAAATGAAGAAAAGCTTGGTGAATAACTTTGGTCTAAAACTGATTTCCATTGTACTGGCATTTTTTATCTGGATGATCGTGGTTCAGGATAATGATCCGGAAAAAACGAAGCCATTTACCAATATACAGGTTGAAATGGAAAATCAGGAGAGTATGGAAAAGCTGGGTAAGGTCTATGAGGTTCTGAATAATACAGATACGGTTACCGTGTATGTTACAGGAAGAAATTCAGTGATAAAGGAACTGGACAACTCTGATTTCAGAGTAACGGCTGATCTTGAGAATCTTAATGACCTGGGGACCGTACCGTATGTAATAACCTGTAAGAACTCATCCATTAAAAAAGAAAATATAAAGGTAGAGCCGTCTTCCCTAAAGGTCAGAATTGAGCCCAAGGTAGAAAAATCATTTGCGGTAAAAGCTGTGACTACGGGAAACCCCAAAACAGGTTATGTTATCGGAAATGCAACCGTAAAGCAGGGGGATTCGATTATTGTAGCGGGACCACAGTCTTTGATTAATATTATCAGCCGTGTCGTAGTTGCAGTGGATGTTAACGGACTGAATGAAAGTAAAAGCCTGAAAGGTACACTCAAAATCATCGATAAAAATGATGAAGAGTTTGCTGAGACGAAAATGAAGAGTATGGAATGTAAGACATCCAGTGGTGTTCCAATCACAGAATTAGGATCTGTGGAGGTCTTTGCAGATCTGTGGAGGGTACAGCCCGATATCAAGCTGGATGTGAATGTAGTGGGTATGCCGGCAGTTGGTTATAAGAAGACAGATACTACGATAACACCGGAAACAATCAGCCTTGCAGGAACAGAAAGCGCTTTAAAGGAATTGAACGGTCATTTGCAATTGAATGAGGATGTTTCAGTAGAAGGGGCAACTTCTGATGTTACAAAGAAGATTGAGCTTCAGGATATGTTGGCGGAACAGCATGATTTGAAATTGGTGGAGACAGCAACGGATACCGTTACTGTAACGGTCGGGATTGAAAAAGCAGGAACAAAAACGGTGTATTTACCGGTGAACAGGCTAAATACGAAAAATATTCCGACAGATTTAAAGATAACACTGACGCCATCGGATAAGATTCCAATCATAATCACAACTACAACAGGTGAGCTAAATGAGTTTGATGCAGAAGATATTAAGGCGACACTGGATTTAAGCGATTATAAAACAGCTGGAACTTATAAAGTAACATTAAAAGTGGAACTGCCAGAAGGATATGTTTTGGCATCTGATGTAATAATTGTTGTGAATCTGGAGAAAAAAGAAGAAACTGCAATTACAGAAAAAAGTACGGTGGAGGAATAATTATGGTTAGTCAAAAGGTAACAGTGAAGAATGCGACGGGCCTTCATTTAAGGCCGGCAGGGGTACTTTGTAAAGAAGCGATGCAATTTAAGTCCTTAATCACATTTACAAAAGACAGCAGTACGGCAAATGCAAAAAGTGTATTAAGTGTGTTGGGTGCCTGTGTCAAATGCGGCGATGAAATTGAACTGGTTTGCGAAGGTGAAGATGAGAATGAAGCATTGGAAACACTTGTAAATGCCATAGAGAGCGGACTGGGAGAATAAGGAAAACCCTGCAGAGTTCAATCTGCAGGGTTTTTTATACCAGTAATTTATTCAGGCAAAAAAGAAAAGCTGCAGGAGATGTTTAATCCTGCAGCTTTTCTTGTATACATCCAGTACGGCCTTGCGCAATTCAACTTTTAAATACGCTCTAGTGAAATAACGGATCAGTCGGATCATGTGTTGCATTGGCATCCATATACTGTAATGCAGGTTTTCCCAGTGGTCCCGGGTTACTTGCATCATCATAGATGGTTACTTTTGTACCAATTGGACAATGATCATAGAGCCATTTTGCATCTGCTACAGTCAGCCGGATACATCCGTGGGATGCAGGTTTTCCAAGCTGATTATAAGTAGCTGCCGGTAAGGAGTTCGGATCTCTGTATCTGGTTACCGGTGCAGAATGGAACAGGATCTCCGGGGTCAGGTGAGAACAATACTGTCCCCAGCTGGGTCCGTCTAATTCATGCCAACGCAGTTTATCCAGCATTGTAAAGTTACCTAGTGGAGTCCATCCAACCTGTATACCGGTAGAACAAAGCATTGCTTTGATTGGTTCACCGTCTGCATACACGGTAATGGTGTTTGCTGCACGGTTTACTTTTACGGTAAGTGTTCCGGTGGATAATAAATCAATTCCGCCGCTGGAACCAAAGTTGTATACTTTTCCATCAACGGTTTGTCTGCCTTTTAACATAACGCCTTTACTGTTGAAGTAATACTTCTTAGCATCATAGGTCAGCCAGCCGGTACGTCTTGCTCCCGTATCTGTTTCCAGGTAGTAGGTCTTGGATCCAAGATTCATCCAGCCCTTTTTCATGGCACCGCTGCTCTTGTTAAAATAATAATACTTGCCGCTGATTTTCTGCCATCCTGTTTTCATGGCGCCTGTCTTAGAATCTAAGTAATAAGTAGATCCGCCAAGGACTCTTCTGCCGGTAAGCATTTTACCGTTAGAAGCGAAATAATACCATTTCTTTTTAATCTTTTCCCAGCCTGTCTGGCGAACACCCTTGGAATTCAGGTAGTAAGTACTCTTACCCCTTTTAAGCCACCCATTTTGCATAACGCCGGTGGATTTGTTGTAGTAATAATAATTGTTTTTGTATTTTACCCAGCCAGTATACAACTGTCCTTTTTTATTTGAATAATAGGATTTTCCGGAATCTGTAAAACGTCCGATACGGATCTGACCTTTACTGTTTGCAAAATATCTTTTGCCTTTGTATTTAAAAACTCCGGTTTTAATACGTCCATATTTGTCTGAGTAATATTTTTTACCTTTGTATGTAGTGATTCTGTCTGTACGGACAACACCACTGGAAGAAATGAGGTATCTTTTGCCACCTATTGTTTTCAGGCAGTTTTTATACATGGAAACATTAAATGCATAGTACTTTGAACCAATTTTTTTGACTGTTTTTGTAACTAGTGTTCCATCCGGATTGGAATAATATTTTTTCTTATCCGCTGCTGTATTCCAGCCGTTTGTTTTGATTTCCCCGTTCGTCATCACAAAATAGTATGCATTGTTGATTTTCATAGCACTGTTCTTACCGATAATTAAAGAACCATCGCCATTAAAGTAATACTTTTTGCCGTCTACTGTCTGCAAACCAGTTACTAATACACCGTCCGGATTGGAGTAGTATTTTTTGTTTGCATAAGTGTTCCAGCTTTTAAGCTTGATTTCTCCGGTGGACAAAACGAAATACAGAGTGTTATTGATCTTCTGTGGTGCATTGCTTCCTATCAGCATGGAACCGTCTGCATTGTAGAAGTATTTTTTTCCGTTGATCGTCTGAAAGCCAAATCTCATGATGCCATCCGCATCAAAATAGTACTGTTTGCCTTCGATGGTAACCTGACCTGATACACGAATACCGCTCGCATCAAAATAATATTTATTGTTATCGATTTCCTTTATTATCCCTTTCAGGCGCTCTCCATCCTGAATGTAATATGTTTTGCCATCTACGGTATGCCAGCCGTTTTCTTCTATAACAGCTTCGGTTTCGTCCGCTTGCTTAGGAGCAGTTGTGGATGGCTGAATGGGAGCTTCTGTTGCAGGTGGTGTAGCAGGTTCCGTAACAGGTTCGGTAGCATCTGTAACAGGTTCGGATGTCGTCTCAGCTTCTGTACCTTCTGTATTTTCCAGTGTTTCTGTTTCCGAATCACGTTCATTAGTAAGCTGAGTGGCAGTTTCTTCCGTAACAGGTTCTGTGTTAGACTCTGTCTCTGATGCCGTGTTGACGTTGGTTGTCTGAACAGTCTTTGGAGCAGAACCATCGGGTGATTCAGCTGCAAAGGCTACGGAGGACAAGCCTAAAGTCAGACATGCAGAAAGACAAAGAGCCGCTAATACTTTTTTCATTTTCATAAATAAAGCTCCTTTTCTAATTGTGCATAAACGTTCTCCCCACTAGTGTAATATATTAACTTTATATTTTCAATGAGAAATCCCCCTATACCGGAAAAATTAAGAAAAACTTATTAAATAGAACGTCAGTTTCCGGTAAGACATCCGTTGCAATAACAATATGTGCATTTTCTGCATGTAAATGTAAATCCTAAAACTCCAAAACCATCATGAAAGGGTTGTATGTTACGAATTTCAGACTCCTGACAAGACAATTGACATGATATATCTTCTAATATTGCCGATTTACTATTGGTTAAATAAGAGTCGTCAAAGCTGCGTAATTCCTCCAAAGAATCAAATTCCATAATGGAATCCCGGGGATATTTTTTTATATATAGATCCAGTTCGGAAATATGCCTTATATATAAATGTTCCCACATAAAATTCTGAATAGAAGGATCCTGGTATTCCTTTTCCAGAATTGATCGGAATCGCGAAGAAAAACGGGCATCCCAAAATACATGTCCAAGCATATACCAGGCATCTGTTCCGCCGATATTTACCTGAGTAATTAATCCGTTGGGATCTGCTGCAATACACCATTCATCTGTAGGTCCGTCCGCATACACTGCCGCGTAAAAGGCATGGACTTCCTGACAGTGAAATGGATTCTCAGGAAAATAATTATCGGAAGAGCAGATATAGCTGTTTTTTAAATATTTTCTGGCTGCATAGATAGAAGAATGGTTATTACGGGCAAAATACTCTGTATTTTCAATCAGGATTACTCCATATTTTTCTTTCAGATAATTGTACTGTTCTTTAAGGTATCCGGTAACGACTATGATTTCGTTAATGCCGGCTTCTTTCAATTGCTGTATCTGCCGTTCAATGAGAACCTCTTCTTTTACGACGGTAAGCCCTTTGGGGTACTCCAGTGAAAGAGGTACGAAACGTGAAGCAAATCCGGCAGCCAGAATAATGGCGTTTTCGACTTTGATTTTCATTATGAAATCTCCTGTGTGATATTTGATGTGACTATTGTAGAAGAATTAGGAGAGAAAGTCCAGAAAAATATTTGGGTTTTGCTGAAAAGGGAGACGCTTTGTAGATAGATGTAGTGCGCGGAAAGAGAAGGGGGCGGACCATGGCAGGCGTTTTGGAAGGCTTACCGCAGAACTGCTGAAACACACACTGCTACATCCAAAAACGAACAGCCTGCCACAGCCCAGGGGTCTACGCCCTGCTGAGAAAACCAGCTTTGTGGCAAAAACCTGGATCTCGGAAAGATGGGAGTCCATACAAGTTTCCCACTCCCATCTTTCCGGGCATTATCTCCTGACAAAAAGCGTCCCTTCCTCAGCAAAACCCCAATTTTCTCCCAGTAGAAACTCAAATCAACTTGACATCAGTGTTCAAATTTTGTACAATAAATATGTTCAAATTTTGAACGGAGGTGAAAAAGCATTGAATAAATACGATCGCATGTTATATATTATAAATCAGCAGGGGATGCAGAGTCAGAGAAAGCTGGCGGATTCTATGGGGATTTCTTTGGGTCAGGTGAATTATCTCCTGAAGGAAATGGCGGACAAAGGTCTACTGGAAAAGACGGGTAAGATCTATCGGGTTTCGGATACCGGCAAAAAGCATCTGGAAGAAAAAATTCGTATCCAACAGACAGAGAAAATAGATTTTTCGGGAAATGCAAACGGTGTGAAGCTTGCAGTAATTCTGGCGGCAGGGCATAATCCTGCCTTTGATAAACCGGAAGGACTTTTAGAGATTGGCGGAATGCCGCTGATTGAACATATGATACAGGCATTACATAATCAGGGAATAGAGAAAATTGTCGTTGTGGTAGGGGATCGGAAAGAACAGTATGAGACTTATTTTGACCACCGGGGAATTATTCTGGTGGAAAACAATAGATATAAATGGAGCGGAACGATGGCTTCCCTGTTTGCGGCTGAAGCATATCTGACGGAAGATTTTCTTTTGGTAGAAAGTAATCAGATCCTGGAAGAAATTGCAATTGAAAAGATTCTAAAATCAGAAGAGCAAAACTGTATGCTGCTTGCAGGCCCCAGTGATTCCATGGACGAGGCATATGTGGAACTGGATGAAAATGGTAGCATTTTCCGTATTTCCAAGGATATTAAGCAATTGAACCGTATTGATGCTGAACTGATTGGTGTCAGTAAGATATCAGGGGAACTGTTTGAAAAAATGGTGCAGTATTATGGAAAGAATGAAAATCCATATTTGAATTATGAATATGCAATTGAAAGTATAGGACGGATTTATCGTATAGCCGGAATCCTGGTGGATGATCTGATCTGGAGTGTGATAGAAAATGAGACGCTGTATCAGAAAGCATCCAGTATTTTATTTCCTAAAATGAAGAAAAGAGCAGTTTTAAGAAAAGAAAATAAGGCTAGAGAAACACTGCAGGAATGTATGCATTTAAAGGAAGAGGAAATAGAACAGGTCAGCATAGGCGGAGGGATGACCAACCAGAATTTCTTTGTAAGGGTAAAAGGGAGGGATTATATTTTACGGATACCGGGTGCCTGTACGGAAGTATTTATTGATCGTTGTGCCGAACAGTATAACAGCCGGATAGCTTCCGGACTTGGATTAAATCCACCCATTCTGTATTTCGACCCGGTAAAAGGGGTTAAAGTCACCGAATACATAAGCGGTGCCAGAACGTTAAATCCCGGTAGTGCCAGGCTGGAAGCTTATATGAGAAAAACCACGGCTATTTTGAAAAAGCTTCACAATTCTGAAGTAAAACTGCAGGGGGATTTCAATGTCTGGGAGGAGTATGATAAATATAAACGTGAGATTTTAAAAAACGGCGGGAGATTTTATAAAGGATTTGAAGAGCTGGAATCATTTTTTTATCATCTGAAATCTGATCTGAATCAGATCAAGGCAGATCGCAGGCCTTGTCATAATGACCTGGTAGCAGAAAATTTTGTGTCTGATGAGAAAGGCAGGATGTACCTGATTGACTGGGAGTATGCTGGATATAATGATCCCTTGTGGGATGTGGCGGCACATTTGCTGGAATGTGAATTTTCTAAAGAGGAAGAAGAATTGTATTTACAGTATTATCTGGAGAAAGAACCCGGGCGGCTGGAGAAACAGAAGCTTTTGATGTTTCAAATTTGCCAGGATGTCCTTTGGAGTGCCTGGACAATTGCGAAAGAAACGAAAGGTGAAGATTTTGGAGCATATGGGGAAGGAAGATTCCTAAGAGCTTTAATCATGAAGAAAGAATATGAGGCAGAATATGAAAAAGAAAAGATTTGATCCAACCATTGATTGGACGATTACCTTATTGCCATTAGGGATTATTGCTGTTATTTCCGTGGTATTGATGCTGTTTCCGGAAACTGCCGGGAGTATTACCGGTATGCTCCGGGAAGTGTTTGTAAATAAACTGGGTTTCTTCTATATTATATTGGGTCTGGGCATTTTATTTACTGCAGTCGGACTGGCATTCTCCAGACATGGAAATATCCGGTTTGGAAATCTGGAAAAACCCAGATACAATAATTTTAGCTGGGGTGCAATGATCTTTACTTCTACCATGGCTGCTGATATTGTTTACTGGTCGTTAATTGAATGGTGTTATTACTACAGTGCAAAACCATTTGCAAAAGAAGCGATGACGCTTGCCCAGCACCAGGATTATGCTTCTGCTTATCCGTTGTTTCACTGGGGTCCGATACCCTGGGCATTTTATCTTTTGCCTGCCTGTGCCTATGCCTATATGATGTTTGTGAAAAAGAGAAAAAGACAAACCCTCTCAGAAGCATGCAGACCGGTTTTAAAAGATCATGTGGATAAAAAGGCAGGAAAGTTAATTGATATTTTTTCCATCGTAGGTCTGCTGGCGGGAACAGCAACTACATTTTCCCTGGCCACTCCGCTGATCGCCCAGGCGGTGGGGAAAATACTTGGGATTGAGCCCACGCCATTTTTATCTATAGTAATTCTGGCAGTCATCGGCCTGGTTTTCATTGTGGCTGTTATGAAAGGGATGAAAGCGATTTCCCATCTGGCGGGAATCTGTGTGGTAATATTTGTTCTGTTAATTGGTGTATTCTTAGTTTTTGGTCCGAAAATCTATATTATAGAAACCGGAGTGACAGCTATTGGAACGGTTATGAATGATTTCTTCCGTATGGCAACGTGGATGGATCCCCTTCGTCTGTCTGGAAGCGGCGGCTCCGGTTTTCCGCAGGACTGGACGATATTCTATTGGGCTTACTGGATCGCCTGGTTTGTGGCTACTCCATTTTTTATTGCCAGGATTTCAGAAGGGAGGACTCTGCGCCAGACGATCTTTGGCGGGATTTCATGCGGACTGCTTGGAACCTATACATCCTTCATTGTGTTCGGAGGATTCGGGCTGCATTTGCAGACTAGCGGTAAACTGGATCTGGCTGGACAGCTTGCTTCCGGAAAATCTCCATCAGAAGTAATTATGCAGGTTTTTGGGCAATTTCCGATAACCGAAGTTGTGCTGCTGATTCTGATTTTGGCGATGATTGCATTTTATGCAAGTACATTTGATGCAATTACCCTGGTTGTGGCAGGGTACTCGGAAAAGAATATGGAAACAAGAGAAGAACCCCGTAAGAAGCTCCGGGCATTCTGGGCACTGGTATTTCTGCTGCTACCAATAGCACTTTTGTTTTCTGATAGTACGTTATCCATGCTCCAGACGATTTCCATTATTGCCGCTTTTCCTCTGGGGATTATTATGATTTTGGTTGTGGTGAGTTTTATAAAAGAAATCAAACAGGATAATGGCAAAATTAACAAATAAACTGTAATAATTAGTTTATAAATTTGTAATGATTTCTTGACAATAATGATTTCCAAAATTATAATGGTAATAGTTACTAGCTAACACACAAAAGGTAAGACAGGGGAAAAGATGCATATGAAGAGGAGAGTACGAGTTGTTGCATGGCTTTTAACATTTGTCATGCTCTTTAGCATGATCCCGGCAGAAATTGCCGGCGCAGCGGAGCAAAAGCCAGCCACAGATATTCTGAAAATGATGTACGTGGAGCCGCAGTCTATGGCAAGTGAAGCGGGACAGTTGATCGTGGCGGAGATTGCGGATGGAAATGGAGCTTTGACCGGAGCCAGGTTATATTACCGGGATGGTTCGGGAACGGAAAGAGAAATGAATGTTACAGAGATATCCGGCAATTATGCTGCGTTTCTTGTTAAAGGAGGCGGGCTTGCGGATACCAGCCTTAGCAGGATAGAGCTGGTGTGCGGAGGTGTTAACCGGAATATTGATTTAAAAGCATATCGTGCCAGCGGTGACACTGCTGTTTCAAAAGTGGAAGGAAGCCATGGCGAATCTTTCAAAAGCAGGGCGAAAAGCGTTCAGTCTGATGCGGATCAAAAAGCAGAAGAGAGTACCGTAAAAAGAGTTCTGGCAGATGATTCTGCAGGAATTACAAATGCACTGAACCAGGCGCAGGCACTGGCGGGTGCACAAGCGCCGAAGTTGCGAAGCGGTTATTCGGCACCGAGAGCCGGTTCGGATGGGCAAATTACAGTAGTTCTGGATCCGGGACATGGAGGCTCAGAATCAGGAGCGTGCAGAACCTGGAATGGAAAAGCTTATATTGAGAAAGATATTACGCTAAAGATTTCCAAGTACACGAAAAAAGAACTGGAAAAGTATGAAGGGGTAAAGGTATATCTGACTCGTTCTACCGACAAGTATATGGAATTATATCAGCGAGTGGATTTTGGAGCATCTGTTGGTGCGACCGTATTTATCAGCCAGCATATTAATTCCACTAACAGTAATGAACAGTACAGCGTATCCGGGGCTTTGGTATTTTTATCAAAAGGTCAGTACCGGGGCGATATCACACAGGCTTCCCACGATATCGCATATACGATTCTGGATAAGCTGAATGCGGCAGGGTTTAAGAATCAGGGAATACAGTACCGATTATCGGAGACAGGGGATCAGTATCCAAACGGGACTCTGGCTGATTATTATGGAATCGTAAGAAGATGTGTCCTTGCCGGATTTCCGGGAATGATCGTTGAGCATGGGTTTGTCAATAATCCCAATGACTGTGTAAAATTTTACGGCAGCAATTCGAAGATCAAGAAGATTGGTGTTGCAGATGCCAAGGCAATTGCAGCATATTATGGACTGAAAAAGAAAGATTCCGGTTCTTCCGGAACGAATCCGCCGCCGGCTGTAGATACCGGATGGAAAAAGGATGGCAGCAATACATATTATGTGAAGCAGGATGGAAGCAGAGCTACCGGATGGCAGACCATAGACGGAAAGGTATATTACTTTAATGCCGGAGGAATCATGCTTACAGGCAAACAGAAGATATCCGGTAAAATTCATTATTTTCAGCCCTCCGGAGAAGCTATGACCGGAGTGCAGACCATAGGAGGGAAAAAAGTATCCCTGGATGAAAAAGGTGTTATAATTGCAATTCCTGCCGGTAGCTGGACTTTGAAAGGCAGCACCTGGTATTTTAAAAAATGGGATGGAAAGAATGCGACCGGATGGATCACTTATAAGGGCAGGAAATGTTATCTGAATAAGGACGGTTCCATGGTAAAGCGCTGGAAGAAGATTAAGGGGAAATGGTATTATTTCAGCGGAAATGGTTATATGGTTACCGGAAAGCGGACGTTGGGCGGCAAAACCTGTTATTTTGGAGATAATGGCGCGGCCCTGACCGGAAAACAGGTGATCAATAAAGAAACCGTATTTTTGAATGAAAAAGGTGTCCTATTGCCAAATCGCTGGGTCAAGGATAATGTTGGCTGGTGGTATCGCTATGGCAATGGTACTTATCCTAAGAAAAAATGGGTTACCATTGAAGGAAAACGTTATTATTTCAATAAAAAGGGTTATATGGAGACCGGTTGGATTAAGCTTGGAAAAAACTGGTATTACCTTCGTTCAGATGGTTCTGCTAAAAACGGATGGCTGAAAAGCAACGGAAAGTGGTATTATCTCGTAAAGGGAAAAATGCAGACAAAGTCCTGGATTCATTATAAGAAAAAATGGTATTATGTGAAGTCAGATGGCGTAAGAGCTGTAGGAAAAAGATTAAAAATAGGTAAGAAGACATATAAGTTTGATGCCAACGGAGTTTGTAAAAATAAGAAATAAAAGCATGAAAAGAGCCGTATCGGTAAAGTTCTACCGATGCGGCTCTTTTATACTGTTTAATAATTGATACAAACTCCACCGTCATCAAAACGGTATATCTTGCCTTTGATTTTTTTCTTTGTATTGCGGAGCATGACACCGTCGCTGCCTACATAATATTTAACACCGCCGAAGGTAACCCAGGTATTGGCTGCCATCTGTCCATTGGATCTTAAGAAATACTGTTTTTTCTTAAGGGTAATCCATCCGGTTTGCATGACTCCTGATTTATTAAAGAAATACCATTTGCCGTCTAGTTTTGCCCAACCTGTTTTAGCCCTTCCGGTATTATCTGCATAGGACCAGGAAGTAGATCCCCTTGTCCAGCCGCCCTCTGACAGTCTGCCGCTGGCATCAAAGGAGTATGGTATACCACGAACTTTTGATGCATTCATCTGCATGATACCATTGTTATCCAGGTAATAATAGTAATTTCCTTCTTTTTTCCAGCTGTTTCTTTCTATATAGCCTTTGCTGTTTATGTAATAGTAGTTTTCATTATAGTAGATCCAGGTGTTCTTTCTGGAATACTTTTTGTTATTGGATGTATAAAAAGCTGACTGCTTTTTGGATCCGACCTTTTTCTTTTTCAGGGTCAGATTCCCGGGAGAGATCATATTCAGTGTATTACCATTGCTCATATCGGCTATGATTGCTGAATTTTTTGGCTGTCCGTTTGTGGTAAAGAGCTTACATTCTATATTGCTCAGCGTATTTCTCACGGAGGCGGACATATTGGTAATTAAACCGGTTGCAACTGCATAATCCGGTGATATCATACGCAGATAGCTGGGTGAATTGGCATCGCCGATACCATGATGTCCCAATTTTAACAGATCAATAGGCCCCAGTTGTTTTGCCAGCTTACTTTCATCGTAATCAGGTGCCAGATTGTTGATATCTCCCGCTAAAAAAGCAGTGAGGTCATTTACTGTTACTTTCACACCCAGTGAATTAAAATTGTCATCCGGCCGTTTGGCGATGTTTCCTTTGGAATCCGTGGAGCGCTTATAATTCATAATTTCGATCTGCATATCTCCCAGGGTAAATTCCCGATTCGATTTTTTGGAAAAGTTCTGGATAATTTTCGTACCGCGTCTCTTAGCTGCAGAGATCAGCGTATCATAACAATATTGGTTGTCCCAGAGATTTGTTTTCACTGAGATGTATTTGTCACTGTATTTATTGAGATACAGGCGTTCTGTTTTAAAAGCTTTTAAAATCTCATCCCCGCTTCCAATATGGTCGCTGTGAGCATGAGTGCCGATATAAAAATCCAGCTTCTTTACGCCAACCTTTTTCAAATACTTAATGACTTCCTGTTCGTGCCCCCCGGAAGTGTTGGTACCGGAACGCATAGGGTATTTCGAATTATTTCCATTTGGAAAGTCACTGTCTTCGCCGGAATCCACCATTCCAAAGTGTCCGTTACTCTCCAGCAGGATGGCATCGTTATTGCCTTCAATACAAATAAAATGAATCCGTGTTTTGCTCTTAGCGGATGCATCAGCTGCCAGTGGCAGGCATAGAAAAGCCAGACAGATAACCACTGCCGTAAACATTACATTAAATTTTCTTTTCATTATCTAAATCCCCTTATTCATTGGTATTAAATCAGTACTGCTGCAAAATGTATGACATTCCCCCTTATTCAGACATAGTCAGCATTATATGATACAGGTTAGATTATACCCTAAGAGAAAGTTCTTTACAAGTGTCTGGGGAAAACTTGTATGCGTCCCTTACCCAGCAATACCCAATTTCATTTTTGTAACATCCCTCATCACAATTAACAGTTGTCTAATTCTTATTAAAATGTTATATTATAATTAACAGGAATTAAAAGATTTGTAATAAATACATTTTGAGGGGAAAATTATGCAGCGAAAGAAATATGATGATGAGACACTTCGCAGGCTTCAGGCAACGGAGCTGGAGATGCTGGAGGATTTTGTGGATTTTTGTGAGAAGCATAAGATACCGTATTTTGGAATTGGAGGAACTGCAATCGGAGCACTGCGGCATCAGGGGTTTATTCCCTGGGATGACGACATAGATCTGGCATTTACAAGAAAAAATTATGAGCGGTTTTGTAAACTTGCAGGAGAGGAACTGAAAGATAAATATACGATTTTACGCGGAGATTCCGATGAAAATTATCCGCTTTTTACTGCGCGTATGTGTAAAAAGGGAACGGTTTTCAGGGAATACGCAATGAAGGATGTGGATTGTGAATTTGGGATTTTTCTGGATCTGTATGCTTATGACAATGTTCCGGACTGTAATTGGAAGATGAAACTTCAGGCATATGGGGCATGGATTTACAGTAAATTGCTGATTTTATGCAGTATTTCAAAGCCAAGCCTTTTGCTGGAAGGTAAAAAATTAAAATTGGTTTTGGCTGCGTGCCAGGTTGGGAACAAGCTTATGAAAGCGATGCATATTTCCAAGAGAGGCGTTTTTTTGCGTGGAAAGAGATGCTGTACGAAATATAATAAGCAGAAGACTAAAAGGCTGGCATACCTGCCTGAGGCGAGACCCTTTGCAAGCATGATAGACAGGAAAGATTTGTATCCGTTGAAGAAGATGAAGTTTGAACATCTGGAACTCACGTTTCCCAATGATATGCACGAAATGCTGTCTGCTTATTATGGCGATTATATGCAGCTTCCACCGGTGGAAAAAAGGTATAATCATTGTCCATACCAGTTGGATTTTGGGAAACAGGAAGCAGAAGTGCCTGATAAAAAGTAAGGGATGACTATGGAAGATAAAAAAATGTCGATTAAAACCAGTATTCTCTGGAATACCTGGGGAAGTCTGGTTTATCTGGGGTGTCAATGGCTTTTGAGCGTTCTGGTGATCCGTATATCCGGATTTGAAAATTCTGGTATTCTGACATTGGCTATGTCCATAACCAATATGTTCTATAGCATAGCAGTCTATGGGATGCGTACTTTCCAGGTGGCAGATACGGAGAATGAATATTCCCAGGGAACCTATGTACTGAGCAGGGCAGCGACCGGTTTAACAGCATTTATTCTTTGTACAGCATTTGTAGTGATAAACCGATACGACAAGATATCCAGTTTAAGTATTATAATCTATATGGTCTTCCGTCTGGGAGAAGCTCTTTTTGATGTCTATGCCGGATTTTTTCAAAAATACTGGCGTATGGATTATCTGGGAAAATCTATGGTAATCCGCGGTGTGGTAATGCTTTGCTCTTATATAGTTTTTCTGGGATTATTCAATAGTCTTCCGGTTGCTTTTGGGGCAATGGCGCTTTCTACATTTCTCGTTATTATATTCTATGACCGCAGGAATGTGAAGCGTATAACCAATATAAAATCTGATGGTAATTTAAAAAAAGTACAGGAATTGCTTATCAGGTGTTTTCCGTTAGTGGTTTATTTGTTTCTAAACGCTGCAATCAGCTCTATTCCAAGGTATTTCCTGGAGAAATTCTGCGGAAATGACAAGCTGGGTGTGTATGCGGCAATTGCGGCGCCTACCCTGGTTGTGCAGATGGCATCTACTTACATTTTTAATCCTTTCGTAACGGCTTTTGCGGAAAAGTATCATGCAGGGGACCGGGCTGGATTCTGGAAGCTTCTGTTCACTTGTGTAAAAGTAGTAGGAGCAGTATCTGTGGCTGCTATGGCAGGTGCAGCGCTTTTAGGGGAGTGGGGGCTTCTGATATTAATCGGAGAAAAAATACTGCCTTATACTGATTTGTTACTGCCGCTGGTAGCGTGTACCATTCTCACTGCATTCAGCTGGCTGCTGTGCGGTGTACTGACGGTTGTTAAGGACTTTAGAGGACTGATCATCAGTAATGTAGCTGCCGTTGTGTCAGGAGCAGTATCATCGGTAGTTTTCATAAAGTTATGGGGCATGCAGGGCACGAGTTTTGCTACGATTCTGGGTCTTACCGTTGAAATTGTACTTTTGTTTGTATTTCTGCAGAATCGGATCGGAAAATCAGCGTCGTTGTCAAGATCTTAAATTTATGATACAATAACTCTGGCCGAAAGTAACCAGGTTTTATGGACTGCCAGGCTGAAAGAAAAAAGAAATAGCAGTATTGCAGATTCGTCTGTAATATGTAATGGGTATAAATATGAAAGATAATTATGAACACACATTTGCAATATGTGCCTATGGGGACAGCCCCTATCTTGCGGCATGTATTCGCTCACTGAAAAAGCAGTCACATCCCGGCAGAATCATTATGGTGACTTCAACACCCAGCACCTATATAGAGCGTATCTGCAGGGAAAATGAGATATCACTGTTTATAAACAGAGGAGAAAAGGGAATCATCCAGGACTGGAATTTTGCATATGAAAAGGCTGACACCAGGTATGTTACGATCGCCCATCAGGATGATATCTATCATGAAAAATATACAGAAGAACTATGCAGGATGATGGATTCGGCAAAACGGCCATTGATTTTTTTTACTGATTACGGGGAAATCAGAAAAGGGAAAATCGTTGTTTCAAACACATTATTAAAAGTGAAAAGGCTGATGCTGATTCCAATGGAAATAAAGGCGGCAAAGAACAGCAGGTTTATCCGAAGGAGAATTCTTTCCCTGGGTTCACCGATTTGCTGTCCGTCTGTGGGATTTGCAAAAGAAAATGTAAAAGCACCTGTGTTTCAGCCGGGTTTTCGAAGTAATGAAGACTGGCAGGCATGGGAGAAGATTTCCAGGGAGGAAGGGGCTTTTCTTTACTGTAAGAAGCGTCTGGTGTATCACCGGATACATGAAGAATCTGCGACTACCAGAATTATTGAAGATACGGGCAGGCGGGACGAGGATATCGCCATGTTCCGTAAATTCTGGCCATTGCCGGTTGCAAAGCTTTTAGCTTCTGTTTACGGGAGAAGTGAGGAATCAAATAATATGTAGTTGGGGAGCACCTATGAAGAAACTGATTATTATACCAGCCTATAACGAAGGCGCCAGTATTTATTCAACTGTCCGGAGTATTCAGGAACAGGCACCGGATTATGACTATGTCATTATCAATGACTGTTCAACAGATAATACAAAGGATATTTGTGAAGAACATGATTTTTCCGTGATTCATCTGCCGGTCAATCTTGGGATTGGAGGGGCGGTGCAGACCGGTCTTCTCTATGCTGCCAGCAGAGGATATGATTTGGCGGTGCAGATGGATGGAGATGGACAGCATGATGCCCGATTCTTAAAAGAGATGGAGCAAAGTCTCATCTGTAATCAGATTGATATGGTGATTGGGTCAAGATTTATAGAAAAACAGGGATTTCAGTCTTCCGGAATCCGAAGAATGGGAATTCGATATTTTTCCTGGCTGATTTATGCACTGACCAAGGTGAGGATTACAGATCCTACGTCAGGAATGCGTATGATGAGCCGTGATGTAATAGAAGTATTTACAAGGGAATATCCCAAGGATTATCCAGAGCCTGAAAGTGCGGTAGCAATTATTAAAGCAGGCAGAAAAATCGGTGAGGTACCGGTTGTTATGAAACAGCGGGAGGAGGGGGTATCTTCCATATCGCCCTTGAAGTCGGTGTATTATATGATAAAGGTAACTCTGGCTATTTTTATGGCCGCATGGAGAGGCTGAGGTTGAAAGAAAATTGCTTTTATGTAAATGCGTCCTGCTGTGATTCCCATGCAGGCAGAGAGGTGTGAATATGAGTATCAGATCGCAGAGTATCATTATGATTACTGTTGCTGCAGCACTGATTGTGCTGGCATGTATGGTAAAAAAAAGAACGATTAGCTTAAGATATGCTTTGCCGTGGACTTTACTGGCAATTGGTGTAACGGTATTAACCTGTTTTCCGGTTTTGACTGACCGGCTAACGAACCTGCTGGGCGTATCCCTGCCGGTCAATATGATATTTTTTATGGGCTTTTGTTTTTCACTGGTTATTATTTTCTCATTGAGCCTTGCGGTTTCCAGACTTTCAAAACGTGTAAAAGCTCTTGCCCAGCATCAGGCGCTGCTTGAGCGGACGATGCAGGAGATGCAGATGAAAGAAATGAAGATAAAGGAGCAGGCAGATGAATAGGGAGAAATATAGAAAGAAGCAGAATATATTCTTTCCGGTGCTGATTTTTGTGGTTTTCCTGATGCTTATATTTCATACTGTCGTGATGTACCGGGAATACGTCAGCCCCAGTCTGAACCGGCCCAGAGAGATTTTTAAAATTGGAGGCAACAAAGCAGTAGTTGGTGAGATCACTAAAGATACCAAGATTGAACAGAGTTTCCGAATGGAAAACGTCAGTTTTTCCGGAATCAGGCTGACTTTTGCTACTTATGACAGGAAAAATGATGCTCACTTGAATATTCAGCTGAAGAATATAAAGTCAGGTATATTAGTGGGAAACTGGGATGTCTCCACGGAAGATCTTAAGGATAATACCCCGGTGGAATTTGTTCTGAAAAATACCATTGAAGTAAAAGAGAAAGAGGAGTTTATATTAACGATTGCTTCGGAAGATGGGACTGCAGGGAATGCAGTTACGGTTTACCAGTCTGACAAATCTATAAAAGGACAGAAATTAATTGTAGGAAGACAGAAAAAAGAAGGAAGCCTGCATATAACCTTTACGTATGGTGACCAGTCCTATTTGAAAATTTATTTTGTGGGTATCACAGTTGTACTTTTTGCAATGCTGGTATTGCTCTGGTTTTTGGGATATGGCATGAAGTGGGAGGCTCACAGGCTGTTTCTGTTAATGGGTATCTGCCTGGGCGTACTCTATATCTTTGTTCTTCCGCCTTATTCAACTCCGGATGAACAGGCACATATCTATACTGCCTATGCGTTTTCTAATAGTTTAATGGGAAAAGAAGCGGTGAATGATGAAGGGAATACTATTGCAAGAGAGGGCGATCTGTTAATGGGAGTCCTGGAGAAGCGTCCTGATACGGAAACTTACGGACTGGTTGCAGATCATCTTTTTGATACTGCAGGAGCAAAGGGACTGTCTGCTTTTCCGGGTGGGCCATTGTCAGGAGTACCTGCATTTGTATATACGCCTCAGATTATAGGCATTTCTCTTGCCCGGCTGCTGAATATAGGAAATGTAGGTTTATTAATGCTGGGAAGACTGTTTGCGCTGGCATTTTACCTGTTGTGCGGATATTTTGCAGTAAAGCGGATGCCATTTGCAAAAGTACTGATGCTGACGGTTTTACTGCTGCCGATTTCCCTGGAATTAGGCGGATCTTTCTCTTATGATTCCTTTATTATAGGAATATGCGCATGGTTTACCGCACATTGCCTTTATCTGGCATATGAAAAGGATAAGGTTGACCGGGCAGACTGGATATTATTAATTATTCTGGCTGTGCTAATGGCACCCTGCAAGATTGTCTACGTGCTTTTATGCCTGCTGGTACTTTTGATCCCGGTTAAGAAATCGGCTACCAGAATCGGCTGTATTCTGGGAAGATTAAGCGTCTGTGCGGGAGGGGTGCTGTCATTGGCTGTCGTTCGACTTGTTACAATGGCAGAATATCTGAGCAGACAGGAAAATACCCTGTCTTATGTTGAAAGTTCCGGGTACACTTTAAGTGGGCTGTTATCCCAGCCATTCACGATTATCCAGATGTATTACGAATCATTTCGGAAATATGCGGATTTTTATTTTGAAACAATGATGGGCGGGCAACTGGGCTGGCTGGATATAAAAGTTTCAGATGTTCTGATTTTTGCCCTGGCAATTATATTGATACTTTCTGTGTTTGTAAAAGAAAAAGAACCGTTTTATCTGGAAAAAAAGGATAAGTGGATCATGGCACTGATCAGTGCCGGGGTTATTGGTGCACTGATGATGGTGTTCTTATTGACATGGACGCCATTTGGTTCTAAAGTAATTGAAGGAACTCAGGGAAGGTATTTCCTTCCGGTGCTCCCGCTTGTGGTACTCCTTCTGCGAAGCAGAAATATAACCCTGAAAAAGAGCATTAACATGAATCTGATCATGAGCGTTGGGCTGATACAGTTTATGGTAGTCTGGGAAATCTTCCAGAAAGTCATAACAAGATAATTTTTACCAGCAGTTAGTATGCTAAACAGTACCGATAATTTATATAGTTAAAAATTACGAAAAAATAAAAGGAGAATAAAAACATGAAAATTTTAGTAACAGGATGTAACGGACAATTAGGAAGAGCAATTAATCAGCAGTATGCAGACGATGCGGATGTAGAAATTATCAATACAGATGTATTTCAGCCCGATGTAATGGAGTTGGATATTACTAATATTGATAAGGTAATGTCTGTCATTGAGGAAGTAAAACCGGATGTAATCATTAACTGTGCGGCACATACTGCCGTGGATCTATGTGAATCCCAGCAGGATGCGGCATATCGCATTAATGCCATCGGCCCCAGAAACTTAAGTATTGCAGCGGCGAAAACAGGTGCTAAAATGGTACATGTTTCTACCGATTATGTATTTGAAGGAAATGGAACAAAACCATATATGGAATTTGATGCGCCAAACCCACAGGGGATGTATGGGGCAACGAAGCTGGCGGGAGAACAGTTTGTACAGCAGTTCGCCAAAGACTTCTTTATAATACGTACCGCATGGCTCTATGGAGAAGGAAAGAATTTTGTGAAAACCATGCTTCGTCTGGCGGAGACAAACGACACGGTAAGGGTTGTGGGAGACCAGTATGGTACACCTACCAGTGCGGTTGAACTGGCAAAAGCAATTAAATATCTCATTCCGACATCTAATTATGGGATTTTCCACGGTACCTGCGAGGGTATGTGCAGCTGGGCAGATTTTGCAAAGGAAATATTCCGCCTGGCAGGTAAAGATACAAAGGTGGATAGTATTACTACTGCAGAATATCCCACCCCGGCCGTACGTCCGGCTTATTCTGTACTGGAAAACTATATGCTGAAGCTGACTACAGATTACAGCTTTGCGCCCTGGGAAGATGCCCTGGCTGCATATATGAAAACACTGTAACTTATATATCAGGTCTGCGCAATTACTGCGCTGACCGTAAGAAAAGGTGGTAGGACGTGTATCTGGTAAAAGCCTTACTCATCCTCCTGTGGTTTGCAGTAATACCGGTGTGTATCGGTATGCTGTTTACCCGGGTGGAAGATAAAGAAAAAAATAGTTTAAAAATGGCGGCGCTGTATGGTTATATTACCATGTTTGCCGTGTTTGAAGTGCTGGCGCTTCCCCTTATTTTCGCAGAAGTCAGTTTTCATGTACTGATGTATATCTATGGCGGAAGTATGCTGCTGCTTGCAGTAATTTCCATTATTTTAAATGTAAGAAGAACGAAAGAAATGGTGGTATTCCAGTGGAAAGGCATGAAAGAAACCCCCTGGTCTGTCTATCTGGCGCTGATTTTGATTGCAGTGCAGGTAGCGGCGTACCTGATTTTCAGGCTGGACGATCTGGATGATGCCTTTTATGTGGCAACGGCTACAACCACAGTGCATACAAATGGAATGTTTCGTTTTGATGCTTATACGGGAGACCTGCTAAAAAGTCTGCCTTCCCGCTATGTTCTTTCTCCATTTCCAATCTTCCTGGCATTTATCAGTGAAAGCGTGCAGATGCATCCGGCAATTGTTGCACATACAATTATGCCGGTGTTTTTCGTGCCATTGGCTTATATGGTCTATTCCCTCTTAGGTGAAAAACTGTTTGAGGGGGACCGCAAGGCAAGCGGGCTGTTCCTGTGCTTCCTTTCCGTAATACACGTGTTTTCCTATTATTCCGTGTACACCCAGGGGACGTTTATGCTGGTGCGTATCTGGCAGGGGAAAGCGGTATTGGCAGCGATTCTGCTTCCGGCACTTTTCTACATGTGTATCCGTCTGCTGAAAGAAAACGGCAGCCTGCGTGAATGGTCATTATTGTTTTGCCTTCTGCTTTCCTGCTGTCTGGTTTCATCCATGGGAATCATGCTGGCGCCGGTTATGGTTGGCATTTTTGCAATTCTGTATGGGATTGGCGGCAGAGACTTAGGAAAATTTATAAAAGCAGTAATATGCTGCATTCCCTGCCTGATTTGTGCGGGAATGTATCTTTTGATACGTTAGGAGGCTGTATACATGCTGGAGATATTTGGATTGACATTAGAACGTTACAGGATGTATGTGGCTGACGGCATGCATGTGGGATTATTTCTTGCGGCAATTATCTACATTGCCTGTAGTAAAGCAGAAAAAGAAAATAAAAAATTATTTGTGGGATATGCGGTAACTTTTGGATGCATCTATTTCTTTCCGCTGACAGCTAAAATTATTATGGATTACTGTGTGGGAAGAGATGTTTACTGGCGGATGTTCTGGCTGCTGCCCATACCCCTTGTTTTATCCTATGTGGCAGTAAGAGCCTGGTATTCACAGAATACAAAATTAAAAAGAGGGGTTATGCTTGTGGCGCTGATGGGTGTTCTTGCCGTAACCGGAAATTTTGTCTACGTCTCAGGGACAGTTCTTCATAAGACGGAAAATCTGCAGAAACTGCCTTCGGCAGCAAATGCTATCTGTGAAATCATTACACAGAACCGTGGTGAAGGTGAGACGGTAAAGGCTGTGGTTCCCGATGATCTGGCTGGTTATATACGCCAGTATGATGCAGGCATTGGACTGGCATACGGAAGAAAAGGAAGATTTAGCAAGAGAGACAGGAAAATACATGAACAGATGATATCGGAAAATCCGGATTTCAGGGTCATCATCAGGCAGGCGAGAAAGGCCGGGTGCAATTATCTGGTATATTATGACACGGCGGACTCAAAAAAGAAAATAGAATTAAGGAAGTTTAAGGCAATTGGACAGACCAATGGTTATATAATCTATAAGGATACTGCACCGTTAACACCCAAAGAAGAGACAGCCAGTTCCAATAATGCCTGAGATTGCCACGTCTTTTTTGTTGTATTTTTGTAAAATTTGTTGTAATATAGAGTCTGGCAAGTATTGATGTATAATTATGATGAACCATTGAAAAATAAAGAGGGGTAAATATTAGTGGAGAGAAGAGAACAATATAAAAGAGTCATCATGTTTTTTGCTTCTGCGCTTATTCTGGCAGTACAGACAGCAATATATGCATATGTCTGGTTTTCCTATTATGACTCCAGAGGGGTTATCCGTACAACGTTTGTAAGAGGTAACTGGGTAGTTGTGGGAATGTATGCACTGATGCTGTTTTTCTTCTACAAATTGTACGGAGGATTCAAAGTAGGTTATTTAAGGGTACTTGATGTGCTCTATTCCCAGATTGCATCCGTATTATGTGTGAACGGAATAACTTACCTGCAGATGGCATTGATTGGCCGCTGGACTTTTGGAGCGCATGTGCTGCCGATGTTCTATATTACGGCAATTGATTTAGTAATCGTCGTTTTGTGGGTGCTTATGATGCGCTGGATTTACGTGCATATATATCCCCCAAGGAAGATGCTGCTGATATACGGAGAGAAAAATCCAAAGGATCTGATCCGCAAGATTTCCTCCAGAGAAGATAAATATGATATTTGCGAGTCCATTCATCTGGGAGATGGCATGGATAAGCTGAAAAGTAAAATTGATTGCTATAAGGCAGTAATTCTGGGAGATATGCCTTCCCATGAAAGAAATCTGCTGTTAAAATACTGTTTTGAAAAAGATATCCGGTGTTACTGTATTCCAAAAATATCGGATGTAATGATTATGAGTTCCGACAGCATACATCTGTTTGATACACCGCTTCTGCTGTTTCGCAACAGAGGCCTTACGATTGAACAGAAGACGGCAAAACGTCTGACCGATATTATTATTTCCGGTCTTGGAGTTGTAATTGCATCTCCGTTTATGCTGATCATTGCGCTTTTAATTAAATGTTATGACAGAGGTCCTGTGTTTTACCGTCAGGAACGACTGACCGAGCGCGGCAGGACATTTTATGTACTGAAGTTTCGAAGCATGAGAGTAGATTCTGAGAAAGAGGGAGCACGCCTTGCGATGAAGCAGGACAGCAGGGTAACACCGGTTGGAAGGGTGCTCCGTAACATTCATTTTGATGAGCTGCCTCAGTTATTCAATATTTTGAAAGGGGATATGTCTCTGGTAGGTCCAAGACCGGAGCGTCCGCAGATTACAAAGGAATACAAAGAAAAGATTCCGGAGTTCGATTACCGCTTAAAGGTGAAGGCCGGACTCACCGGATATGCACAGGTGTATGGTAAGTATAATACCACTCCTTACGATAAGCTCAAACTGGATTTAGCGTATATTGAAAATTATACCTATCTTTTGGACTGGAAGCTTATGCTGATGACAGTTAAAATTCTCTTTCAGAAAGAAAATACGGAAGGAGTAGAGGCATGGCAGGTGACAGCGGCGACAAAAGAGGAAGAAGCAAAAAAAGAGAACAAATAAATAAATATTCTGTATTAATGTCTGTATATAAAAAGGAAGAACCCGCATTTTTAAAAGCGGCAATTTCCAGTATGATGGATCAGACAGTGCTTCCGGACCAGTTTGTACTGGTCTGTGACGGACCTTTAACAGAAGCATTAGACGAAGTGGTGGAACATTTCCTGGAGCAATATCCGGAGGTGTTCCTTGTTGTACGTTTAAAGGAATGCGGCGGTCTGGGGCCGGCGCTGCAGACCGGAATAAAGCATTGCAGAAATGAGTTGATTGCCCGCATGGACAGCGATGATATCAGCCGGAATGACCGTTGTGAGAAGCAGCTCTATATATTTAATAAAAAACAGGTGGACATTACAGGTGGGATTATCGAGGAATTTGCAAGTGATATGCATGAAATCTCAGGGAAAAGGGTAACGCCGAAGACCAATGAAGCCATTTTAAAGTGTGCAGGCAGGAGAAATCCATTTAACCACGTAACGGTGATGTATCGTAAAAGCGCGGTGATAAAGGCCGGTGGTTATCAGGACTTCCCTTATTTTGAGGACTATTATCTCTGGGCCAGAATGTTGAAAAACGGTGCTGTTGGATATAATATACAAGAGCCGCTTGTTTATGTGCGAACAGGAGAGAGCATGTTTGCAAGACGGGGCGGTATGGCTTATGCAAAACTGGCAGTGAAGTTCAGGTGGTATTTAAAGAAGAACGGTATTTCTACCTGGATGGATTTTCTGATTTCGGCAGGCGGACAGGTTCTGATCTGCATTTTACCCAATGGCTTCCGGAAGAAATTCTATGAAGTAATTTTAAGAAAGACAAAGTAGGAGCGTTTATGGTTAAAGGAAAAGCAAAACGGAAAATATATTTTGCCGGAGGATCAGTATTATCGGCAGTAAATAAGGTGATTCCCAAAAATAAGAGAAAAATCCTGATCTTCTGTAAAGGAGAACTTTATGATAACAGCGAAACACTGTTCTGCTATCTGATGAAGTATAAATTTTATGAAAAATATGAGATTGTCTGTGCAGTTGGCAGACCCCGGGACTATCAGAAACTGGTGAGAAAAAATGTCCGGTTTGTAAATCTGGCGGGAAGTTTAAAGGAAATTATGACGGCGGGATTTATTTTTTACCATGGGGAAATTCTGGCAATCATGCCCACAAAAGATCAGGTGTCGATTGACTACTGGCATGGAACCCCTTTAAAAAAGATCAATCATATGCTGGAGGACAAGCTGGGAGATTACCACTATGATTTTTTTACCTATTTAACAGCGCCAAGTGAAATGTTCCGTCCGATTATGGCGGAAGCTTTTAACTGCAAACTGAATCAGGTAATCATTGCCGGACATCCTCGGAATGATGATTTGTTTTCAAAAAAAGATGAATTTCATAAGCTTTCAATTGTAAAGGGAGATTATCAAAAGGTATTTGCCTGGATGCCCACCTATCGTATTTCACGGGATAAGCTGATTATGGATTCCAGTGAGGATTATGTAAAAAATGCAGGCATTCCCTTGTTTCATACGGCAGAGAGCTTTACAAAACTAAATGCTTTTATGAAGGAGCATAACAGCCTGCTGCTGATCAAACTCCATCCGGCACAGAATCTGGAGGCGCTGGCGATTAAGGATATGAGCAATATTAAGATACTGACAAATGCTTATCTGGATCAGAAAAGAGTCCGTTTGTATCGACTGCTGAAAGATACCGATGCCTTGATTACCGATTATTCATCTGTATATTTTGATTATTTACTTCTGGATAAACCGGAAGCTTTTATCATAGAAGACATGAAAGAATATGGAAGCCACAGAGGTTTTGTAGTGGACAATCCCCTGGATTACATGCCGGGAGAGATTATTGAAAGCCAGGAAGGTTTCTATGGATTTTTAGAAGATTGTATTGCAGGTGAGGATGCTTATAAGGAAAAACGTCTTGAAATTAATGATAAGGTAAATCATTACAAAGGCGGAGGGAACTGCAGAAGGCTGCTGGAATTTGCGGGCATTAGCAAATAGGAGCAATTTAAAGCAGTCTCTAAAGGGGCTGGAACGTGTTTGAAATGAAAGAAAAAGAGGTACCCATGAAAAGAGAAATACTGAAAATGCTAAGCGCCAATCCCGCTGTGCGGGAAGGTTGTGTAAGGCTGCGCAGTTTTTACCGGAGGACGCGTAACAAGCTGGAGTATGAAAGGCGTTATGCTACCCAGGAAAAATTAATTTTATTTGAGGCCTATAAGGGTAAGAGTTACAGCTGCAGTCCAAAGGCGGTCTATGAAGAGATGATCCGGGACAGCAGGTATGACGAATATAAGAAAGTATGGGCCTTTGAAGATCCTGAGTGCCACCGGGATTTAGCGGATAGAAAAGATACCATAGTGATCCGGCATAGAAGTAAAAAGTATTTCCGTTATGCGGCACAGGCAAAATACTGGGTGACAAACAGCAGGATGCTGGATGAAATACAGAAAAAGAAGGATCAGGTCTATATTCAGTGCTGGCACGGTACGCCGCTGAAGCGATTAGGGTTTGATGTGAAAGTGCATAAAGGCGGTGCCCAGGAAGAACGGGAACTGAACAGAGAGTATGAATACGATGCTATGAAATATGATTATATTATATCTCCGTCACCGTTCTATACAGAAAAGATTACATCCGCATTTAATCTGAAAGCGCTAGGAAAAGCGGATATTTTTGTGGAAAAAGGGTATCCCAGAAATGATTTTCTGTATCAGTATACAGAAGACCAGGCAGAAGCAATCAAGCGTAAACTTCATATCCCACAAGGGAAAAAGGTGATTCTGTATGCACCTACCTGGCGTGACAGCATGCAGGAGGTGGGCATTGGATGTACCTATAGCCTTGGACTGGATTTTGCAGTTCTGCAGGAAAAATTTAAAGAAGAATGTGTCATCTTGTTCCGGACCCATTACTTCATTAAAAATGTCATTGATCTAAAGCAGTTTGAAGGATTTGTCATCGACGTTTCAGAGTATGGAGATATTAATGATCTGTATATTGTCAGTGATTTGCTGATGACGGATTATTCCAGTGTATTCTTTGATTACGCTAACCTGAAGAGGCCAATCATTTACTACATGTATGATTTTGAACAGTATAAAAACGAGATGCGGGACTTTTATATAGATGTGGACACCCTGCCGGGGACAATTATAAAGACAGAAGAGGAATTGCCCGGTGCTATCCGGGAAGCTATGGACGAGTTCCGGTATGATGAAAAGTACAGACAATTCAATGAAATTTACAATCCGCACTGCGGAGAAAATGCAAGCCGTGCCGTGCTGGAAACCTGTATCAGATCCTAAGAGGGGATGATGCGTGATATGTTCAGGCAGTGAGGCAGACGTGTCATGAAATTTGAAACATCTGTGAAACTGCGCCGGGAGTTGCACCTGGAAATGTTGTATGATATAATATCTGGAATGTTTATTACGGAACGTACATTTAGATGAGGTGAAACGTTGAAAGAAAAAATAAGAAATGGAAAGGAAGCCACGCTGTAATTCTTTCAACTTGTTTTATTTGTGGCAGTATCGCAGAAAACCTGCGGTATGCAATGGGCATAAAGATGAAAAAAATTATTACCTATGGAACATATGATTTACTCCATTATGGACATGTTAATCTGCTTCAGAGAGCCAAGGCGCTTGGAGACTACCTGATCGTAGCATTGTCTACGGATGAATTTAACTGGGATGAAAAACAGAAAAAATGTTATTTTCCATATAGTGAAAGGAAACGTCTGCTGGAGTCGATCCGCTACGTGGATCTTGTGATCCCTGAAAATTCCTGGGACCAGAAGATCAGTGATGTGAAAGAATTCAAAGTGGATACCTTTGTAATGGGGGATGACTGGGAAGGAAAGTTTGATTTCCTGAAAGAATACTGTGATGTGGTATATCTGCCCAGAACGCCTGAGATTTCCACAACTCAGATAAAACAGGATTTAAAGAAATAGGAGCCGGAAAATTCATGAAACGATTTATTAATGATATTAAAAAATTTTATCAATATACCATGTATGCTGCCAGATCTGAGCTGAAATCGGAAGTTGCCAGTTCTTATTTAAACTGGCTGTGGTGGATATTAGATCCGCTGCTTTTTATGATGGTATATACTTTTATTGCTCAGATAGTGTTCAGCAATAAAAAAATAGATTTTTTCCCAATCTATGTATTTATCGGCCTTTCTGTCTGGAATTTCTTCAATAAGGTGGTTATCAGCAGTGTAAGGGTTGTAAAAACCAATAGTGCGGTTGTTTCTAAAGTGTATGTACCTAAATATATGCTGATTTTAAAAAATATGCTGGTAAACGGATTTAAAATGATGGTTTCTTTTGGACTGGTAATTATCATGATGGTTATCTGGAGAGTACCATTTAGTTTTAAGATCTTATATTTCATACCGCTGATCCTGATCCTTTGTCTGTTTACCTTCGGTATAAGTGCAATCGTATGCCATTTTGGCGTATTTATCGAAGACCTGCAGAATATTTTGACGGTATTTTTGAAATTGATCTTTTATATGTCAGGAGTATTTTATGCAATAGATTCTATGAATCAGATACCGGCACCTATTAAGAATCTCCTGCTTAATTTTAACCCTGCTGCATTTATAATGTATTCTCTGAGACGCACAATGCTGTATTCCCAGTTCCCTCACCATAAATTTATGTTAATGTGGCTGGTGATCGGTTTTGTTCTGTCGTGCATAGGTGTGCGGGTGATTTACAAATATGAGAACAGTTACGTGAAGGTGATATAGATGAGTGTTGAAAATGCGATTAAGGTGGAAGACCTGAATATTTCTTATAAATGCTTAAATGCATATTCCATCAAAAAGAACTTTTTTAAATTAAAGAAGACAAAGACGGAAGTCCATGAGGCGGTAAAAAATGTTTCTTTTCAGGTGCGGGAAGGAGAAATTCTCGGTATTGTTGGGAAGAACGGCAGTGGAAAATCCACAATGCTCCGGGCTATTGCGGGGATTTTCTCACCGGATTCCGGAACCATTGACCTCTTTGGACATACCGTATCACTCCTGTCCATTGGAGTTGGTTTTCAGAAAAGCCTGTCCGGTAAGGAAAATATTATGCTTTCCGGTATGCTCCTTGGATTTACGGAAGAAGAGGTTCGCAGACAGATGCCTGAGATTATAGAATTTGCAGGACTTGGTAAATTTATTAACATGCCCGTGAAGACCTATTCCAGCGGTATGTATTCCAAGCTGGCATTTTCCATTACCGCTATTTTAAAGACCGACATAATGCTCATTGACGAAGTATTAAGTGTTGGTGATGCAAAATTCAAAAAGAAGAGTTACCGCAAGATGAAAGAACTGATCAGTGAAAAGGATCGTACCGTAGTCATTGTATCCCATAATAACGATACCCTCAGATCACTGTGTGACCGGATCCTGTGGCTCCATGACGGGGAAGTTAAGATGCTTGGAACTGCAGAAGAAGTTTTGCCGGTATATGAAGAATTTATGCAGTAAGGAGGCATTAGGCATGTCAAAGAACAAAAGTTTAGCAGGGAGACTGCATGGTAAAATAAAAAGAACTCTGAAAAAATGCAGCAGCAATCATCCTGCAGTATTAAAATTCTACCGGAAATATGTATATTTGATGCGTAGACTGAAATGTACCTGGTATGGTATTAAGACACCAACAGACAGCCATATGGTTATCTTTACGGGCTTTTTCGGCTCACAGTATGGTGACAGCCCAAGGGCATTGTATGAGGCGATGCTGGCAGATGAAGCTTATAAAGATTTTCAATTTGTATGGGTGTTTAAGAATACAAAGAATTTTGAGTTTTTAAAAGAAAACAAAAATACTTTTATTACAAAAGTGCGTTCCAAAAAGTATTATGAATATCATGCGAAAGCGAAATACTGGGTATGCAATGCATCTGTGACCAACTATCTTTATCCGAAGAGGGACCAGGTAGTCATACAGACATGGCATGGTACCCCTTTAAAAAGGCTTGGACTGGATATTGAATTTGACAGTGATAAAAAACGTTCATTGAAGGAAAACTATCATAAATACAAACAGCATGTGAAGAAACTGGATTATTTCCTGTCTCCTTCTAAGTTTGCAAGTGAAAAATTTGATACCTCTTTTGGAATTTCCCGGTTCGGTAAAGAAGGGATTCTCCTGGAAACCGGATATCCCAGAAATGATTTTCTTTTCACACACACCGGTCAGGATGTGGAGCGTTTAAAAGAACAGCTTCATATCGGGAAGGATAAAAAGGCGATCTTATACGTTCCAACCTGGAGAGATAATCAGTATGTGGAAGGACAGGGATATCTCTATCAGCAGCATGTGGATCTGGATGCCCTGGCGGAGAAACTGGGAGATGAATACGTAATTTTATTCCGTACCCATCACCTGAATAAATTCACGGGTGAATACCGCTATCCGGAAAGAATCGTGGACGTATCGGAACATAATGATATCAATGAACTGTATGTTGTCAGCGATATGCTGATAACCGATTATTCCAGTGCGTTTTTTGATTTTGCAAATTTGAAAAGACCGGTATTGTTCTATATGTATGATCTTGATGAATATATGAACCAGATCCGCGGCTTCTATCTGGAGCTGGAAGAACTTCCAGGACCAATTATTCAGGAAGAAAGCAAGCTTGCGGATTCCATCACGGATCTGTTTGCTAACTTTACGGTAGATGAAAAATATCAGTCATTCAATCAGAAATTTAATTATCTGGATGGACCTGATACCAGTAAGAAAGTTTTGGATATCTGTATTCCGGCGAAGTAAAATAAATTTTTACAGATCCGAAATGCAGGGAAGATATCATTTACGAAATTATAGAAGTCAGAGGTGTAATAATGGGATTCGCAGAAAAACTGAAAGTCGGCATTGGCTGGCGCGTGAAAAAGATAATTCGATTCATAAAAAAAGGTTTTCGACGTATTAAGAAGCTGATAAAACTGGTTTTTAAGAAAACAAAAGAAGGTTACTTTCGATTATCAGGTGTATTTCGCGGCAGAGGTATCTGTCTGTTGGCAAACAGTAAACGATTAAAGTCTTATAAGGATAAGCATCAGGGTGAACGGTGCTTTCTGGTGGGAAATGGTCCGAGCTTAACAAGCAGCGATCTGGACCTGATTAAAGATGAGACAACGATTGGCTGCAATATGGTTTATAAAATATTTGACCAGACAGAGTGGAGGCCCACTTACCATTGCCTTATTGATGTGATGTTTGCAAAAAATCTGTCAGAGGAGATTGCAGACAATGTAGAGGCACCTTTCTTTGTAAATCTTACTGCTTATCACTATATGAAAAAAAGGCCGAAGGACAGCACCTATGTCTACAATGTGGCAAAAGAACCCTACAAGATCAGTAACAATTTTCTGTCATATTATGTTCCGTCGGGTGCTACGGTTATGTCATTTATGATAGAACTTGCCATTTACATGGGATTTAAAGAAATCTATCTGATTGGTGTGGACTGTACATCCAGCTTAGCAAAAGACAGCCATTTTATCAAAGATTATCTGAGTGATGATATGAAACAGATGGACGTAAAACGGATTGAGAACCGATTAAAAGCTCAGGATCTGACAAAAGAAGAGGTATCTGAATATTACAGGCAGAAAGCGATTTTTGCTTATAATAAATTAAATGATTTTGCAAATGAGAGAGATGTCAAGATTTACAATGCAACCAGAGGAGGCGCTCTGGAGTCATTTGAAAGAGTAAACCTGAGTGACATACTAGGAGGCGTGAACGCATGAAAGTAGTAGGAGTAATACCATCAAGATACAAATCAAGCAGATTTCCGGGAAAACCATTGGCGGATCTTCATGGCAAACCAATGATCTGGTGGGTATATCAGCAGGTAAGCAAGGTAAGAAACTTTGATGAAGTGTATGTAGCAACGGATAATCAGGAAATTTACGATGTCTGCACAGGATATGGATTCAAGGTGCTAATGACAAGTGAAAAGCACACCAATCCTACAGAGCGGACGCACGAAGTATCCGATAAGATTCCCGCAGATATCTACGTGTTTATCGGCGGAGACGAGCCGTTAATCGAAGCCCAGGCAATTGAGAAAGTAGTGGAAACAGCGAAAAACACACCGGAATTCTTTGTGGCAAATGCAATGACCACGATTAAGACAGGACCGGAAGTTATTGATTTTACAAATATTAAAATGATTGCAAACGAAGCAGGCGACGGCCTTTATACATCCAGAAGCCCGCTTCCCTATCCAAAGGGGAGTCTGGAGTTCGATTATAAGAAATTCGTTGGAATCTGCGCATTTACAAAAGAAGCATTGGATTTCTTCGTCACCACTCCACAGAGCTTGCTGGAGAAGGTAGAGGAGTGCGACCTGATCCGCTACATCGAACATCATAAAAAAGTGAAATTTGTGGATGTAGACTGCAGAACAGTGTCTGTAGATACACCCAAGGATCTGGAAATGGTAAAGGACCTAATGGTTGCTGAAGGAATTGTAGGATAGGAGTTTTTATGTATAAAGCTGTAATATTTGACCTGGACGGCACCCTGCTGGACACTTCAGCAGGCGTACTAAAAAGTGTGGACTATACGATCGAAAAGATGGGTTATCAGCCTCTCGCTGAAGAAGTAAAGCGCACTTTTATTGGCCCTCCAATTAAAAAATCATTGATGAAGCAGTATGGATTATCAGAAGAAGAAGCCGATCAGGCAACGGAAATCTTCCGGGATCGGTATAAAAACCATGATCTGTTTTTGGCTGAAGCCTATGAGGGTATCTATGATTTGCTGAATGCCCTGCATTTAAATGGTTACAAAATCGGGGTTGCTACCTTGAAAAGAGAAGACTATGCAATCGAAATACTAGAACATTTTCAAATAAGCAAACACTGTGACATAATTTGCGGATCAGATTTTGCCAGCAAAATGACAAAAAAAGATGTACTTCAACGCTGTGAATCCCTCATGGGGCTTGCATTTTCAAAAGAAGGAATCCTGATCGGGGATACGACTTCTGATGCAGTGGGAGCTTTTGAAGCCGGGGTTGATTTTATGGCGGTCACTTTTGGTTTTGGATTTAGAACTGAAGATGATGTTAAAGAGTATCCGTATGTGTTTTCTGCTGATACGGTTGGGGACATCAGGGGATTTTTTGGGGTATAGAACCTCGCAGACAGACATGCTTTTTCGAAAGGATGTCTGTTCGCGGGGTTTTGTGTTAGAACCAGTTTGGAAAGTATTTGCAACAATCTGCTGCGGTTTGCGGAATGAACGGAATTAAGCGATTTTCAAACAGGCTCCGGAACAGAAAAATATAAATGAGTCAGGGAGATAAGAGGATGGATAAAAGAATGGATAAAAGAATGGATAAAAAAGTACTGATTTCGGTAATTATACCGGTATATAATGTGGAAAAATATTTGAGAAGATGTCTGGATTCTGCTGTAAACCAGACCATGAAAGAAATAGAGGTAGTGGCCATCGATGATGGATCGACAGATAGTTCAGGTGTGATTCTCGATGAATACAAAAAGAAATATCCGGAGATCATGCAGGTTCTGCATACGGAAAACCATGGGCAGGGAATTGCAAGAAACCTGGCAATTAAAGAAGCAAAAGGTACATATCTTGCGTTCTGTGATGCAGATGACTACATGATCGAGAATTCCTTAGAGCGCATGTATGCACGTGCCCAAAAAGAAAATTGTGATTTGATCTATGGCGCTTCCTACCGGGTAAGGGGTAACGGAAAATATCTGTTGGGATTGCTGCCGGGACCGGTTACCAAAGAAAGTATGCTTCTGGATATTACACCATTTACATTATGGAGCCTTCTGGTAAAAAAAGAACTCTGGGAAAAAACGGGCGGAACAGCAGACATGATTTACCAGGATGTAGCCTATATTCCAATTTTGATCGCAGCGGCTGTAAAAGTCGGATATGAGCCGGCTCCGGTTTATTACTGGATGGATCGGGAAGACTCCACAGTACACCGCACAAAAGAAAAGAAAATTTTAGATTTTGTAAAAGCTGCAAAAATGGCAATTGAGAATATTGATGCAAAATATCGTAATGAAATCGTAATGAATATGGCAGAAAAGACCATTGATAAATCGAAAGCAATGTGGTATTTTGGGGATGAGTTCTTTTCGTATTTCAAGTCACTTACATCTTTGATTGAAAAGAATCCATGCTATCTGGCTAAGCCGGAGAAGTATAAGGAAATCACCTATTATCTGAGCTTAACAGAGCAGGCAATGCCTAAGAGAATTTATCTGGATGGATTTTCACAGGAAATCACATCCGAACAGGCGTCAGAAGCAGCACAGCAGGCCTTTCGTGAAGAGGGGGAGGCAGTGGTGTTAAGTCCGCAAAACTGCGATGTGCATGAAAACCAGATGATAGAGCAGGCATTTCTTCAAAAGAATTTTAAATTGGTAGTCGGATATTTTGCGTTAAAGAAAATTTATGCAGAAGGCGGATTTTATCTTGGCGCCAACATGAAAATAAATGGACCATTTGATTGTATGCGCTGTTATCCGGCATTCTTTAGCTTTTTTGATGAAGAACATTTTACAGATAAGGTATTTGGCGCAGCAAAGGGCAACCCTGTTATAAAAGAGATAATTAACGGGTTGGTCAATTGTAAAACCCAGACAGAGGCAGATCCGGAAAGACAGATAGAGAGTGTGCTTAAAGGGAAGTATGCTGTAGAGATGAATGGAAGAACCACATATTCAAAATATCCATTTGTATTATTATCACCACTGGCAACAATGACGCCGGTCAAAGGAACCATAATAGATCTGAGTCAATGTACGCAGTTTGACATGAATCCGAAAGAATTATTTACAATTCCAAAATCAATCCTTGCCGGAATTGCAAATTATCCGGTGCCGTGGCAGGGTACTCAGATTAAGAATTGGAAGTTTAAATACGGAGAAACAAAAAAGCAGTGTGATGAGCTTAGGAAAAAATATAAGAAATGTACAGCTGAATTAAAAGAGATAAAGAATACAGATGAATACCGTGTAGGCAATGCGTTGAAAAAGAATGGATTTGGAAGATTGATTATGCGCATGTGTCTGAAGATTTTGGGAAGCAGATAGAATAGATCAGTAGAAATTTGCAGCATTGCAAAAGAATAAAGCACAGAATACAATATATCAAAAGTCTGAATGCTGACCATAAATAGGAAAATACTTCACAAAATACTAATTTACCTGTATAATAGGTTCTGTATTACAGTAACCTATATCAGTTTTTGTAAAACAATATATTGAAGAGTCAATATATTTTAAGAACAGGAGAATAAAATGAATAATATAAAATTATTAGATTGTACTTTACGTGACGGTGGTTATGTTAATGACTGGAGATTTGGACATGACAACATTGTGAGTTTATTTGAAAGACTGGTCAGCACAAATGTAGACATGATCGAAGTCGGATTCCTGGATGAAAGACACGAGTTTGATATCGACCGTACCATCATGCCGAACACGGACTGCGTAGAAAAAATCTATGGCGGGCTTGACAGAAGACAGGCAATGGTTGTTGGAATGATCGATTTCGGAACCTGCGGAATAGAAAATCTGTCTCCCTGCAAGGACAGTTATCTGGATGGTATCCGGGTAATCTTTAAAAAACATCTGATGCATGAAGCAATTGCGTTCTGCCGTCAGGTAAAAGAATTGGGCTATCAGGTATTTACCCAGGCAGTTTCGATTACAAGTTACTCAGACAGAGAAATGCTGGATCTTATCGATCTCGTAAATGAGTTAAAACCTTACGCAGTATCCATTGTAGATACCTATGGATTACTTCATCAGGAACATCTGATGCACTATTTTGAATTATTAGACCATAACCTCATTCCCGAAATTGGTGTAGGATATCATTCCCATAACAACTTCCAGCTGGCGTATTCCAACTGTATGGAAGTTTTGAAAGCTCACACAGACCGTATGGTAGTAGTGGATGCAACTCTTTATGGAATGGGCAAAAGTGCTGGTAATGCGCCGATGGAATTGCTGTCAATGTATTTGAATACCAATTGTGGAAAAAACTATGATATCAGCCAGATGTTAGAAGCGATCGATATCAACATCATGAATATTTATGAAAAGAGCCCATGGGGGTATAATCTTTTCTTCTATCTGTCGGCATCCAATAACTGCCATCCAAGTTATGTAAAATATTTAATGGACAAGCATACATTATCCCTGAAGTCCTTAAATGAAATACTGGACAGCATTGAATTTGAAAAGAAATTATTATACGATCAGAAGCATATTGAACATCTGTATAATCAGTATCAGAATTCAGAATGTAATGATCTGGATGATCTGGTAAAACTGGAAGAACAGTTTGCAGGAAAGAAAATTCTGTTAGTTGGACCAGGTAAAAATGTCCAGGCTCAGGAAGAAAAAATCAAAGCTTATATTGAAGCAAATCATCCGGTTGTCATCTCTACAAATTATATACCGGGAGCCCTTATGGTTGATTACGTATTCCTAAGCAATTCAAGAAGGTATGTTCAGCTGAACAGCGTGATCACAGAGTATAAGAACCGTGATACCAAGGTAATTGCCACATCAAACGTAACGAATACAAAAGGGAGCTTTGACTACACCTTAAACTATAGTTCACTGGTAGATGAAGATGCTGAGATTATTGATAATGCATTTATCATGCTCCTGAAAACATTGATGAAAGTAAAAGTAGATCATGTGGCATGTGCCGGCTTTGATGGCTATTCACCGATTGAAGATAATTACTACAATTCCAGCATGGAATACAGGATTGAAAAAGAGAAGTCAAATAGTATGAACCAGTATGTGATTGACTGCCTGAAAAAGATGGATGATCATATCTCTGTGGAATTTATAACAGATACATTCTATGAGAAATAGAATTATCATTTTACAAAAAACGTGCAGAAGTTTCTTTTCGAAATGGCATTTTGAATATTTTGATACAACATATTTTATTGAAATTAGAAAAAGTTATAAAATGCAGGTAAGAGCTATCGGTGATTTGACCTGATAGCTCTTTCAATGAGAAGAGGTATGCCCGGAGAACGGTATGTTCAGAATCAGGTAGATGGGCCTTAGAGCGTGTCCTATTTAAATAGAAACAGTACTTTTTTGATCTGTCTTTAGCGTGAAATATGAAGCAAATATTATAAAAGTATGAACTAAAATGCCTCGGAATGTCAAAATTAGCAAAAAATATGTAAAAAATAACCTTATATAGGGTGGTAAAATTTTAAAACATATGATATAATTTAAACACTATATTGTGAATATTATGCGGAGAAGATAAAATGAAAATTGCAGTTGCAGGAACCGGTTATGTCGGCCTTGTCACAGGTGTGTGCCTGGCGAGTAAAGGACATGATGTAACTTGTGTTGATATTGATGAAGAAAAAGTTGAAAAAATGAAAAAGGGGATATCCCCTATCTATGAGCCTGGACTGGATGAATTAATGCAGCAAAGCATGGATCATCTGCAGTTTACAACGGACTATGGCGCTGCATATAAGGATGCGGAGGCCATTTTTATTGGCGTGGGAACTCCGGAAAAACAGGATGGTTCCGCAAATCTGGCTTATGTCTTTAAAGTAGTAAAACAGATCGCGCAATCCGTAGAACGGGATTGTGTAGTTGTAGTAAAATCTACTGTTCCGATTGGTACCAACGACAAGGTGGAATCCTATCTTCGGGAGCGTTTGGTACATGATGTCAAAGTAGATATAGCGTCTAATCCTGAATTTCTATCTCAGGGAACCGCAGTTTTGGATACACTTCATGCATCCCGTATTGTCATCGGTGTGGAAGATGAAAAAGCCGGTGAAGTTTTAAAAAATGTTTATGAAAAATTCGATGCACCGATTATTGTTACAGACAGAAGAAGTGCAGAGATGATAAAATATGCATCCAATGATTTCCTTGCATTGAAGATCTCATATGTAAATGAGATCGCTAACCTCTGCGAAATCGTAGGTGCAGATATAGAAGATGTTACAAAAGGAATGGGATATGATGCCCGTATAGGAAAACGGTTCTTAAACTCAGGAATCGGCTATGGAGGTTCTTGTTTCCCAAAAGATACAAAAGCCTTAAGCTGGCTGGCAAGTTTTAATGACAACGAAATAAAGACAATCAGAGCGGCCATTGATGTAAATGAAAACCAGAAATTAAAACTGGTGAAAAAAGCAAAAAAATATTATGAAGACTTCACAGATCTTAATGTGGCAGTATTGGGTCTTACCTTTAAGCCTGGAACCGATGATCTGAGGGAAGCAGCTTCACTTGTGAATGTTCCTATCCTTCTGGAAGACGGTGCCCATGTGAAAGCCTGGGATCCGGTAGGAGCTGAGAATTTTAAAAAGCTCTATCCAAAGAAAGTTGATTATTGTTCAAGCATCGAAGAGACTTTAAAAGATGCGGATATCTGCTTTATCTTTACCGAGTGGGATGAAGTAAAGAAATTTGATATAAAGAAGTACGAACAACTCATGAGAAAACCTATCGTATTAGATGGAAGAAATTGTTATTCCTTAGATGCGTTTGCAGATACAAAAATAGTATATAATTCGATCGGCCGTAAAACAGTGAATAGTGAGTTAATGTAGGACAAGAAATTACGGATATCCGTTTTTGCAGATATCCGTTTTTTGGGTGGTTGAAAGAAAAAAGAGAACAAAGGAAGGGTTGATAAATAATTATGAAATTGATTATTCAGATTCCATGTTATAACGAAGCACAAACCTTAGAAATTGCACTGAATGACTTGCCGAAACAGATTGACGGCATCGATGAGATTGAATATTTAATTATAAACGATGGAAGCAAGGACAATACGGTAGAAGTTGCAAAAAACTGGGGGGTTCACTATGTAGTGAATTTCAAAAGAAACAAAGGACTTGCAAAAGGCTTTATGGCAGGCCTGGATGCCTGTCTTAGACATGGTGCGGACATAATTGTTAATACAGATGCTGATAATCAGTATTGCGGGGAAGATATTGAAAAACTGGTAAGACCGATATTGGATGGGGAATCAGATATTGTTATTGGGGAAAGACCGATTGATAATACGGAACATTTTTCGCCGTTAAAGAAAAGACTGCAGCATTTTGGAAGCTGGGTTGTTCGTAAGGCTTCTAAGACGGATATTCCGGACGCACCAAGTGGATTTCGTGCATATAGCAGGGAAGCTGCGCTGCGGATGAACGTTATTAATGAGTATACGTATACATTAGAAACGATTGTACAGGCTGGGAGAAATAAGATGGCTTGTACTTCTGTACCAATTAGAACGAATGGAGAACTCAGACCGTCGAGATTGTTTAGCAGTATGTTTGGGTATGTGAAGAAGTCTATGCTGACGATTGTGCGGGCGTTTATGATGTATCGGCCGTTGTATTTCTTTTCGGTGATTGGGAGTTTGATATCGATTGTTGGAATAGGGTTGGGGGTAAGGTTTTTGTACTTTATGGCAATTGGTCAGGGCAATGGGCATACGCAGTCGCTTATTTTAGCTAGTATGATGATTATTTTAGGTGTGATGACTGGGATTGTTGGATTACAGGCTGATATTATTTCAGGAAATCGGAAGTTGTTGGAAGATATACAGTACCATGTTAGAAAGTTGGATTATGATGATGTTAGAAGCAAAAAAGATAGAGAAAAAGATTGATAAATCTAGGTTGGTGCAGATTACTATTGTATTAATATTATTAATAAATGTTGTTTTTTCTATTAATAATGTAGGCCAATTAATTGATACTGAAAATGGATCAAAGATATGGGGACTAATATATGGACTACAAGGTGGAGATTGGTCGTCATATATGGAATCTGGATCAACTATTTCTTTTTTATATAGCTTATTTTTAGTACCAGTCAGTCTTGTATTAAAAAGCTCTGTGGCAACATATAAAGTAGGAATATTAATGAATTCATTTTTACTGGTTTGTACTTTTTTTCTTTCTATCAATATATTACAAAAAATAATGCCCAATAAAAGTAAGACATTTTTAACAATTATATGTAGTATCTTACTTATTTTTCCGGGATATTTTTCAGTATGCTATATTGCCAATCCAGATATACTTATGTTGTCTATTTTTGTGATAGATATTTATATTTTGTATTCTATATGTAATAATCCAAGCTTTAAAAAGATTCTAGTCCTGGGAATATTTTTGGGATTAGGAGTAATGGTTCATGCCTTTATGATATGTGTGGCTATAAGTGGAATAATAGCTCTAATATTAATGGTAAGAGATAGTAAAGTGAAAGAAAATCATGTTTTAGTTACTATTTTGGTAGTCATCTTTATAGTGCTGATAGGAAATGGTTTGGAAAAATACTGGTTATTGGGAATTAGTGAAAGAAGTGATACTTCCATAAAAAGTAGCCTATCCATTTTTTTTGAAGGAATATATAGTGGATTAATAAATTATAATATTTTCGAAATCTTACAAAGTGCAATAACTAAGTTTTATTCTATAGTTATTGGCTCTTGTTTTATATTTTTATATGGAATATGGTACTTAATTCGAAAAACTCATCTAAAAAAGGATGAATTTTATAAAAAGATACTCTACTGTTTTAGTGGTTTGTCAATATTTTTAGTTTATATTGCAAGTACTTTGGGCGATATGTCTACTAATAATTTTGAACAAATTTTTGATAGTAGTATAGTATTTCTTTTTCTAGGACCTATAATTATACTTGGTATTATAGAGTTTGTAGAATGTAAAAATTGGATGTCTCATTTGAGTATTATAATCATAATCGCTATTGGCTTGACGTTTGGCGTAGGGAAATTATTATTACAAGTAGATAATAGCAATATCAATTTCTACAATTTTGGAATTGTATCCACATTTTACAAATATTTTGAAGATTATAGTATTGTAAATCAGCTTTATTTATTAGTAACAATAATAACTATAATATTATGTATCGTAGCTTTTTTATTTCATACCAATATAAAAAATAGTATAATTAAAAAAATAAATATAGTATTAGCATTAGTTTTTAGTGGTTTTTTATTTATCTTATTTAATTATAGTTTAATTACAAATGATATATTTTTAATAAATAAAGATGTTGAAACAAATTATGCTAGACTTATATCTTTAACTGATATTACTTCAGAGAATAATATATTTTTTATTTGTGATAATTCTAATCAAATAGATGATGCTTTAAAATTGCAATTTTTATTGGGAGGAAAAAAATTAAATGTTGTTACTAGATATAGTTCAAATAGCAAAGATTATGATTTAAAGATAAATAATAAATTTGTAGAGAATATAAAGTCTAATAATGATATGTTTGTTTTAATGTCTTCATCAAGTAATAATATTGAAGAGTATATGTCAAAATTTCAAATTATAGATCTAACGAAAAAGTTAGCTTTGTTTTCTAAGAGTAGTAGTGAAGATGAAAGTTTATTACTAAATGAAATAGAAAATAGAATATACACGGTTGAAAATGAGGATACAACAGCACTTTCACCTGGAACATATGATAGTACAGTTGAAATAAAAGTTAATAGTATTGGTGATAATGGTGTAGGTACTTTACAAGTAATGAATGGCAATACGGTAGTTAGTAAAATGGAAATTACTGATACATCTTCTATGCTAAATAACAAATTAACCATTAACCTTCCTTTTACCACTGAAAAAATTTTAAAGACTGTTTCATATAAAATAATACCTAACAGTGGATCTGATTTGGAAATTAAAAATGTAATTTATAGACAAAAAAATAATAAGTTAAACTTTGGAATGAATAATGAAAATAAACTTAAACAAATCATATCTATTATTAATAAATTAGATAATGTGTTAGGTATGAAGGGGAAGGTATGTATTGCAAGAGATAATACAAAGCTTGATACTTCAACGGAGTATATGAGTCAGCTGCTTCCAAATAATAAAGTTTTTTCGAATTCTAATGACTCTAGTTTTAGTGATGCAGATTATTATATATTTTCAGCAAATGATAGACTATTTTATAATTATTTAGATGAATATGTAATTTTAGAAATGAATGATAATTATATATTAATGACTAGGAAAGAAAGTAAACAAGCTAAAAATATAGAAAGTATAGGAAAAGATATACTTTCTATAGGAAAAAATATTGATATAAGAGCGTTTCTCAAAAAAACAAATGGTAAATATGATTATAATACACCTATAAATTTGATGAGTGGTAATTTTAATTATGCACTGGAATTAGTAAGTAGTAATGAAAATTTATCTAATATAGAATCAGAAGAATTAGTTAAGATTATATTAATGAATAGCGATGAGATCATTGCTGAAAAAATGGTTAGTAGTACTGACTTTAAAAATGGAATAGCAGAGATTAAAATACCTATTTCTTCACCTACCACTATCAAATCATTATCATACAAAATAGAAGGAAGCGAATCAGTTTATTGCAAACCTATATATTTAGAGATGTTATCAGCTAAATTCGAAATTGGAAGTGATGAAAGAACTGCGATTAACAAGATTTCAAATGTTGTAAATAATATAAAAAGCAATTCTAATTTATATTATGTTACATCTTTAAGCAATAAGGCTAGAGGTATTTATTCTACATCTGAATTACAAAAATTATGTCCAGATAATTCTGTAAGATCTAGTACCAGAAGTGAGGTTGAAAAAATAAATCAAGATTGCTTTTTATTGATTAAAGATTTTAATAGTGATATGTTTAGATTAACAAAGAAATATACAATGATAGCTTTAGAATCTAATTATTCATTATGGGCAAAGAGTGATGGTCAAATACTTTTAAAAGCACTAGAAAATGGAGTCGTACCATTAAGTAATGGAGAACGTTTGCCAGCTACTATTTTTGGATATGATGAAACTGATCAAAAGCTAGTAGACATTCCTTCAGGTAATTATAGAATTTCTATTGATATTACAAAAGTGAATTTTGAAGATGGGGACAAAGTGTTTTTAGAATTAGTTAATCAAATTTCTGATCAGACTATAAATAAAGATATAGATAGTTTAATAAATAACCAAATAGATAACGGGCTGGTAGAATCAAATGCACTAGATGATGAAGCTTACAGAAACAGTTTGCGAAATACTATTAAGGAAAAAACTATTTTATCAACTTATGAAGTAGATAATAAAATATTTCATAATTCTGATTCAGCCTTGGTTACTATTGACATTAGAAGTGATATAGATATTGATAATCTTTCTCTAAACATAATTAATGTGGGTAAGAGTAATATTAAAACAAAAATGTGTTGGATAGAAAGAAAGGACTAAAATGAAAAAAAGATTATTAGTTACAGCATCAACTTTTCCAAGATGGGTAGGAGATACTGAACCGCGATTTGTATTGGATTTGTCTGAGGCACTTAGCAAATATTACGAGGTGACAGTGTTGGTTCCAAGTGCGCCTGGCGCCAAGCAGCATGAAAAAATGGGCAGTGTTGATGTTATCAGATATCATTATTTTCCTCTTCATAAGTACGAATCACTATGCTATCCAGGTGCAATAGTACCAAGAATTAAACAAAAGAAAATCAGGGTATTGCTTGTACCGTTCTTGGTGGTTTCATTATATTTTAATATTAGAAAGTTATTAAGAAACTATGATATAGTACAAGCACATTGGTTAATTCCACAGGGAATAGTACAAGCTTTTTTCAAAAAGCCGTTTATTGTAACGGGACATGGTGGGGATATTACTTCATTAAACAACATTTTTATAAGAAAGCTTAAAAAATTTTCATTAAATAGAGCAAAGCGAATTACGGTTGTTTCAGACCATTTAAAAGACATAGTGGAAGATATGTATAATTATAACAAAATAGATGTTATACCTATGGGGTGTAATATAAATAATTTTGGTAAAAAATATTCTGTAACTGAATATTTTAATCAAAAGGGAAAGCCAGTTATTTTATTTGTGGGTCGTTTAGCAGAAATTAAAGGAATAGAATACTTAATTGATGCAATGAAAAGAATTGATGCTTTACTTATTATTGTAGGGGGAGGTCCACTGGAAGATAAGTTAAAGTTAAAAGCAAATAAGCTAAACAATAAAATTAACTTTTTAGGACCTAAAACACATGAAGAATTAAAAACAATTTATGCATCTTCTGACATATTTGTAATGCCATCTATAACTGCTAAAGATGGTTCCACAGAAGGATTTGGATTAGTGGTTCTGGAGGCTATGGCATCTAACTTGGCTATAGTGGCGAGTAATTCTGGAGGTATTGGTTCTCTAATAAAAGATAATGAAAATGGTTTACTGGTAAAAGAAAAAGATGCGTATGATTTAGCAGAAAAGATTAATTTATTACTAAATGATAGTAATTTATATAAAAAGCTTACAAATAGTGCTTATGAAACTGCTAAAAAATATGACTATAGTAATATAGCAGAAAAATATATGCATATTTTGGAAAGGGCGGCTAAATAATTTTGGAAAATTACAAGATTTCAATTGTAACAGTTTGTTATAATGCAGAATCGACTATAAAAGAAACTATAGAGTCTGTGATTAATCAAACGTATGAAAATATAGAGTACATCATAAAAGATGGGTTATCATCGGATAATACGAATACAATTATTAAGCAGTATGCCAATTCTTCAAATATAAAACATATTATTTCAAAAGATTTGGGAATATATGATGCCATGAATGAGGCAATTCAGGAATGTACAGGAGATTGGATTATTTTCATGAATGCAGATGATCAATTCTTTGATAATAATGTATTAAGAGATATATTTGCAAATTGTGAATATGATAATTATGATGCGATTTATGGTGATGCATTAATGAAGGATGAGGTGGGAACTTTTTTGAATAAGGCACTTCCAATTTCTTATATTACTATAAAAAAACCATTTGTTCATCAATCACTTTTTGTAAAGGCAAGTATTATGAAGAAATATCTATATAGTTTGGAATTTTCTATTTCATCAGACTATGATTTTGCATTAAGAATATACAAGGATGGTTACAAATTCTTACGTTTAGATAATGTTGTTTGTGTGTTTTCTTTGGCTGGTGTTTCTGGTACAAAATTTATTGATACTGTCAAAGATACAATTAGTGTGGTAAAAAATCATGATTTATATAATGGCAGAACAAAAAGATTTTATATCGTTAAAATAATTGAATCATATATTAAAACTGCTATACAAAGGGTGATATCAGGAAACATGTTAAATAAAATGAAAAAAATATATATGCTTAAAATAAAAAGATATAAGGTTTTTAATAATAGTATAAAGTGAGGGATTAAATGAAAATTTTATATGATTATCAAACACTATTAAGACAAAAATATGGAGGTATTTCAAGGTACTTTTATGAATTAGCAATTAATGTTGAAAGACTTGATCCGGATGTAAATATAGATATTGTAGCTATTTTATCTCAAAATTATTATTTTAGCAATTATAAGAGTATGAAATCGTACAATACTAATAATACAATAATAAAATATATAGCTAGGTTAATTAATAAAATAACTATAAGATTTAAAATATCTATCAATAATATTATGGGTAAGCCATATGATATAATTCACCCAACTTATTATTCAGATTATTTTATGGGCCTAAATCATAAAAAGAATAAATTAGTTATTACAGTTCATGATATGACTCATGAAAAGTTCCTCAAGGACAGTAAAGACTTGGGGTGTCAAAGAATAATGAAAATGAAAAGAAGAATGATATTAAAAGCTGATTTCATAATTGCAATATCTGAAAATACTAGAAAAGATTTATTGGAATTTTATCCACAATTAAAAGAAGAAAAAATCAAAGTAATTTATCATGGATATAATAGAATAGAATCTAATGAAGTTATAGAGGATAGTAATAAGAAATTGTTTTTGGAAAAATATGTTCTATTTGTAGGTACACGTATTACCTATAAGAACTTTATAAATTTTCTGAGATCTGCTTCAATATTATGCAAAGAGGATAAAGAACTAAAAATACTATGTGTTGGTGGCGGAAAATTTAACGATAGAGAAATTCAGGAAATTAATGAATTAGAACTTACAGATAGAATATATCAAAAGTATTTAAATGACAAGGAATTAGAGTTAGCTTATAAAAATGCACAATGTTTTGTTTTTCCATCTTTATATGAAGGTTTTGGAATACCAATATTAGAAGCTTTTTCAAATAAATGTCCCGTAGTTTTAAGTAATGCTAGCTGTTTCCCAGAAATAGCGATGGATGCTGCTTTATATTTTGACGGAAACGATGTCGATAATATGGCATCTACTATTAATAAAGTGATTTATGATAATAAATTGAAAGATATATTAATAAACAAAGGAATGAAACGCTTAAAAGATTTTTCTTGGGAGGAAACGGCCAAAGAAACAATCGAAGTTTATAATAAAGTATTAAATATTGAGGTATAATAATAAGATGAAATCTATAGAATTGATAGAATATATAGGAAATAGTGATAAAAATGGAAAACCTATTGGACATGCAAATAAAATTCTAAAAGAATATATTAAATTATTACAAAATAATTTTGAATGTCAAATAGCAACACCATTTTATACAGACGATATAATAGATAAAAATAAAATTTTAAAATTAAAATATCGATCATTAATATATATTAAAAAGAAAATATTAAATGAAGTAATAGATTTAGTTAAAAAGTTTTTAAATATCCACAAAGCTCTCAATAATAAGCAAATTGATATATATTGGTTCTGTAATGTAGATTTCAAATGGTTTATGTATATGTTTTTATTCAAAAACGATTCTAAGATTGCATGTACTTTATTTAAACAATATAATTTTAGTAATACCTTTGTAGGTAAGATAAAACAATATATTGTAAACAAAGTATTGTCTTCTGTTAATTTGGTTATTTATAGTAATCCTAATTTAAAATTTAATTGTTCTAAATCTTTATATATGCCAGATTATTACTATGATCAGAGTTTTTATAGTAAATTCAAATATGAAGATAAAAAAAATAAAGTTGTATGCTTAGGTACTATGAGCAAAAATAAATTATTAAGAGAGACAATTACTAGATTTAATAAAATGAATATAAACCTAGAAATAGTAGGTAAGTTTTATGACGATGGATGGTATGAAGAGTTAAAAAAAGAATGCAATTCAAATGTTTCAATTTATAACAAATATCTAACAGAAGAAGAATATTTTTATAAGTTATCAGAAGCGAAATATTGCATTATTCCATATGATGTCAAAGTTTATAAATTAAGAACATCAGGTGTTCTACTGGAAAGTATATTTTTGAATACTATACCAATAACATTTAATAGTATATTATTAGAAAATAATATAAAAGGTATAGGTATAGATACGCTAGATGATTTGACAATAGATCTATTAAATGATTTTAGAACAGATGAATTTTATGACTGGAGTATGTCAAAGAAAGAAGTAGAATTTAATTATGACATCATAAAAAACAACTTAATTAGTGAAATGGAATATATTTAACCATATAATTTTATTAAAAATCTTATGGTTTAGGAGACTGAAAATATGATTTGTCTGACAAAAAATAATCGCTATGATAAAGAAAAGATACTTTTAGGAGTATTTGCATTAATAATATTTGGTTATCTTATTTATAGATTAGATACATTAAAAATGGTTACTGTTGTATATGATGAATTTAGTTATTGGGCAACAGGGGCATATTTTGCTGGTAAAGATTGGAGTGGAATTGCATCATGCTCCTCTTATTATGCATATGGATATGGTTTGATTTTGACACCATTATTTTGGATATTCGATAATCCTATAACAATGTATAGAGCTGCAATTACATTAAATGCTATATTTGTCAGCATTTCGTTTCTATTATTATATGATTGTGGACGTATATTATTTAGGAATATATCTAAAGAGTTATTAATTTTTGTGAGCTTTTGTTCGCTATCCTATCCGTCTATTATTATGAATTCACAAGTGGCTTGGACGGAATGTGTTATGACTTTAGTTATACTTGTGATTATTAGGTTGTGCATACAATTAGAAAAAAAGAAGTCTTTATTTGTATGTATGCTTTTGTCTGTTTTTGTAGTTTATATGTATATGTTACATCAAAGGAATATAGGAATAGTTATTGCAGCATCTATATATATTTTATATTTGTTTTTTTATAAAAGATTGAAATTGAAAGATGTGATAATTTACTTTGGTTTTTTACTTATTATGTTTTTTATACATTCTAAACTTAAGGAATCTCTTAATAATAATTTATGGAAAGTAAATGTCGGAAATGCTGTTAATATGAATGATTATTCAGCTCAGATTCAAGTGGCAAGTCAAATTTTTTCGTTTGAGGGAATTGGTCGATTCTTGGCAGCTTTATGCGGCAGATTTTTTTATAGTATAACGTCAACTTATGGACTTGCTTTAATATCACTAATCTATTTGTTAATAAAGTTCAAGGATTGTATTATTGGTATCATTGGGAAACTATATGGTATTATAAAAAGAAGAACAAAAAATTCGCAAGATTATATACAGTTTACTGGTACGTACTTATTTTTATTCTTATCTTTTATGGCTTTGATTTCTATTTCTGCAATAAGTATGTTGAATCCAGGTCGCATTGATACATTAATATATGGAAGGTATCATGAATTTATTTTTCCTATTTATATATTAATTGGATTTTGTCTATTTATCGAAACAAAGAAGCATTGCCAATATACAATTTTTAATATATTGTTTATAGGCATAACCGCTCTAATTACTTTTATGATTTTAAATTCTTATGGTGTAGATACGGTAATATTTAATGCTATTCCAGGGCTGTTTTATAGTTTCTTAAGAATGAATAATTATTTCTTTGTATTTTATGCCGCATTGATATCGATTGCAGTAATATTTGTTATAACATTTTTAATCCATAGGAATTTTAAACAAAATAAATATATAGCAATATTGATTATCTTTATTATGAATATTTATATTAGCCAGTCTGTATTAGAGAGAGTAGAATGGATGCAGTCTTCATATGCAAAAAGTGAAGAAACAATGGATATATTGAATTTATTAAATAATGAATACAATATATATTGTTTGGAACGTAGTAAAAATGGGTTAGATGATTTTGCATATAGAACAGCTATAATACAGTTTTTGCAACCAGACAGAAAAGTACAGGGATTGGCAATTGAAGATTTGGATAAAATTGAACGTGACTCAATACTTATAATTGAAAATCAATCTAGATTTCTTGCAAATTTAGAAAATAATTATATTATTATAAAAAGTGTCTTAAATTATTCAATCCTGATACCAAATTCCGGAGGATTATATGATGAATATACTAATAATAAATACGCGCTTTGATGGTGGAGGCGCAGAGCGTGTAACCAGACAATTATACAAAGGATTAGAAGGTAAAAAGATTTCGGTACATGTTATGGTTGGTAAAGAATATAATCCTGAGAAGGAGTATGTCGGAATATACAATAGAATGTGGAAGTGGGCCATTTCATTGTTTTATAATAAAATCACTAATAATACAAGAGTAGTAGATTTATATTCAAGAAGAAAAATTCTAAATTATATAAAAAAAGAAAAGATAGATATACTACATTTTAATAATATTCATGGAAATTATATAGGCATAAAGGATATTAAGTATTTAAGTAAATATTGTAAGATAGTTTGGACCTTACATGATATGTGGGCTATGACTGGTCACTGTGCCTGTCCTTATAAATGTTCTAATTGGCTAAGCGATAATTGTAAAAGTTGTAATTATCTTTTATATTATCCAATGATTAGAAAGGATAAGACGGAAAAGTATCTTAAAATAAAAAATGACTGTTTTACTGGAAATGGTATAGAATATGTTTTGCCTTCATATTGGCTAAAGCACCAATTTGAAAATTCAATACTTAAAAATGAAAGAGTTAGAGTTATTAATAATGGAGTGAGCTTGCAAGAGTTCAAGATGTTGGATAAAAATAAAATACGCAATAAGTTAAAAATAGATCAAGATAAAAAAATTATATTCTTTTACGCATCGGATAATCCAATAAAAGGTTTAGAGATTATAGTTAAAGCATTAGAAAAGTTAAAAGATAAGCAAAATTATTATCTTATTACAGCGGGCGGAGAGAAAGAAATTAGTATAAAAGGATTCATTCATTATAAACATTTTGGGATCATTACTAATTCAGATTTGATGAATATTCTATATGCAGCAGCTGATGTGTTTATACTACCCAGTCTATATGAAAATTTTCCATGTTCAATATTAGAGGCTTTTTCGTCCGGTACACCTGTAATAGCGTCTAATGTTGGAGGGGTTGCCGAAGAAATTGATAGAGCAACTGGATGGTTATTTGAAGTTGAAAATGTAGAAGAATTAAACAATAAAATTCTTGATGCATTTAGTGATATGAATAGATTAAGACAAATGTCTTTAGCTTGTCGTAATGTTGTTGAAGAAAAGTTTTCTGAAGAGATAATGATTGAAAAGTATGTATCCTTGTATAATGATATTTTATTCAAAAGATAAATCCTTTATTATAATAGTATTTATTATTAAAAGGAGTATTTTGTGTAATAAATTATAGTAAAAAAAAGATAGGCAGGAGCAGCTATGCTAATATTACTAATTTTTCTTTTTATAGTTATATTTGATAATGTTATAATGTTTTTATATTGTTCTATTAAGGATAAAAGAGATATTAAAAATTTAAATACAAATGATGAAATTTATCAAGTAGTTAATGAGTATGATGATAAACTTGGAAGTAACAATGGCTTGTTTAAGCTGCAAAAGAATATATTGTTATGGTGCGAAAGCTTTTTAAGGCTTAATATACTTATTCTTAGTAAAATTCCTAGTCATAGAATTAGAAAATTTATTTTAAGAAAAGTATATAGAATGAAAATTGATAAAAATGTAGTAATATATGGTGGATTTGAAATAAGATCTCCATGGAATATTATAATTGGTAAAGGTAGTATTATCGGTGATAAAAGTATTCTCGATGGGAGATATGGTATAATTATAGGAGAGAATGTAAATCTTAGTACTGGTGTTTGGATTTGGACTAACCAGCATAATGTAAATGATATTAATTTTTCCGATAAAGGAGAAGGAGGAAAAGTTATCATAGAAAATAGAGCATGGATTAGTGCGAGAACGATTATTTTGCCAAAAGTAAGAATTAATGAAGGATGTGTTGTTGCTGCTGGCGCGGTAGTTACGAAAGATTGTGATGAGTTTTCAATATATGGTGGGATTCCTGCTAAAAAAATTGGTAAAAGAAACAAAGATTTAAGTTACGAGTTTGATGGAAAACATTTGCATTTTCTCTAAAATAAGAAAGGTATTGTAGAATAATATGATAAAATCGAAAATAACTGATAAAGTATCTACTATTGTTATATTATATGATCATATGTTAACGGGTGGTATAGAGAACTATATTATTAATTTAATCTTAGCATCTAAAAAAAAAGGATATCGTATCATTTGGATTTCTCCAGTTGATAGAAAAATAGCTCCTGAATTTAAGGATATACTCATGGATGATTATATAACTATAATAAACTGCTATAAAAGACATATGCAATGGTTTAAATATGATGATATAGTCTTTAATACTAATGAAGTAGTTAGAATTTTATCTTTTACAGTATTCGATTTTTACCGTTCTGAGCAAATTAGAAAAAAATATTCTAAAAAATGTGAAATGCATAGTTTTTATTTAATACCTCATTTTACTGGAAATCCTTATTTTATTGAAAGATATTTTAATGGAAAAATGAAAAGCATAATAAAGCGAATTATGCAAAGTAAAATTAATGGTATGATTAAAAATAATAATATAGTATTCTTTTCTAAGAGACATATCAAATCATTATCTGATAATTATAGTATTAAAATTAATAATGCCGATGAAAAATTGTTAGCTCCTTATATAAATATTGATCCTTTTGACTATAATAATGCTGATGAAAGGAGCGAAAGAAATAACTTTAATATAATAACGATAGGTCGATTTGAATTTCCACATAAAGGTTATATTATTGGTTTAGTAAAAACTTTTGCTAAGTTGAAACAAAAATATCCTTTTCTTACATTAAATATAATAGGATATGGTGATAATGAACAACAATTATTGAACGTAATAAAAGAAACTTCTCCTAAGATACAGGAGGATATTAAATTAATAGGTCAAGTATCTCCTTTGAGGTTATCGGAATATTTTAGAAAATCTCATTTGAACATTAGTGTTGCTGGAGCAGTAATAGATGGAGCACATTGTGGTGTAATATCTCTTCCAGCCAGACATTATACTTATGAATGTGAAGTATACGGATATTTACCTGAAAGTAAAGATTCTATTTTATCTGATATACCTGGGATTCCAGTAGATGTATTTATAGAAGAAGTTATAAATATGAGTAAACAAAATTTTATTGATATGTGCAAAAAGTCATATGATACTTTTGATACAAGAGAAACGAATAATCCATTATATATCTTAGATAGAAAAAATATTGAAAATCAAAAACAGATTTCAATTGTAGATATAATATTTATAAAAATTATTTATAGATTATTACAAATTAAAAATAAATTCAGAAGTTTATTAGGTAAAAATTTAGATCCCGGATATTAGAATCAAATTAGATACTAATTTATTTTATATTAAATAGAAAAGGTGTAATTATGAGTAGTAATATGAAATCAAAAGTATTAACAGGTTTAATTTGGAAATTTGCCGAGCGTATAGGTGCTCAAATTGTATCTTTTATTGTTTCTATAGTACTTGCCAGGTTACTAATGCCGGAAGATTATGGTACTATAGCTTTAGTCACAGTATTTATAAGTTTATCTGATGTTTTTGTTCAAAGTGGTTTTGGTCAAGCTCTAATTCAAAAAATAGATGCTGATGAATTAGATTTTTCATCAGTATTTTATTTTAATATTGCAGTATCATGTATAATTTATTTGATTTTATTTTTGCTTGCCCCTATTATAGCTAATTTTTATCATAATGATTTATTAACTCCGGTAATTAGAGTTATGGCACTACGTATCCCTGTAGCTGGAATTAATTCAGTTCAACAAGCTTTTGTGGCCAGAAAAATGATTTTTAAAAAATTCTTTTTCTCTACTTTAGGTGGAACTGCAGGTTCAGCTGTAGTGGGAATCATTATGGCATATAAAGGATATGGTGTATGGGCATTAGTTGCACAATATATGTTCAACAGTATAATTGATACCATAGTTCTTTGGTTTACTGTTAGATGGAGACCTAAATTAGCTTTTTCATATAGACGAATGAAATCATTGTTTTCATATGGATGGAAAATTCTTGTTTCTGCTTTGTTAGATACCGGTTATTCGCAGTTAAGTAACTTAATTATTGGAAAACTATATAGTTCCGAACAATTAGCATATTATAATAAAGGTCAACAACTACCAAATTTAGTCGTAGTAAATATTAATTCATCAATTAGTAGTGTCTTGTTCCCTGCAATATCGATGGAACAAAAAAATAGAGATAGGGTCAAATCTATGATGAGGCGTTCTATAATGATAAGTTCTTATTTAATGTTTCCAATGATGATTGGACTTGGAGTTATAGCAGAACCACTTATAACTATTCTGTTAACAGATAAATGGGTTATGTGTGTTCCATTTCTGAGAGTCGCTTGCTTTGTATATGCTTTATGGCCAATTCATACAGCTAATTTAGAAGCAATGAAAGCGATTGGAAGAAGTGATTTATTTCTAAAGCTAGAAATTATAAAAAAAGTATTGGGATTAATTATATTATTTTGTTCTATCCCCCATGGTGTAATGGCAATAGCTTTTAGCAGTGCAATACTTTCCCTGCTTAGTTCTTTTATAAATGCTTATCCAAATAAGAAATTGTTAGATTATAGTTATATAGAACAATTAAAGGACATCTTTGCTGCAATAGTGCTATCTGGATTTATGGGTATCATTATATATAGTTTGAATTTTCTGAATATAAATGTATATATAATTTTAGTTCTGCAAATATTATTCGGAATGATTATCTATGTTGGAATGTCATATTTATTTAAGATTGATAGTTTTACATATTTACTCAAATTATTAAAGGGATTGAGAAAATAGAAAATTTATTTTATCTGGATAAAGACTATAAGTATTATAAAAAGGGCGATATAAAGATATTAGTTTATTATATAGCTTGTTGAATTTTATATAAGGGGCATATATTACTAGTTGGAAAAAGGAAATTAACATGATATAATATAATAATTATGTTATTAAAAAATACAGTTTTATAGAAAGGTTATTGATAGGTGGTTAAATTATGGAAGATAAAATTTTAGTAGCTTGTTCCTCAATGCCTGGATTTGAAGAATATATAGAGGAAATTAAACCGCTTTGGGATAGCCATTGGTTAACTAATATGGGAGCAATTCATAAAAAACTTGAAAAGAGTTTAATGGATTATCTTAATGTTGATCATATATCATTGTTTTCTAATGGACATATGGCTTTAGAATTAGCTTTACAAGCATTAAATTTGACTGGAGAAGTAATTACAACGCCATTTACATTTGCATCTACCACGCATGCAATCGTTAGAAATGGATTAACACCAATATTTTGTGATATTAATAAAAATGATTACACTATGGATGTTAGTAAAATTGAATCCTTAATTACAGATAGAACAACTGCTATATTACCAGTTCATGTATATGGGAATATTTGTAATGTTGAAGAAATTGAAAGGATTGCTAAAAAATATGAACTAAAAGTTATTTATGATGCTGCTCATGCTTTTGGAATTAAATATAAAGGTACTGGCATCGCCTCATTTGGAGATATCTCAATGTTTAGCTTTCATGCCACAAAGGTTTTCAATACGATAGAAGGAGGAGCAATCTGCTTTAGAGATGAAGAATTAGGTGGAAAACTATACAGATTGAAGAACTTTGGAATTCGTAATGAAATTACAGTAGATGGAATTGGCGCGAATGCAAAGATGAATGAATTTCAAGCAGCAATGGGTGTGTGTAATTTAAGACATATTAAGGAAGAAATAGAGAAAAGGAAGAAAGTAGTAGAAACTTACAGGAGTAGATTACAGCATGTAGAAGGTTTGAAGGTATCATTTGATCAAGAAAATGTTGAAAACAATTATGCATATTTTCCGGTTGTTTTTGATGAAGGTATATATGGTGCAACACGGAACGAGGTATGTGAAAAGCTAAAAGAAAATAATATTTTTGCAAGGAAGTATTTTTATCCGTTAACTAATACTTTTGAATGTTTTAATAATAAATATGATGTAGGCGAAACACCAGTGGCTTTACAAATTTCTAAAAGAGTATTGACATTACCTTTATATGCTGATTTACCTTTAGAAGATGTTAACCGTATATGTGACATAGTATTAAGTTTACAAAAATGAAATATAGTTAAGAATCTAAAGTAGGAAGAGTTTGAGAATATGAAAAAAGATCTTGTAATTTTTGGTGCAGGTGGTTTGGGAAGAGAAGTATTATTTCAAATTCAGCAAAATAGTAAGTTTAAAGAAGAATACAATATTCTGGGGTTTGTAGATGACACACCATCGATTTTAAATAAATTTGTAAATGGATACAGAGTTTTGGGGAATTCTCAGTGGTTATATGAATATTCATCTGCAATCAATGTACTTATCTGTCTGGGTAATGCTATGAGTAGAAAGAATGTAGCCAGAAGGTTATTTAATAATAAGAACATTAGTTTTCCAACTTTTATTGCGGATGATGTTAGGATATCTGAAGAGGTATCTTATGGAATAGGATGTATTTTTTGTTTTTCTTGTATAATTACTGTTAATATTGAAATAGGAGATTTTGTCGTTTTAAATTCAGATTGTACAGTTGGGCACGATTCAAAGATAGAAAATTATGTGACTCTATATCCAAGCGTAAATGTTTCGGGAAATGTCCATATAGGCGAATGTAGTGAAATTGGAGTTGGAAGTAATATAATCCAAGGCAAAAAGATTGGCACAGAGGTTATTGTAGGCGCTGGCTCTGTTGTTATAAAAGATATCCCATCACAATGTACAGCGGTTGGAGTGCCTGCTAAACCAATAAAGATGAATAATAATAGTACATTTTAGGGAGGAAAAGAGTTAGAATATGAATATTTATGGAATTATCATGGCAGGAGGCGGCGGGGCGCGATTCTGGCCAGCAAGCAGGCAGAAAACCCCTAAGCAACTTCTAAATCTTACAGGTAAAGATCTTATGATTAATGAGACTATATATCGTGTCTGTAAAGTTGTAGATCAAAAAAATATATTTATTGTTACAAATAGTGTGCAATATGATAATATGATTGAAGTTACTCCAGATTTTATAAAAAAAGATAGAATATTATCAGAACCATCGGCAAAAAATACAGCTGCATGTATCGGATACGCTGCCGTTGAGATAATTAAGAAATATGGTGATGGAGTGATGTGTATATTTCCATCTGATCATTATATAAAAGATGAAGAATGTTTAATAAATATCCTTCAAGAAGCTATTAATGTTGCCATGACTTCTGAAAAGTTAGTTACGATTGGAATCACACCAACATTTCCATCTACAGGTTATGGATATATTAAATATAATAACTCAGATGAAATGATTAAAAATGTATTACAATTCGTAGAAAAGCCAAATCTTAATACTGCTCAAAGATATTATGAATCTGGAGAGTATGCATGGAATAGTGGAATGTTTATTTGGAAGGCATCTACAATTTTGAATAATTTTAAATTATATCTTCCAGAGGTCTATAAATGTTTAGAACAAATATCTGAAATTATTGGAACAGATGAAGAAGAGTCAGGTGTTGGTAGTATTTACGAAAGGATACCAAGTATATCAATTGATTATGGTATTTTAGAAAAATCTAAGGATGTTGTTGTGTTAACGGGTGATTTTGGGTGGAATGATGTTGGTAGTTGGGAAACTATGGATACTCTTTACAAGGCCGATAGTAATGATAATATTATTCGTGGGGAACAAATAAACATACAAACTAAAAATTGTATATCTATTTCACAAGGAAGATTAATAGCAACTATTGGAGTGCAAGATTTGATAATAGTTGAAACAGATGATGCCATATTAGTATGTTCAAAAAGTAAAGCACAAAATGTTAAAGATATCGTTGAAGTTCTAAAGGAAAAAGGAGATAGTAGATATTTATAAATTATAATAAAACTGTATAGTATAGGTATCCATTTTTGTTAATGAATATTATTTATATGTCTACTAGATATTTGCAATAGCTTAAAAATTTGTAAAATATTATATAGATACAACTCCTGTTCTGAGTTCATGTAGTTAATTTGTTTTCCTATAAATTAATTTTAGACATAAACTAGCTAGGAGTTGTTTTGTTTATATAAATTCGAAGTGATAATAATAGTAATGTATGAGGAGGAGATCGATTATGAAGTGCATTGTACTGGCTGGTGGTAAAGGAAACAGCCTTTGGCCACTTTCAAGAGAAAATTATCCAAAGCAATTTATGCAGATCAAAGAAAATCGATCTATCTTTCAGGAAACAATCGCTAGAAATATGCCTTTTTGTGAAGAGTATATAATAGTAACAAATTATAATTATCATTTTATCGTGGAAGGGCAAATGAAGGCTTTTCAAGGTTTAAAATATAGATGTATATTTGAAGAAGAAGGCCGAAAAACAGCTCCTGCAATAGCGATTGCTTGTTTTTGCAGTAATCCTTCGGATTTAGTGTATGTAGTATCGTCAGATCATATTATAGAGGGCAGTACTTATAAAGATACAATAATTGCAGCAGAGAAACTTGCCAGAGAAGGTGCACTTGTTACTTTTGGAATAAAAGCATCGTCACCTCATACAGGTTATGGATATATAAGATATACAGGTGAAAAGGTGTGTTCTTTTCATGAAAAGCCTGATTATTCAACAGCTGTAAATTATATAGATTCAGGGGATTATTACTGGAATAGTGGCAATTTCTTATTTGTTGCAGGCGATTTTTTACATGAATTACAATTAGAAGCTCCACAAATCTATGATGCATGCCGAAAATTAATACTAAAAAAAAGCCTCAGTAAAAAAGAAATTTTATTGTCATATGAAGAAATGAGGACAATCCCTGCAGTTAGTGTTGAAAACGCAGTATTTGAACGGTCAAAAAATGTAAAAGTGGTAAAGTCAGATTATTATTGGCAGGATATTAGTGATATAGCCGTATTAGCTTCTTATATGTCGGCGAAGAATGAAGAACGGATAATTGAGGAAGATTGTAAAGATGTAATGGTAATTAACCATACAGATAAAAAATTGGTCGTTGTTAATAATCTGGAAGATACTATTGTGGTTAACACAGAAGATGTAACCTATGTTACTTCAAAATATAAGACAGATAACATAAAAGAAATAATGAAGAAGAACCAGAAAATATATAATAATTATTTTGAAAATAATACCGTAATATATAATTCTTGGGGAACTGTAGAAATATTAAATCAAACCGAATATTATAAAGTGAAAAAAGTTACATTATTTCCTGGAAAAGCAACTACCTATCATCGGCATGAGCATAGAAGTGAACAATGGTCGGTCGTAGAAGGTGTGGCGACAATTACAGTGGATAAATCAACTAAGGATTATCAAATTAATGAAAATGTTTTTTTCTCAAGCGGAACACCACATATGTTGTCAAATAATACAAATGAAAATGTTGTAATTATTGAAGTAGCCACCGGAAAACTTATGGCTGACATAGATATGGAGTATATTAGCGAGGGGACAACACAAAGTGTAGTGAAAGAAACAATCGTTAAGTGCGAGCCGACTTTTAAAGATTATTTATGGGGGGGCCGTAAACTAAGGGATGTATACAGTAAGAATTGTGAGTACGATGTTATTGCGGAAAGCTGGGAACTTTCGTCACATGGGGATGGACAAAGTTCGATAGCAGAGGGTAATTATAAAGGTATGCTTTTTGATGAGTATCTAAAAGTTATTGGAACTGAAGCATTAGGCTGGAAATGCAAAGCATTTGAAAGATTTCCGATTTTAATAAAATTTATTGATGCGAAGCAGCAATTATCCATACAAGTCCATCCCGATGATTCTTATGCACTTAGGGAAGAGTATGAGTATGGGAAAAATGAAATGTGGTATATAATGGATTGTGAAGAAGGAGCATTTATTTATTTTGGTGTAAATAGAAAAGTTAGTAAACAAGAATTGAAGGAAAGAATAGAAAATAATACAGTCCTTGAGATTCTCAATAAGGTTGAGGTTAAAAAGGGTGATACTTTTTTTGTTAATGCAGGTACTATCCATGCTATTGGTGCAGGAATACTATTATGTGAAATACAACAAAATTCTAATTGCACATATCGGTTATATGATTATGGGAGAACAGATAAATATGGCAGATTAAGAGAACTTCATATAGATAAAGCACTGGAAGTTTCAACTTTGGAGTATGACAGTAATCTTCAAAAAATGGATTATCCAATAACAAATGGAACAGGATATCAAGAACAACAGCTTGGACAGTGTAAATATTTTGTAAGTATAAAATATTTAGTGAGTAAAGAAGTTGTTTTTCAAGTAGATGATACCTCATTTGTGGCTGTTGTTATAATCAAGGGGAATGGTGAGATAATAACACAGGGAACTGGCTTGAAATTTAAGGCAGGAGATACCTTTTTTATACATGCTGGGAAAAAGACTGTGTGTGTTCAAGGAAAATGTGAATTTATTTTAACGCACGTTTAAATGATATAAAGTTAGTTAAAAAGGAGATCAACATGGGATATACAAGCACATATGAATATTGGATAGAAGATAATTATTTTGATGACGAAATCAAGACGGAATTAAAATCCTTAGCAGGTGATGAAGAAGAAATCAAAGAACGATTCTATAAAGAACTGGAATTTGGTACAGGAGGCTTGCGTGGTATTATTGGAGCTGGAACAAATAGAATGAATATTTATACTGTTCGTAAAGCTACACAAGGCCTGGCGAATTATATTTTACTTAATAATGGTCAGAAAAGAGGGGTTGCTATTGCTTACGATTCAAGAAGAATGTCTCCTGAATTTGCAGAAGAAGCTGCATTATGTTTAAACGCCAATGGTATAGTAACGTATATCTTCGATTCTCTCCGCCCAACACCAGAGCTTTCTTTTGCAGTTAGAGAATTGGGTTGTATAGCAGGTATTGTAATTACTGCCAGCCATAACCCGGCTGAATATAATGGCTATAAGGTTTATTGGGAAGATGGCGCACAGATTACGTCTCCAAAAGACAAAGAAATAATTACAGAAGTTAAAAAAGTTGATGATTATCATCTTGTCAAAACAATGAAGAAAGGCCTGGCTACAGAGAAAGGGTTATATAAGGTCATAGGAAAAGAGGTTGATGAACGCTATAATCAAGAACTTCATAAACTTTCTATGAATAAAAATGTTATACAAAAAATGGCGGATAGTTTGACGATAGTATATACGCCTTTACATGGTGCAGGTAATTTACCCGTACAGAGGATATTAAAAGATTTGGGCTTCAATAAAGTTTACGTAGTAACAGAGCAGGAAAAACCAGACGGTGATTTTCCAACTGTTGTTTCACCAAATCCTGAAGATCCAAAAGCATTTACACTTGCACTTGAACTTGCGGATAAGGTAAAAGCGGATCTTATTCTGGCTACAGATCCAGATGCAGACAGATTGGGTGTTTATGTAAAAGACAACAAAACAGGCCAGTACATAAGTTTTACTGGGAATATGTCTGGAATGATAATTGCCCATTATATGGTTTCTCAGATGAAAGCTAATGATAACCTGCCAGCTAATGCAGCTTTAGTAAAGACCATTGTTACTACAAATATGGTGGATGAACTTGCGAATGAATATCATTTAAAATTACTTGAAGTATTGACAGGGTTTAAATACATAGGAGAACAAATTAAATTTTTTGAACAAAGCAAACTCTATGAATATGTATTTGGCATGGAAGAGAGTTACGGCTGTCTCGTTGGCACTTACGCCAGAGATAAAGACGCAGTATCAGCAGTGATGATGTTATGTGAAGCGGCAGCATATTGCAGCTATAATCATATGACATTGTGGGATTATATGATAAAACTATATGAAAAATATGGTTATTTTAAGGAAGACCTTATTTCTTTTACATTTAAAGGCTTAGATGGAAATTTGAAAATACAAAGAATTATGGAAAAATTCCGTAATAGCAATATGATTAAAATCGATAATCTAAAAGTTATTAAGATACGTGATTATCAAACTGGTAAAATTAAAAATGCCGAGTCAAATGAATTTGAAGATACTGGTTTACCAAAATCGGATGTACTTTATTATGAGCTGGAAGATAATGCATGGTGTTGTGTGAGACCGTCCGGAACGGAACCTAAAATTAAATTCTATATAGGAGTAAAAGAAAAAAGTTTAAAAGAAGCGGAATTAAGATGTGAAGGTATTAAAAAGGAATTACAAGAAATAGTAGAACAATGCTAAAAGGAGAATAATGATGTATAATTATCTTATTGTAGGTGCAGGATTATTTGGGTCGATATTTGCTTATGAGGCAACAAAAAGAGGTAAAACATGTCTTGTTATTGACAAGCGTAATCATATAGGTGGAAATATTTATACAGAAGAAATGGATGGAATTCAAGTGCATAAATATGGGGCGCATATTTTTCATACCAGTAATAAAGAGGTATGGGATTACGTGAATCAATTTGCAGAGTTTAACCGTTACACGAATTCTCCAGTAGCATATTACAAGGGCGAGATCTATAATATGCCATTTAATATGAATACATTTAATAAGATGTGGGGTGTTGTCACTCCTGGAGAAGCAAAGGCTAAAATAAAGGAGCAGATTGAGGAAAGCCGAATAGTAAATCCACAAAATTTAGAAGAACAGGCAATATCACTGGTTGGTAAAGATATTTATGAAAAACTAGTGAAAGGGTATACCCAAAAACAATGGGGTAAATCATGTACAGAATTGCCAAGTTTTATTATTAAGAGGCTACCTGTTCGTTTTACTTATGATAATAATTATTTTAATGATTTATATCAAGGTATTCCTATAGGCGGGTATACGCAAATCATAGAAAAGATGCTTAGAGGAAGTGACATTCGCTTAGAGACGGATTATTTTGCAAATCGTGAAGAATTGGATGGATTAGCTGAAAAAACGGTATTTACAGGTATGATTGATGAATTTTATGACCAGTGTTATGGGGCTTTGGAATATAGAAGCCTTCATTTTGAAACACAAATATTAGATGAAGAAAATTATCAGGGTAATGCTGTAGTCAACTATACCGAATATGATATTCCATATACTAGAATAATAGAGCACAAACATTTTGAGTACGGTAAACAGGACAAGACCGTTATTACAAAAGAATATCCAAAACAATGGGAAGTGGGATCTGAACCGTATTATCCTATAAATGATGATAAAAATGGAAAAATTTACGAAAAATATAAAGAAAAAGCAGAAAAAGAAGAAAATATCATTTTTGGAGGAAGATTAGCTGAGTATCGGTATTATGATATGCATAACGTAATAGAACAGGCATTACGGTGTGTGGATAAGGTATTGCGGTAATCTTTAGAGATATGTAGAATACAAGGAGTACATAATGGAGAAAATATCAGTTGTGGTTCCATGCTACAATGAAGAAGAGGCAATACCATTTTTCTACAGGGAAATTGGTACAGTCCAAAAAAACATGAGTGAGTATGAATTTGAAATAATATTTGTAGATGATGGTTCTAAAGACCGGACTTTAATAGTAGCTAAGGAATTGGCAAATAAGGATAAACAAATAAAATATATTTCTTTTTCCAGAAATTTTGGAAAAGAAGCTGCAATTTATGCCGGGCTTTCAAAAGCTACCGGAGATTATGTTGTCATCATGGATGTTGATCTTCAGGATCCGCCACGATTATTACCAGATATGATGAAAGCCATAAAAGAGGAAGGTTATGATTCTGTGGCTACTCGTCGCGTTAGCAGAAAAGGAGAACCACCAATCAGGTCGTTCTTTGCCAGGAGATTTTATAGGATCATCAATAAAATTTCCAAAACTGAAATAGTTGATGGGGCCAGAGACTATCGGTTGATGACCCGACAATTTGCAAATAGCTTGTTAGAAATAAAGGAGTATAATCGATTTTCAAAAGGTTTGTTCGGATGGGTTGGTTATAAAACAAAATGGTTAGAATTTGAAAATGTTGAGCGTGTTGCCGGGGAGACAAAATGGTCATTTTGGAAACTTTTACTTTATAGCATCGAGGGAATTGTAGCATTTTCCATTGTGCCCCTATCTATAGCAACTGTTTCAGGGCTTTTGTTTTGTCTGCTTGCATTTTTGTTTGTAATAATTATTTTCCTTAGGGCACTTATATTTCAGGATCCGGTAGCAGGATGGCCATCTCTGGCATGTATAATCCTGTTTGTTGGCGGCATACAGCTTTTTTGTATGGGAATTCTTGGTGAATATTTGGCTAAAACGTATCTGGAAGTGAAAGATCGCCCAATATATATTTGCAAAGAAACAAATTTATTAGAGCTTGAGTCGGATAAGTGATAATATGATTAGATCTAGATAAGAAGATGTGTAGTTAATAACTATGAAAGGAATCAACATTGAAAAAAACAATTTTGAAACAGAGCTATATATATATGATGCTTGCTTTTTTAATCGCTTTTTTACCAAGAGTTTTTTTATGCATGCAGGAATACCCGGTACGCATGATATCGGATGAAGTAGCGACTATGTCAGGAGCGGCCTATTTTGCCGGGCTTAACTGGTCAGCGGTGATTTCTAAAGCGGGATATTATGGAAGTGGTTTTTATGGTTTATTTTTCTGGTTGTTTAAGATTACAGAGAATCCCTTCATAATTTACAAGTGTATGTTAATCGGAGCATCTCTGGCACAGGCGTTGGTTGCTATTATTGCATTTGTTATAATGCAACGTCATTTTTTGGTTAAGAACGTCAAAGTTCTGTGTGTTTTTTCCATTGCTTGCTCCTATATGGTGGTTACATATCCAAATAGAACTTATAATGAACATATCTTGGTTTTATTAACCTGGTTAGTAGTTCTTCTCTTTTTGGAATTAAAAAGATGTATCGGGCAAAAAGCAAAGACACGTATTTTGACAGGCGTTTTATTATTGTTACTGGCATATGGGTTAACAGTTCATGCCAGAGCTTTAACCTTATGGATTGCCTGCGCATTTGTAGTTCTATTATATTTTTACCTGTATAAAAAATGGCTTATATCCAGAGTAGTAGTACTTACAGGCGGTTTGATCAGCTATATTGCCGGTACTCAGTTTGTAGCGTTGGTACAAAGGACAGTATGGGCAGCTGAAAAAGGTGAAACGGTTCGTAATGGTGCTATAAATGTTTCTATTAATTTTAAGTTATGGGATCCAACTACCTGGTTTTCAGCATTATCTGTAGTTTTGGGCCAGCTCAACACCATATCTGTATTTACCGGCGGCTTCATGATTTTGTGCTTTGTCTTTATGACCTGGCTGTTTTTTGGTATGCTGCGAGATAAATTAAAAAAGAAAAACGTCATGGTTCTGGGGGACAAAGAACTTTATTTTATCATTTCAGTTTATCTATTATCCTGTGTTGGAATGACAATTGTAGCGCAGACAATCAGTTGGCTGCCCGGAGTGATAGAAGGGGTTAAAGATGGATTTGGGACTGAAATGTATGGAATGAAAGCTATCACATATATCCGTTATTTTGGACCATATCTGGGACCGGGTATTATGGCTGGATTTGTATGTGGCTATAAAAACAGAGATTGGTTCAAACGATATTTTAAACCAGCTTTAGTAATATTTATCCTACTGCAGGTATTTTGGACGGCAGCAATTTTGCCTTTTATAAAGAACAATGGCGTAACGAAAGAAGTATTTGTAGCTTTGTCCCTTTCTAAGCCGGGGCAAAAGGTGGACTTGATGACCTTTTTGCCAGGAGTCATCATTTCCATTGTTGTATTTTCGCTGATTATTTATTTATATAAAAAAAATAAAACGATTATCCCGGTAATGATTGTGTGTGGTCTCTGTATGTTCCAGTATGTATATACCAGCGTCTATTTTGATCAATATGCGTCTAAAAAGAATATGAAGAAGGCCAATGCCGGATATGCTTTAGTACAGAAAATGGAAGATAAAGTTGAATTGCCAAAGAAATTATATGTTTATGATGCCACAAAAAAGACAGATCACCAGATCTTTTATCTTTATCAGTTTATGTTAAACCGTTATGAAGTGATACCGGAGCTTCCTGAAAGAGAAGATGACCAGGCAATTGTTTTTAGCAATAGCGCTGAAGTGGATAAGCTGTACCAAATGGGGTATCAGTGTATTCCATTGGATAAAAATGAATTTGTCTATGCCAAGGGCGAGTGGACAGGTGAAATACAGAAGTATTGGAAAAAGTAAAAAATCATTCTAAATAAAATAAATGGGCTGGCGGATAATAATTAATATTATCTGCCAACCCATTATTTTACTTATATATTAAGCGTCAAATAAGTATGTCAAATGTGAGGCATACATGATCCTGACTTAATAAAGAAATATCTGACATGGTATCATACAAAGAGTATTAAAATATCACTCCGAAATATGAGTACTATAAACATACCTGCATTTCATTTATTTTGTAATACTCTTAACCTCTGAATATGCCCCATATACTTTCTTACCCTTCACAACCCGGTAAGCCCTCACTTTATAATAATACGTTCCATTATCTATCAGATTATTATAATAAGTAGTACTTGTTTTGCCGGTAGTTGTTCGAACGCGCTTATATTCACCGTTTTTAGCGTTACTGCGGTATACCTGATAGCCGCTGGCTCCAGAGACAGATTTCCAGGTTACTTTTGCTTTAGAGCTGCCTGATAGGGTAAGTTCATTTAATTTGGGAGCCTGTGGAGCCGGTTTACAGGAGCTGATATAGGACCGGGTGCTGTATACTTTTTTGCCACCGGATACCTTATAAGAGCGGAGCTGGTAGTAGTAGGTTCGTCCTGTGGTCAGCCCTTTATCGATATAAGTGGTTGTTCCGGGGTTCTTAATTGTAGCTATTTTTTTATAGGTGCCATTTTTGCTTGTACTGCGATAAATTGCATAGCCTTTTGCACCATACACTTTATACCAGCTCAAATTAATACTTTTATATCCTCTGGCAGTGACCTTTTCAAAATTCGGCCGGGTTACTTTGATGGTAATACTTTTTGACAGACCATTTGATGTGGTTGCTGTTATTTTAGCGCTTCCATATCCAACGGCAGCAGCAGTTGCCTTTTTACCACCGGAAGAAGTTATTTTGACAACTTTTGAATTAGATGACTTCCAGGTGACAGAAGAAACCGTGCTTTTCTTAGGGGAAAATGCAGCATCTATGCTGATCTCTCTGCCTACATAAGTAGATGTTTTACTTGCTTTCAATGATAAATTTTTAGGTGAAACTGTTTTCAGATCAGATGTAAATGCTTTTATACGTACCGTATCACCTTTGGAACCGGCCATACTATGTGCATCCTGCCAGGTTTTATCGGAATCCTTTTGGATAAAACTTTGATTTTTATTTGAGGTGGAAATAAATCTCACCCAGGAGCCATTGGTATATGTGCGGTCCATGAAAATATACAGCGGGGAATCGCCGGGGGGTGTTAATTGAATTACAATAGCAAAGGTTTCTCCTTTAGACAGTGTTACCGGCTTATCCAGCGAAATTGTTTGATAACCGGCGTACTGACTTACTCCTTTTTGCGGCTTCGACAACATTTTTGTACCACTGGTTGGATTGGAGGCATCTTTGAGATTTTTATATATCTGAATCGAATAATTTACACCGGGAGTATAATGAGCAAAAGATACGGCTTCTAAAAGTTCATCCGCTCCCTTAGCATTTCCCATGGCAGTATAAACATTGGAAACGGAAGTGGTTCCACTATACATGTTATAGGAATTTCCGCTGGATCCATCATACTGGTAATTGTGATCATAGTTATCGACTAATCCAAAATCAAATGCAACACCTGTTGCATCCCCGTCTCCGCTGCTAATAAAAGCATCTTCATAAGAAATCCAGAAGTAGCCTTTATCCCCCCAGTTGCTGCCCCAGCTGTTTTTGGCAAGCCATGCACCATTGCGGGATGGCTGCTTTCCGGAAAGGAAATTCGTTCTCTTATAATTATCATCCCAGCCAACAATTTCTACTGTATGGTTTTGGCTGTTTACAGCTCCTTTTGCCACATAACAATAGGATGCAGTATTTGGGTTATAATAGTTAAAGTAATTATTGGGGTCAATGTACAAATTTGCTGCGATGGCACCTTGGGACAGAATCAGTGATTTCATGTCATCCATGGAAGCCGATGGGATAATATATGCATTTTGCAAATGTGCTTTATCAGAATAGGCTAAATCGGAATTTAAGCCGCCGGGAAATTTGAATGGATCATTGCTGTAAGGAGCTACCGATTCATCGGCTGCACCTACCCATTTGGCCAGGGTAAATATGGTAAATAAATTGTTACCACCTGTCTCCAGATAGTTTAGGTTTGGAGATATAGGAAGGTTTCTGTCATTGAGTGTAAGTTTAAGAGGATCATTCGCCGTATTATAGAAAAAGTATGCCAGATGCCGTTCGGAAAGATCCAGGGATGATGTAGCAAGCCCCTTTTTTAATAAGGATGTTTCACCGCAGGCGAGGGAAGAAAATGCCCAGCAGGTATCCCATGGCCGCTGGTCCCGCACGCCCGTTACAAATCCCAGATCACGGCTGCTGTAATAAGAAGGAAAGGATGCCCTGGCTCGGGGAGCTGTGCCGCCATTTGCATTTAAGGCGGGCATGCCAAAGGATGGAAGCGTTATCAGCTGGGGAGCCATGGAATGCTGCTGATCCAGTTCTTCCTGGGTCATGGGTCTTCCAAGCACGTAATCCAGATCTGGAATTTTCTCTGTTTCGGATTCCTTTTTACCAGCACGATTGGATTTCTTCTTCAATGAGCCGGATTTGTTTGATTGAGGCTCTGATATTGTGTCAGATTGTGGCTCGGTAATTGTCTGTGGTTCCGTCTGAGCGGAAGTCTCTGCAGAAGTTGGTAAATCAGTTTCCGGTGTTTCTGTACTCATTGACGGAGCTTCTGTAGTTGTTATGTTTTCTTCCGATATATCGGATTCATCTGATGTATTCGTTACTTCAGTTTCGCTGTTCATTTCAGCTCCACTGTTATTTTCTAAGTTGTTTTTTTTATCTGTGGTATTGTTTGATATTTTATCTTTGTTATTGTTTGCTAATGTTTCAGATTCGTTTTCAGCAATCTGCGAAGCAGAAGCTTTTTGCTTTTGAATATTGACGCTTTCCGGCGTACCGGCAGCCAAAACAGTGTCTGCCGGAGCCATGGTAGAAAGTGAAATACTCAAAATAAGAGATATTGCTAATTTTGATTTTTTCATTAAATCACTCCTAAAGTCAAAAACCCCGCCGAAGGCAACGGGGCATAAAATTTGTTACATTGCAACAGGGGTGTGATCCTCACGGCAGTCACCAACTGTTCCCGTAAGCGTATCTATTTGGTTCGTTGCTCACCGTAATAAAGGGTTTGAATAAACGCCGTCTGCAATCAGTTTCCGGAAAGATGCTACTACGGTATCTTTGTCTTCTTTATATGTAACACCAAACCATTTATCATTTGTTTCTAATAAAGTTACCTGGGCTTTGCCAGATTTGATCATCTGATCAACGATAATCGGAAGCAGGTATTCTTTCTTTAAATCACCTTCTTTTATGCCGGAGAGAAATTCTGCAAAACCTGTTTCCAGCTCGTCCAGTAAATCCGGTGTAAAGCCCCACATATTCATGGAAACATAACTCTTGGCATCAATTGGTTTTTGTGTACCGTCTTCCAAACAGATCGCAGCACCTTCTTTTGTTTTGATGATGTCCGAAGTTTCATCTACATCTACGAGATGGTAATTTTGGTCAATATTACAAACGCCTCTGGTTACGCCTCCATTGTCGCTTAATGTATTGCCTAATATAAAGCCTGCCATACAGAAATTAAACTTACCGGGGACAGGAGCCCAGTTTACTAAATAGTCATGAATTTTTACAAATGCTTCTTTTCCATAATAGTCATCTGCATTGATAACGATAAATGGGTCATTGAGCAAACCCTTACAGCAAAGTATTGCCTGTCCGGTTCCCCAGGGCTTTGTCCGGTCAGCAGGTTTGGTAAATCCTTCAGGAAGATCGTCTAATTCCTGGAAGGCGTAGGATACATCAGCAATTTTTTCGATGCGTCTGCCGATGATTTCCTTAAAATCTTTTTCCAGATCTTTTCGGATAATAAATACGATTTTATTAAATCCGGCTTCCAGGGCATCATGTATCGAATAATCCATGATGATCTCACCAGCTGGTCCAACAGGTTCCAGTTGTTTGATACCTCCTCCAAATCGGCTTCCGATTCCGGCAGCCATGATTACCAGTGTTGTGTCTTTCATAATTCTTCTCCTTGATATTGTTTTTTCATAATATAGTCAGTATAGCATATAAAAATGGAAATGAACATCCAAAAAGGGTATCTTAAGAAAAATTAATGTTAAATTCTTTGACGATGCCAATTTTTTGGTGTAATATTAATCCAAATGCTAAATAACTAAATTTGGAAAGGAATATAATATTATGGCTTTATTATCCGTAGTTATTCCAGCGTATAATGAGGAACGCATGGTGTCAAAAGCGGCAGAAGCGATTGGAAAAGTACTGGAAAAAGAACATATAGTCTATGAAATTGTTTTTGTAAATGATGGATCAAAGGACGAAACCTGGAATGAAATAGAAAAGCTGAGCAGGAAAAAAGAAAACATCATTGGAATTCATTTTTCCAGAAATTTTGGAAAAGAATCTGCAATATTTGCAGGGCTGGCCAATGCCGGCGGGGATTGTTGTGTTGTGATGGATTGTGACCTGCAGCATCCGCCGGAGACTCTGGTAGAAATGTACCATCTGTGGGAACAGGGGTATGAAATTGTTGAAGGTGTTAAAAAAAGCAGAGGCAGGGAGAGTGTACTCCACAAGGCCAGTGCGGGGATGTTTTATAAGATTATGTCACGTGCAGTAAAGATTGATATGTCCAGGGCATCGGATTATAAACTGATGGATCGCAAGGCGGTTAATTCTCTGCTGAATATGCCGGAAAGAAATGCATTTTTCCGGGCATTGTCTTCCTGGGTAGGATATAGGGGAACCACGGTAGAATTTGATGTTCATGAAAGAATCGATGGGGAATCTAAGTGGTCTACCTGGTCTTTGATAAAATATGCAGTTACAAATATTGTGGCTTTTTCGACAGCACCCATGCAGTTTGTAACAGTAGCAGGGGTTTTTGTGTTTTTCCTGGGTGTTTTTCTTGGAATTCAATCTTTGTATAAATATTTTTCAGGACATGCTGTGGAGGGATTTACCACTGTAATCCTGTTAATATTGCTGATTGGCAGTATCATTATGATGAGTCTGGGTATCATTGGTTATTATATTTCTAAGATTTATGAAGAGGTAAAGGGAAGACCAAGATATTTGATATCGAAGAAGGTTGGCGGACAGGGAAGCGTAACTGAAGATTAAATAAATGATGCGGATTAAGCAGGTCATTTAGAAAAGGATGTAACTAAAGGGGAAAAAATGATTTTAAGTAACAAAACAGGCAGATTACTAGGTTTGTTTTTTGGGATAGCAGTGATTGTCTTTCTGCTATGTCCCTTAAGGAACGTTTTTGCGGCTACATTGAAAAGTCCGGATGGATTTGACGGCATACAGTGGGAGTACGATCATGAAGCTTCTGTTGTGGATGAGAATGGATGGACACAGGCAATGTGCGCTACGGATAAGTATCTGGTGTGTTTGGAAAACGGACAAAAAGGGGAACCGGATACGCTGATAGCGTTTTATAAGACTGATAAAGATGAAGATGGTTATACTGTACCACAATACAGTTATGCACGACATACCAGAGTGACGGACTATGAACACGGAAACGGGATGACATTTAATCCCAATACAAATGAATTGTACATTGCTACAGGAAATCCCGATAATCCGGATAACTTTGGAAGTCTTATGGTAGCAGATGCAGATACGCTGGAATATAAGAGAACGATAAAAATATTAGATGAAGAGATATTTTTTTCGGGAGTTGATTATAATCCTCAGACGAACCAGTATATATTACAGATGGGACGATCCGGAGGATATTCTTTTTTGGTAACGGATGCAGATTTCAAGATCTTATCTAAAATTGAAGGTGTGAAACGTACGACAGGAACTACGTTTCAGGACTTTTGTGTTTCGGGAGATTATATTATCAGTGTATCATATGAATTGAGTTCCGGAGTGAATAATTATATACAGGTCTATTCCATTTCTCAGGGAAAATTGTTAGGCAGGTATTATATTGATTTTGCAGATTATGAAGAGAAGCGGGAAGCAGAGGATATCTGTATGGTGGAACCCGGAAAATTTATTATTAGTACGGGGGTTGCTTCCCCCAGAAGAATCCGGTTTTATTCAGCAACCGTTCCGATTGTATATAATATAGAAGCGAAAGCGCAGAATGGCACCGTAAGTGAAAGCAATGCTCAGGTAGAACCAGGTGGGGAATACAAAATGACCTACCAGCCGAATAAAAATTATGAGGTGAAAAGCGTTACAGTAGATGGAAAAGAAGTTGATATTCAAAAATATCCTTCAGAATATACCTTTACGAATGTGAATGAAGATCATAGTATTTCTGTAGAATTTTCAAAAATACCAAAATATAAAATAGACACAAAGGTTACGAACGGTACTATACATAAGACAAAATCCGTATATCGGGATAAGAGTTATACAGTATCCTACCAGCCGGACGAGCATTATGAATTAGAGTCAATAGTAGTGGATGGAAAAGCGATTGACATTAAAGGCCATGAAACAGAGTATACTTTTGAGAATGTACAGGATCAGCATAGTATCGAGGTGAAATTTAAGGAAATACCTACTTTTGAAATTACTACAAAGGTGACCAACGGAAAGATAAGTGACGGCGCCGCGAAGGTATACCGGGATACTGGCTTCACGGTGGAATATCAACCAAAAGAAGATGCCGTATTATTAGGAATTCTGGTGGATGGCAGACTTGTCAGCAGGAGTGAATTTCAGGATTCGTATAAATTTGTAAATATCCAGGAAAATCATAAAATACATGTTATTTATATATCTGATTTCGTTCCTATGTGTATAATAATTGGAATAGTCATTCTAATACTGGTAATTGGATATACAATTTTGACCATTAGGAGAAGGAAGCGTCGTATTATTAAAGACAGGCGCAGAAGAAGGCGCAGGTTAGATCAGAAAGAAACAGATGAAAACAAGGAATTGTAATATTTTTGTCATATGCTTGTAATATTTGGAAAATCCGGAGATTTAAAAGTATAATTTAAAAAGCAAAGACATTGGGTGTAGGAGGCGCAGACTTCTGCACCCGTTTTTTGATTATAATCAAAAAATCATTAATGGTTAATTATTCATTTGCATGAGGAAAATGATTTACAAATATTGCAAATATATTAAAAATATGTTATTGTAGTATGAATCATGTTTGATCAGGGAGGTCATAATGCAGAGGAATATTTTGGATTTTCTGGAGAACGCTGCACTGCAGTATCCGGAGAAAAAAGCATTTTCAGATGAATTAAAAAGTATTACCTATAGAGAATTACAAGAGCAGGCGAAAGCGGCAGGAAGCCGATTGACAGAAGAAATGGGAAACAGAACAGGTAAGCCTGTCGTTGTTTTAATTGACAGGGATGTTGACAGTATCATTGCGTTTATGTCTGTGGTTTACAGCGGCAATTTTTATGTTCCGGTAGATGGGACAATGCCTGCTAAGCGTATTGAACTGATTCTGGAAACTTTATTGCCTGAAATAATAATAGCACCAGAAAAGTTGAGAAAAAATTTATCAGATGTTCCATATGAATGTAAAGTCTATGCCTTAGGGGAATTAAGCTGCCAGCCTGTTAATGAAAAAGAACTGGCGAGAATCAGAAAAGCGGGGCTGGATACGGATCCCCTGTATTCTATTTTTACATCTGGCTCCACCGGTGTACCAAAAGGCGTATTGGTAGGCCACCACTCCGTAATCGATCTGGTTGACAATTTTGCCAATGAGTTTCAATTTGGTCCTGATTGTATCTTTGGAAATCAGGCGCCATTTGACTTTGACGTGTCGGTAAAAGACATTTATTCTACACTTAAAAATGCAGCGACTATGTATATTATTCCGAAAGTAATGTTTTCATTTCCTGGAAAATTGATTACATATTTGAATGAGAAGAAGGTGAATACAGTAATCTGGGCTGCATCAGCCCTGCGTATTGTGCAGAATCTCAAAGCCCTTGATAAGGAATTACCCCGGCACTTGCGTACAATTATGTTCTCCGGTGAAGTGATGCCGAACCGTGTATTGAACTATTGGCGGAACTATCTGCCGGATGTTCAGTATGTTAACCTGTATGGTCCTACTGAAATTACATGTAACTGTACATTTTATAAGGTAGACAGAGCATTTCAGGATGAAGAGGTCCTTCCAATAGGTAAACCCTTCGAAAACACCGGTATCCTGTTGCTGAATGACAAAAATGAACAGGCAAAGGAAGATGAGACAGGGGAAATCTGTGTAAGAGGAAGTTCTCTTGCACTGGGATATTACAATAATCCGCAGAAAACCCGGGAGGCATTTTGCCAGAATCCACTGAATAATGTTTATCCGGAAATAATTTATCGCACCGGAGATTTGGGTAAATATGATAAAGAGGGAAATTTGATGTTCCTTTCCAGAAAAGATTATCAGATTAAGCATATGGGACACAGAATTGAACTTGGTGAAATA